>Ga0156174_1097_pt1 | contig 125045 bp, 87 predicted proteins | sample RifCSPlowO2_12_FD_107827 | JGI IMG/M metagenome (GOLD analysis project Ga0156174, IMG submission 107827) | Bacteroidetes bacterium RIFCSPLOWO2_12_FULL_35_15
AAAGGAGAAGAAAAAATATTTGAACTCTTCCTCTATAATGCACTACTAACAAACAAAGTTAAACCAATTGCTACCTGTTAATATGACATTGCCCTAAAAAGGGGTAATTTTACCCCTTGACAAGTACATATTAATGGTTTATGTTTGGTGCGAAATAAAAGTCTCAGAATAATTATGAAAATAATTTATACTCTTTTTGTTGTTGCTCTTTTCTTTTTGTTTGCTTGTTCTTCAAAATTTGCAGATAGTAAATTAACTGTTATTACTGACCTTGGGCAGTTGCCAACTCTAAAAAAAGCAATATATCAAACTCCAACCGGTGAACAATTTGTAATGAGTTACGAAAAATCATCTGAATTTGAACAAACATGGCCCGGAATCACTTAGTAAAAAACTTACAACTGTTTGGGAAATTCATCCGATCACTTACATCAAAAAATTGTAAAATGAGATTTTTTGCTCCCGACCCGACTGTAAGATGTTTTGGGAGGGTGAATGGAATGAGATGGTGTAGGTTGAGGTTGGAAATTGTGGTAAACGATTTATAAAGTTAGTTTCTTTATAATCGCTATTTATTTTTTATTGAAACAGATTATCGATGTAAGTTAAATTTTTTTGTCGGTATGTATAGAGCTAAATATTATTAATCCTGCATCTATTAGTGACTTATAGTATATGGCAGCAAATATGTTAAACAAGGATGACAAAAATAATGATAAAACAACAAAAAAAACTAAAGTATAGTTTGTTTACGCCTGCGGAAAGGGACTATTGGAAAAATCTGCATATAAATATCGATACTATTTGTGATAAATGGGAAGATGTGTACTCTAAGGAGATCAGTAAACATTTAAAGCTTTTTGGTGAAGATGAATTGAAGGAAATATTTGAGCATTCTAAAATAAAAAAAGATGCTAAAAAATCATATTTAACTCATTTGTTAGAAAAGCCAAAGAGTGCAATAGATTTTCTATGCATCACAAAATTTGCATATATAGATCCTAAAACACTATCCATCTTATATAATATTCCAATAAAGGCGGGGTTAGTTGATAAATCTAAGGTTGTGATGAGCGCTTTTCGTTCTCATCAAAGTAAAAAGCTTCTTGAAATATTTCTTCTCTTTCAGAGAAAAAAATTCGGAAAAGGAAATTTCCATTACAGCTTTGACGCTGGCATTCAAAAAAAGGATTTTCCTAAATTCGAAGATGCAATCGACCTTCTTTGCCGACATCTAAAGAGGAACGACAAGCATAATAAAACGTATCATTACAGAGCCAGTCATCAAACTGATGATGAATGGATTTTTTTGCTGTTAAAAGAAACAGAAGATGTAATTTTTCCAGCAATTCCTGAGAATACAAGAGTTTTAAAAGGAGCATATTTATTAATTACAATCAAATTAGCGGACAAAAAGCTTGAAATAAATACAAAATCTAACCAGGAAGCCTTTAAAATTAAAGATTATTTAGCGCGAAAAACAAATAATCCGTTACTTTACGAAAAAAAAATTTCTACATGTGATCCAGTTTCCTTTTTCAAAGAACTGAAAAAAGAAAAAGATACAAAAAACGAATTGGCTCTTACTAATGTTGATTTTAAGCGCACCAATATAAATTCTGAACTTAGGGTTTTAGATACTCATCATAAAAATGACATCTTCACTCAATTAAACACTCTGAAAGAAAAGGAAATAATTAAGCTAACCGATTTTACGGAATTCAGGAGTCTTACATTTCAATATAAAGGTATATCGTTCAAAATAAATGTATTTGAAAACCAGTGGGGACAATTCAGATTTAATCTAGTTGATAGCGGAAAGCCGAAGGTTGAAGCTCAAAGTTTCAAAACGAAATTTGAAGAAAAATTTAAAGTGCCACTGGATGCGTTCCTAAAAAGTGGTGATGCTTCTACAGATCAGAAGAGATTAACGAGGAGCTTAATGGATAAAACAACTGTAGAAGCTAATCTGCCAAAAGAGGTAGAGGATATTTTGCTTGATTTAATTGGCTCTAAAATCTATAATAAACCTTCTAAAACAAGCAAAAGGAAATGCGAGAAATGCAGGAAATTTACATGGGTTAAAGGCGATTGTCCGACTTGTGGTAACCACCTTCTAATAGAAGGAAATTATATTGATCTTAAACCAAACGAAAAGGGTATTTACAATTTTATTTACCAGCTAATTAATTCTACAAAGCAATTTACCATTAAGAAGACTAAAGCTCAAATTGACAGTTCAAGCTTCCAGTTTATTGATTTGATTGACAAGAAGGGAACCTCTGTTTCCCTATACATTTCAAATGCAAATGTTTCGGAAAAAATTATTCACCATTTTCAAGAAACAGGGTCTCCATTAATAGTTGTACTTGTTAAATTAAAAGATGCGCTGGCAACAAATATAACCTCTTATGGTTTTGAATGTATTGATGTCGCAGGAATTTATAGCAATAAAGATAATTTAGTGGAAGTAGCAAGAGGTTTTCAAGTACTTATAGAAAAACAGAAGCACTTATGGCAACAAAAAACTTCCGAAAAAGGTTATTCCTCTTATTTGGCATTGTTGGAGAAAAAAACTAATTATAATGATCAAAATTTTGAAAAAGATATTTATAATTTATTGCATGAGATGTTTCTCATTGGTGATAGGTTGGGTGGTAAATTTGCAGGTGTTCCTGCTCCAGATGGAATTGTGTCTATCCAAAATTATAGTGTCCCACTTAAGAGATACTGTTTAGCGTGGGATTGCAAGTATAGTGTTATAGCAAAGGGATATCAGTTAACGGATCCACCTTATAAGCATCGGAGGTATATTAATACGCTGAAGAAAAATGATAAGGTATTGCTTTATGGAGGCTTAAAAACGTACGCGATTATTTCTCAGAATATGGATTTGAAAAAGTACGAAACCTTTTATTCACAGCTAACAAAAGGCTTTAAATGGAAGGGGAATGTTTTATTTATTCCTGAAATTTTTATCCTCAAATTGTATAAGGTTTATAAGGATAATGAAGAGGCAATTCAGAATTCACCTGGTACATTTTATGCAAAAATTTACAAGCTGTTTGCTGATGTTTTAAAAAAGGATTCTGTTCCTTACAAACAAATTTCGGAGCAAAGACTTTTGTGGATGATAGAGGATTTGGAAAAAATATTTAAGGCAAAAAAAATTAGTTTTGTTTTTGAGCGAAAGGAGTTTCAGTAGTAACTGCAACTTGTTTTTTGCTAATAAAATTAGGTAGTATTGGAAGGGAATGGGTTTCTGGAAACAAAAATGAGCAATTAGAGTTCAATTTCCAAAAGCACCAATTGATGAATTAATAAATATATAGAATAAACTCTATGACTGACAGAACCGCAATTGATACAATAAAAGGATATTTCTATCAATTTGACTTTACCATTGCAACATTGTTGGAATTAAGAAAGGATGCCGATACTATTGTTGTTGAAGGAGTCGAAGATGTAGATATAAACACAGCCACTGAAAATACAGCGGTTCAATGTAAGTATTATTCAAAAACAGAATATAATCATTCTGTAATTGCCAAACCTATAAGACTTATGCTTGAGCATTATAATGCAGTTAAGAATGGAACTAAGCAAAGAGTAAACTACAAACTGTTTGGTTATTTCAAATCGGGACACAGTAAGCTATCTCTTCCAATAGATGTAGCGTTTTTAAAGGATAACTTTTTAACATACACAGAAAAGGGGATAAAATATTTTCAGCATGATATACTGCTTTTAAGTGATAAAGATTTAGATAATTTTCTTTCTATCTTGGAAGTTGATATTTCTGCTTTGGAGTATCAAGCTCAATTATCAAAAATTACTAGATTATTGATGAAGCAATTTAGTTGCAATGCTTTTGAGGCAGAACATTTTTATTATAACAATTCTCTTAAAATAATTAAAGATATTGCTGTTGAAGGTGACAAAACGAAAAGAAAAATAAGTAAGTCTGCCTTCTTGAATAAAATAAATTTTAAGAGAATCCTTTTTAATGAATGGTTTATTAAGTATAAAGGCGAGAATAAGTTATTTGCAGAATTAAGGAATCAATATTTTACTGGTTTAAATGTTTCCCCATTTGAACGTTTCTTTATAATTGAAGTCCCTAGCATAAATTATTTGCGATCTGAACTTAAAGAATTGTTGTTAATTATTTCTAAAAAATGGTCAAGATTTACTAAAAGAGAACCATCTCCATTTTGTTCTTATATTTATTTGCATAATATTCCGCCACTCGAGTTACTTGAACTAAAAAAAGAACTTTATTCTGAAGGGTTCACATTCGTTGATGGTTTTGATTTTAACGGGTCTGATTTTAATCCTAAATCAATCTCAAAGCTTATCAATACAAGCAACCCAGTTAAGCTAAAAATACTCAATAAACTGGAATATATAGATTTAACTATAAAGGAAATAAGTAAAACAAAGGAGATTTATCAATTTTATGAATCTGCCGAATTTTTTACAACCACTTACACAAATATCAAGCAGGTTAAAATTCAATTTTCAAAATTAATAGATATAAAAAAAATAGTATAAAATGGCAGAAGATACTCCAAAAATAAACGCAGAAGTAATTGCTGTTTACCCCGATAAAATAAAAATAGTAGTTGATAATCTTGAAGATTTTAGAATTGCAGGAGAAACACTTCAAGTGGGTTCTTATCTGAAAATTTCCGATAATGAAAATGCAATATTAATGGCTATAATTGAAAATTTTTCGATTGTGGTTAATGACGTGGGAAAAAGAGATTATGCAATTGAAGCTCTTCCCTTAGGTATGATTAAAAATGGTACTTTTATTAGAGGGGGAGACTCATTGGCCATTCCTCCTAAGAAAGTTGAGCCTGCCACAGAAGAAGAAATAAAAAAAATATATGAGCAATCAATTGATTCAAAAGAGAAGTTTACCTTCGCTTCTTTGTCTTCAAATCCTAATATAAGAATACCTGTAAACGGGAATAAATTTTTTAATAAACACGTTGCTATTGTTGGCTCAACAGGTTCTGGTAAATCGCATACTCTTTCTGCAATTATACAAAAAGCTGTATCAGAAAAGAGTGGAAGTTTTTCAATTAATAATTCGCATGTAATTATATTCGATATTCATTCAGAATATAAATCTGCATTTCCAGCAGCAAATTTCATTGATATAAAAAACTTGATACTTCCTTATTGGCTTTTGAACAGCGAAGAACTTGAGGAATTTTTCTTGGATACAGAGGCAAATGACCATAATCAAAAATTTGTTTTTAAAGAAGCTATAGTTTCTAATAGGATATTAAATTTCAAAGGTTCTGAAGCTGACAAGAAAAGAATTCATTATGATTCCCCTTTATATTTTGACATTGATTTTGTATTAAAATCAGCAAAAGATAAGAACTCGGAATTGGTTGATTCGGGAGAGGTTTATGCAGCAAGCAATAAAGAAAAAGCTGGACAACCTAAGCTTACGAACGGGAGTTTAAATGGAAAACTTACAAATTTCGTTAATAGGTTAGAAAATAAAATAAACGACAACCGACTTGATTTTTTACTTGGAAATAAATCTAAGAAAATCACTTTTGAAGAAACCTTAAATCAATTAATTGGTTATCAGGCAGGGAAAAACGCAAATGTTACAGTTATAGATTTAAGTGGTGTTCCTTTTGAAGTGTTAAGTATTACAGTATCTCTGATTTCTAGAGTGATTTTTGAGTATGGTTATTTTTACAAGAGATATAGAAATGCCAAAGACCCTAATGAGAAAATAAATAACGATATACCTATTTTGCTCGTTTATGAAGAAGCTCACAAATATGTTCCGAATAGTGATTTGGTAAAATATAGGTCATCTAAAAAATCAATTGAAAGAATAGCTAAAGAAGGAAGAAAGTATGGAATTACTTTGCTTCTTGCGAGTCAAAGACCATCGGAAATATCAGAAACGATATTTTCTCAATGCAACAATTTTATTGCGATGCGGTTAACAAATCCTGCTGACCAAGGATATGTTAAAAAACTTTTGCCAGACACTTTAGGAACGTTAATTGACAAAATGCCTTCCTTAAAACAAGGAGAAGCTTTGCTTGTTGGAGAGTCAATTATATTACCTTCAATAGTTCAAATTGATCGATGTACTCCTGAGCCTTCATCAAATGATATTCCTTATTGGGAATTGTGGAAAGAACAATGGAAAACTATGAAAATAGAGGAAATTAAAAAAGAATGGTACAGCTAATAGTATTAAACAGATATTAATAAAATAAAGATGACAGCAAAAAATACGAAAATTATTTGTCCAAAATGCGGAAACGAATTTAATGTTGAAGATGCAATAGCACATCAAATCGAAGACAAGTATAAACAGGAATTGAGCAGTAAAATTTTAGAAATTGAAGCTGACTTTAAAAAAAAAGAGGGCTCCTTAGCTAAAAAAGAAAGTGAACTTAAGCTAAAAACAGCTGAAATTGAACAACAAATAGAAGCGAAAACAAAATTGGAAGTTGAAAAAAAGGAGAATGAAATCAAGAAAAAAATCGAAACAGATTATGAAGAACGACTTACCCAACTTAATACAGACCTTGAAAGCAAACGTAAGGAGAATGTTAGTTTAAAAAAAATTGAATTAGAAAATACTAAACTTAAAAATGATCTTGAATTACAGAAAATAAATATTGAGGCAGAGTTTGAAAAAAAAAGAAAAGAGGACTTAAAAACTGCGACCTCCATTTTGAAAGAAAATTTAAGAAATGAGTTTGAATTGCAAATAAAAGACAAAGACCAACAACTTTCAAATATGAAAGAACAAGTTGATATAATGAAAAAGAAAGCAGAACAAGGGTCAATGCAGCAGCAAGGTGAAACGCTTGAAATATTGGTAGAAGAAATTTTGCGAGATCATCACCCGAATGATATAATTGAAGGAATTAAAAAGGGAGTTCATGGGGCAGATGTTTTACAAACAGTAATAAACAATTCTGGAGCTGAATGTGGGAAAATACTATATGAATGCAAACGAGCAAAAAATTGGAGTAAAGACTGGCTAGACAAGCTAAAAAATGATGCCTTAGAGGCAAAAGCTGAATTGAAAGTTTTAGTAACTGAAGTTTTGCCTGAAGGAGCAGAGAAAATTTCAATTATTGACGGAATTTGTATTTGTAAATATCAAGATGTTCGTGGAGTTTCCGCACTTTTGAGAGAGCGATTAATAAATGTTGCCTTTTTAAGTCATTCTCAAATAAATAAAGGAGAGAAAATGATAACGCTTTACAACTATTTGACAAGTGAAGAATTTAAAATGCAATTAACAAGTGTAGTTGAAGGGTTCAGTGAGTTACAACAGTCCTATTTTGACGAAAAGAAGAAAATGCACGCACTTTGGAAACAGAGAGAAAAACAACTTGAAAAAATTATACTCGGAACTACAAGTTTCTATGGAGCAATAAGAGGGATTGCCGGCGCTTCCGCAGTCAATATTGAACTTCTTGAGACACCAAAATTAATGTTAGAGTTAGACGAAAATCGTGAACCCAAAAGAAAATCAAAAGGTAGCATTAGTCAAGAAGACATTGATTCATTATAGGGAATGGATTAATTTGATAAAAAACGAAATTAATTTAAGGTACGTATCCACTTTAGGAACATTGTTTATGGTATGCGCTTAAGCTACCTGTAAGGTTCCTAAAATGGATACGTACCAAACAAAAATCTCCTTCTTTAAGAAAATAAATAAATTTTTAAAGTATTTAACATTTAATAACGGTAAATAGTATGGAAGAAATAAACAAAACTAAATCAAGGTGGGACTTATTTATTTCTGATAAATGGGTAACGGCAGCACTTATTTTGGCATTCTTGGGTATTGTAGTAATTGTTTTCCCTTGGAATACCTTGGAGGGTAAATCATTATTTGGCACAAATTATTTTTTCAAAACGAGTGAATATGGGGCTTTGGGAGATTTTATTTCAGGAATAAGCAGTCCCTTATTGGGAGCGGCAACTATTATACTACTTGTAAGAACATATACTTTGCAAAAAGAAGAACTGGCTAAAACAAGAGAGAGTCTGGACCAGCAAATGAAAATGCTTAAAATTCAAAGATTTGAAGATAATTTTTTTAAGCTTTTGGAAAATCATCATCGAATAGTTGAAGCTATGGATTTGCACGAGAAAGACGAAAAGGGTAAAAAAAATACAATTTCAGTTAAACGAGATTGCTTCAGAACTTTTCATAATCATATTGCATCAGGAGTAAAGAAAAAAAAATCAAAAATGGTGGCTGATAATAAAGATGAGTTTATAATTGATGAACTAAATGCTATTTATGACGAAACCCAAAACTTTTACAAAGCAGACTTGCATCATTATTTTCGATTTATATATCACATACTGAAGTTCGTTAAAAATGCTACAGAAATTGATGATGATGATAAATATAAGTACACTAGCATTCTAAGGGCTACTCTATCGCCATATGAATTAGCTCTTATTTTTTATAATTGCTTACATGAGTTTGGGGATTCACACTTCAAACCTTTGGTGGAAGAATTCTCATTTTTAAAGAATCTTGATAGAACCTTGCTCTTTATTCCAGCTCAGGAAGATGACTATGATAAGCTAGCATTTGCTAGCTCAGAAAAAAGACCAGGTTTATTATTAATATGGAAAAATGCACAAAAAATTCAATGTGGTAATTAAATAGTAAAAATGTATGGAACATGAAATGCCCATGAGGCCTCCGCAGCATATTTCTGAGTCGGATTCGTTTAAGCTATTTAACGAAAAAATGCCAAGGAATTGGATAGTTCGCCAGGTAACTGAAAGGGATTATGGAATTGACTGTTACGTTGAGATTGTAAAGGATAATGGGGCTTTAACTGGATATTTGGTATTGTGTCAGTTGAAGTCTAGGAAATCAATCCCATGGAACAAGGATGGTAAGAATTCTATGAGTGAAGTTAAAATGTCTACACGAATTATTGGTATAAATTTCAGGTTCCTGTATTTCTTTTTCTTACAGATATAAAAGAGCAAGAAGTATATTTCCTCCCTGTGGACAAATGTATCAGGCAAGTTTATATGGATTACGTAGCGCAGACGGGCATTACGTATATGTTTGATAAAAAAGGCGTTTTAAACAAAGAGCATTTTTGACACTTTTTAATCATGAATTCCACCGTGAGCGGTTTGAAAGTGAGCTTTTGTTTTTTCTCTCAAATGTAAAGCATACTGCCGATTTTATGAGCGAACATTCAAGGCGAGATTTTCATCTCCCGTTGGAAATAATAGATGTTATATATTTGGAAACAGTTCATAAAAATTATAAATTTCTATGCAGTTTTTTTGAAATAACATGGCAGGTTGAGGAATTTGCTGAAATAAGAGAGAGGGCTCTTGATAGGAGTGGCGGTATTGCGGATTTATTCGAACTTGATGCAACAGAACTGATAAAAAAGCTTGACCCTCTAACTAGGACCATAGCAATTAAGCTAAATGAATTTGTGTCTGGTGAGATGGCTTATTGGATGTTCACAAACGACCAGCTATTCAATATGGTAATGGAGATTGAAGATGATGGAAGTATACCCAGCCACTACTTCAATTTTTAATCTCCGTAGCTTTAAGAACGTAGCTAAAGTGAATGATGTCTAGTACCTGGTGCTAAAGTGGAGACGTACCTAATTTAATATGGAGAAACCAGAAGCATTAAATTAAAACATCTTTTCATATTATACTTCAGTGATTTTTAATTATGAATTAATAAATTAAAAATATCATTCATTAAACTAGGTGTAATTTTTGTTTTGGAGAATTTATTAAAAAATACAAACGCGTTTTCTACTATTATATTGTAAATTTAATGTGATCCGTGCTGATTTGTCTACCCATAAAGAATGAACGTCCTTCATTTTAAGTGCAAAAATGTTGGGTTTGTCTTTTGGTAATTGAGATTGTTTGGTTTCTACTTTCCTTTTCAATCGGAGTGTTGGGTTGAAATTTTCTTGTGGCAATATAAAATTACCTATTCTGTAATTTTTCTTGTCGCACCATTCTTTTAATTGAACAGAACTAAATGGGCCTAATGCTATTTCAATAATCTCTGGAATATATAGTTCAACTAGGCGGTTTTCTGCAAACAATAGCTGACAACATAAGATATTTTCGGAATTTAAAAGGTTGGAGCCAAGAAGATATGGCAGACAAACTTGGAGTTTCTTTGCCTACCTATTCTAGAATAGAAAGGAATATCAACACGATGCCCTTTAAAAGAATTGTCCAATTGGCGAAAATATTTGCAATTTCCCCCTCGGAATTAGTTTCAATTGGAAAAAATAAAAATGACGTCATCCAAGAAAATCAAGAGCTAAAAGCAATAGTTGCAGAAAAGGAGAAAGAAATTATATCGCTACAGAAAAGAATTATCGAACTTCTTGACAAAAAAAAGTAGTTTTCAAATATTAAGGGTAAAGTATTTCTCTGATACGAAAGAAAAAAATTGTAAAAAAACATCTATCAATTTGAAGTTTTAAAAAACTTAAGTTTCCAAATAAAAATTTCACCGATCAGTGCCGGTATCGCTAAATTAATGAGCCACAACAATAATGATGCTGCAACAACTCCTGTTGAATCATTTGTAACAGTACTAAAAAAATAAACTGCCGTTGCACCTCGAACAGCAATTTCTGAAATTGCAAATGTTGGTATTGCCGATGTAACAAAAAATGTAATCGCAATTAGCACGATTGAAATTGTAAAATCAAGATGCACATTAAAAACCTTTAATGCTAAATAGTATTGAATAGAAAAAATAAAATAGCGCAAGATTGATAACACTAAAACACCCAGTACTTGAGATTTTTTTATTTCAAATACTGCATTTAAATAGTTTTTTATTTTACCGGAAAAATATTTTCTTGCCACAAAAATAAACACTAAACAAGTAATGCAAAGGCAAAAAATAATAAGAAACAATTCCACATTCCAGTGATCTAAAGTTAAAATTGGGTGAGAACTACCATATCCTTTTTTATTATAGAAAAGCAAAGCTATTAATCCGACACCAACAGTTATAAATAACTGTATCATGCTGCCAATAAAACTTTTTATTGTTGCTTCAATTTTGTCAGCCTTTTCTAAAAAAAAGATTCTCCCGGCAAATTCTCCAACTCTATTGGGGGTAAAAATGCTAATTGTGACACCTGCAAATATTGATTTAAGGGACTTTGCAAAAGTAATTTCCTCAAGAGGACGTATTAGAATTTTCCATTTCCATGCTTCTAAGCCCCAATTAATTGGCATCAAAAGAAATACTAGAAATAAAAAAAATACATTTGATTTATGAAACAAACCAACAAAATCAATGGAATGGTTGCTGGCATTTATTTTTGCCAAGATATACCAAACGGAGAGGATTAAAATTATTGTCTTAATTAAAAGGCTTACAACTTTGTAAATACGTTTATTTTCGGCTCCTTTCATAATTTCAACAATATTAGCAAAAAGTGCCGTTATTTAAGCGATGGTACTAGATAAAATAATTCTTGGCCGTGATTCAATGCAAACTGTATCTTAAATATTACTAACTAAGAAGATATCTTTGGGCTAAATTTGTATATTAGTTGCGCTAAATTGAAAATTAATAACGATTAAACTATTTTGAAAGGGCAATCGATGGCTCTCACAATAATTTTTCCCAACAATATCAAAGCACGTTTGGTCTGCTTTTAATTAGCGAATCGAACCAAAAATTAGTGCTGCATATTGCGGACAATAAAACAATAAAATAATGGATATATCTTTAGAAAGTATTGATGAATTGTTTCAATCATATAATTATCAAATTGCTCCAGCTTCAAATAATAAATTAAGAATTTATACCCTTAGGTATGGAATGTATCACGCTGCAGAACTGATCAAATTTGATGAATCCTTTGATGAATCGTCAATTAAAGCAGAATATTCTGAGAATGGGTATGCAACTGAAGTGAAAGTGTTTTCAAGTAAAGAAGAAATAGAAGAATATTTATTTGAAGGTTTTTTTATTAAAACTCCATTAGGGAATGAGTTGAAAAGAAGATATACTCAATTTGTCAATAGACAACTGAAAAATTTACCAGAAAAAAGTAAATATGAATATATTAATGGCGCTTTTGAAATATTTAGCCAAGATGAAAACGGAGTAGTTGTTGAGAGCAATAGCTATAATGATACAGACAAAACTTCCTTACTAGATAAAATCAACCTCCTTGTATCAGAAACAAAAGGAGCTATCTTAATTATAATTGAAGCTGCTGCTGGTTTTGGAAAGACTTGTACTGCGAATGAGATTTTAAATACATTCTCTGCATTAGAAAGCAAAAAATTGCCTTTTTTTACGGAACTATCTAGAAATAGAGAAGCTCGTGTGTTTAAACATATTTTATTAAATGAAATTGACGAACAGTTTCCTAATGGAATTAAGCAAAATATTGTAATTGAACAAATTGCAAAGGGGCGAATTCCATTAATAATTGATGGCTTTGACGAGTTAATTTCAACAGAAAGCAAAAAAGAAGATGTAGAAAGTATGTTTACAACGATTGTAGATCTTCTTAAAGGTGAAGCTAAAATTATTATTACCTCTCGTAAAACAGCAATGTTTAGTAGCAAAGAATTTTTTAATACTATAGATACAACAAATAATAAATTTTCATTGGCTAGAATTGAAATTAAAGAACCATCGGTTAATAATTGGCTAAGTTCTGAAAGGATTGATTTAATTCAATCCAAAGGTTTTCCACTTGAACATCTTGCTAACCCTGTTCTTCTTTCATATCTAAGAAATATTCCAATAGAAAAGCTGAAAGCTTATTTATCCAACGAGGAGGATAATTCCCTAGTAGATAAATATATTAATTACCTCTTAAAAAGAGAACAAGAAAGACAAAATTTAAAAATTTCCGTTGAAACCCAATTAAGAATTTTCAGAAAACTGATTCGGTTTATGACCGAATATAACATTACAGCAGAGACCAAAGAGACAATAAAAGATTTTCTAAAAGATTATAATACGAACATTTTAAAAACAAGCTTAAATGATTACACAGCAGAAGAGAAACCTTCACTTGAAGATTTAATTGAAACGCTTTCAAATCATGTTTTTTTAGATAGAAAAGCAAGTGGAATGATTGGTTTTGTGAATGATTTTATTTTTGGGTTATTAGTAGGCGAAAATTTGTTGTTAGGTAAATACAAGGAATATTACCCTAACATAAATGAAATATTGCCCCAAGATTTTGCAATAAAAGCGGTTCAAGCATTCAAAATTCAACCCCTTGAAAGACAAGAACAGTTATGGTCAGTTTTCAATCAAGAAAATTCGCAATTTTCTTATGATACCAGATTTTTCTTTGATTTAGATTATTACTTTATGAAAAAATTTAATAAAAAGTATTTAAATCTTTTTATTACAGATTATTCTATCAAAAATGTTTCATTTGACTCAAAGGCAACATTTACAGATTCGGTTTTTTCAAGTGTCATATTTAATAATTGCTTTTTTGATTTAAATGTTTTTAATAATTGTACATTTCAAAATTGTTTTTTTGACTCCTGTTCCATTATACCTATTCACTCAACTATACATTTCAACGATTTTGCAATCTTCGCAAGTAGCGATAATAATGGCTTTTTAGATAGTGTTTCAGAATTAATTAATTGCGTGGATAATAAAAATGATCCTTTAAGTGATTTCACAGTATTAAAGAAGTTTTTTCACCCCAACAGACCTAAGCCCGTGCCTCGAAAAATTTCATACATTAGGAAGGTTTTATTACCTCATACATCTGAGGAAATAAGCAAGAAAATATCTACCCTTAAATCAAATAAACACCTCTTTTTTAAAGATGATATAGCATACATTTCCCAAAAAGGTATAACCTACTTTAACCAAATAAATAATAGTTTATCATGATTTCGGGACTCCAGTTAATAGAAAAAGAAATTTGTAGTAAAATTACTGATGAACTTGACAAAGTTGGTATCTTATATAGAATTTTTAGTAGGATTAAAAATAAAAAATCTATTGATGAAAAAACGCTTCGAAAAAAAGAAGAAGGAAAGCCATATTTAATTGATGGTAAACAAATGCAGGATATTATCGGAGTAAGAATCGTTACATACTTTAAAGATGATGTAGATATTGTTTACTCAATTCTAAAAACTCAATTCAAATATGTTAGTGAAGAGATCGATGATTTTGAACTAACAGTTTTCAAGCCTAAAAGAACTAATATAATTTGTAGACTTAATGAAAAACATTCTGAAATATTTAAAGAAGTCCAACAAGCATCTCACAAAGACTCATTTAAATTAATAGATAATACTTTTGAATTGCAACTACGAACTATTTTGTCTGAAGGCTGGCACGAAGTAGATCACAGTTTAAGATACAAATGCAAATCCGATTGGGAGCAGCATAAAGAAAACGAAAGGATGCTTAATGGAATTTATGCAAACCTTGAAACAAATGATATTGTATTAAAGAACTTATTTAACGAATTAGCATACAAACACTATAAAAATAAAAATTGGGAAGGATTAATAAGAAATAAATTCCGGCTTAATTTTCAATTACTTCCCTTAAAAAAGGAATTAATTGAGATATTAAATAATAATAATGAACTTGGAAAACAAATATTTAAATTAGAAAGAAATTTTATAATTTACAGCATTAGCTCTCTTGAAATAAGTTTTCCGATTAATTTAACAAATCTTGTATACTTGATTAATTGTTTAATTTTAAAAAATATCGAAATTTATAAAATCACTCCCGGTTTGATTTTAGATGAATTCAAAATCGATATATCAATTATAAGTGTAAACATTGAAAAATCGTCTACCAGCCTTCATAATTAACTATATCATTTTCATTAGATTCTAATTTCATTATATTTGAGCTCTTTAAATTAAGTTTATGAAATATTTAATAGTACTTCTTCTTTTTACAAATACTGTTTTTGGGCAAATGAAACCCAAAGAAACATATACTATTTATGTAAACTATCCCGATTATTCCATCAAAGCAACAGTTTCAAATAATGTTAAGAAAATTGATGTAAAAGAATCCTTATTGTATTATTGGTATTCTTCAAATAAGATTCTTGAAACTGAGGGCGGCTATGAAGGTAAAATCCTGGATGGACCATATACTTCATTTTATTTATCCAGTAACCTGAAAGAAAAAGGACAATTTAAAAAAGGCCTGAAAAATGGAGAATGGATTACCTGGTTTGAAGGCGGAAAAATTCATGAAATCAGCACCTGGAAAAAAGGGTTAAAATGTGGTGTATTTAAGACTTTTGATGACAAAGGCAATTTGATTATTGAATCAAACTATGCAGATGGTAAATTGAACGGTTATCAAACTGAATATAAAGACGAAAAAGTAATCGGTAAAAAAAGATTTAAAAAAGGACTTGAAATAATTCCGAAAGAAAAAAAGAGTGTAGATAAAAAAAGTGATATTGAAAAACCAAAGGAAGGTATAAAAGAAGAGAACTCTCAAGAAAATTCTAAAGCAAAGAAAACATTTAAAGAGAAAGTGAAAACAATCTTTAAAAAGAAGGATACTGAAAATAAAAACACGGCTAAAGAAAAACCGAAATCTAATTCAACTGATTCAAAAGTAAAAAAGACTTTCAAACAAAAAGTGAAAGCCCTGTTCAAGAAAAAAGAAAAATCTCCAAAAACTGAAAAGCCAAAGAGTGAAACGAAATGATATACCAAAAGTATTTTATTTATGGAGGATGCTTTCGCTGCTATGTAAGAAATGCAAGTATCAAACAGGTTCATTTAATGGGAACTTATTGGGATTCGGTATTAAAGCAAGTTCCCTTTTCTATGCAATTGTAATTTCATTAATAATTGCAATTGTTAGCAGTTCGCTTATACTCTTCGCATACCTTTCCCGAATAGAATTTGATAGTTTTGAAATGAACCAACGCATCAACTTAAACGCTGACTCAGGTTTAAATTTATTATTGTCAAAACAAACCATCGTTGAATTAAATCAGGAAAAATCCATTGATTTATATACTTCTGGAAATGATCATGTATCATTAAGCAGGAAATCATGGGGAGCGTATGAAATATTAATTTCCAAAGCTGCATTTAAAAATATTGAAGCAATTCGTATAGCACAGGTTGGTTTTTATCCCGACAGTTCAAAATCTTACAGTCTTTATTTAGTGGATGAAGACAAGCCATTAGCACTGTGTGGAAAAACAAAAATTAAAGGAACCGCCTATCTTCCAAAGGCCGGAGTGAAAAGAGCATATATTGAAGGTCAGAATTTTGTTGGAACAACATTGATTGATGGGCAAATTAAACAGAGTGATAAAACTCTTCCTGAATTTAATAAATCCTTGATAGAAAATATTACCACTCTGTTTTCAAAAAAAATGATCTCGGAGAAGGATAGTGTTATTGTTATGGAGAAGGGAATTTCAGGTGATAGTTTGAATAATAGCTTTAAAAATAAAACATTAGTATTAACCAGCATTGCTGCGGTAAAAATTTCTGAAGGAGTTTATTCTGGAAATATTGTAATGATCTCCGATAAACAAATTACAGTTTCTGCAAATGCAGATTTAAATAATGTGATTCTTGTTGCCCCTAAAATAATAATCGAAAAAGAGTTTAAAGGTGCTTTGCAGGCATTCGCATCGGATTCAATTATCGTGAATAAAAATGTCACACTATATTATCCTTCTGTTTTAGGATTAGTAAGAAATGAAAAATCGCCTGCTGTTTCTTCAATACTGTTAAGTGAAAACGATACCCTTTTAGGAAATGTCTTTTCCTTTAAAAGCAATACAGACGTATTAAAACAGACGGGTTTTGTTATGCAGGATAAAGCTGTGGTTTACGGGCAAGTTTATTCAAATGGATATGTTGACATAAAAGGAACCATTTATGGAAGTTTGATGTGTTCCAAAATAATATTAAGTACGCCCTCATCGGTATATGAAAATCATTTATTAAATGCAGTAATTGATCTAACTAAATTATCAAAGAATTATGTGGGTATAAATTTGGTGAAGGAATCAGAATCAAAAAAAGTAGTTAAATGGCTGGAATGAATTGGCAACTGAAAGCATCCACTTTAATTGAATCATTAATAGCAATGATTATCATTGTTACGTGTTTGGCAATAGGAACTATGATTTACGCCAATGTTCTCGCCTCTGATAAACAACGATTGCAACTTAAAGCAATTTTGATATTGAATAATGAAGCGCAGCAAACAAAAGCAGAAAAAACTTTTATTGATTCAGAAAGACAATTGGATGAGTGGAACATAAAAAAAACGGTTGAACACTATGAGCAAACAGAAAATTTATACCGATTAACATTATCACTTACTGATAAAGAAGGAAAAACAATTACAACCAGAAACGAATTAATCGCTACTCCATAATGAAGAAAGTAAAAGCCTTTACATTGCTGGAGTTATTGATAGCGATGATTATCAGCAGTATTGTTATTGCTTTTGGGTATGAGGTTTATTCGATTATGTATAAACAATTCTTATCCTATAAGAAGGCGAAAACCGAAATAGTCAATACCATGCAATTCAATACAATCTTAACAAATGATTTTTATAATTCAGAAGAAATAACATTCATTGAAAATACTATTGCAATCTTTCGGAAAAATAATGAACCTTTACATTATACATTTAACGATAACTTTATTTTGCGAACAAAAAATGAAATAACAGATACATTTAAAATTTCCGCTATCAATATTCAGGAAAAATTTGTTTTTAAAAATGAACAATTTCAGTCGACACTTATAAATGAACTTTCATTTGATGCGCGATTGTCAGGAGAGATACAGCATTTTTTATTTGCAAAGAACTATAGTGCGGCAACACTATTAAACAAAGAAATCAAATTTCAACAAGCAGAATAAAAATGGCGAAGCTGGATTTAAATAAAATAGCTCAATCGAAAAAGAATATAGTTTCTACTTCAAAAACAAGCGAGAAAGGCTCATTTGATTTTTTGAATAGAGACATTAAAATGTTTGGTTCTGGATTTTCTGATAAAAAGAAAGAACGTTTCTATTCCGAACTTACTATACTATTTGCCGCTGGAGTTGATATTCGTTCTGCTCTGGAATTAATTGAAGAAGAACAAACAAAAGAAAAGGACAAACAATTATTTGCTCAAATAAAAGAATTAATCATATCTGGAAGTAGTCTGTCAAAAGCAATCGAGCAAACCGGATTGTTTACTACCTATGAATATTATAGTATTCAGATAGGAGAAGAAAGCGGAAGACTAACCGAAGTGTTAACGGAACTCTCCGGTTTCTTTTCGAAAAAAATCCAACAAAAAAGACAAATTACAAGTGCGCTTTCTTATCCGGCTGTTGTTTTCTTTGCTTCCTTCGGAGCCATTTTCTTTATGATGAAATTTGTAGTGCCAATGTTTGCTGATGTATTTAAACGTTTTAAAGGAGAATTGCCGTATTTTACCAGAGTAATCATACATATCTCCGATCTGTTTTCAAATTATTCATTGTATATGTTGTTGGGTATGGCAACACTGTTTATTTTTTTGTACAGCAATAGGAAGTCAATTTGGTTCAGAAAATATGGTGCAGCTCTTATTCTGAGAACACCAATCATGAAAGAAATGATCCGAAAAATATACCTGGCACGTTTTTGTCAATCTATGAATTTATTGATAAGCGCTAAAACACCATTGGTTACTGCTATTGATCTGGTAAAAAAAATGGTTGGGTTTTATCCCATAGAAGTATCGCTTGAAACAATTCAAGAAGATATTATGAAGGGACAATCTCTTCATCAGAGTTTAGCGAAATTTAAAATCTATAATAAACGAATGATTTCTCTAATTAAGGTAGCAGAAGAAGTGAATCAACTGGATACCATGTTTTCAAAACTTGCTAAACAATATTCCGATGAAGTGGACTATCAAACAAGCATTCTGGGAAGTCTGATAGAACCGGTCATGATAATTTTTCTTGGTCTTTTAGTTGCAATTATTTTGGTTGCCATGTATTTACCACTTTTCCAAATGAGCAGTACGGTTGGATAGATAAATTAAGAAAATAGATAATTTATTTATTTACTAGCAATACAACTTATCAATCGGCTTTCAGTTTAATTGTTATATGGTAGCTCGTTGGAAACAAGTTCTCCTTTTTAATTTAAAAATTTAACTTTCCTCAATAAATAATTTTTGTTCTTTGCCATTTCAATAATTATTCTCTTTCAAACTATAAATTCCATGTTGATAAGTTTTGTTGCATATAGAAAGAAATAGATTTTAATTTGTTTTGGAATAAAACGCCTACCACTAAACCCATAACAATTGAATAATAATACCTTAATGAAAAATAGTTTATCCGTATTTCTTATCGACAATAATGAAATTGATAATTTCATCCATCAACGAAAATTGAAAGATTTCTCAGAAGACATCAATGTATTCACTTTTCAGAATGCAACTGAAGCCTTAGAATCTATTCAGAAAAACAACAAAGCACCTCAGCTGATTTTATTGAATTTGTATTTAACATTAACTAATGGTTTTGAATTTTTGGAAGCATATGAAAAATTGGATTGCGAAAAAACGAATACTTTTATTTATATTCTTTCAACAACAATACGTCCAAGTGATTTAAGGTTGATAAAAAAGAATGTTAATTGCTTTGGTTATATTGAAAAGCCCTTTTCAATGAATAAACTATTTGAACAAATGGATTCAAAAAAAACAGAAATGTTTAATCTAATACCCAATCATTAGATCAACTATTTTAATTTTTTTATCAAAAACATACCGTTGGATCAAAAAAACGACCGTTGGATAAGAATCCTCCCAATATTTCAAAAGTTATATTTATGTTTACCTCCATCTGATTTTGCGAACATAGAGTTCAACATTTCAAAAAAAATTAAGTCTTTTTAACGATGGGGGTAAAATTACCCCCTATATAGGGGTAAAATTACCCCCATGCAAAAAGGGTAATTTTACTCTTGACAGTATAGATTTTATTGTTCAGTTTTGGGGCGTAATTTTTTTATAGTATCAGGAGAAAATGTTTTGTACACTAATTAAACAATTAAGAAAAGATACAGTTTTTGTAAATCTCTCTTTTTTTTTATTTATTGTATTGAACACCGAAGGGAAAAATATAATTAATTAAAAAATAAGCATTGTTATTTTTATTTGTCAGAAAAAGTTGTTAACAAAAGTCAAGTTAGTTTAAAGTTAACGATTTGAAAATCATGTTTAAACAAATAACTATGATTTTAATCACGATTTCAAAATACTTTGATATTGCAAAATTAATTGTAATGTTGTATTTGACGACATTATTTTTTTCTAAATTTTAAGTTTTTATTTAAAACGGAAAATGTTTAAACAGTTATAAATTTTCGCAACAAATTTTAATTCAAGTAAAGCTCTAAAACATAATATTAAGCAACATAAATACATCTAAAACAATAATAATTAATCATAATATCTCAAAACCATTAAATATGAACAAAGCAAATTCAAAAAAAACAAAATGGAAATCCTTATTTATCTCTTTATTTTCCATACTGTTACTTTGCACTTTTAGTGTCAATGTTTCCGGACAAAATCATGGTGTTTCAATAAACACAGGTAACACGGCAGCCGATCCTTCAGCCATGCTGGATGTAAGTTCAACAAGTCAGGGTCTTCTGGTTCCAAGAATGACAACATCGCAAAGAAATGCGATTGCAAGCCCCGCTAATAGCCTTTTGGTTTACGATACAGATATTAAACAGTTTTATTATTACAATTCTACAAGTTCTCAATGGGTTGAAGCAATCGGCCCTGCAGGTGCCACTGGAGCAACTGGAATTGCCGGTGTTACTGGATCGTCTGGCACTAATGGAGTAACTGGTCCGACCGGATCAGATGGAGCTACAGGTGATACAGGAATAGCTGGTCCAACAGGAGTGGCGGGAACTAATGGAGTAACTGGTGCAACAGGATCAGCTGGAATAGCAGGAGCAACAGGAATAGCTGGTCCAACAGGAGTAGCGGGAACTGATGGAGTAACTGGGGCAACAGGAGCAACTGGAGTAGCAGGAGCAACAGGTGCTATTGGAGTAACTGGGGCAACAGGCTCTGATGGCACAACAGGTCAAGACGCAACTGATGCTTTTGGGACATCTTATTTAACCGTAAGTTCTTCCACAACAACTTTTACTTTAATACCTGGTCTTACTCAAACAATCACTGTTCCTTCAAACAGCGTGTTAGAAATATATACCGATGGGGGAGTTCAAACAAGTTCTAATGCATCCAGCGGAGTTTCGATTGTTGACATTTCAATTTTTATCGATGGAACTGTTGCAGCTAATGGAGCATATAGAAGAGTGATAGCAGCGAATACTTCAGGTTCCGGGTCACAATTAATAAATTATGCAATGGGGAAATCTGCTTTACTTTCAGCAGGATCACATACCATTGACGTAAGGGCAAAATACTTTTCTGGATCTACAGCATACGTAAGTGGTGATAATACAACAGTATTACAAGGGACATTAAAAATTACCATATTAAAGAAATAAAAAAATACTGTAATAAAAAACAATAAACAAACTAATTGCTTTTTAGGAAAAGGAAATAACGGCACTAAAAAAAATGAAAAAATGAAAAAATTAAAAATAATTTCCAGCCTTTTACTATTTAATATTCTCTTTTTGTTTTCTACAAGTGTATTCAGTCAAAATGCTAATTCTTTGAACCAACAGGATAAAAGCAAAAATGCAGTTGGAAGCAATAATAAAGAAAGCAATCCCAAAAAATCCAAGGCAAAAGTTTCAAACAATAAACAGGGAACTTTTGTCAATCAAAATACGGATGAGGATAATTTACCCGTGGATACTTTAAATGTTACTCCTGCTATAATTATTAGTAATAAAAAGCCGAATAACAATTAATTTTTAGAACATTTAAATATTATAAAATGAAATTGCCATATTCATTTGAAACAAACAAAATGAATCTGCCATATTCCATCTGACCTAAAAAATTAAAAAGATGAGATTTTATTATTTATTAAAAAGAGAACAAACTTTAACACTAATAATTGGGGTATTGCTTTTTTTAAGTAATACAGGATTATTAAAAGCTCAACTTGGCTTTAATAATCATGGGTGTTATGTTAATATTAAAACAGGAACAATTCTTAATGTTGATGGGAATGTAACACTTGAAAACAATGGGCAGTTAAACAATTCCGGTGAGGTGGAAATAAAAGGCGATTGGTTGAATAATTCTGGGACAACTGGGTTCTCAAGCCCTAATGATGGTACAGTTAACTTTTCTGGAAACGATCAGCATTTAGGAGGAACTAGTACAACTAATTTTAATAACATTAATCTTAATCAAGCTACGACATCTTCAACTATTACATTGCAAAGTCAAATCACAGTAACTGGGGTATTCACGTTTACTTCAGGTTATGTAATTAGCTCATCTGCCAATTTACTGACGTTTGGTAATAGTTCAAGTCTCAGTGGGGTAAGTGATAATTCTTTTGTTGAAGGGCCGGTACAAAAAATTGGAAGTACATTTTTTGTTTTTCCAATTGGAAAAAGTGCTTATTATCATCCATTAACAATATCTGCACCTGCTGTTGGTACTGATGCATATACTGCGCAGTACTTTGCTGCCAATCAAACCTTTGGTTCAGCTTTACAAACAGGATCATTAGAAAGTATTAGCAATTGTGAATATTGGTTATTAACCCGTACTGCAGGAACATCAATTGTGGTGCCTTCTCTTGGATGGAATAGCAATAGTTGTAATATACAAAGTTATCAGGATTTGAGAGTTGCAGGTTGGGATGGATCAGAATGGAAATCAATGGGAAATACAGGGGTTACTGTTAATGGTAACACTGGAACATTAACAGGATTGTCAGGAATTAATACTTCTAGTTTGCCTATTACAATAGGGGTTTATCAACCTGCAGTTAAACCATATGCAACTTTAAAAAAACAGTTAGATGGGGGTTTTTATACACCAGTACAAGATAAAATGTATTTTAAATTTAAAGGAGAATACACACAGGGAGCATTAAATTACACTGTATACGATGCAGCAACTGGAACTATAATTCCTTCACTTCCAATAAACACTACTATATTAAATTATGGTGACAATAGATATGAATTAAACTTGTCAAGTGCCCTAACACCATTAGGGAAATTTTATACACTAGAAGTGAAAGATGAAAAGAATGTGTCCTATTATCTCAAATTCAAATATTAATAATTATTAAATAAAAATGAATAAACGAATTATTATAATTAGTCTGATAGTTATTGGAATTATTGCAACAACATTTTTTTATTTTTTTAAACAACCATCTGAAAAAACAGGATATATTGAAATAAATAAAATTTTTGCGGATTTTAAATTAAAAAAAGAATTGGAAGTACAACTTACTAAAGTGAAAGAATCACGAAAAGTAATTATGGATAGTTTGGAATTTGGGTTAAAAGTTTTATCAAAACAAATCCAAGCAGATGGTCAAAAAGATAAAGACAAAATCGCATTGTTTGAAGTTAAACGTGAAGAATATCTTCAGAAAAAAAAACAATTTGAGGATGATAATGATGCGGTAGCAAAGCAATATGATTCCCAAATAATTTCTCAAATGAATCAATATGTAAAAGATTACGGTAATAAAAATGGTTATACATATATTTTTGGGGCAGATGGTAGTGGGTTTTTAATGTTTTCTTCAGAAACAAAAAATATTACAGAAGAAGTTAAAAACTATATTAATGATAGGTATAAAGGGAAAGTAGAATGAAGCATTTAATTTTTTTTGTATTTCTATTTATTTCCTTGTTTTTAAATTTTGGTTGTTCAAACAACCAAGAAGATAAAAATAATAAAGCTAATGATCTAGAAAATGAAAATGCTGATGATAAGGATGAGGTCATTAGAAAGCCAGAAAAGATGAGTCCCAGAAACTATGTTGCATGGGTTGAGGATAAAAACAATGGGATAAAAGTTGAAAAGAATATTGAAGATTTTACATATGCATTTCAGTTTAAACCTTTGGAGTATGTTTCCATAATGGATATTAAAAAGGATACTATAAAAACAGTTGAATTAAAAAACAAAATAGAAGAATATAAAGGCTTACAATATTTCACTTTTAGAATTTCAACAGAATCTCGAACCGAACTTTTGAAAAAAAATTTAACAGAAACAAATGATTATTATGGAAGGATACAATATTTTTCATTCGATATGCAAAAGGATCTGAAATTAATTGATGGCAAAGATACATTAGATTGTGTATTATTTCATTTTGAAAGGGTCTATGGAATTGCCCCATACGCCACTTTTGTTTTAGGTTTTCCTAATTCAAAGCAAATAAATGATAAGACCTTATTTTATGATGAAAAGGTATTTGGTGCTGGAAGAATCTATTTAACAATACGTTCAAAGAATATAAAAAGGCTACCAGAGGTTATTACATACTAAGGAAAATTGCTCTGTTAGAATTAAAATAATGCAATGATTACAAATTGTATTTAACCATAAAAGATAAAATTATTTTATATGAAAAAGCAGAAATTTTTAAAAGGCATTGCAGTATACATGGCTCTTAGTTTATTGTTTGAGATTTTTTATCCGACAGTAGCTTTAGCTCTTACAGGTGGACCCGCTCAACCTGAATCAAGTGCTTTTACCCCAGTTGGCACTTCTGACATGGTTAATTTATTTTCGGGAGATTACAACTATAACATACCATTATTGGATGTTGGAGGATATCCGGTTAATATTAGTTATAATTCAGGTATTAGTATGGATCAGGAAGCAAGTTGGGTTGGCTTAGGTTGGAACATTAATCCTGGTGCTATAAACAGGAATATGAGAGGTTTGCCTGATGAGTTTAAAGGTGATAAGGTTACCAAGGAGTTTAATGTAAAACCAAATCAGACCTATGGTGTTAATACTGGTGTAGGGTTTTCAATTGCTGGTTTTGAAGCTTTAAGTTTAAATTTTTCTGTGGGAGCGAAATATAATAATTATACAGGTGTAGGGTTTGAACAGTCCGCAAACATAGCTATTACAGCTGGGGAGTCAGGTAAAACTTCTGGTACGGCCAGTTTAGGTTTACATTCGAGTGCCGATGGTTTGGATATTTCTCCTTCTGTTTCCATGTCTGCGAAAAACACAAACAAGGATAATGTCGACACTAAATTTGGGGCTTCACTTGGAGCTTCTTTCAACTCAAGAGCTGGTTTAAAAGCATTAACAATTAGTACAAGTGTTTCTCAGTCTCAAAAAGTAAAAAATGATAAACAAGAGGTAATAGGCTCAACATCAGGAGGTAGCATGGGGACAGGTTGTAGTATTGATTTCAACAATCCAACCTACGTTCCTAGTCAAGGTATGCCAATGAAAAATTTATCAGTAAACACCTCCTTTCAATTGGGTACTACAATCTATACAGCAGATGTGACATTCAACGGAACCGGTTACTATTCCGAACAACGTTTGGCTCAAACAAAACAAATTGTACCTGCCTATGGTTATTTAAATTCTGATGAAGGAAGTGCCCTAGATAAAGTGTTAATGGATTTTAACCGTGAAAAGGATGGATCTTTTACCAAAACCACACCTTGTTTGCCTTTAACAAATTATACTTACGATTTATTTTCAGTTTCCGGGCAAGGAGTTGGTGGTATGTTTCGTCCTTTCAGAAGTGATTTAGGTTATGTATTTGACAGCCGTTCCACTAACACGAGTGATAGCTATAGCCTTGGTGTGGAAATAGGATTGGCTATGACAGCTCACGCAGGGGTAGATGTTACCATTAATGATGTAAATTCTACTACAGGAAAATGGACAGATAATAATGATGCAGCAAGTCGTCTTAAATTTCGAAAAACTGTAAATGGGAAGCCTCTATACGAGCCTTATTATTTTAAGGAGGCGGGCGAAAAAAATGTTGATTCCTATTCAGCTTTATATAATGCAATTGGAGGAGATCAGCCTGTACGTATTGGACTTCAAGATCAAGGTGCATTTGAAGTAAATGCAAAAAACACTTTTGTAGTTGGTGGGAATTCATATGGTAGTGAACCGAATATCCCTTCTGTAAATTACAGACCTGTTAGACAAAGAAGAAATCAATTGTTTTCATCTATTAGCTTAGGAGAATATTCCAAATCAGCTGTCGATAAAGATTTATTTACTTCCATTTATAATCACAATGGCTCCGTTACTCCTGCTGTAAATACCAATCATCACATTGCCGAAATTACAACTACAAAAACAGATGGGTCGCGCTATGTCTATGGAATCCCTGCATATAATACCAAACAGCGCGAAGTTACTTTTAATATGAGTAAATTTGATGGTGAAGGAGATGTTAATACAGCAACGACCGGATTGATACAATATAACCCAGGAGTAGATAACACCACTGGTAATCTAAAAGGCCTCGACAATTATTTCAGTAGTACCGAATTGCCTGCCTATGCTCATTCTTATTTATTAACTGCCGTGCTTTCTGTCGATTATGTTGATGTTACAGGAAATGGACCTTCTATAGACGATTTGGGCACGTATACAAAATTTTCATATTCAAAAAATCAAAATTTGTATAATTGGAGAGTGCCATATAGTTCAAATAAAGCAAATTTTAATGAAGGATTAAAGACTATACATTCCGATGAACAAGGCAATTATGTTTATGGAGAAAAGGAAATTTGGATACTTAACAAAATCGAAACAAAAAATTATGTCGCAATTTTTACAACCACGAAATCCACAGCTGGAGGTAGAGCAGATGGTTTTGATGTGGCGGGTGAAAATGGAGGTATTGGAACGAATCCTGGTAAATTATTAAAGAAAATAGCACTTTATTCAAGACCTGATTATGAGTTATATATTGGCAATCTCAATTTAGCAACTCCTATTAAAGAAGTTCATTTCGTTTATGATTATTCACTTTGCCAAGGAACTTTAAACAATGTAGCTGGAGCTTCTGGTTTATGGACCCGTGACACTGAATGTGAAGGAGTAAATTTAGGGGGGAAACTAACATTAAAACAAATATATTTTACCTATGGGAAGTCCAATAAGGCTAAATTAAATCCTTATACATTTGATTACTCAGCTTTTAATCCTTCTTATGGAATGAAGGATTATGATAAATGGGGCAATTACAAACCGAATAGTGCTACTTTAACAAATGCTGAATTTCCCTATGTTGATCAAGAATTAATTCCAATTACGGATGTTCAAAACTATGATAGTAATTATCCCAACAGAACATATGCTGATTTATATTCATCTGCATGGACACTGAATAAAATTACTTTGCCGTCCGGAGGAACAATAAATGTGCAATATGAATCAGATGATTATGCTTTTGTTCAAGATAGAAGAGCTATGCAAATGTTTAAAATTACTGGATTAGGAACTAGTTCAGCTAATAATCCAGTTAATTCAGTTTCGGATTTAAGTCAGAATAGTTTTATGTTTTTTAAACTTCAAGACCCAATTCCAACGATCACTGGGGGGGCTCAAACTTCTAAGAGTGTATTATACGAAAAATACCTTAGAGGAATAAATGATCTCTATTTTAGGGCACTTGTACATGTAAATGGAAATGGAAATGATTATGTTTCCGGATATGCCGAAGGAATTTATGATTATAATTTCGTAACAGAAACATCAACAATATCTAATATTGCTGGTGTTGACTGTTATACATATGGTTATATACAATTAAATCCCGTTACAATAGAAGACCATACCGGTTCATCAGTAAATCCAATTTCAAAAGCTGCGGTGCAGTTTGCACGTGTAAATACTCCAAAAGAAGCATATGGGAACTCTAACTTTGCAGAGCCTACTGATCCAAACCCATCTGCAGTAAGTATCATTTCTGTTGTAAAAGCCATGGCTGATGCTTCATTTATTAACAACATGATAGCAGCATTTCAAGGTGCGAATGGTTATTTGTATAATCAAGATTTAGGAAAAAACATTGTTCTTAATAAATCATGGGTGCGGTTACTAAATCCCAATATGAAAAAATTGGGTGGAGGGTCAAGAGTTAAAAAAATTACAATTTCTGATGAATGGGGAGATATGCTGGATAATGATGGAATTCTTCACAATAACACAACTAAAGACTTCAGCTATGGACAAGAATATGATTACACAAAAGTAGAAAACGGACAAGTCATTAGTTCTGGTGTTGCTTCTTACGAACCTTTAGTAGGCGGAGACGAAAACCCGTTTCGTTTACCGGTTGCTTTCAGCCAAAAAATGAAATTAGCAGCCGATCTTGATTATTTTCAGGAAGAACCATATGGTGAATCCTTTTTCCCATCTGCAAGTGTGGGTTATAGCAAGGTTACTGTTAAAAATTTACAACGGTATAAAAATGATGCTAACCCATCTTTAGGTGTAAAAGTTCAACGGCATGCCACTGGATCAGTGGTAAGCGAATTTTTTACATCGCGTGATTATCCAACAATAACCAAAAGAACTCCCATAGATGCCAGACCAAAAAAAACGGGAGCATTGCTCAAATTATTAAAATTAAGTGTTAGGGATTATATGACAGCAAGCCAGGGGTTCCAAATTGAATTAAATGATATGCATGGTAAACCTAAGGCAACATGGGTGTATGCGGAAGACCAAGTTACTTCTATATCAGGAGTAGAATACAAATACAAATCCAATGGTAACAAATTAAATAATTCAGCGACTGTAATAAATAAAGATGGTAGTATTCAAACTACAAACATTGGGATTGATTATGATTTTGTGGCAGATATGCGCGAGCAAAAAACCGATGTAATTAATGCAGGGCTTCAAGTGAACCTATATGGATTTTTGGTTTCTGTTGTTCCTTGTGTTATTCCACCTATTTTACCATCCTTTAGTACTGAAAGAACAAGATTTCGTTCTGCAAGTGTAACAAAAGTTATTAATCATTTTGGCCTTTTAGAGGAAACAATTGCCTACGATTTGGGTTCAAAAGTATCCACCCAAAATTTGGCTTATGATTCCGAAACAGGAGAAGTTCTGTTAACTAAAACAAAAAATGATTTTAATGATGAGATGTATTCTGTTAATTTCCCTGCTCACTTGGCATATGATAGAATGGGCCCGGGATATAAGAATGTGGGAGTAGTATTAAATAGCTCAAACGGATTAAATATAAATTCATCTGGAAAAGTAGTTTCTAATCCTTCAAATATTCTTATTCCTGGAGATGAAGTGCAAATTACTCCATTACCAACTGCACTTTCTGCAGATAGGTATTGGATAAGTAAAGAAACTGGAACAGGTAATTTGTATGTTATTGATAAAAATGGAAATCATGTTACCACAATTTCTTCTTCAGCATCAATCAAAGTAATTCGATCTGGACATAGAAATGAACAAGGAGTTTCAATTGGATCATTTGCCTCGTTAGTTAATCCAATTGATAAAGACAATAACCTTGTTTATGACAGCCAGTTAAATGCATTTGATGAAAGCTATAAAGTGCTTAATGCTAGTGCTGTTGAATATTCAGAAGTTTGGCGTACTTTCTGCGAATGCGGTGTAAATCCCGATGACCCTTCCAGCCCACATAACCCTTATTTATTAGGAAAATTAGGCAGTTGGAGAACAAAAAAATCATACACTTTTTTAAGTGACCGCAATCAAACTAAAGTAAACGACAATTCCAATATCCGCAAGGATGGAACATATAAATATTTTAGACAGTTCTGGTCTCCTTTTGGCTTAAATGATTGGACATCTCCTGGTGATATTACATCTACCAATTCTAATTGGACCTGGACATCGGAAGTTACTGAATACAGTCCTTATGGCCCTGAACTAGAAAACAAAGATGCACTTAATCGGTATTCTGCTGCTGTTTATGGATATAATAATTCCTTGCCGATTGCAATAGGATCCAATTCACAATACCGTCAAATGGCAAACGATAATTTTGAAGATTATAATTTTGATGATTGTCCAGATGACCATTTTAGCTATGAAAGACCTTTGTCAATAATTACTTCAGGAGCTGCTATTGATGGAACGCAATCGCATACGGGCAAAAGATCCATTAAAGTTCCGGCAGGAACATCTATTACAGTTACAAAACCGCTTTTGGAGTGCACGGATCTGCAGCAACCTTAATGGATTTAATTATAAAATTGTTATGCATAGAAACATTGAAGAGATAATCTTGATTTGTAAAAAATTAAAAATAAAATTTTAAATATGAAAAATAAAATAAAAATCACAGGAATTCTTATGTTGTTCTTGATGATTCAATATAAAGCACATTCGCAGGCTAAGATACTTGATTTGTCTATTACTACAATAGAACAAAGCGACTCACTCGCATCGGATTCGGTTGAATTAGCGATCAATTTTAAGATCAGTGATGCTACTAATGCCTCCAAAGTTCATTTTTGGTTAGGGACTGCTATTAACGATTCCAGCCTGTTCGTGGCTATTCCAGCGTTTATTAGTAATGCAAACGAGCCGTTTTTATCTTTTCAGGGTAAAACGAACAAAATAGAAAACCACACAGTATTTTTTTACTTGAAAACAAGTAAACTCCTTTACAATAGTTTTGCTTTCGCTACTTTATTTGTTGAAATGAATACTTCTGAAAAAACATCGCATTTATATTATAAAAAATAACTGATATACAATGATTAATAAAACATATAAAAACAGTCTACTAAAAACAGTAATGGTTTTGGTGGGGATATTGCAACTTGATTGTCTGCTTGCTCAAAATGTATATACTGTTACTAAAATTACAGACCCGGATCCTATTGTTGATATTTACGATTTTAATGATGCATCATGTGATCCTGATATGTTTGGAACTTTACAATGGGCAATACGTAAGGCAATTGACCCAGCTACTTCTGGAACAAGTACAATAAATTTTAATATTTCGGGAACTGGTTCAAATATTATTCAGTTACATTACCAATTACCTTCAATTACAAAACATGTTATTATTGACGGTACAACACAAGCAGGTTATCAAACAGGGCAACCCAATATAATAATTGATGGGAGTCTTGTGCCTATGGCATTATATCCTCTCGGATTTAAATTTGACGCAATAAGTAATGGAAAAATACTTGGACTTTATGTTAGAAATTTTTATAAAGCGATAGTATTGAATAATTCAAACTCTTGTGAAATTACCAATAATGTGATTAATCAAAATTCAGAACAAAACATTACACTTCATATGTCTAATAATTGTATAATTCGCGGGAATTATGTAAACACTGATATTAGTTTAACTCATTTTTCTATAAATAGTGAGGAGGGAATATTTTTAACAAATAATAATGTAGGCGGTAGTTCTAATAATATTATTGGAGGAGCTCAATGTGGAGAAGGAAATACTATTGCATACACAACAAGCGAGGGGATTGATAATGATCCTACAAATTCAAATCCATCAAACAATATAAATAATCTGTTTTCTGGAAATATAATTTTTGGAAATACTTTTGATGCTATTGAATTACGTAATGCTGCAAATGGTAATAAATCAGCACCTACAATTATTACAGCTGGATGCACAACCTCCGGAACATCAGAACCGAACGACATTATTGAATTATTTGGAAGTTCTGGTCCTGGCTCTGCTTTAAAAAATGCGAACCAATTTATGAAAACAATTGTTGCAGATGCTTTAGGAGACTGGACCGCTGATTTTGATCTCATTCAGTATCCTTTTATTACAGCAACCGCTCATAACAGTTTAAACAACACATCTGAACTGAGTCCTGCCATTAGTATTACACCTTCCGTTTTGGATTTTAGTTTTCCATCCAATTTGTGCCTTGCATCTTCAATCACTTTTAATAATGTTTCAACTTCCTGTTCGGGCAACATTACATATAAATGGGATTTTGGTGATGGGTCCGCTTTGTCGACCAGTTCAACGCATACTTATACTTCCCTTGGCACATATAATGTTACTTTATTTATGTATCCACCTATATACTGCAATCCGTATTCAGTAACAAAATCAATAACAATTACAACCTGTTGTCCTACCTGCTCAAATATACAGTTTGGAATAATGCAAGGTCAAGGGAAAGAGATATGTGCTGGAAATCCTGTCGTTTTTAAAAATACATCCCTCGAATGCACTGGTTCACCAAATTATCAGTGGGATTTTGGTGACGGAACAACCGCTACAGGTTTAATTATAGCACATACCTATACCTCTGCAGGTACCTATAGCGTCACGCTAAGTATTATTGGAGTAGGTGAATGTCCTACTTCATCTGTAACAAACATTGTAACTATAACAAATTGCACAAGCTTAGGATGTGATGACTGTATTGGCTCTTTTGCTCCAATAGAAGGGGAGTATTTGGTAAGTACTTGGGTAAAGCAAGCAAATGGCGAAAATCTTACTACATATGCCAATGCTGGTGTAACCATAAAATTTGTAGAGTCAAGTATGGTGTATGGTCCATTTTTTCCTGATCCCACAAGCAAAATTATTGATGGATGGCAGCGCATCGACAGCAAGTTTTCTGTCCCAGCAGGTGCAACTAAAATATTAATTGAGTTGGTAAATACATGGACATCCGATGTGTTTTTTGATGATATACGTATTCATCCACTGAATAGTAATATGAAATCCTATGTTTACGACCCCATCACCCTTCGTTTAGTTGCCGAATTGGATGAAAATAATTATGCAACCTTTTATGAATATGATGAAGATGGAGCCTTAATAAGAGTAAAAAAAGAAACTGAAAGAGGAGTTGTAACGATAAAAGAAACAAGAAATAATAATAAAAAATAAGAGTTCTAAATGATTAGGTATTATATAAGTTTTTTTGTTTGCCTTATGGTATTAAATGTATATAGCCAGAATGCAAAACAAGATATGATAAAAATTAACGAAGCCTACTCAAAATTTAATGATTTGGCCATGAATATTACATATAATTTATACCCGAATTATACTGCAACATCACCTGTTGAAACGGAAACAGGATCTTTTAAACAGCATGAAAGCCTCCGATATAGTAAATTGAAAGGCATTGAATCTCTTCAAAATAAAGAATATTTAGTGGTTGTTGATAATGAAGAAAAGTTAATTGTTGTTAGCAATCCAGTAAAATTCAATCCTGGTAAAATTACCATGGTAGATTTAGACAAGGCTTTTACCAATTGTTCTTCTATACAATTTATTGATAACAAATCTGCTCTAAGTGGTTATAAGTTAACTTTTAAAGAAACCATTGTTTCAGAGTTTGACGCAATTGATTTGTACTTCAATAAAAAAACTTTTTTAGTTGAAAAGATAGTTTTTTATTACCGTGAAAAAATAAGAGTAAACGAATACGATGAAAGTTCGCCAAAAGAAAAGCCGAAATTGGAAATTGTATTTTCAAATATGGATTTTAAAACAATTTCAGATTTGACTTTTTTTTCTGAAAATCGCTTTATTGAAAAACGAAAAGGGAAGTATTTCCCTGTAAGTATATATACCAATTTCGAGGTGTTTGATCAAAAATTAGCAAAATAAATTATAGCAAAACATATATCTATGAAACATTCAAGATCCATAATTATTTTACAGCTTCTAATGTTGTTTTCCTGTGGAGCTATAAAAGCAGGTACTGAAACTGTTGGCACTCCTATTTCTGGTAGTCAGATTGTAAATTTTGCTTCTGTTTTTGTGCAGGACAATAGTTATCCCAATGTTGAAGTTTCAGGACTTACAAAAGTTGCTAATGCCAGCAGCAAGGTGATTTTTAGTATTGATAATGCAAGCAATCTCTATTATAATTCAAGTAATACTGTAAAACTTGGATTGAAAATATATTCCTTCGATAAAAATGGAATAGCGCAAGTGCTACCAAATATTATTGAACTAGAGGTTGGCTACTCGCCCACTGGAGTTTATAAGGATAAAAGTGCTTATGTTGTCAATGGAAGTCATAAAATAACTGCGGTAATTCAATATATTGTTGATGCTAATAATGTGGTTATTCCAGTTGGTTCTATTCCTCAAAACTTACGATTGGAAGTGGAGCAAACAACAGAACGATACTATTTGTTCAGTACCTCAACCGCTCCAACTTCAGTAGCAAGTGCATTAATTGTTGGTACTTCCAATGAATTAAATATCCATTGGAATGTGCAACCAGGTGCTGAAGAATATGAATTGGAGTGGACGTATGTAAACGACTATGGAGAAACATTAGGTGCACCTTTACCAAGTTCATCGGTTTCATGTAACTTTAGGGACAATAGCACCAGAGTGCGTTTAAGTCAAAATCACTATACTATTTCTTTGGTATTTGATGAAGGCTATGTAGTTTATAGAGTTAGAGGAATTGGTAGACCATTAACTGATTTATCAAAAGAATTATTTGGAGTGTGGAGTGCTGCAGAATCAGGATATGTTTCAAGTTACAATCCTTTGTATTATCACCAAATAAATCCTAGCGATAGACATGAAACAAGTAAAAATTGGCAATACAGTGCAACTTATGCTGAAGAAGGAAAGAAAAAAGAAGTAGTTTCCTATTTTGACGGTAGTCTCCGTAACCGTCAATCGGTAACCAAATTAAATACGGATAACAAAACAATCGTTGGAGAAACAATCTATGATTATCAAGGGCGAGGGGCTATTCAGGTATTACCAACACCCACATTAGAATCAACCATTAAATTTTATCCTGATTTTAATAAAAGTACAACAACAGGTTTGCCGGGATATAGTCGTAAAGATTTTGATGAAGATGCTACAGGTTCAAGTTGTGATGCCCCTACATTTGGTATGAGCACTACATCTGGTAGTTCAAATTATTACTCTTCAGCTAACCTCAATAAAAATGGATATCAATCTTATGTGCCAGATGCTAACCTATATCCTTTTTCACAAATTGAATATACACCTGATAATACAGGAAGAATCCGAAGACAAAGCGGAGTGGGAAAAGATCATCAACTAGGATCGACCCATGAAACACAGTATTTTTATTCACAACCAGAACAAGTACAATTGGATCGATTGTTTGGTTCTGAAGTGGGAGATTATAAACACTACAAAAAAAACATGGTAATTGATGCGAATGGACAGGTTAGCGTATCTTACCTGAACCAGGAAGGAAAAGTAGTTGCAACTTCATTAGCCGGTGATCGACCACAAAATGTAAATGCCTTGCCAAGTGAAGGGGCTGCAAGTACTCGATTAACAATTAATTATATAAAAACAAACCCTACACCTGATCCTTTAGTTCCAAATTCCAATGAAAATATAGATAATGCTCTTGTATTTTCAAAGGAATTATCAGTAGCTACAGCTGGGAATTACGAATTTTATTATGATATGGCAGCACCTCATTTTCAGGACATGTGTTTGCCAAATCCGATTTGTTATACATGCGTTTATGATTTGGAAATAAGCATAAAAGATGCTTGTGGTTTACCAATGATAGCTTCTGTCTCAAAAACTATTGGAACATTCGTAGATGGAAATGAAAATGAAAATTTTGATACAACATGTGGTGGAACTACTGCTTTTTCAATGTCTCCTTCTCCTGTAATAGCTTTTCTTCCTGTAGGAACTTATACAATCTATAAAAAATTAAAAATCAATGAACCAGCTATTGATTTTTATACCGATAATTTTATTGCAAATAACACATGTATTACTCCATATGAAACGTTTTTAACTAACGCTCTTGCACGTGTTGATACATTAGCTTGTGATATCAGTTGTGAACAGTGTGTTTTAAGTTTAGGTGATTATGCAAATCATAAGGATTCCACAAAATCCGATCCACTAAACTTTGCATCAACGTACGACCCAAATTATGTATTTTATACTATATCCGAATGGAAAAGAGCAATAAAGCAATGTAATGCCCCTTGCGAACCTGCAAATTTATGTGAAGCAGAATACCAAACATTACTATCGGATGTTAGTCCATCTGGACAATATGGTAAATTTGTAATAGATGCAAATGGAATAGCCTTGTCCATAGAGCCCTTGTCTGTATTTAATTCTGCTAATTCATTGCCAGATGGGACAAATGCGTATTGGAGGTCCCCGAAAAGAACTGGTTTGGGATTGCATTATTATGAGGAAAATGGCACCGAATCAAAAATTACTGCAACATTACAATCAGATGGTAGTTATTATCCTCAACTTAATTTTACCCCTAGCCCTGCTGACCTTATAGTTTATGTATATCCAGAACAACTTGCCAATCTAATTGATTTCATAAATGAATTTGGTAATCATCTTGATTGGGCAAAATCATTGGTTGAATACCATCCTGAATATCCGTATTATGAATGGTGCATAAAAAACAGTACTCCCACCTTCTCTCATACTGGTACTGGAGTTACAGAGCTTACTAGTGACACCTTCGATGACTTGCTTCGATCAAAAGATACTTATGCAGGTGCTGTGGATCCAGCAGTAGGTCTTCTTGATGGCACTAATGGCATTTTAGATTTATTAAATCAAGATCCGTATTTTTCAAATACTACTACCGCTACTCCAAATTCAGGACAAGGAGTATGGCAAAAAGCTGCCATGCTTGCATTATTAACTCATTATAATGGATCATCAAATCCTAATTTGAAAGTAATGTGTGCAAAGGTTGCTCGTTGTGGTACTAATTATTATACTCCAGAACCTCCTTTGTGTGGGGATTTTGGAAGTCCGAATGATGCAAATGGCAATCCATTATTTAATCCTTCTGTTATACAAAATCAAGAATGGATTTTATACCGAAATATTTATTTAGCAGAAAAGCAGAAATTACAACAAAAGGCCGCTAATGGTTATGCTATATCTCAGCACAATTATAATGGTTGTATTGGAGTTGGAACCGGGAATTATAATCCATGGTATTCAGGGCCGTTTTCTTGGACGAATGCAAACCACGACCCTTGCGGATGGTATACCTGGCATTTATATAAAAATAAAGTAAAACGTTTCCAGAACGCAGGCGATGCAATGGATGGTGTAGATCCTTTTGGTGATCAACAAACCGCATTTAATACACTTGTTAACAATACAGAATACAATATGTATCTGGAAACCGGACAGTGCCCGGTAACAATTGACCTTGGATCTTTATTAGATAATTTAGCTCAAAACAATAGTTTGGTTTCATTAAGTAGTGATTTAATTTATAATCCTTTATTTACCAAACGTTTGTATGATGCTTTAACTCCAATCCTCTCAAGAACTCCTTTTATATATTATAATTGGAGTTCATCAATTAGTGGTACTAATACTATAAGTGGCCTATTCACAGGGGGGGCTACAAGTTGCCAACTGACTTTAACTTTACCTGGTACTAATATCTGGTCTGATGTTAAAAGACTATACAATATTCGTTTTACAAATGAATCACCTGTAGGCACTTTCAATTTCACAATTATCGCCCTTTTGGCAGATCCAAATCCCTTAGATCAAATTCCAGCACCTCAAGTTATTGTAAACGGAAGTACATGCATAAATCTTAATACTTGTAGCTTCCCTGCTAATTGTGGCCCAAGTGAAGATGCATTACACATCCAAAATTTATTCAATGGATTAATATCAAATTCACAACTTTTGGTAAATGATGTAGATTTAGCAGTAGCCCCTTATGATGTTTTATATACAAATAATGTAATCCTACCAGCAGGAGTTACATATACTAGTATAAAATGGAACGGTACTACTTCTAATTATGGAAGCCTTGACTATACGTTTTCTAATGGTACTTCTAACCAATGCGATTTTTCTTTTGTAAATTCAGGCTTTGTCATGAGCGATATTCAATACTTTGCACATATAAAACCTGATCCAACAAATCCAACTCACGAATTTGACATTGATGCTTGGGTTGGAACTCAATTTGAACCAATGCATGTTACTAATGTTTCGGGGTGCTTTAACTTTCAGGCATGCACTCCACCTGCAAATTCGGGGTGTACAGGGGCTGGGTTTGAAAATAACGAAGGTTTGTTAGCAGCTTTAAATACCATTGCTAATCAAGGAGAACTATTGACCACATTTAACTTATCTAGCACTTTGCCTAATTTCGTTGGTTTATATGCGGTAAGCTACCCTAATATTAATAATTATGGCAGTTCTGCTGAGTGGAATTTTAATAATGTAAATACATCTACAAAAGAATATTTTGCAACGATAAATCTGCATTTATTGCTACCTCCGGTTGAGAAAAGTGATCCCATTACGATTAATGTTGCATGTCCAATTTATTTACAATTTTCAGATTTAGGAAATACACATACTTATAGTAACATTATCGGCTTTAGTAATTTGCAGGTTTCTTCATCAGGTGACAACAGTCATTTTACTGTGTTAGCTACATTTAGTGATGGAACAAGTTTAAAATTGTTTGGTTCCATTGGATGTTTACCCCTTGCTGTTTGTGAACCCTGCATTAAGTATACATCTGTTGCAACACTTATGGCTTATAATTTTGATGGATATGATCCGCTGGATCCGAATTTTGATTTTACAAGTACAAGGACCTATAGCCCTAGTCCTGCTTGTGGTGGACCTTCTGCTCCTTATTTTAACAATAAATTTTTAATAGGAGGACCTGGTTATTGTGCAAACACTTACCCGGATCATAACAACCCGGGTGTAGGTAATTTTTATTATTGCTATTTTCGTGATCTCATGAATGGTTCTTTATTATGGGACAAAACAATAAGTGGAATTCTGCCTAATACATTTTATAAATTTAGTTATTGGGTTGTACGTGGTAATGCAATAACTCCAGATGAGCCACAATGGTCTGGTTCAGACTTGCAATTAAGTATAGATGGTGTCATTTCGAATACAAATGCACCTTCAACAACTTATACTTGGACTGAAGTATCTCAAATTTGGTTCTCGGGCGCATCACCCGGCACTGTCAATTTAAAAATTGGTTCGCATTTACAATACGGTACATTAGGTTTAGACGACATTAAGTTTGAACAAGTGGAAGAAACTCCTTGTGCGCTCACTCCGCATCCAACAGTTTTGGTATTGCCTTACGTGAACCCTTGTATTAAAAATTTAATTGATCTGGCAACTGCAAATGCGCATTATTCTTATAATTCATACATAGACTCAATAAAAGCAGATTTCCGTGAGAAATACTTATCCGTATGTAAAAACTCTTTAGAAAATCTGAAAATGGTGTATGATGATAAAGAATACCATTTTACCTTGTATTATTATGATCAGGCTGGCAATTTAATTAAAACAGTTCCACCTGAAGGTGTTGTTTTGGTAACTGACCCGCTCGACTTTACTCAGATTGCGACTGATCGTTTGAATAAAACACAAACATATCTTACAAAACATACACTAAAAACAAGGTATGAATACAATTCATTGAATCAGCTTATCCGTCAGGCTACACCTGATAATGCCTTAATGAACAAATGGTTGATGAATGGAGTATCCTCACTGCCTGCTACAACCAATATTTATGGAATGGCATTTAGCAGTGATAATAATGGATTTGTGGTTGGTGATGACGGTTCGGGTCAAGGGGTAATCTATATCACGCAGGATGGAGGGCAAACCTGGAGCTTGGCATCATCCTTAGGAGTGGGTAACTTACAAGATGTTCAGTTTATAGGATCAACGGGATATGCAATTGCAGAAAATGGCTACTTGGTTAAAACAATTAATTCGGGAACCACCTGGGTAATTTTGCCTGTATCTGAAACTGCTTCGCCTGTCAATACGCAAAAATTGAACGATTTGTATTTCTTTTCTGCAACCAATGGTTTTATCATCGGTAACAATGGAACTATTTTTTATACTTCAGATGGAGGAGTAACATGGACAGTACCAATAATTTCAACAAGTTCTTCTATAGGTTCTATTAATTTAAATAATATTCAGTTTTTGAATTACGATAACAACAAAGGATTTATTGCCGGAAATAATGCTACCGTACTTCTTACCACTGATGGTGGACAAACATGGGCATCAATTATAGCAACCAATCCATTAAATACAAGCATAAAATTAAATACTATAAATTTTATCACTAATTCTATTGGCGACCTTGATGGCTTTGTTGCCGGAGTTGATGCTTCAGGGAATGGGAAAATATTCAAAGCAACATATGATCCTGTTACTTTTGAATATACGTGGAGTAACCCATTAAATGTGAATGCATCATTAGGTTGTACCTTTAATTCAATTTTAGTTGACGCAACAACAAACAAAGGCTTTGCGGCAGGAACAAATGGTAGGATGTATAAAACAACAAATGGAGGTACCATCTGGACTCAACAATCAATTACTGGATTTTCTTCTGAGATCACAGAATTATCTGTTCCTAATTTCGCAGCCTCTCCTTTAATTGCTTATGCTGTGGCAAAAAATGGACAGTATTTAAGATTAAACTCATCTGGTAACTGGATTCCCGACAATTTAACTGGTGTTTCAAGTACTGCTCCTCTTAATGGTTTATATTTTGAGCCTACATTACCAAATACAGGTTATGTAGCAGGTAATGGAGGAGAAATATTTGAAACAACCAATGGAGGAGGCGTATGGGTATCACTTACAAATGTGCCATTGCCATTACTTAACGATGCTTGTTTAGCAAACGGAACTACTACAGGTTATGCTGTTGGTGCGAATGGTACCATTATACAAATAACAAACGGGGGCAATATATTGACGCCTGTTGTGCATACTTTTATTACCAATGATATGAATGCCGTTGCTTGTAAAGATGTATCTAATGCAATGGCCGTTGGTGATAATGGAGCAATATTAGATATTACAAGCGGAACTGTGGGGTCTTCCTTTTTGGGTATTGAAAATTTAAATGATATTACTTTTCTTACTAATTCGCCAGCAAGATATGTTGCTGTTGGTAATGGAGGTACAATTATTACAAAAAATGGTACAAGTTCCTGGGTATCAAATGCAAGTCCTACTATTTATAACTTAAATGCTGTTTGTTTTGTTGGTGAGATGGGATATATTGCCGGTGATAATGGAACTGTCCTGAAAAAGGCCGATGCTGCATCTGCCTGGATTTCTCTAACAACCCCAGCATCTATCTCAACTAAAATCTTGCGTGAAATCTATTTTAAAGATAATTTAATTGGTTATGCGATGGGAGATGGTGGAACAATAATAAAAACTATTGATGGTGGAGAAAATTGGATTGTTGAAAACATCCCTCCACCAAGCGGAACCAATGGGGATTTTTATGCTTCACATTTTACAGCTGATGGTCATGCATTACTGGGAGGAAATACTGACGGAAATAATTTGGCTGCCCTTAATGACGAAAGTAACGACTTTAGCTCACGCTTTTGGTATGATCGTTTAGGCAGATTAATTGTTTCGCAAAACGGAAAACAATTTAATAAAAGCCCTAAAGCATATAGTTATACAAAATATGATGTACAAGGCCGTATTATCGAAGTGGGTGAAACAGCAACTGCTACAGATATAAATACTATTGCCAACGTTCATGGAGTAATCGGAAATGATATAGACTTTGGAAATTGGTTAACAACAGGTGCTGATCATACCGAAATAACAAGTACTTTATACGATGACCCTCTTGTTCCTGCAGTAACAGGGTTTTTTCAAGAAAATCTTCGTAAAAGAGTATCTGCGACTTTTATTGATCACAATGGAGATGGTAACAATGAACAAGGATCGATTTACAGTTATGATATTCATGGTAACGTAAAAACATTGATACAGGATTTCACATCCTTAGGAATAACTAATTCATCTCAGCGTTATAAGAGAATGGATTATGACTACGATCTTGTTTCGGGCAAAGTAAATCAGGTAAGTTATCAGGCAGGCCAACCAGATCAATTGTTTCACAAATATGAATATGATGCCGATAACCGCATTACCAATGTTATAACCAGTAACGATGGTGTAATCTGGAGTAATGATGCCGACTATTTCTATTACAATCATGGACCATTAGCAAGGGTTGAAATAGGGGAGCAAAAAGTACAAGCTTTAGATTATGTATATACTATCCAAGGCTGGATAAAAGGCGTAAACTCGAATACGCTTGACCCCACACGTGATCCAGGAAAAGATGGTATAACAGGTGCTTTGTATTATGGCATGCAAACAGACCTTCATTCAAAAATTGGACGTGATGCTTATGGTTACAGCTTATCTTATTACGATGCTGCTGCTGCTATAGGTTTGACCCCTGCAAATGGTAACGATTATACAAAAATTAATACCGGAGCTAATTATAATTTAGCCAATGATTTGATTGCTGATGCTTCGGCAAGCCCTGGTTATATGACAGACGCACCAAATTTATTTAATGGTAATATAAAGAGAATGGTTACAACAATAACCGATATTCAACTTACTCCATTGAGTCCAACATATGGTCAGGCAAAGCCACAACTTACTGCGTATAAATATGACCAATTGAACCGTATTGTGCAAATGAAAGCATACCGTGATATTACCCTAAATACAAATACTTTTGGTGATGGAACAGGAAATGGTGATTTGTATAATTCATCGATGGTTTATGATGCCAATGGAAATATCTTAAACATGAATGTGAACGGAAATATTCCGGGGGCTGGAAATGTGGAAATGGATAACTTAAATTATCAATACGATTGGATTGACAACGCTGATCATACTAAAGGCAAACGAAGTAATAAATTATATCATGTAAATGATAATGCATCAGCAATTGCTTACACAATTGACATTGATGACCAGAATCAGGGAGGGAATCCATTTACACCCGCACAACCTAATAATTTAGGGATAATAAACATAGCAAATAATTATGGCTATGATGAAATTGGTAATTTAATTCGCGATAATCAGGAGCACATTGGCAACATTGAATGGACTGTCTATGGAAAAATAAAGAAAATCACTTTTCCCCCAGGATTTGGTAAGAATGACATAGTTTTTGATTATGACCCATCAGGAAACCGTATCGCGAAACATAGCAATGGCGAGGACACTTATTATGTGAGAGATGCACAAGGCAATGTAATGAGTATTTATGAACAAAAGAGGGTTACCCGACACGAAGGATATACTGGACCAGATTTTGTAGCATTTAATTTAATAGAACAAGATATTTATGGTAGCAGCCGCCTAGGCATTGATAACCCAGGGAAAGCGATTTGCCATAACAATGTATTACTAACAGATGGTGATCCAAATCTATTTACACATTACTTTGGTAAAAAGAATTATGAATTATCCAACCATTTAGGTAATGTTTTGACTGTCGTGTCTGATCGTAAGATTCCATACTCACAAAGTGGAGCTACAATTGACTATTATTTAGCTGATATATTAAGTGCTACAGATTACTATTCCTTTGGTGCACCAATGCCAGGACGTACTTTCAGCGCTGAGAGCTATAGATACGGCTTCAATGGACAAGAGAAAGACGATGAGATTTCAGGTAGCGGAAATATGTTAGCGTTTACATTTAGAGAATATGATGCAAGGTTAGGTAGGTTCTTTGCGGTTGATCCATTGACACAGAGCTATCCGGAGTTAACACCTTATCAGTTTGCAAGCAATACTCCAATATGGGCAAGAGAACTTGAAGGACTTGAAGCATGGTATACAAATGAAGGAAATACAACTTCTGATGAATTTGGATCGGGGCCACAAAATGCAGCTGCCGGCCCTATGACAGATGAGCATGCCACAGAATTAGGATATACTCAATATGGAGTGAATGAGACAGTTCCTGATTATTCTTTTTCAAACGCTGAAGTGAAAGATTTTTCCGACTGGAATGCGAAAAAAGGCCCAACGGAGCCGGGGGCATGTTTAGGATGTGCTACTACTGGTGCTGAGAAATTGACAGGAGGAGATGCAGGTTTTAGAAATTCTAAAGGCAATAATGTTTTAGCTGGAAAAACCGCATATGATTTAGGTGCGAACTTAGCAAATAATGGATTTGCAAGTGAACTTCCTGTTCAAATGGATAAGGAAACTAATGCAATGCTGAGTAATCCTAATGCGGCTCAGACGGAAAATTCTGCGTATCTTGCTGGGCCAGCAGGCGCATACCATTCAATACTAATAATACATAATATTCAAGCACAAACCTTTTCAATTTTCGATCAGGGAACAGGATGGGATGTAAAAAACGCAACTCAAAAAGGTGCGCAGAGTCAAATCTCTGATATTAATAGTGTACATCCAAATTGGGGTTCAAGGGTGTGGCAATTAAATAAAACCAAAACTGTTGAACGTAGATACCAAATAGGCCAATAAAATGAAAAATACTTCTCTAATATTCTTATTTTATTTGTTGTTCTTGTACTCTTGTAAGAATGAATCGAGTCAAAATCACAAAGAAAGTATAAATGCAGATACCTTATTAACGGGCATGGATACGACTTCTAATGCCATGTTAATAGGGTTTGACGTGTTAAAATTTAAACATTTAGCCGATTCCCTATTATCATTTCTTCAGCATAAGGAAATGGCTTTCAACCTAACGATTGATACCTTACAAGTAGCAGACCTAAGTAATGTAGAGTTGGAAAACCATCCAACTGGCTTTCTTGTAAAGACAAGTAATGATTGCATTAAATATCATTTTGATCTTGAATCACCAAATAGAAATTTGAGGTTTGATATTATTCAGTCAATATTTAATTCAACTGAATCAACTGATAGTGCTTTCATTCAAATGAAGTATATGGCTAATGAAGATTTAGTTTCTGAGAGTGGTGTACCGGGATTAACGTATACCAATGATTTTGTAATAAAACAATCTTTGAACATTTATTGGATTAACACAGGTTGCATATATTCATTTGAAAATCATAAAAAATATTCAGAATTTTTATTAAACTCCTTATCCGACAAAACGGTAATTGATAGTATTTGGTGTAAATGCGGAGCAGTTAATTGTAAAAATTAATAAATGAAGAGCCGTACAATTGTTATCGGTTCATTGCTTGCGATTAATGAACCAAACAAGAATTGAATTGAGAGTTGCCACTCACCAATACAATAATATCTTTTACCATTCGATTCCATTCACCAGTAGCCTCGTGTGGTGCTTACATAAGATATAAAAATCAAAAGGATCAAGCAATTAAGCTGAAACCGGATTATAAAAAAGCCTTTGACCAAGCAGAAAAGGATGCAAAATCTCAATACTAAGATTATGAAACAAAAAATTAGAAATATTATTTTCTACTCTTTAATATTTTTACTGACCTGTTGTAAGAATGAGGTTTCAAATTCGGGAGATAAATCGTATCAGTTAAAACCGATTCACAATTCAAAAACCATTGAAGGAGTACCGAAAATTGAAATATATGATTCAGCCTCCTATATAAAGATTGTCATTGATTACACTAAAAATGGAAAGCCTCAGAAAAGTATTAAAACATTTGTTCGAATCAAAGGCAGTTATTATGAACAGAAACTAATCAGCAACTATGAAAATAGAATTGTTGATACGGTTAATGTCCTTTCGTTTGCTAAAAAAGACACAACCGTCACTTATGTTTATGGAGATGCAGATCATCCGGCTTATTTACCGGAAGGCTTTGATGATTGGAGATATACAATATCTATGATGAATAAGGATTCATTTAAACTCATTAAAAATCATTTGAGAGATTCCAGTTTCGTGGAAGAATTTTATTTTGACGATTCGTTTGCGATTAAAAAAGTGAATCTCTATTACTCAACCGACACTTTAATGTTTCAAGAATAGTTAAACGCTTATTTTATAAAAACTAAAAAACCTGACTGACAGTGAAATCAATCCGCATCCTTTTATTACTCTCAATAGTATTGTTATATTGGGGCGGACATAGCGATGGAACTGATTCGGTATCCTGCAACAGAAAAAAGTTAAAGGGTTTGTATACCTATCTTGCATCACCGACAACATTCGTTTTCAGAGAAGAAAATACAATGACAGAGAGATTGGGCGACATAGGAGTAATCACAGAGTATGATATACGCTGGCAATCCAAAACAAGCTGCGACCATCAACTAATAGTAAAGAAAGTTACCACCACAAGTATTACTCCGGAAAAATACAAGCCCTATTTATTAGCGGTAGGAGACGTACTCAATATTACGATTTTGGAAGTAACCGATAAATATGTGAGCTTCAGGACAAGATATAACGATAACGTGGTAGAAGAAACCATGCACCGTATTCCTGAAGAAATGTTAATAGGAAAATAAGCACCTCCTTATTTGAGCTATTCAACACCAATCTTAATAAAGCTCGTTCCGTATGCGCTATTAAATTAACACTTCCAAGCCAAATCTTAAATTTTTTTCAGTTTTAAAAATTACAAAGTCAGGAAAACGGCTCCTTTGTCCGAACTAAAAAACCGGACATTCTCTGACATTAAATCCGAATCCTTCTTAATCAAGCCAACAGAAGCCAAAATCTCCGAAAGTATTGATACGAATGGGATTCGTGGCACAGCGTATGCTACCCTATGAGTAAATCAAAGAAAAACAAACTAAAAAACAAATGTTATGAGAAAAGTAAAAAACCAAAAACAAGCAGCAAGTAAAAAAGCGAAGTCAATTAAAAAACAACCTTTAAAACAAACACCTATGAAAGCAAAAGTATTAACACCTAATGTTTCGACAGACTCAACAACCAAAGATGCACTAAAAAAAGTAAGCCCTCCCGAAGTAAAAAAAACAGCCCCGTTGCCAACCACCGTACTGAAAGATAATTACATCATGGTATCGCCAAGCCTTATTACAGCCGATGAACAAATCAACCCCCGCTTTGAGTATGGCGACATCGAAGAACTGATGAACTCCATCCTTGAGAATGGCATCCGCAACCCATTAAAAGGTTACAAAAAAGGCGAACAAATCATTTTAAAAGACGGTCACCGCAGGATGAGAGCCGTAAACTTAGCCATTAATAAAGGACATCAAATTGAACGAGTACCTGTAATTTTAGAACAACAAAGTTTAAACGAAGAAGAACGCACCTTAGAATTTTTGATTTACAACGATGGTAAACCCTTAACCATGTTAGAACAATCCGAAGTCATTAAACGCCTGTTAAACTTTGGCTGGAAAATAACTGATGTCGTTAAAAGAACAGGCAAAGCACGAGGCTATATCGAAAACCTGATTATGCTTACCAATACCAGTATGAAAGTACAGCACTATATCAAAGAAGGAAAAATAAGTGCGCATGCAGTCATACAAATTATGCAGGCCGTGAAGGGTGATCTTGATAAAGCAACAACCGAAGTAGAAACCGCAATTAAAAAAGCGAATGAGCAGGGCAAAGAAAAAGCCACGCCCAAGCACATAGAAACCGAGCAGGTAAAAAACCAATCCTACGGCAAATTTTATAAATGGGCGAGCGAGATAGCCGATAAAATTGCAGGGAAGAAAGGAATTTTAAAAGACAGGGAAGACATATTAGGAAAGCTCTTAGTGAGCTTTGAAAACGGACAAAGTGCTTCACAGGTTGCAGAAACATTTTTTACCGATAAAAATTACAAGCCCGAAATTAAATTAACCTCTGCTGCAAAAAAATAATTTTCAGTATCACGAACCCAAGCCCTGCTTTGGATAAAACCGAAAGCAGGGCTTTTTTATTTAGCTGTAAATAAAAATATTTGCAGGAATTAGGACAGCAAAAGCAAAGTGCCGTCCTTTGGTAAAATTAAGCCAAAGCCATGATAAGAGAGGAAAGCGACAAGCTCATCATCGAAATAAAACACCCCAGTCCACAGGACTTTAGAAAGGATTTAAAAGAAGCTCTTATCGGAGCCATGCAATATCAAACTGATGAATTTCAAAACCAACGGGAATTGCACTTTATCAATTTCACCCTGCTTGAATTATTAAAACATTTAGAATAAACCAAACCAGTTTTATTCCACCACCATGTCAAAGAACGTGATTGATTTTTATAAAAATCAATCAAAAATAGACAGCTCCCCACCCTGATTAAAACGCCCGTACTGAACCGCCTTGCCGATCTCAGGCACTTCCACCACCACATCCACATCGTGCTGAAATTCGTTACTTCCTTTGAACTGGCCGTCCTTTGTGGCTTGGAACACATAAATAAATGATACCCCTTTATTCAGTGATTTTAAAATTTCCAAATCTTTGGGAGAAAGCCCTAACTTATTGACCGAATCCAAAAACACAAAATCATAGGCCGATAAATCACCGGGCAGGCTGTCCGACAAAATCAAATTTTCGTGAAACACGTTTTTGTCCTTTATTTTATCCTGAAGCGTTTTATCTAATTTCTCTTCATAGGCAACGTATAATACTTTGCCATGATGACGAGCCAAATAGCCTGCAAAATCCAAACATAGATAACTCTTACCGAACTTCGGGCTACCAAACACCATCATGGTAAATCCAACCGAAGGATCACCCATAAAGTTTAACCACTTATCTTTAAAACCAAGCGTATTAAATTTCATATTGACAAAATCGGTGCTGCACATTACTTTTCCCGGAGCTTTATCTTTGGAAATGACAGCGGGCAACAAAGTATTTTCAGTTCCGTTTAAATTCAAGCCCTTTAAATTTTGGGTCAAAGTTTTGTGATACACCGGAGAATCATTTGTTTTGTCGATAGCAAAATTCTCTATCAGATGTGTTAAGCGTTTAACAGTTGCAGGCTTCAGCACAAAATGTTCAGGCTTGGTCATGTTATTAAAAGCAGTAACAACAGCATCCTGTATGAGCAAAATATCTTTTGCGTAAGGTGATTGCTTGCTAATTCGTTTTTCTTTAATGGCCTTTTGCAAATCATCAATAAAACGGCCAAGCATTTTTTCATCAATTAACCTGTCATTAAATTGTAAAAAGCGTTTTAAGAAAAATAATTCCTCCGGCTCATCTGCTTGTATAGCATTGTTTTTAAAACCGTTTATTTGTTCCACTTCAAGTTCACTCACTTCGGGTTCATCGTAATTGAATACCATAAGTTCAATTTTTTGTTTGTTGGTGAGCTTAGTTACCCATACCGATTTTTTTACCTGTTTGGTTTTCCACTTGTATTTTTTTATGTATTCGCTCAATAGTTTATTGGGATAAGAACTCAATAAAAATTTGCCTTTTATTTTTGCTAACGTATCAAGAAGGTTTTTAAAATCAGTTTCATTATAGCCTGCATAATGTCCCTGATCGCTGTTCAGATAAGGCGGGTCGCAATAAAAAAAAGTATCCTTGCTATCGCAACGCGCTATCACTTTCAGGGCATCGTGGTTTTCAATTTGTACGGTATCGAGGCGTTTGGCATAGGTATCTATGAAACCCATGCGCTTATTGGACAAAGCTCTTTCCTTAGAATTATCTTTTCCAAAACCCCATGAATCCGTCATCCCTGAAAAGCCCTGATTGGTGACAGTCCAAAATGCCCATGCCCTTTGTACATCAGAGAACATTTCAGGAAACTCATACATGAACCGTGCTTTTTTAAATAACTCACGGCTATGCGGAGTGCCTTGTATTTCCTTTTGCAGTTCTTCGAACTTGGTTTTTACTACTTTAAAAAAATTAGTAACCTCGCTGTTTACATCATTAATCACTTCGGTATTGGATGGAGTTTTGGCAAAGAACAAAGCACCACCACCAAAAAAGGGTTCGCAATAAATTTTGTGAGGCGGGACAAGCACAAGTAATTCTTTTGTTAAGGATTGCTTACCGCCATAGTAGGTGATCGGTGTTTTCATTTTTTTGTTTTTAATTAATTTTGTTGCGTCTTTTATCTTTCGTCTTGAATCTTTTGTCTTGTATCAAAAAACTAAGCCGCTTTTTTCATGCGATCACTTTCCGATTTTAATAAGTCATAGACCGTATCTACCAAGAAGGTTTTGTGAGCAAGGAATTTGGCGATTTCAAAATACTTTTGGAATTGCTCATCAGTAAGGTTTTGCTCGGCTGTTTCAAATAAATCTAATTTTGCTTGCGTTTCCTCATCAAATTCAGGCTCTTCTTGTTCCTCTTCGTTTTCATCCTGCCCCTGCTCATTTTGATTATCACATTTCTTAAAACTGGCAGCACCTTCCGAAGCAGGAGTACCGTTTACCTCCTCCCCGTCATTTTTCTTTAATTTAAAACTCACATCGCCCTTAAACTCATCCTCACCTGATTTGGATTTAGTGTTGTTATTCATAAAAATTCCGGCCAAGCCCGACACGGTGTCCAACACTTTTGGATTGGACTCGATTAAATTGCCAATGATCCCTGAACCAATGCCAATTAATCCATCGGGTGTTAATTTGATTTTTTGGGACTCGTGCTCTTCTATTTTTGCTTCTAACTTTTTAATATAGGCTTTGTCCTCTTTTACAATGCCTCTTAATTCAGAAAGCTCCTTTTTTTGAGCATCCTGCTCTATTTTTTCTTTTTCCTTTTGTAAGAGGATGCTCACCTGAGAATTGATTTGCTGAGAGATTTCTTCCTGCGTAGGGATGCCCTGTAAGGTTTTTTGTTTAGCCGTTTCCTTGTCTTTTTTTTCCTGCTCCAGTAAAGAAACATAATACGGTGTCCTGAGTTCAAAAATTTGCGCCCGGTGCGAATTCTCTGTATTATAAACCAATACACGAATGACTTTTGTTTTCTCATCTATCCAGTTATCAATGCTATCAAAAGCCTCTGTTTTATTGGTGCGGTGAATGAATTTCATCCCATCCACCAAGACCTCAAAGTATTTAGGTTGGTTTTGCAGCGAAGCGTTTTCTATCCATGCTTTGAGTTTATCTAAATTGTTGTCGTTATAGTCGTCTGTCTTTATCATTTTTCTGTTTGTTGTTTTTGTTAGTAATTAGAAATTCAGCGTGCAGCTTTAGATGAAAATAATTTTCAAATCCCTCCATTTTCAAATTATCAAATCGTTAAAAAAGCCTTTCGCTTATTTCCAGATCCTCAAGTTCATCGGTTTTGCTTTTAGATTTATAGGAATGTTTCGTGCCGGAATAATTTTGTTTTGTTTTAGCACCCGAAGCATAGCTCTCCCAATCTTCCTTATCATCCTCATCAAAATCTTTGTCCGCAGGTTTAGAATTTTCTTTGTTTAGTTCTGAATTAGTTTGTTTCGTTGCTGTTTTGGTTGCTGAGCTTGTCGAAGCATCAGTCGCTTTTTTTATTTCATTTTCCAAATCATTGATAGCTGATGCGTTGGTTGCTGAGTTTGCCGAAGCATCATTCACACCACCAAGATTATGGCGAAGCGCATAAAACTGATTGAACGCTAAAATCGTGGCGTTTTGCATCTGCTCATCCAGTTTGGCTTCCTCATCCTTTGTCAGCTTTGAAAATTGATTCGGATTGATCGGTTCAACAGGTTTTGTAAAATCAGCATTGTTTGCCGATCCAGCCGAAGCATTGCTTTTTTGATTTTCTTTTTGTGTGTTCGCTGAACTTTTATTTTCAGCAGCATTGCCGGACAAACCATTCAATCCATCCTTGCTTCCCCACTTATCAATCCATACTTTGCGTTTAAGTTCATTTTTAAAACCATTCAAACGCTCTGTTACTTTTTCCATCGTGGTCGCATTCGGGTCTTGTTCCTTGCCCCCCAATAAAGCATAAGCTGTTCCCGAAGCCATCATTCCTAAACCAACTGTCCCCAATAGTTTGTTGTCGGAGTAATGACCATAGCCCGCCACACCAAGCCCCACCAGAAACGAATATTTTCCTAATAAGGCTCCGGCTAAACCACCACCTATTACGCCCAGTAATAAATCACTGGTAAGCCCTTTGGCTGTTTTCGTTAATTTTTCCTTGTTAGTCGCAGTTGGAACATTTCCTAAATCGGAATCCTTTTCGTCTTTATAAAATTCCTCCCCTAAGATGGCATTGCGCTTTTTTCTTAGCTCGTATCGGTTATCGGTATAATGTGTTGTGGCCATAAAAAATTAGTTTTAACGTTTAAAAAATGAATGCAAAATTCCCCGGTTTTTGCCTCAAATCTTTCACAAAGAAAAAGGGCAGTTTTGAGAAAAACAAAGCCGTTTCTCTTTGGAACTTAATAATGACGGGCAGTTCCGAATACTTCCCTCTAATGCTATTTAATCCATTGTTAAAAAACACCCGTTTTGTTGTTAAAACCTGTTTCCCCCATTTTTTTGTAAGGTATTTTTTGAGTGCTGAAAAAGGTGTGTTTATCATTACTTTAAACAGTCGAAAATCATTCATTAAAAATTTTGTTGTACTGAGGAGTATCCCGTTAAATTTCACACAAAGTTCGGAAGGTAATTGCTGTTTTTGCATCTGCTAAGTGCCGGGCTTGGAGCTAATTTTTTGTAAAGTGCTTGTTCTCAAAACAGTTAAAATCTAAAACGGAAAAACCTGTTTGTTCCCTGCACGAAGTTGATCTGTTAAATTTTTTTTTACCGCCAATACAATTTTTCAGAATAAAAACAGTTAAAAATTTTACCGGGACGATACAAATTGCAGTGTGTTTTTTAAGGGGCTGGTATCGGGTTGAGATCGGGATGAGTTGAGAAGATAGCGGGCACACTTTGGGCGGATATCGGGGGCGTTCATTTTCAGTTGTTTAGTATAAAATAAGAATGGAAAAACCAATAAAAACAAGGAAATTAAACCGGGTTTAAAACGTAAAGTATTGATTTATAAGTAAAAATTTGTTTTGCTACAAAACGTGGCAAATTTTAGCTACGTTTCGTTGTATTTTTGTAAACACTTTAAATGGATAGAAATGGAAACGACAGAAAATACGCTTGTAAAGCACGCTGAATTATTTGAAAACCTCTTACAATCCTACACGCAAACGGTAGAATTGTATTGCAGGCAAAAAATACACAATGCCAAAAGCAGGGAATACATGGGGCAATGTCTGGAAGAGCAATTACTGGAATTATCAGCCAGTCAAACCAAAGAAACGCCCTTAGTAAATGATGCCATTGATTTTTTTCTCGATAAGTATTATAAGAACGAAGGCTTTGATATTGCCCTGCAATACCTGAGAGCCTATTATCCCCAGACGTTCCTGCATTTAGTACCAACTGTTAAGCAGTTGCCGCAACAAATCCCATTTTCAGAACCGGAAGAACAATTAATTGTACAATTCCCCAATGAAACCAATCATTTCATTCGTGTGGTCATTGCCCGAATGGTGTATGCCGAGATCATCGTAAAAATACCCACCTATTTACATCCTGAATCCAGCACCAAAGAAATTAAAAAATCTGCCTATAAATGGACAGGCTCTAAGGATAACAAAAACGAATTCGTACAACTCATCTACGGCTTGCATGAAGCAGGTTTAATTGAAAACGGCAAAGGAGAGATCACTAAAATTGTTGAATCCTACGCAGCTATTTTTAATGTGGATTTAGGTAAGCATTGGCAAAGCAATCATTCCGCCAGTATCCATAAGGCAAAGAAAAACTATCAGCCTCCTGTTTTTGATAAAATCAAAGAAGGCTATCAGCACTATACCGAAAGACAACTCAAAAGCAAATTACAGGTCGTGTAATTTTTAAGCGCAAAGAAAAAAGTTTTATAAATTTTAAATTCCATCAGAAAAGGACAGCAATTCACGCTGTCCTTTTTTGTTTTTAAGCCCGTACAAAATCAAGGCCTTACCAACAATCGCCTCCCGCCTGAAATCCCAGTAGGCGCAAAAACCCATTGCATAGTTTGACCTTTGTACCGGAGAAATCCAAAAGCTAATTAGAAATAAGCTCAATGAAAGGCAGGATAAAAAAGCAACAGATGTTAATGAAAGTAAACAATTAATCATGGTAATGCATGGGTGTTCAATATCCGGACTCCATGCCAAAACCCTTACGGAAATTGCACTCGATTAGAAACAACAAATCAAAACTTTAAACTTAAAAAACAAAAACAGTATGAAAAACACAAGCAGACAAACAGAAGACGATGCACTGGCATTTGTGCCACTAAAAAAAATCAGCACCCGACCGGCCATTGCCAAAACAAGCAACCTTAAAACATTAGCCCAATTGTATGGAGTATGTTCTAAAACAATGAAGCGGAAAATTGATGCGATCAAAGATAAACTTGGAGACAGGACAGGTAAACGCCTGTATGACATTTGGGAGGTGGAAATTATTTTTTCAAGTTATGGAACACCCACTATTGAAATCAGTCACTAAAAAAAGAAGGAGGTAAAAGAAAAGTCAGAAAGAAAAAATTAAAAAACGCAAATCAAAAAACAAAATCATTATCCACTAACAAATTAAAAAGAAAAAAAATGACACAAGAAAAAGACATCATCCTGCATTCAATGGTTATGGACAAAGTCGTAGACATTGTACAAGAACACGGGCTAAAACTGGAAGTAATAAAAATAAAATTTCCAAAGCCCTGCCATTCCAAAATTTTATTTCCATCCACAGAGGAAGGTTATCATTCCATGATGAAGGCATTAGCTGAAATTCATCTGGCAGAAATGGAGTATTTAAAATCAGAAGCAAAGAAAACAGAGTACATCACTGGCTTAACAAGAAAGCTGAAATTAAAACGACTAAGAGAAAAGGAGTGAAAAGCAAATAAGCAAAAAACCTATGCGCTTTCTGTTTAACCTGTCCAAATTAAATCCCTCATTTAGTTTGGAAAAGTAAAAACTTATTCGCGAAGATAAATTGCCTGTCCGAAAAGGTGTGCGGATGTTTGTCCCTGAACTAAAAAATGATTAATAGCCAAAGCCAGTCCCCCCATTGGCAGCAGCGAATTAAAAAAATAAAAATGGAAACATCAAAACACGAAGAACAAAAACAGGAAGTGATGCTTGGACAAGCTCAGCAACCAAGTACAAACTGGCAGGAAAAAACCGAACTGGAGCTATTGGCAAAAGTATATGAGTATGCCAGTAATGGTTTACGAATCGGTAAAAGCAAACAGGCAAGGGAATGGTTAAAACAAAAACAGTTAAACGCAGAGCAAACAATGGCCTGTTTTAATTCAGGGCAGTTGCATCACCGGAAAGAAATAGCATTTAAGGAAGCATTGGAACGAATAGGATTTATGAAAAAATCAAACGTAGGTACAAATTGTGATTCCATTCCTTATACCGTCTTTGGGAACTTTTCGATTATGTTTCCATTAAGAAACACGGAGAATGAAATTGTAAACTTTTACGCCATCGGATTAAGAAACAACAAAACAGCATTTTTAAACCATGAAGGGCTGTATCCAAACTATCCGCATGAGCTAACAAAAAAGTTATACATCACCGATAACATCCTTGATTGCGCTACGCTGATGGAAAGCAAGATACTTGATAACAGGGAAGCCGTCATTGCTTTATACGATGGTGTGTTCTTAGAACAACACGTCAAAGTCATACAAGGACTAAAAAATTTAACAGAGGTCATTCAGATAAAAACAAAAAAATAACATGGGAAATTCAGTCAAAGAACTAAAAGACATCATCAGCAAAGTACCCATTAAACGGGTACAACTTTCTGAGAACGAAAGTTTAAACGATGTATATCAAAAACACGGCAGCGTTGGCGTGATGAATGTGATACAAAATGCAGAAGCGGAACTGGAAGAAGTAGAGCCTATTGCACAAATTAATGTAGCTGTACCAATGCAAAATACAATCATTCCTGAAAATGAAAATTGGATAAACAAAGCCCATGAGTTTTTAAATGATAATGAAATAACGGCAACAACTGAAAACAATGGCAGCGAAGTAAATACAGAAAACGCCCATGCGGACGGTGTTTGTAAACTCGAAGTCATCCACGAAAACAAGCTCCTGTTTAAAACGGAGTTTAATCATTACTATGTGCTTGGAATGTTATCGCAAGACTTGTCTGCTATGAATGTAACCTTATTGATTGAGGATTTGTATTACGGCAAAAAGGAGCGAATAAAAATAGATCTTTATGAAAGAGATTTTTTGAAAAATTATTGCAACCAACTGGCAGAAAATTTTCATCAAAACTCAGAAGTAGTAGAGGCGGAATTTTTACAGCTTACCGATTTATTAGAACAGCACCGGGAAAATCAATATCAGCAGGCGAAGGAAAAATATAAACCCACACGCCAGTACGCCATTGTTTCCCCTGATACCCAAATTGCCTGCAAGGAATTTTTAATGCAGCCGGATTTAATTAATGCTTTTGATAAACTCATTGAGAAAGCAGGATTAGTTGGCGAAGAACGCACCCGTAAATTAATTTTTATAATTGCCTCTACCTATAAAATGAGCGACCCTTTACACGCTTTGGTACAAGGCAGTTCGGGGAGTGGTAAATCGCACATTATTAATGTGATCGGACAATGCCTCCCACCCGAAGACGTGATGAGCATGACAAGGGTAACAAGCAAATCATTTTATCACTACAATAAAGATGAGTTAGTAGATAAATTAATGTTGATACAAGATTTTGACGGCTTGGATGAAGAAGCTCAATACGCTTTCCGGGAATTACAATCGGCAGGAAACATTAGTTCCAGTACTACCTATAAAGACCGTTCAGGGAATATTATTTCTATGGTAAAGGTCGTGCGAAGCCATTTTGCCAGTTTACTTGCTACCACCAAAGCAGAAATTTATTACGATAACATGAGCCGGAGCGTGGTGATTGGTGTGGATGAATCTGATGAGCAAACAAGGCGCATAATCGAACATCAAAACAAACGCCTCGCTGGATTAATTGATAAAAGGGAAGAGCAAACTGCTAAATTGTTTTTGCAAAACTGCATCCGTTGTATCAAGCCCTTAGAAGTGATAAATCCTTATGCTGACAAAATCTGCTTACCAATGGAAGCTAAAATGCTTAGACGCTTAAATAGCCATTACCAAGCATTCGTTAAGCAAATAACACTATTGCATCAATACCAACGCAAAAAAGATGAGCAGGGGCGATTGGTTGCCGAGCCTGAAGATTTAAAAATGGCTTGTGATATTTTGTTTGATGCCATTATGCTAAAAGTAGATGACCTTGATAGTTCGCTCCGCCAGTTTTTTGACCGGGCAAAAGATTTTGTAAAACAATTGGCAAAACAAAATGATAAACCCCACACCGAAACCGTCTTTACCCAACGTGATTTACGTCTTGCCTTAAACGCCAGTAAATCACAATGCTTTCGTTACATGGAAGATTTAGAGCTGTTGGAATACGTGCAAAAAACAGGCGGTTACGCCAACAGGGGCTTTAAGTATAAAATCATTTTTTGGGACGATATGGATTCCATGCGTGAAAAAATTAAGGCGGGTTTACAGGAGCAATTAGAAAAATTAAATGCGGTGGTTCGTGGTGGTTCAAACGATGTGAACCGCCACGATACCCAACACAAGGGCGATGCAGCGTAGCGGTTCATTGGTTCGGAGGTACGCATTGTATGGGAACGGAAATGATAAACTTTAAATGATGAATTATAAATTAAAAACAGAAAACAAATAAAAAAATGCTAAGCCTTCCCTTACACAACAAATATTTTGAGACCCTTTACAAAGAGTTTAACGTGTTTATCCAAACCAAAAATTACAAGCAAGGCAAGGGAAAAATGATACAAGCCTGCGTAAGAGAATTTTTATTCTTTATAGAAACCAAAGGGCTTATAACCGTGTTACAAATCAAGGCCAGTGAAATCATCGGCTATTATGAATATATCAGGGAACGCCCCAATCAACGGAAAGAAGGAGGTTTGAGCGATTCCATGATACGCCATCACTTGTATTCCTTGCGCTTGTTCTTTGATTACTTAATCGAAATAGGCGAACTGGAAAGTTCCCCTGCAAGATTGCCAAAGTTTCAGTTTGGTAAATACAAAGAGCGAAACATTTGTACGGTAGAAGAAATCAAAGAACTATACAATGCCTCAGAAACTAAAAGAGACCGGGCTTTACTTTCCATTGCTTACGGCTGCGGATTGAGAAGAACCGAAATACAAAACCTCAATACCAATGATGTGTTAATCCACAAAGGCGTTTTATTAGTGAGAAACGGAAAGAACAGTAAATCCCGGAGCGTTCCCTTGTCCAATAACGTGATGAAAGATTTAAAAGACTATTTGATTTATGAACGGGCAAAATATTTTACAAAGAACAACCACGAAAACACTTCTGCTTTTTTAATAAATAATCAGGGTAACCGGATGAACGGAGCCATGCTCAATGGGCGATTAAAAGAGTTGATTAAACGTACCAATAATTACGCCCTTCAGCAAAAAGACATTACCCTTCATTGCCTGCGCCATTCCATTGCCACACATTTAATTGACAAGGGAGCGAATATTGAGTTTGTGCAAACCTTGTTAGGGCATTCAGAAATTGACACAGCACATTTATATTCCAAGCGCAGGAAGCAACAACTCAGAAACAGGATGTTAGTTTAAAAGAAAGAATTAAGGAACGAAAAAAAATATAAAACATGCAAAATCATTTTAGAAAATACCTGCACAGCATAGGGCATACCGATAAAACCATTACCAGTTATATGCACGCTTATAAAATCATTACCAATGATAACCCCGATTTGCATACCTACAAGTTTAAGGACGTGATTAATTACCTGAACGGAAAATCAAAAGAGTATGCCAACGGCAACACCAAAGTTTATATTTTAAACGGTTTAAAAAAGTACTTCGATTTTTTAATTGATAGCGGTAAACGGGATGACCATCCTTGTATGAACCTTCATTTAAGAAACCAACGCAGAAGGGAAGTGATCCATCAGGATTTATTTACAAGTAAGGAACTGGAGCTATTATTGGATCGTGAAGAACGTTACGAGGATTTAAAACAGCGTAACCGGGTGGTGATGTCCTTGCTGATTTATCAGGGATTAAATTCTGCTGAAATTTCCAACTTAAATTTAAGCCATATTGATTTGGATAGCGGAGTAATTTTTGTAAAAGCCAGTAAGAAGATCGGGCAACGTCATATCGAACTTGTTAATAAGCAATATCGCCTGTTTGATGCTTACCTGAATGAAGGCCGGAAAAGTTTACTCAGGGAAACCAACCCGACCAATGCTTTTGTTTTAGGCAAACTCGGTACACGTATTTCGGTGGATGACATTCATTACCTTGTTTCTACCTTTAAGGGCTTGTTTCCTGACAGGAATTTAACCCCCTCAAGCATCCGCCAGTCGGTTATTGCCAACTGGCTCAATGAAAAGAAAATCCCCTTAGAGCAAGTTCAGTTAATGTCCGGTCAAAAGTGGATTTCGACCACTGTTAAGTACCGCCAGAACAACCTTGAAGAGCAAAGGGAGCTGATGAATAAGTGGTTCCCGATATAAAAACATGTTGAATGAGTTAACATATCAAAACAATATGTTTAAAAAATCGAATAATTTCAACCTATTATTTTGATATGTTAACCGAATTAACCTATCTTTGAAACATGTTAAAAAAATCAAATAATTTCAACCTATTTTTATTTTGAAAAAAGCGCACTATAAACCCGGATTACCCTATAACGAATTACCTCTGTTACCACCCGAAATAAAGCTAACAGAAAAGATATTTATAAAGGCCATTGCTGCCAATAGAGCCTTAGCTGAATTAAAAGGGCTGGCAGGGCTTATACCTAATCAGGCTATCATTTTAAACAGCTTGATTTTAAAAGAGGCGAAGGATAGCTCTGAAATTGAAAACATTGTTACAACTCAGGATGAATTGTACAAAGCCTTTTCTACCGATAGTCTTTCTTTAGACCCGGCAGTAAAAGAAGTATTGAATTACAGAGAAGCATTGTGGTCAGGTTATGAAGCCGTAAAGAAGAAACAACTTATTACTGCCCGTGAAATCATAAAAATTCAGGAGCTATTAATTGGAAATAATGCCGGAATAAGGAAACAACCGGGAACAGCTTTGAAAAATGCCCGCACAGGTGAAGTTATTTATACACCGCCATTTGGCAAAGAAGTGATTGAAAAATTACTAAAGAACCTTGAAGGATACATAAACGCTGATGGAACAGAAGTTGATTCCCTGATTAAAATGGCGATCATGCATTATCAATTTGAATCGATTCACCCGTTTTATGATGGTAACGGAAGAACAGGCAGAATACTAAACGTGCTGTATTTAATCCTTCAGGATTTACTGGAACTTCCAATACTGTATTTAAGCTCTTACATCATTAAACATAAGAAACAGTATTACGAAGGCTTAGATCAGGTACGCTCAAAAAACAATTGGGAAGGCTGGATACTATACATGCTTGATTCGGTGGAACAAACTTCAAAACATACCATAGGTTTGATAAAAGGCATCAAGATTCTGTTGGACGATGTAATTGAATCAGTAAAGAAAGACAACCCAAAAATCTATTCTAAAGAATTAGTTGAAGCCTTATTTAATCAGCCGTATTGCAGAATCTCGACATTGGAAAAGCAGTTGAACATTACAAGATTTACTGCAAGCAAATACCTGAAAGAGCTTGAAAAGGAAGGTTTGGTAAAAGGTGAAAAAATTGGTCGAGATATGCTTTACATAAATGTTCCGCTTTATACGCTCTTAAAAGAAAACGCATAAAGAAACATTTTTTTCGTTGTTTAAAAAAACACTTACGGATTTGGGAGAAAATAAATAACCCTGATTTTAATTCCCTCGAATTCGAGCGAATTAAAAACGAAGCAGGCCGAAACAGTTTTTACCTAATATTATAACCTGAAGCTGAAATTTTAATTATAGCTCAATGCGTTCAGAATTAATCTCGCTCTTTGAAAATATTGACGTTTTTTAGATAATTCATATTACTTCGTGATATAGATTTTATTTTTGCGCCATGAAAAAAGAAGGAGTGGCATTAGAAGAAAATACAATAAAACGAAGAACCTACGATACACGCATAAAGTATTTAGCCAAAAAAGGGTTATTACCCGAAAGCTATAAAAAAATCATTCACCGCAGTTTACTATGTAAGTGGAAACAAGAGCCTATGGAAAAATACACGGGCTTTGAACTAAACGAAAACATAGATCAACTGTATGATGTAATGAAATTGGTTTCTGAGCATGAGAACCTGCAAAAAGCATTAAGAGGTCTTTTAAGAATACAAAAAACGCTTAAAGATGTAATAGGAACCGGAAAAAAGTATGTGTCAAAACTAAAGAAACACAAAACACAAGTCGTTAAAACTATTGAGCGGGTAGCAGAAGTTTTCACCATTGAAAAAGCCTGTAAAATGATGCGTATAAGTGATAGCACATTTAGAACATGGGCGATGGAAACTTATTTTAAATGTGGAAACTCTGTTTTAAAATTGTGTAGTAATGCCTATCCCAATCAACTGACCCATCAGGAAATCCATAAAATGCACAAGCTGTTGACCGATACAAGATACATGATGTGGCCTGTGAGATCACTGGCCTATTTTGCTAAAAACAAAGGATTGGTCATCGCTCACGTTAACACTTGGTACAAATACACCAAGCTGTTTGATTTAGAAAGAATTGTACTCAGGAAAATTTACAAACAATACGAAGAAGGCATAAGAGCCACAAAGCCTGATGAAATATGGCACGCAGATGTTACAGAACTAAAAATGGAGGATGGCAAAACAGCTCATATTTATTTAGTGATTGATAATTTTTCCCGGTTTATTTTATCGTGGCGGATTTCAATGAGTTTATGCTGGCAAACACGTTTAGAGACATTTAAAGAAGCGGTTTACCGCTCTAATCAAAAAGGTGAAAAAAGAATTAAAACCCGGCTCATCGTGGATGGCGGTAGTGAAAACAATAATCAGTACGTAGAAGATTATTTAGAATACTGTGAACGGAACATTGATAAAATGGTTGCTTACAAAGACATTTTAAAATCAAATTCAATGGTTGAGTACACCAACCGAACATTAAAATATGAATACTTATTTGTTAGAAGAATAAACAATTTAAGGCACTTGGGGCAAATCATGTTTCATGCTGTACATGATTATACTTGTGTTAGACCTCACGGAGCAATAGGTGGATTAACACCCGCTCAGGCATACTTAGGAAAAACAGTCGATATTTTTAAAGAAAAACTATTAATGAAAGAGGCCGCTCTTTCAAGAGTAGACTGGAATCAAACACATAATTGCAAAGGTTGCCCGTTCGGATGCAACTAAGAGCCGGTCGGCTCAAATGTTTTGAACGAAAAGTTTAAAACAAGACTACATCTATTATCAAAAATCAAATTATTTTTTATACTTTTATTGAGTAATAATAATGTTTCTTATTAGAAACAAAAACTATTATGAAACCTTGTGATTGTGTTAGGTAAAAACTAAACTGTTCTTTGAAAAAACTCTTCGGAATTGGATTTGAGTTTGTTTTGTCAGCGCACAGAGCAATACAGGTACGGGTTCAACGGTCAAGAGAAAGACGATGAGATTTCAGGAAGCGGAAACATGAATACCGCTATGTTTTGGGAATATGATACTCGCTTAGGTAGAAGATGGAATGTTGACCCTGTACCTGATGCAAGTGTGAGTAGTTATGCTACTTTTCTGAATAACCCAGTTTTCCACACTGATGTAGATGGCGATGAAGTCGGTTATGAAAAAAGAAGAGATAGACGAGAAGCAAGAAGAGAAGCAAGGCGAAATCCTGTTTTTAAAGCACAATTGGAGGATCAAAAAAGTCAAACAGATAAGACCTTTCTTTATGGAAGGAGGGACAATGAACCTACGATTGATGCTGCTGTACCAAACAGTAGATCTTCCAATCAGGCGGACGATGGAACCGAAATAATGAATGTTCTATATTCCAAACCCGGTTTGGGAGGTGCGCAGCCTATTAATTGGCAAACTACTGAAACTATTGCCCCTACAAATGAGTATTATAACTATAAAACAAGTTTGTTCAAACGAAGTACCGAACGGTTTGAGGTTCTTCCCGGTGCAACTATTGAATTGGATCATCATCCTGTTGCAGATAGGACAAGAATTTTTCAGAATGGAAATAATATTTATACCTTTGCTGGAACTGGCAACCCTCCGGGAAATGTGCCGGGGACTGGAATTTTGATACCAGCAAATTATGCCACAGGAAGTGCTAAAATAAGAGTAACTGTTACATCCGGCCCACTTGGAAATAGTAACGACACAAGGTATAATTATCAAATTAGAAGTCCGGGACAGACAACAGTAATTCGTCATACATTATCATTTAATGGGTATAATAAAACTGTTATGAGTGTAACACCAATTCCAACGCCAAGAACACGAACAAATTGAAAATTATGAGAAATATAGTTTTATTCGCTTTCGTTGTTCTAAATGTCTTCAACGCCTTTGGTGATATTGGAGTTGTAAAACTTAGAATTTATCAAGAAAGTATAAATGGGATTGAAACAATCTCTTTTTATACTATTAAAGATTCGTTGTCAAAAAAGATAAAAATAGATTTATTTTTTTCAAATCATGGCGGCATTCAATTAACTAAATCTTTTGATAGCTTGGGAATTCAGGGAATGTCTTTTAATCCGATGAGCTTTATAAACAAGGGAGATTGGGTGACAATTTATTTCCGCTGTGTCAATAAATTTGATAATTGGGTTGAGGTGGTGATTGACGAGAACACAGGTAAAACTCTTTGGCTTTATTCGAAAAATAATTTGAAATTATACGATTGGAACAAATTTCTTAAGAAGAATGCAGTAGCGTTGTCAGTAATAACAACAGATAGTTTAGTATTAAAAAAAGCTCCTGATAAATTGTCCGAAAGTATTGTCTATAAAAATCGAAATTGTTTTTTAGGAAAAAAAATCAAAGGCGACTGGCTATTTGTAAATTCAAATGGTGAATTTTGTTACAAGGATGGTGCGCAAAGTCCAAATGCAAAAGCATGGTTAAAGTTTAAAGAAAACGATAAGATGCTTATTAAAATAATGGAAATATATGAAGAAGACTAATAAGCATGAAATCGGAATCTATTTTGGTTTAGGGATTTAGTACTTATCTGATAAGGGTGGAACCGAGGATATGAGGGTATACCACACGGTAAATGGAAATACTATTCTGAGGATGATAAGCTGATGGAGGAAGAAGAATACGATAAAGGAGCGTTAATAAAAACTACCAATTATTAAATAATAAACCAATCAGATAAGTTTCTCGAATCACAAAGTAATTCAAATATTTTTTTACTAAATAGATTTCACCTGCACTTGACCGAATTCGAGAACTTCCATTTTATCCTTGCTCACTCTAAAATTGAGTTTATCGGCATAAGAAACGGGAGTCAAAAAGCACCTTGGGATTCAGAAATCCAACGAAATATTGATGCCCTTTATGGTTTGTGTGATACCTCTTGTGAAATAGAAGCTCATATTATGGCAGCAAAATCTTTTTTCAGGGACAAGTTAGATTACCCAAAAATCTTAGATGTTGTCAGAGAATGCTGCAAAAACAAAGCGGGCAAAAGCGATTTTACTTTTGTTTTTTTCAATCGTTTAAGCCTCTGCAAGTAATTTCTAATTGAATCCTTTAAAGAATTCCTCCAGCGAAACATTCATCGCCTTTAAAATTTTCATCAGCGTATTAAGCTGAATATTTGCTCCCGCCTCATACTTGCCATATTGTGGACGACTAAAGCCATGCTCATAAGCAAAGTATTCATAATTGGTGTAACCAGCTTGCTTGCGGAAATGCTTTAATCGGTCGCCAATTTTCTTTAAATATTCTGTTTCAGTAGTTTCTACTTTGACAGATTTTTTTGTACTTTTCTTAGCCATTTATACTCGTTTTATAGAGTAAATGAATGGAAAACCTACATATTATGTTACCGTTTATTTATTACCTCTATATATAGAGTATTTTTATTATATTTGTTTGATGAAAATGCTACTACTTACTCACTCCAAGACCAGCAAAAAAAAGAAAGAACTTTTAGATGCTCTCGCCCCTTATTCAGATATGTGGGAAGAGTGGATCGAAAGCGGTGCTTGCTTTCTGAATGAAAAAGAATTAATGATCATTCGAAATTATCTTTCTTCAGGTTCTTTTCAAGGAGTAAGTGAAGAATTAAATATTACCCAAGGAACTGCTGCCACTATTCTAAAAAAATCAAAGCAACGTTTGCGCTGGGGTATTTCTAAATACCAAGCATGGATGACCGAGCGATTATTAGAAGATCATCAAATTATTGATTACTCTTCTGATGTCGACCGCTTTTTAAATTCCCCTTTGGCTCACATAAAAATTTCTCACGATCTGAAAAACCGTCTGTCATTGCTTGGCAAACAAACCATTCAGGAAATTCTAAGTTCCTATTCCGTCAAAGACTTAATGCGCTTTCGGCTTATAGGTGCAAAGATCATCAATGACTTTGAGGAATTACTCAAAGAGAATAACTGTCTGCACTTGTTGAAGTAACTACAATACATCAAAGAACTTTTTGGATGATTTGGTTTATTTTGGATGCTTTTTTCCACTTCTTTCAGCTTGCAATTTTTTAAGATTCTCTTCACCTGTTCGTGTTAAACTTCCAGGGCAGCAATAGTGAGAAATACAGAAGATTATATATATTCAAGTGCGGCTTATTATGCGGGAAAAGAAGCTGTTTTAGAAATTATTCCTGTAACCATAAAATGGAAAACAATTGCATGAAAAAGGACAATTACAAATTGTCCAAAGATTCAAGTGGCATTGCAAATGCCGCTTAGCGGGGCAGAATAACTGAAGTAGTTATTACAGCTTAGTTCCTACTGGGATATACTTTCATAACCAACCAAACAATAAGTCAACAATATAGTCATACCATTTTGGTGGGCGTCTATAGTTGTTTTTGCATTCTGGAGAACAAAATCCCTGATTTTGAATTTGAAGAGAAATCTCTTTATTGCATGTTTTACAGCGTTTCTTTTCCTTCATTTATCAATTCCCTTGCAATATTTATTAATATTTTCGCTAGCATCCATTCCAAATAGTTGCGCCTTTTCCCAATTTAAACATGCTGTTTTGAAGTCTTTAAGTTTCTCATAAACGAGAGTTAAATAATTATAAGCATAAGGATTTTGTGGGTCAAGTGTTAAAGAATAATTTATATCATTCATTGCCCCTGTATAATCACTTATATTTAATTTTGCGTGACCTCTGTTCATTAACAAAAGCATTATTTGTAAGCAGAACTTACTTGCAACAAAAGTCACAAAGCCCCCCTTACAAAACCTCCTCGCCAGCTTATCGCCTACTGGCATTGTAACTAAATGGCCTACGAGGCTCACTGAAATTTCAATCTAACGAATTAAATTACACCCTAATGATAATTGTCTTTCTTTTAAATCTTTCATGATTACTGAGTCAACTTCATTTTTGTTAACTGAGTTCACTGAATCTATTAATTCATTTAGTTTATTAAGTTCGGTACAAGAATTAATTCTATTAATAATGTATGATTTGAAATGAATTGTGTCACTCAGAGTCGGCCAAAATCCTGAATGGTCGTTATCAAAATTTTTATCAAGTAAAAAAAGAGGAATTTGATTCTTTGCCAAAGAATATTTTAAGCTGTCCTCGTATTTCATAAAAAAATTCTGAAGAATATTTCCATTGTATTTTATGTTAAAGTCTGAATCACTAGAAATATCTTTTTTGCTTTCATCTTCATTTCTTTTACAACAACTAAGTGTTAATAGAGAGACTATAATTAGTAAATTCTTCATAATGTTATTTTTGTGGAGGATCAGACTTTAGAGCTTCACCACCTGGTTTAACTGCTGGTTTGCCTCCAAATGTATATGGCATTTTTTCGCTTTTCGTACCTTTTAATTTTACTAATGCTCTTGAATTAGCATCATATTCTACATTTGGTTTTTGAATAAAATTTTTATCATGAGGATCAGCTTTCGCTTGAGTATTGAATTTATCGATTACTTCATTAAGTCCTTTAACAAAAACTTGATCCAAAAATTCTTTTCTTGGGGCGACAGGTGTATTTGGGTTGGCTTTAACAAAAGCATCATATTTTTTTGCTGCTTTTGTTAAAACTTGATCAATAGTACCGACAAATGTTTCAGACCCCACCTTAACTGTTATCTTGCTTTTAAAAGCGTCTTCCCATTGATCACCGTGAGACTGCTCATGTGCCCAGACCTCCTCTGACAATCCTGGATTATATTTATTTAACAACCCTTTCTCCCCTAATTGCTCATTCACTAAAACATATAAGTTATATTCGACATCGAATTCTTGAGTTTTATCATTATATGAATACCACACACCTTTTACTTTAGGATTTTGATCAAAGTTTATACTTGTAACTCCTAATTGATGTATTGTAGTTGGGTAATCCGTTAAGTGTTTCGGGGAATTGTTTAAAAGAATCTTAGATTCTGCTTCATTACTATATTTTTCTGTTCGGTGGGGTTTAACCCCCTCTCCATTTGGATCAATATAAATAATTGGATTATTATCACAAAAATTATATGGTGACAATTCAGAATATCTAAATGCTTGAGGATCAATAGCAAGCCACCTGCCAATACGTGGGTCATAAATCCTAGCTCCAAAATCATAACTGTTTCCTTCTCCCTTTATCTCATCATCTTTTTCTTTACCATTATACCCGTACCTATAGCTCTCAGCGCTGAAAGTACGTCCTGGCATTGGTGCACCAAAGGAATAGTAATGTTAACTTCTTCCATACTCAAATTCAGGTATTTACAAAGAACGGTGTTTTCGAAAATGTACAAAATATGCAAAAAAACGAACTTTTTTTGCCATACGATTTTAATAAAAAAGAGCTGCTTTTTTGCCCCATATTTTCATCATCAAAATTATACTATTTTTTATTGGGAAACCAATTCTTTCATTTTTATTTGGTCATAAATTTTTTCGGTTTCAGTATCCATATATTTTTGTGATAATTCCACATATCTGAAAAATTCTTTGCTTCCTGCGGCATGCTGAAATCTTACGAACCAGATTTTCGGGCATATGTAAACAAAGCATGGTGGTAATAGCTGTTCTTCGCATAGTATGGCTAGTGATCAGGTCACAAAAACGATATTCCTCTTTTGCCTTTTCATTTTTGTGTACGATGTGAGTTTGCCCTCTTTTTTGTCTAGTTTTTATCCGTTCATCTGTCCAACTGGTTCGTTCAATCAATGATTTTATGTTTAAGTTAAACCGGGCATTTGAAATTATTGGGAAAATTGTTTTTCTATTTTTAGGATATTTGTTAATTATCTCCATCGCATAATCAGGCAAAACAATGCGGGTAAGGGTATTTGTTTTTTGGGAACTTACTTTCAAATAATGTTTGCCATTTACATTTTCCACATTGCTTTGCGAAAGTTTGAATATATCCGAAACCCGTAAAGCTACCGTACAGCCAAAAACAAACATGTCTTTTGTTTTCTTTAAGTGATCTGGCAAGCTTTCTTCAAATTCTTTGTTATAAATCAGAAAGTTCAGTTGTTCCGGAATAAGTGTAACAATTTCAATTTCTTCGGAGTGGGCGTAAAAATTTTTGTGAAAATTCCCGATACTCATGTCCTTCTCATTGTTCAGATAATTAAAAAAAGCACGTAAACGTTTGATGTTACTACCTACATAATTGTCGTAACAGTCCAGGTCATTGTATAAATAGTCGGTAAATTCCCTGTAAAATTTTGTCCAATATTTCTTTTCAGCCTTAATTTCACGCTTTTTAAGTGATAGAACGGAATAAATGTGTAATGGGAAGTCTTTTTTTACCGAAAAATCAAACAAAAGTTTTCGTAAAAAAATATAAGGCTTAATGCTGGAATCACGGAGCCTTTTGTCATTTTTTTGTACACGTTTCCCATTTTTTGTTTCTTTTAGAAAGGTATCAAAAAGCTTGAAAAAATCGTGTTCTTTTTTTTTTATTAACACCACAGGTATTTATTGAAATAATATCCCATAAAAATACTTTATTTTACTACATTTATGTCCCTTAAATATAATAAAAATGCTGAAAACAAATTGGAAGACAAAATTAAAGGCTTTTACATTAATGGAATTATTAATTGTTCTAATTATTATTGGAATATTAGTTCTATTGGCACTGCCTAATTTAATGCCCCTTATTTCAAAAGCAAAAAGCACAGAAGCCCAGCTACAATTAGAACACGTGTTTACGTTGGAGAAAAGTTATTTTTATATGCACTCCAAATACAGTACAGATTTCAAAGACATAAGCTTTGAACATTCAAAATTAACTACTCAAGGAGGTAATGCGAATTATCAAATTGAAATTGTATCTGCCAGCAATAATGCATTTAAAGCACATGCCACCGCTATTGTGGATTTTGATGGCGATGGGGTTTTTAATGTTTGGGAAGTGGATCAGGATAAAAATATTAAAGAGGTAACACCTGACTAATGCTATTGATTGTTGATCTTTTATTACTGGGTTGTTTAGGAATTGTTGTATTTCAGGATTTTAAACATCGGCAGATTTCCTGGTTGCTGATACCAACAATATTTGTTGCTTTTGTTGGAAAGGCATTGTTAGTAATAGGTGTAAATAGTTCTTTGATTATAAATACAATTTGGAATTCAACATTTATCCTGATTCAAATAGTGTTGCTTACAGTTTACATGAGTATAAAAAACAAAAAGTTAGTAAACATTGTCAATACGTATCTTGGAATTGGTGATGTATTGTTTTTTATTGTTCTCTGTGCCGCTTTTTCACCGGTGAACTATATTGTTTTTTATTTGGCAAGCACCCTTTTAACATTAATCGGTTTTTTGTTTTACAACATCATTTCAAAAAAAGCAACACGCGAAATTCCTTTGGCAGGAGCAATGGCTGGAGGATTACTGATTTTAATTATTGTAAATAGAATAAAACCACAGCTTAATTTTTATAATGATGATTTTTTGCTAAACATCATTAGTACACTATGAACGAAACAGATCACATATCATTAAGCATTGATTTGCAACATGCCATAACTCCACAACAGGCATGGCACTACACCATTATTCCCAAGCACGTTGATGGGGATAAACAAATGACATTGTATGTGAGTGAAGAAAAATTTCATACGCAATTGTCGGATGAGTTGGAAATGCTTTTCGGAAAAACTATTCTGCTCGAAAAAGCTTCTTCAGAAGTTATTCAAAAGACACTAGGGAAATATTATCGGAATACGAATGTCCATGCTACCATAAAGCAAGTTAGTTCGGGCAATGTGAAGGCAGATGATTTTTTGCCAATGTTAATTTCAGAAGCAAAGAGTTTAGGTAGTAGTGATATTCACATTGAAGCGTATGAAGAAAAATGTCGTGTGCGTATTCGTATTGATGGATTATTGATAGAGCGTTATACAATCAGTAAATTAGAATACCCTTCGCTGATCAATAAAATAAAAATAAAAGCCAATTTAGATATTTCAGAAAAACGCTTGCCACAAGATGGTCGTATTTTCTTTAATGACGATGGACATAAGTTTGATATTCGTGTTTCGGTTTTACCAACATTGCATGGTGAAAAAATTGTATTACGTTTGTTAAGCAATGATGCAGCCGACATTGAAATTGAACGATTAGGTTTTAATGCAAGGGAACTGGAAGATTACTTGGAAGGAATAAAAAAACCACATGGAATTATTCTTATCAGCGGACCAACCGGTTCGGGTAAAACAACAACACTTTATGCCACATTAAAAATTCTTAATAAAGAAAAATCGAATATCATTACCATTGAAGATCCGATTGAATATACTTTGGAAGGAATAAACCAAGTTCAATTAAAAGAATCAATCGGTTTAACATTTGCCGGAGCTTTGCGTTCTTTTTTACGTCAGGATCCGGATGTAATTATGCTCGGAGAGATACGTGATGGCGAAACAGCACAGATGGCTATTCGTGCCGCATTAACAGGACATTTGGTGCTATCTACCATACATACCAACTCGGCCTGGGGAACAATTTCCCGTTTGGCAGATATGGGTGTTCCTCCCTTTTTATTGGCCAGTACATTGAATACAACAGTTGCTCAACGCTTGCTACGGTTATTGTGTACAGAATGTAAAGAAGAAAAAGAATTTGATGTAAAATACTTCCCAAAAACATTTAAAGCGCCACGAATCATTCAAAAATATTATGTTCCCAAAGGATGCGAACATTGCCATTACACGGGTTATAAAGGTCGTAAAGCAATTTACGAAGTGATACCCATTGATTTTGAATTAGCCGACCATATAAAAAATAATATTTTTACGGTAGAGGCTTTGCTGAAAGAACGAAATATTAAAACACTAAGAGAAAACGCATTTGAATTATTCGAAAAAGGAGTAACCTCTATTGATGAGATTTATCCAATATTGTTAAACAGTTATTAACTAATTTTTATGAGATTAAAACAATTAATTTTTATACTATTTATTTTGTTTGCAACGCTTGTAAAAGGGCAGCAAAATAGGTTTGATGTAATAGAAACCAAATTAAGGGATCTTTCCAAAGACACTCCGGGACTTAATGAAAAGGTGGAGCTTTCTGTAAATGGTATTACCATTCAGGATTTTATCAGAGGTCTTGCCACTACAAATAATTTGAACGTTAGTGTTGATGCCGGCTTAACTGTTAAAATATATAACAACTTCACCAATGTAACAGTAGCAGATGTAATAATGTTTCTCGCAAAAAAATATGATTTAGACATAAGTTTCATTGGTAACATCATGTCATTTACCCTTTACTCAACACCGCCTGCTATTATACCACCGGTAAAATATACACCCAAAACATTAAAAATTACATACGATAAAACAACCAATCTTTTAAGCCTTGATTTATCGAAAGATAGTTTAGCATTGGTTGTAAAAGAACTTACAAAAGTATCTGGCAAAAATGTGGTATTTTCCTCTGATTTAGCTGGCAAAATTGTAAGTGGATATATTCAGAACATGCAGTTTGGTTCCGCCCTGGACAAATTTGCATTTGCCAATGATTTAAAAGTAACTGCGACCAAAGATGATTTTTATCTGATTGAAAAAATGGATGCAACTGCTAATCCGAAAAACAATGGAAAATCCGGGAATGCTTCTTCAGCCAGCAGTTCAACTGAACCAAGTTTTAATTTAAAATCAGATGGCAATAAATTAATATCTGTTAATGCGATTAATACACCTATTGCTGAAATTTTATCATCGGTTTCAAAAGAATTTAAAAATAATTATTTCCTGTTTACAGAACCGAAAGGCAATACCAATTTGAGTATAGAAAATGCTACGTATGATGATTTTTTAAATCGCTTGTTTAATGGTACTGATTACACATTTAAAAAGGATAGCAATATATATATGATTGGGGACAGGAGCATGGAAGGCCTACGTTCCACTCAAGTAATTCCTTTACAGTTCCGAACAGTGGAGAAAGTTGTTGATTTTATCCCTGCAAAATTAAAAGAGGGTGTGGATGTAAAAACATTTTCAGATCAGAATAGTTTGATTGTTTGCGGTTCTCAACCTAGAATAGAAGAGTTGGAAAAATTTTTAAGGCAAATAGACAGGGTTGTTCCGGTTATTTCTATTGAAGTAATAATTATGGATGTAAATAATTCTCATGCCGTTGAAACAGGTATAAAAGCTGGTTTAGGAACAGCTCCAGTCACAACTGGAGGTGCTGTTTTTCCTGAATTAAATTTAAATCTAGGTGCCGGAGCTATCAATTCGGTAATTGATGGAATCAATGGGTTTGGCGTTGTAAACTTAGGAAAGGTAACACCCAATTTTTATGTTAGTTTAAAATTGATGGAACAGAATGGGGATGTGAAAATAAACTCAACGCCCTTATTAGCTACGTTAAATGGAAACGAAGCCAAGATGAGCATAGGTGAAACACGGTATTATGCGGAAACCAATACCAATACTATCAGCACTCAAAGTACCACTACAGTTCAGTCAACGATATATAAACCTTTGAATGCTGAGTTTTCAATGACCATTAATCCGATTGTATCTGGCGATGAACAAATCACATTGACAATCACTGTAAAGCAATCTTCTTTTACCAGTCAGTCCAATGGTATTGGCAGCCCATATAATACATCAACCAGGGATTTTCAATCTTTGATTCGTGTAAAAAATCAGGAAATGATCATGCTTGGCGGATTGGATAATGATAATAAAAGTGAGACATCATCGGGTGTTCCTGTATTATCACGCATCCCGATAATCAAATGGTTTTTTAGCAGTCGTTTAAAATCAAAATCGAAAAGTAAACTCACCATATTTATTAAGCCAACAGTAATTTACTAAAATGCTGAAAAAATTTGGTCTTGAAAATATCAACAGAAGCAAATCAGTAATAGGTATAGAAATACTACTATTACCAGATGCTTCCTATGAAATAAATCTGGTTGTTCTCAAAAAAGAGAAAACTAACATCATTACCGAAAAACAAAAAGAAGGAATAAAAGATTTTGATGAATTAGCAACTCATATTGATCCTAAACTCCCACTAGTTGTTTTATTAAATGGTAAAGGAATTATCCATAAAAAAGTAACGTTTGTGGAGAATGATACAGCTGCAACACTTCTCAATAAAGTGTTGCCAAATGCTAAGCTAACCGAGTTTTCTATACAGCAAACACCAATAAATTCAACACAGGTGTTTGTTTCTGTTATTCGCACAAATGTTTTAAATGATATTATTGAAGAACTTTCGAAAAGAAAACTAACAGCTATTTCAGGTTTTTTTCTAGGTCCTTTTGTGATCACTGATTTATTGCCATTGATGGATAACAAAATGATTGTTAAGGATCATTTTCAGGTTGGAAATTTTCTATTGCAAATTCAAGAACAACAAATCACAGAAATAACAAATACTTCTGAAGATAAATCAGGTGATTCAATTTTAATTGGAGATGATCGAATTCCTCTAAAATTAGTTTTTCCTTTTGCTGCCGCCTTGTCTTATTTTATTTTGAATAATGAAAGTCAGGGAATTGTTGATTCAATTGGTATTGATAATTTAAAACAAGAATTTAAACAAAAGAAGAAATTTGAATTTCGTGGATGGGCACTTTTAATTGCAACACTATTAGTGCTGTTGGTAAACTATTTCGTATTTGATAACTACTGGAGTAAAAGCAATAAAATAACAGCGGAATTGGCAATCAACCAATCGGCAATCGAACGGTACGATACCTTAAAAAAAGAATTTGCTCAGAAAAAAGAATTTCTGGAACAAAACGGATTGCTTGAAAATTCCCGCACTTCATTCTATATTGATAGACTGGCAGCGACACTTCCTTCGGCAATACAATGGACAGAAGTAAATGTGCATCCCCTGAAGAAAAAGCAAACAAATGAAGAAGAGCAGGAATTGTTTTTTGAGAAAAAAAGTATCATGATTACAGGTAATTGTCAGCGCAGTACTGTTTTAAATGATTGGATGAAAGAAATAAAAAAAGCAAACTGGATAAGTAATGTCAACCTTTTGAATTATTCACAGGATAATGCAAATGACGATGGCGAATTTTTATTAGAAATAAAACTCAAGTAAATTTTGTTTAAGAATTTAACATACAAGAAAAAAAATCAACTGTTACTAGTTGTAATACTTCTTGTGCTATTAATGGTTTATTCATTAGCAATAAAGAAAACAATTAATATTCATAACACGTATTCAGAGGCAGAGAAAAAAATAGCATTGGCTGCAAGTGCCCCAATGCTTGCTGCACAATTAGAAAAAGAACTATTGCAAATTGATATAAAATTAGGAAACGGAAACACAAAAAAGCAAAATACTTCAGATGCTTTGCTGGAGCTTACTACTAATTATTGTCAGAATAATCATGCGGTGCTGAGGGAGTTTCCTAAAACTACTGTGACAGAAGCGGGAGACATGACCATTGAAACAAATCAATTTGTTGTAGAAGGCAATTTTTCCACCCTGATTAACTTAGTTTATATTTTAGAACAAAAAAACAAATTAGGCAAAGTGGCGTCAGTAAAATATCAATTGAAAAAAGATTTTAAAACAAAGGAAATGGTACTTACTGCTACCATTTATTTACAAAATGTTAAAAAGAAAACAACATGAAAAATAAATTATTAATAGCAATAATTGTAGGTGTAGTATCAACTCTTATTTATTCTTGTCAGGATTTTATAGCAGTTAATTTAGCGAAGAAATCTATTACTATTTTGGCCCCTGCCAATAATACTCTTTCGTCAAGCTATTCCCAGCTTTTCAAATGGGAGGATTTAAAAGGTGCGGATAGCTATCAGTTGCAGTTGGTAAAACCAAACTTTTCGTCTATTACCCAATTTATTTTGGATACTACCATTCATGCCACCCAGTTTGCATATACATTACAACCGGGAATTTATCAATGGCGGGTGAGAGCAAAAAACAATTCCAGTGAAACTGATTATGTTACTTATAATCTTACAGTTGATACAACTTTAAATTTAGCTTCGCAAAAAGTAGTATTGTCAAGTCCGATTGATAATTATTATTCAAATTTAATGGCAAATACATTTACCTGGCAAACGATGCCGAATGCAAATTCTTATGTTTTTCAGGTTTTGTCGGGAGGCTCTGCGGTATATACCCAATCAATTACAACAACCACGGTTAATTATACCTTCACAACAGAAGGAGCCTATCAATGGAGAGTATTTGCTCAAAACAATTTTTCCAATTCTGCTTATGATACACGTACAATTAATATAGATAATACAGCTCCTGGTATTCCGGTTCTTGTATCTCCAATACCGAGTACATTAGATACGATAAACGCCAATCCTGTTCCTTTAAAATGGAATTGTGTTGCAGGAACAGGTTTCTCAGCCACCGATTCAACTCATTTATTGATTTCTACTGATTCAACTTTTGCCGTTGTTACTTCAAAAGATACAACCATTGCAAATACTACAAGCCCTACAGTTTATAATTTTCATTCTGCAATAGTGGGCACTTATTATTTCTGGAAGGTTCAAGCAATAGATAAATCAGGTAATAAAAGTGCATATTTTACAAGACGTAGATTTAAGCGCAATCCATAAGAATGAAGAATAAAAAATTATTATATATTTTAATACCTCTTACTTTATTGGTTTGGGGAATAATTGTGTACCGGATTATTGCTACTACTAATTCCGGAAATGAAAATCAAATTCAAAGTATGCAGCAAATTGAAAATGCGACTATTGAAAATATGAATGATACTTTTTTAATCAATCCAAACTATCGTGATCCGTTTTTAGGAAAGATGATTAAGAATGTAACAACTTCAGCAACAACTTCTTTACAAAAAACAATAACTACAGTTAAGAATACTCCAATTTTAAGTTCGTGGCCAACGATTGTTTATTTAGGAATAATTAAAAATCAAAAATCAAACAAGCAACTAACTCTCGTGCAGATCAATGGTCAAAGTTATAGCATGAAAATTGGAGAAACAGTTAACTCAGTAGAATTATGCAAAGTATTTAAAGATTCTATTGAAGTGAAATTCGGGAAAGAGAAAAAGTTTTGCAGGAAATAAATATTGATTACAGAATTATAAAACGAATACAAAATGAGAAACAAGATTGCACTTTTAGTCTTGCTTTTATTAAGCAATTTCATGTTTGCCCAATTAGAGAATATTCCTTTGGTTACTGTATTTGGTGAGGCAGCAGTTAAAGTAAAACCTGATTATGTAATTATAGGAATAAAAGTAAAGAAAGAGATCAGATTAAACTCTGCAACTAATAAAACCGTTTTTGAGATCTTTAATACCGAAGACACAAAAGTCAGATTGTTTGGTTTTGATGACAAGAATGTTTCAGAAAGTTTGATTCAGGTTGATAGCAGTGTATATGTTAAAGAAATTTTTATTACAATAAATGACTTAACTAATTTAGATAAGTATTTATTGGAGCTGTATAAACTTGGATTTAAAAACTATATCTATTTGGATTATCGGGTTAAAAATTATGATGATTATAAAAACCAAGCAAGAAAAGAAGCAATAAGCTCTGCAAAAGCAAAAGCCACTTCACTGGCAACTGAATTAGGTCAGAGTATAGGGAAAGCACATACAATAGAAGAGATTAATTCAGAGAACTACAACTGGTATAATATTCATAACAATGCTAATTTAGAAAACATCACCTTCAAATTGGGAGCAGATGGATATGTTATTGACCCCGGTTTTCTAATAATTACTTCAAAAATAAAAGTGAGTTTTGATTTGTTGAAATAAAGAATTCTATAGAGTCTAAGAAAAAATCAGATATGCAACTTCAACCTGGTACCCAAGACAAGCCGAGGCTCTCTAGGACTTTAAGTTTTATTAATGAACATTGCTATAAATTCGTTTTTTTAATTTCTTCTATATCATTAGCCATATCTTTTGGATTTATTGAAAATCTTATTCACTTAGAAAATGCAAAATCTACAGAGACTCTTATTTATTCGTGGTGTTTCTTAGGTATTGCTTTCTTTTTAAGTCTATTGAACATTTTTATTTCCAGCTTATCTAGAAGATTGGTTATTAAAAACCGCAGAAAAAAAATTGAGAGGGGAATGAAATGGTGGAATATAATTATCCGAAGTTTAAATGTCTTTATGAGCATTTGTTTACTCATTGGGATTTTGTTGCTATTTTATTTTCTTAAGCAAAATATACACTATAAATAATTCATTGGATTTCGCACCTATCCCTTTAGTACCGAAATGGTTTTAAAAAGTTTATTTAATTTCAAATTCGTTCTAATTGGGTAATCTTCTTCGAAATTCTTTTAATATCATAGATACATTGATCGTTATTTTTATGGCAGGAAGATGAAAAACTTTATTCAAGGATCAATATTAGTTCTTGCTATTTCTCCATTGCTTGATGAATTCTTAGAAGTTTCACAAGACCGTTTAAGGTACTTATTAGAATACAATAATTTTATTGACCCATTTCAAATGAACAGCACAGTCAATTTTTGATGTCACAATATACATTATCTAACAAAGTCAAAAATACACTGTCCAACTCATTTTAGCGCCCAACTTATAAACAAAACACTGGTTTGTGAACATTTTATGTATTATTTCTTCCTAAAACTTGCTTGTTTACTGATGTTGTAATAATTTAGCTACATAAATATATGTCAAACCCTTAAAATCAAAAAAATGAACAAAGCAGAATTAGTTGACGCAATTGCAGCAGAATCAAAATTAACAAAAGCAGATTCTCAAAGAGCATTAGACGCATTTGTAAATGCTACAACAAAAGCACTTAAAAAAGGTGACAGAGTTGCATTAGTAGGTTTTGGTTCTTTTTCTGTAGCTAAAAGAGCTGCAAGAATTGGCCGTAATCCTCAAACAGGAAAGGCATTAAAAATTGCAGCTAAAAAAGTAGCTAAATTTAAAGCTGGTGCTGACTTAGCAAAAACAGTTAACAAATAGTCGTCAACTGAACAAATTGAAAAAGGTTTCCAGAAACGGGAACCTTTTTTATTTCCAAAAAATGAAGCAGAATTCACAATGTCTTGGTTCATCAAGTTTATAAAAGGAGACAACACTTAACAAAATCACATTTTTAAGCAGGCTTGGAGATTTTTTAAAGTCGAGCATGGAAAACTAAAGCAAAAGGATGAAATTATTTTATCCTAACAAATTATGCTTCATAGCATACATTATGATGCCCACAGAATTTTTCGCTTTTGTTTTGTGTAATATCCGTCCTTTATGCCCATCAACGGTTCTAACACTAAGTAAAAGCTTTTCAGCAATTTCTCTATTGGTTAATTCTTTACTTATATAACGAACAATTTCAATTTCCTTATCAGTTAAAGAAACTTCAGTAAAAATTGAATTAATCTTTTTATTGTCAACAAGACCTTTTACCATTGCTCTTGATACACTGTCGTTGAAATAATATCCATTTTCAATAACTCCATAAATAGCATCAACAACTATTTCTATGTCTTGATTCTTTAAAAGAAAACCATGCGCTCCTTTACTAATCAGGTGATGAATAAACCCCTCCTCATTATGCATGGTTAATATGATTATCTTAGGGGAGGGGGTAATTTTACCCCCTCTTAGGGGTAAAATTACCCCCAATGCAAAAAGGGTAATTTTACTCTTGACCGCATGGATTTAATTCCTCAGTTTTGGCTCGTAATTATATTCAGAATTATAAGTATTGAAATTTCGGGTGAGGGACGTGAATTTGAAATTTAAAAAACAAATACAAAAATAAGATTTGGTTTGAAGTGTGCATGAAATCAAAACTTTTTCCATTCAATAGGAAACTTTTATTTTCAAGCGAATTAAATAAAAAAATAGTGTAAAATAAATATTGAGAAGCAGTATTTAAATCATAAAAATAATGAAGAAACAAAATATTAACTTGTTAATAGTTGATGATCAGCAAATGATAAGATATGGTATTAGATGGATGCTGGAAAAAACTGAATCTCAATTTGAATTTACTATCCATGAAGTTGAAAATGCTGCGGAGGCAATAATTATGGTTGCTAACAATAGGTTTGATATTATTCTTATGGATTATTCTTTGCATAATATTGTAATAGGAGCAGATTGTGTAATAGAAATACTTTCAACAAAGCCACAAAGCAAAATATTGGCAATTTCAAATCATCGTGATTATATTTATTTGAAAAACATGATCGATGCAGGAGCGAAAGGTTATGTTTTAAAAAATATTTTATCGAGGGAATTAATTCAGGCAATTGAAAATATTCTAAGTGGTCAAGAATACTTCTCCTATGATGTTGCAATGAATTTTTTAAAACATCGAGAGTATAAAATAATTCAACCAGAACAATCTATAAAGCTTAAAAAGAGAGAACTAGAAATTTTAGAATTAATTGCAGAGGAATATACAAATGATGAAATTGCAGTAAAATTATTTCTCGCCAAAGCAACTATTAATGAATATCGCCAGAGTTTGCTATTTAAATTTGAAGCAAAAAACACTGCCGGGCTGATAAGAAAAGCCTCAAAACTCAAGATGATCTGAATTGTATCACCCTTGTTTACATGTGAAAGAATGAAGGCCCTATTTTTATCGGAGTGATTTTAATAATTTCTTTTTTTTCTGCTTGGGCTGAAAATAAGAGATGCATTAAATTTATAGCATAGGCACTTAAACAACCCTGAAAATCTTTGCGGCAAACGTATTGGTTCTTATTTTATTATTTAATTTACGAGTAAATCGAACATTGCCCCCTTATAATTTCTCCTTTTGTATCTATAGTGTAAAAATTTTTGAGTTCAAAATTAATATAAAAACCGTTTTTTCTATTTAAATACTCTCTATTTTTCAATTTTAATTGCTTTGTGTTTTTTTATGTTGTTTTTGGAAAAATATTGTTCGTGTTTTAGTAAAAAAAGTTATAAACAAAAAATATAAAGATTAAATGTAACTGCTTGAAAATCAAATAAAAAAAAGAAACATGACGAAAATCATTTATTTGAAGTGTCTGCAGATTGAAGAGGTAATCAATAATGACAGAGCATATTTCAGGTGACATGAAAGTGTTTGCCATACTTTAATATGGTGAAAGTGCCCTATTAAAGCGGGGTGAAATTTTCAAATTGATTATTAATCTTTGACGATATCAAATCTGAGTTCACAAAAAAAATAGTGGCGATTCAAAAGACAAAAACAGGATCAAAAATGTAATTATCAAACCTTTAAAATATATTTTGTATTTCCCATTAGAGAATATTAAATACCTATGAAAAAAATCAAATTAATTATTTCGCTTTGCATTGCATCTAACTTTATTTTTATTTCAAAAATAATTTCGCAAAACTTTAATTATTCATTAACAAAGGATTCTTCATCTTATAATGAATTAATTAATCCTCTGATGGTAAGTGCGAACGAAAATTATCAGAATAAAAATTTTATTATTCATTTGCCATTTCATTATAATTTTTGCGGTAGTGTTTGTGATTCATTAAGAATTGAAAGCAATGGTTTTATCGTATTTGATAAATCAAAAGGACTTAGCTCAATAGCATTTAATAACTTTAATAGTAAAAAAGACAGCTTTGGAAATTTTGTTTCCACCATAGCATACATAACAGAAGGTGCATCAGGTAACAGGATTTTAAAAATCCAAATAAAAAATATTGCTCAGGCCATCTATAATGCTACAGATTATTTAAATTACCAGGTGTGGCTTTATGAGAATGAAAACAAAATAGCTTATCACATTGGACCAAACTACCTATCTACAGTTCCCGAACCTATATTTCCTCCCGAAATACCCGAAGAAGAAAGAATACGAATGGAAGTTCAGAATCCGGTTTTATTAGGACTAATAAACAGGAATATGGATACAACCAATAAAGCATATTTAATAAAAGGTAAGCCGTCAACACCTTCAGGATTATTAATTACTGGTGAAACAGAATTGGGATATTTAAATAATATACCTAAAAGCGGAACAATATATACATTGACACCTACATTTTAATAATCATTTTTTATGTGGAAAAAAACTAAGAAGAATTTACACATTGCATTGTTATTCATTATTACATTTTTAATGAGTACAACAACCTATGCAACAAAACGCTATTGGGTAGGCACTGGGACAAATACCAACTGGAACACAACAGCAAACTGGGCAGCAACATCCGGAGGAACAAACGGGTCATCGGTTCCTGTAAGTACCGATTCTGTTTATTTTGATGGAGGAAACGATACAACAAGTACCGGTAAGGGGCAGTGTAGTATTAATGCAATCGTAAGTATAAAAAGGTTTGAAATTACATCAGGATATACGGATACAGTTAAGCAAAATTCAAATACGATAACAGTAGGAACAAATGGAATGATATTAAGTGGTGGAGTATTTTGGGGAGGAACGGCAAACATAACTGATCAGGGTGTATTTGCTTTAACAGGTTGTAATTTTCAAAGTACTTCTGCAACATTACAAATATATGGAGATTATACTTTTTCAAGCGGCACGTTTTTGCACAACAACGGGCAAGTTAAATTTACATATACTAAAACTATTACTGGAAATACTACTTTTTATGATGTCAATTTTTTTCCTGCGAATTCAGCAAGTAGTTACACCATTTCAAGTTCAACAGTTTTAACATCCGAGCATTTATTACTCATTTCCGGTGGAGCTCTTGTATATTTAACAGGTGGTACTATTGATGTTAAAGGAGACATTACAGATTCCAACATTTATTCAAATGGAGGTGGAAACACAAACATTACAATCAACGGTTCTGGGGAGCAGACATTTAATGGATCATCATCTAATTATGGATATGGATGGTTGCCAAATATTATTATCAACAAGCCAAGTGGCACGCTTTATTTAAAAGGATATATTTCTGTATATGGTAACTGGACATATACACAAGGAACTGTTGATGCAAGCACTTACTCATCCACGGTAGCTTTTATTCCGAATAGCAAAACCATTACAGGAACTCAGAATTTATTCAATGTTTGTTTTGCCGCACTTGGTTCAGTATCTTTTTATGTTACATTGGCAAGTGGAGACACGCTTACGGTAGAAGGTACAATAAGCTATACAGGAAGCGGTACGACAGCAATTAATGGTGGCATCAAAGCCAAAGGAGATATAAATTTGTCAGGTTCAGTTACAGGAATGCAATATACTGGTACAGGAAGTATTACTCTTTGTGGAACTGGAAATCAAACCATTACAGGAAGAAGTACCTATAATCAGGGATGCATGAAGAATATTATTATTAATAAACCGAGTGGCTTCTTGTTTTTAAATGGGTTGGTTTCAGTATATGGTTATTGGAATTATATTCAGGGTGATATTGATGATACAACATATAATGGAGAATTGGCCTTTATATATACCGGTTCAATTCAGGGTAGCCATACTTTAAATAAGGTAACTTTCTGGGGATATGCTATTACAATAGCCGGTGGTACAGTTTTGACTGTTCCCGGAACTCTTAGTATTATTGGTACTTCAGCCGTTACAATAAACACAGGTACTATCAATGCTACTGGTGACATTATCCTAACCAACACCTCTAGCACAGGGGGAGGTACCGCTAACATCAACATTAACGGTAACGGCAATCAAATTCTCACAGGCAGCAGTTCAATAAATATCGGAAAATTATGCAATGTGACAATTAATAAACCTTCCGGAACATTAATTTTAAAGAACTTTGTAAATGTGACAGGGAATTGGACCTATATACAAGGAACCATTGATGCATTAACTTATAATTCTACTGTTGTTTTTCCTAATAATACGAATAGAAGTATTTCAGGAAAACACTCACTATACAATGTCACATTTTATGGTAATAATACATCCACTAATTCCATTCCATCAACAGACACTTTAACTGTAGAAGGAGAATTGAAAACAGAAGGAGGTTTTGCTATTTCAATAAATACAGGAGTAATAAATGCAAAAGGGAATATTACAATTACAAATTCATCAATCTCTGGCGGTGGCTCTGGAACCATTGATATTTGTGGAGCAGGCAATCAAACATTGACGGGGTCTGGACTAACAGGTTATGGTCGGTTGTGTAACGTGAAAATTAGTAAAACTTCCGGCACATTGACCTTAGCAGATATAATTTCTATTGCAGGTTCATGGCAATATAATACAGGAACTGTATCGGCTGGCAATTCAACTGTTGTTTTTCCTTCAGGTTCAAGTGTATCTTGTCAGGGATTAAGTTCAACAATGGATTTTAATAATGTAACAATTTACAGTGGAACTGTTACTTTGAATGGGTCATTATCAGTTTTAGGTAACTCAACAATAAATACAAGTACCACATTAAATGGCAATAGCAAATCAATTTATGTGGGTGGCAATTGGAGTAATTCTGGAACATTCACTTCCACCAATACAATCGTAACATTAAACGGTGCAACACAATCAATTACAAAAGCTGGTGGGGAAACATTTAATAATTTGACAATCTCCGGAACAGGAACAAAAACAGCAGCAAACAATTTAACTGTGAATGGCGCTTTAACCATCGACAATGTTGCTACCTTGGATATGCAAACGTATCAATTATTAGGTAGCTCCATTACATCAAGTGGAACAGGAACGCTAAAAACAGCATCAACCAATTCAGCAGCTATCCCTACTGGTAAAACATGGACACCTACAGTTGAATACGCAGGCACATCAGCTGCAAGTACGATACAAACAGGAACCTATAATAATTTAGTCATATCAGGTTCAAGAGGAACATCCTCGATAACATTTCCAAGTGCTACTGTTAGCATTTCCGGAGCATTAACAAATTCAGCGACATTCACATCAGGCGATTTTATTACCAATGGAAATACAATCGATTACAACGGAACAGTACCCCAAACTATCGCACCATTTAATTATAAGAACCTAACCATTTCCGGTGCACGAACTTCCAATAATGTCACCTTGTCTAATACAGGAACAATTGGAATTTCCGGAACACTTACCTATTCTCCAACTTACTCAACAGGGTCGTTGATTAACACAGGCAGCACCATAGATTATAATGGAACAGGGGCACAAACCGTGCTCGCATTGAATTATAATAATTTAACGATTTCAGGAGCTCATACTTCAAACAATGTAACATTGTCAAACACGGGAACTTTAGGTATTTCAGGAGTTTTTACCAATTCAGCAACTTTTACAACAGGAGGTATTATCGCAACAGGCATCTCTGTTGGCTTGGATGGAAGCAGCAATCAACATCTTTCATCAGGTATTTTTTCAGGAATAAAAAATTTAACAATAAACAAGTCCTCCGGTTTTGTAGTGCTGGATACCATCGTGACAATAGATAGCACCCTGAACTTAACGAAAGGTCGAATAATCAGCAGCAGTTCAAATATATTAGTATTAAATAATGGAGCGACCGTAATAGGAGGAAGTGGCAACAGTTACATTTCTGGGCCGATTAAAAAGATCGGCAATTCAGCATTTACATTTCCAATAGGAGACACCTTGTTGCCTGATTCCAGTGCCTATCATCCATTAACTATAACCGCACCAAGCACAGCAACGGATGCCTATACAGCACAATATACTGCTGCAAATCAAACATTCGGTGATTCCTTGCAAGTAGATAGTTTGGAAAGCATAAGTGCTTGTGAATATTTTGATTTGACACGCAATGCTGGAACTTCAGTTGTTATACCTACCATAAGTTGGAATACGAATAGTTGTAATGTTGAAACATATGACAATTTACGAGTAGCATATTGGGATTCAGGAAATACCCAATGGGAAACACTAGGTGCTGGAACTACTACAGTAAATGATCTTAGAGGCACTGTGTCCGGCTCATTTGGAATTAGCGCTTCTCAAATTCATTTTGTGATTGGTAGGACTAGATCTAATTCTAGTTGTGCAATAGTAAAAAGAGAATTAGATGGCGGTTACCATATAGTATATGATGGAAATTTAAGTTTTAAATACGATGAAGAATATAATGATTTAGATGGAAAGCTGAAATTCAATATCTATAATTCACATAATACTATCGTTGCTTCAAATTCTACCATGTTACCAACTTCAGCACAGCCCCTTGTTTCTTATGGTGATAACAGAATTAAATTAAATATTGCCAGTTGTACATTTACTCCAACAGGAAACCTTGGAAGTGGGTTTTATATTTTAGAAGTTATAAATGAAAAAAATGAAAAATGGTATTTACGATTTAAGCATGTTCTTTCCATTTCCGGACTGTGTGCAATGGAAGCAACTTATTGGGAAAGATAAATAAATAAAATATGAAAAAAAACAATTATATACTATTATTTCTGCTTGTAATCATTATCTCATTATTAGGTTACATTGCTCTTTCACATAATAAGAAATCAACTGTTGCTTATGTTGAAATGGAAACTCTTTACAATGATTTTGTAATGAAAAAAGAGTTGGAATCAAAACTTACCAATGTGCAGCAAATGAGAAAACATATTTTGGATAGTATCAAAATAGAAGCGAATTCTTTGTCTTTGGCAGTAAAATCAGAAAAGGATTTGGAGGGCTTACGGAAATTTGAAATCAAGAAACAAGAATATTTAATGAAGCAGAAAAGTTTTGAAGAAGACAATCAATTGTTAACTCAAAATTATGATGGTCAAATTTGGAAACAGATCAATCAATATGTAAAAGATTATGGAAAAGGAAAAGAATATGAATTAATTATTGGTTCGGCAGGTAATGGCTCTGTAATGTATTCGCTGGATAAATTAAATATTACAAAAGAAGTTTTAGAATATATTAATTCAAGCTATAGAGGTGAAAAGAAATAAAATTCAATTTTTTTTAGTCGTTATTTTTTTTGCTACTGTTCACTCTTCTTGTAGCAAAAAAAAAGGAATAAACACTGTAGCTGAATACATTTCAGTTGTTCAAAATCCTGAAAATGGATTGAGTACTTCAAAAAAGATTGAAGACTTTGAATTTTCGGTTTTATACAAACCCTTGGATTATATAATTGCATTAGAAAATAAAGATAACAAGGTATCTAAAGATAGTATCAATAAAAGGAAACAACAGTTAGAAGGTTATCAGTATTATACATTTAGATTAAAATCATCAAAAGACAATGAATTTTTTCGGACAGGAATGAATTCTGAAAATGAATACTATGAGCGATTAGAATATTTTGTTACCAATGCACAAGACGATATTTATTTAATTGATGGAACAGATACTTTAACTTGTGAATTATATCATTTCGAAAGGAATTATGGAATTTCTCCTTATAGCAATATCGTTTTGGCGTTTAAACAAAAAAATGAAACAGAGGTAAAAGGCAAAACATTTATCTATGATGATAAAATTTTAGGAGTAGGAAAAATAGCATTAAAAATAAATGCAAAAGATATCATTGATTTACCCAAATTGGAAATATAATTAGTATGAAGAAGAAAAAAATCATAAAAGGATTCGCGGTCTATTTTGCTTTAAGCATTTTATTTCAGGCAATAGCACCAACAGTGGCATTGGCTTTAACCAATGGACCAAGTCAGCCTGAGATGGAAAGTTTTGAACCAATTGGAACAACCGAAATGGTGGATCCATTTACAGGAGATTTTAATTATAACCTTCCGTTAATGACCGTGCCGGGACCAAATGGTGGATACCCTATAAATCTTGCTTACCATGCAGGAATTGGAATGGAACAAGAGGCAAGCTGGGTGGGTTTGGGCTGGAACATTAATGCAGGAGAAATAAACCGTCAATTACGTGGTTTACCGGATGATTTTAATGGGGATTTAATTGGAAAGGTAATGTACATGAAGCCCAATAGAACAGCATCCTTGGGAATAAAGGGGTCATTAGAATTAGTTAGTTTAGATGCAGATAAAGGCGGTGTAAATATAAGTGCTTCAATGAAAGCAATTTGGAACAGTTATAAAGGAATTGGTTTTGCAATGGGTAATAGTGTTAGTAAAACATCTGGCAAATCATCTGGATTTAGTGGAGGCATTAGTTCCAATTATAGTAGTATGAGTGGTGATATGACCTTGACTCCTTCATTGAGTTATTCAAAAACACAAGGTAACGCAGATAATTATACAACACGAAAAGGAGGATTATCATTTAGTTATAGTTCAACAGAAGGGGCTAAACAATTAAGTTTTAGTTACTCAAAAGGAAAAGTGACAACAGCTTCATTTATGAATGCAGAAGGAGGTTGGGATACCTACTCTTCCGGTAAGTCCCATAAAGGTGGAGCAGGTGTAAGTTTTTCAAGTAGTTCTTATGTTCCCCATTCAGAAATGCCGCAGAGCGGTTTTTCAATAGGTTGCTCATTTGATACGGGAATTGACACCTGGATGTTTAATCCATATGTTGGCGGAGAAGTTTTTTATTCCCAGGATAAAATAAAAGAAAATGACATAACTTTAATGGCCTATGGATACATGTATTCCGAGAACAGAAAATCCCTGAATGGGATTTTTGACAGGTCAGTGATGGACTTTAATCGTGAAAAAGATGCTCAATTAACTAAAGATATACCTGCTATGCCCATGCCGGTATTTACAAATGATATTTACTTTGTAAAAGGCCAGGGAGTGGGAGGAGCATTTCGACCTTATCGTTCCGATATAGGTATTTTGCATGATCCAGTAATTACATATAAAAATATCGGTGGAAATTTAGGTATTGAAGTAGGAATAGGAAATACCGTCAAGGTAGCTACTGATATTACCTTATCCTATTCAAAATCCTATTCAGGACCATGGAGAGATAAAAACACCTGGAGTGAATTACATCAGGAGCCTTCTAATCCAACTGCAGGTTATGAATTTATGGGTAAATATGCCAATAATCCTTTGTACGAACCCTTTTATTTTAGGAATGCAGGAGATATGACCGCAAATTATAATGAAGCAAATACAAATGTAGGTGGGACGGGTTCTGCTTTACCTATTAGCATGGGATTTGGAATAAGTATTGGGGATTTTGCAAACCCAACTGCTGCAATTGAACAGCCACTGGCTGATGTAAAAGTTACCAAGGGCAGCTTAGCTGCATCTAAATTTACTGAACGAGCCAGTCGGTCTCAAACGATGTCTTACAAAACAAATGATCAGTTATTAGCAACTACAGATCCTGATCTTTGCCCTACTTTCTGGTCAACAAATACAATATTTGATATTAATTCTTCCCCTCGTTTAGCAACAGGAACCGATCCAATATCATTGAATTCATCTAGCCCTCATCAAGGACATCATATTGGGGAAGTTACGGTAATAAACCCTGATGGTAACAGATACATTTATGGTATTGCTGCTTATAATAAATCCCAAACAGAAGTTTCTTTTTCCGTGGATGGTAGCAATTCTGAAAATGTAGTTTCATCGAATAACAAATTAGTTAATTATGTGTCAGACGATATTTCTCAAAACAATAATAAAGGAGACGATAATTTTTATTCCTATAAAATATTACCTGAGTATGCACACAGCTATCTTTTAACAGCAATAGTTTCTCCTGATTATGTTGATTTGACCGGAAACGGTTTAACAGAAGACGATTATGGTTATTATGTAAAATTCAATTATTCCAAGCTAAAAGATATTAATGGCAATCCTAAAAACTATGCATGGCGTTCTCCTTTTACTCTGGCGAGTTATATTAATACCTATTATTCAGTAACCTCAGATGATAAAGCAGGTTACACATATGGAACAAAAGAAATCTGGTATCTGAATTCCATTGAAACCAAAACTCACATAGCCGAAATCACTTTAGGAAACAGAGAAGATGGTTACGGAGCAAAGTATATGGAAAATGGAGCAACAGCATCGCCAAATAGTTCTATTATTCTGGATACCGATCTTAAACTTAAGAAAATTGAAAAAATAGATTTGTATAGCAAAAGTGATCCGAATTATGCAAGTGGAACCCCAACTCCAATTAAAACAGTCCATTTTGAATACAGCTACGATTTATGTGGAAATGTGCAAAATAATGTAGGAGGTTCAGTTTACAATAGTACTGATCCAACAACAGATGTTAATCAACATAAAGGAAAATTAACACTAAAAAAAGTTTGGTTCTCACATTTGAACAATAATAAAGGAGAATTATCGCCTTATGTATTTGATTATAATGAATCTGACCCGGATGAAAACCCTGATTTTTCGACCATGCAAATGGATCGATGGGGGAATTATAAAGCAGAGACATACAATGTCGAAGATCCATATACCAACCAAAAAGATGACTACAGCCTTCGTGATAAACATGCATCAGCCTGGTGTTTAAAAGCAATCAATCTCCCTTCCGGAGGGAAAATTAAAGTAGGCTATGAAAGTGACGATTATGCCTATGTTCAGGATCAGCCAACAATGCAAATGGCTAAAATTCTTGGAACAGGTGGGAAGCCCGTTGATGGGACAAGTGTGCAAGAAACTGAACCAAGTATTAAGGGAGATGAATTGTATGTTTACTTTGAATTAAAAAATCAAAATATTACGTCTAACGCTGATGTTTTTAATTATGTAAAGAATATTAAAGATTTATATTTTAAAACCTATCAAAAATTAAAAAGAGGAATTGTAGGTGGAGACTTTAAATATGACTACGTTACAGGTTATGCTAAGGTTGCTGGCAGCAATTCAGATGGAACATTTAATACCGGTAGTGATGTTGGTAATGTTTATGGCTTATTTACTACCTCCGGTATTCACTACGGATATTTAAGATTAGCAAAAATAAATGTACACGATAAACCTGCTTTAGCAGGTTTAAATTATACGAATCCATTCAGAAAAGCCGGCTGGCAATACCTAAAAATAAACCGTACCGATTTATTATATCCTTCCAGTTCAAATAATATGAATAGCAATCCAACTGTTGGAACACTTATGCAATTAGCAAACAGTGTTGTTGGTTATTTTGCGAGCAATATTCAACTCTTTGCAGGTTATTATAATTTTTGTCAGATAAATAATTTTTGTAGTAAAATAAAGGTGGAAGATACACATCCGTCCTTTATTAGAGTAAACACGCCTGATGGTAAAAAGTATGGCGGAGGGTATCGCGTTAAAAGTATTGCTATTACTAATTCCTGGACAGGTTTGCTTTCTGATGTATCCACTGATCCGGATTATAATGAATATGGGCAGGAATACACATACCGCATGCCCGATGGAACAAGTTCCGGTGTTGCGGAGTACGAACCATTAATTGGAGGAGAAGAAATTTCCTTACGAAAACCGATTCGTTATAGCAGTGATTATTTGATTACAAAGCATGATGATTTGTACATGGAGGAACCGTATTGCGAAAGTTATTATCCTGCAGCCAGTGTAGGATATAGTAGAATTATTGTAAAAGGAATTGATCATGGAGTAACAAAAGGAACTCAGGGGATTAATGTTTATGAATATTACACAGCAAAAGATTTTCCGGTGCTGGTTACTCCTTCGCAGTTAAAGCATGAAAAATTCACTCCTGATTTAAGCATTCCATTTGTAGGCGATGTAAGTTTTGAAAACCATGGATTTTCTCAAATGTTTACCGTGGAAACAAATGATATGCATGGAAAAGCAAAATCTCAGGCAACCTATCCTTACGGAACAGATTTGGTAACATCAGCGGCAGTAAGTGCAATACCTGTTTCAAAAACAGAATACATTTACAATACTGATGCCCCATATAGTGCATCTACAAAAAATCATTTGAAAAATGAAGTTGATGTACTCTATAATGATGCCTATTATAAAAAATCAAATTTAGGTTTAACCAAAGAGTTTTTTATAGATATGCGTGAACGTTCCAATGTGAGTATGGTAAATGGAGGACAAATAAATTTAGAAGTTTCTTTTCCTCCACCAGTTCCTGTGTTTTCGTTTATTCCTGCAGTAAGTTATTCTGAACAGTTAAACAAAATGGTTGTTGGAATGAATGTGATCAGCCGTAACGGAATCTTAACAGAAACACGTCAAAGTAGTGATGGGGCAACAGCAATTACAAAGAACCTAATGTTTGATGCCGCAACAGGAAAACCATTATTAACACAAGTAATGAATGATTTTGACAAACCTGTTTATTCCTATAGTTATGCTGCACAATGGGCATATGACGGGATGGGGGCTGCTTATAAAAATATAGGAGCTACAATGTTGGTTGATGTTTCTACTTCTGGATCGGGCACAATAAATGGCACTTTAATAGAAGATAATTACCTTTTGTCGGGGGATGAAGTGTTATTGACACCAACAACAAGTGGTAGCACTGTTTATAATGCGTGGGTTACCAATGTTACAAGTACTGGTTTTACCTTAACTAATAAAACGAATACAACTTTTGCTAGCACTTCCCTGACCGCCTATTTAATGACCATCATGCGTTCCGGTAGAAGAAATCAATTATCAGTTTCAAACGGACAAATTGTTTCCTTAAGCAATCCTGTTACAGATAGGAAGTTCTCTTTGTTTGACGCATTTAATACCTATGTTGATACGCATTCGGGTTCAATACCAACAAGCATTTCGTTTGTAGATTGTTCATCAGGAGTAACAATAACTGCAACAGTCAGTGTGAATACTGGGTATAACACGTTAGGATTCACGCTGGCAGGAAGTTTTGGAGATTCAGTAAATGATACTACTAGTTTATGCGGAGGAACCCCTGGTACTTGTAAATGTGATGGAATTTATATTCAATTTCCTTCCGGTTCATTCTTCGCTAATGGTGGTTATCATTTGAAAAAAATCGGCAATAAGGTTATTGCCACGGAAACGGGTAATCCAGCTTCAACCTCTACTGGTGTTTGGAATGATCCGGAACATTGTTTAAAAGAGTGTATGGAGGATGTATTACATGCCGGTGCAACAGAATTGGTTGATAAAGATTGGCAATTTAATTATGCGGATGTCATGAACAATCAATATGATTATACCGGGGGACAACCTACAGCAGGTTGGAATGATTATGCAACAGGTGTAAAAGGTATTTGGAGAGTAGTGAAAAATGATGTTTACCAGGTGGATCGAAAAAGAGTAGATGCTACAAATATTGCTAAGGATGGCGTTTACCAGAACTTTTCATTGTTTGATTGGCAAGCCCCTGTTACAAATACCAGTTGGACATGGGTAACAGAAGTAATGAAATACAATCCATATGGATTTGAAACGGAGAATAAAGATGCTTTAGGTATTTATTCTACAGCTTTGTATGGATATGATAATTCTGTCCAAACAGCAATTGCAAATAATTCTTCTTATTACGAAACAGCATTTGATGGAATGGAAGATTATAAAAACAATGTGTATGTTACAGGGCATGGGCATGGACATAGCGATTTAACCTTTACCGGTTCGAATGTTCAGGGAGGAATTGTTGCAAATGGTTCTCATTCAGGTAAAAAATGTATTGCGGTGGAAGATGGGACGTTAACATTTAATACGACTTCGAGTGATTTTTTCAAACCCATAGCAAATAAAAAATACATTATTAGTGCATGGTTCAATACACCTAATGGGGGAACACCTACTATTACGATGACAGGTGGTGTAAGCAACGTTAGTTCAACATTAGGGAACGCCATTGAAGGTTGGAGAAAATGTGATGTTGTATTTACAGCAACTTCAACAAATATCACCTTCACTTTTGGTGGGGTCAGCTTATTTAATTTGGACGATATCCGAATTCAGCCCTTCCAAAGCAGTATGAAAACCTTTGTGTATAATCCTCAGACATTATGGTTAGTTGCAGAATTGGATAACCAAAATTATGCTACTTTTTATAATTACGATGAGTCAGGAACATTGGTGCAGGTGAAAAAAGAAACGGTCAAAGGTGTTTCAACACTTAAAACTACAAGAAGTAATTTAAAACGAATTCCATAAAAAAAGCGATGTTGAAATTATTAAAATATTTATTTTTTCTTCTTGTTTCAATTAAATCTTTTTCACAATCAACAGATTGGAAAAAAGATTTGATTGAAATGAATAAAGTTTATTATGAAGCAGGTTCCTTTAAAATGGATGTTGGGGTTTATTCGTATGCTACAATAATAGACTCAAAACCAATAAGTACTTATAAAGGGAAAGTGGCGCACAGAGGAGCAAACTACTATAGCAGTATGATTGGAAGAATTACCCTACAAAATAAACGTTGTGTATTAGTAGTGGATAATCCTCAAAAAATGATTTTGTATAGAAAGAATAATACTGAAAATGTTAACTCATCTAAAGGAGGATTTTCGCTTGCTAATTTGGATTCAGCAATGATATTAATGGGGAAAAATGTAAAAGTGGAATACCTGGTAAATACAAAACAGGAAAAAAGAATTCAACTAAATTATAAAGAAGGAAAAATTTCTAAAATTGAAATATCCATCAACCCTATAGATAATACGATTATGGAATTGGTTTATTATTACAATACAACAGCAGATTATTCTAATTCAGTAGCAAAAGTGATTATTAAATACAGCAATGTAGAATTGAATAAAACCATTTCTGAATCCATGTTCAGTGAAAATAATTTTATAAGTGTAAAGAAAGATAAGATAGTTGCATTAAAGGAATATCAAAAGTATCAGGTTGTAAATCAAAGTGAAGCGCTTAAACAATAATATTTAGCTTATGAGAAATGTATTTAAATTTATTTCAATCAGTTTTCTGATTTTAGCAGGACTGATTTTGAATATTAATTTTGCCAAGGCTGCAAATGAACATTCGATTGTAAGTAAAAGTGGACCCGCGATAGCGCAATCAACTTCTCTTTCCATTCAGGATCAGTGGTATTCGTATATGTCCACAAATGGATTAAACAACAGTATATTTAATGTTAGTCAGGCGTATACAAGTATAGGGTTACGATTTGACCAAAGTAAATTGAATAATTATCAATCTAAATGGTCATTAGATGTTAATTATTCCATTGAATTATTTGCGCTGAGTAGTAGTGGAACTATTACAACTACAACACAAACCGGGCTATTAAAAATTGATTATGATAATGCGACCACCTATAAGGATAAAGATTTAGTAAAATTTGCAAGTAATTATTTTAAGGCTAAATTAACTATCGGAGTGGTAACATATAAAAATGCTGCAGGAACGCCAACGGCAATCCCCTCTACCTTCTCCAACGATTTTTTTATTGATTTAGAGCAGGAAACAGAGCGGTATTATAAATTTTCCACATCACCGAATGCCCCCTTTGTATATGCATCAGCAGTGACAACAACTAATGAATTACCTGTTGCCTGGAATTATGTGCAGGGAGCAGAAAGCTATGATGTAGAGTGGATATTCATTGATCTTGGAAAGGATGTGTTTACAATTAATTTTGACTTTGATTTCAGAAATGCAACACGAATTAACACAAAAAATCAATATTATAAAATCCCTCTGGGATATCCTAAAGGAATACTGATATACAGAGTGAGAGGAGTTGGCTATGACCTCCTATCTTCAATAAGAACAGAAAGTGAATGGAGCTATAATAATAATTCCTTGTTGGGAAATACCGTAAACACACCATCTAATCCAAATTTGGCATATCGACTTGATTACGATGGTTTGGATCAAAACAAGAACTGGCAATATTCAGCATCTTTTGCAGAAGATGGAAAGAGAAAAGAAATAATCAGTTATTTTGATGGTAGTTTAAGAAACCGGCAAACAGCAACAAAATTAAATTCAGATAACAATGTTATTTTAGCCGAAACAAAATATGATTATGAGGGAAGAGGCGTTGTTCAAATGTTACCAACCCCAATGGGTAACATAGGCATTCAATACAACTCAAGTTTCAATAACAATTTTGACAAAAGTGATTTTGATGCAGACGCGACCTATCTCATTCCAAACGTTGTAAATCCGACAAATAATGCAACTGCGACATATTATTCTTCCAATTCTTCAGCAATAGGAATAGACGCATATACTCCGGATGCGCAAGGCTATCCCTATTCAAGAGCAACATTTAAAAGAGATGGAACCGGAAGAGTTTCCACTCAAAGTGGTGTGGGGATTGATTTTAAAACAGGAAGTGGGCATGAGACCCAATATTTTTATGGTACTCCAACCGGTCAACAGGAGCTGGATCGCTTGTTTGGAAATGAGGTTGGAAACTGGATGCATTATAAAAAGAATTTAGTGGTTGATCCCAATGGTCAGGCAAGTGTTACATATTTAGATCAGGAAGGAAGGACAATTGCAACAGCTTTATCAGGGGACGAACCGACAAATTTATTGGCGATTGATGGTAAACCGGCTCCTATAAGCCTTACATCAGACCTGTTGACGGGTAAAAACAATTTAATTAATAATGAATTAACGGCTCTAAGTACTATTGTAGTGAGTACGGCTTCCTCTACTTACAATTTTTCATATAATTTAAATGATTCATTGTATTGTGAAAATTGCGATGAAACACCAATTTGTAAAACCTGTAAATATGATTTAATATTTACAGTAAAAGATGAAGATAATGTTCCTGTTTCATATACAACCAGTAATGGAGCTGCAACAGGAACGGTTGTTTTTCAAAACATCAGTGCTGAAACAAATTTTACGTTCTATGTCACATTCGATTATGTTGGAACTTATACAGTTATAAAAACACTTAAGCTGAACGAAACAAGTTTAACAGAATATTATGATGATTTAGTAAGTCAATATTACAATTGTTTACCTTATACGGATATACAACCGGAACCGTGTTTAGATTGCCAGGGGATCTGCGAAAAGAGATTCAAAATACCGGATGGCAATGGCGGGTATACTTATGTGGATGAACAAGGAGATCTAATAACAGGGCAAAATGCAGCAGCAGAAGCGCAGGTGTTAATTGATCAATGTAAAGCCTTCTGCGAGAACCCATCCTCCAGCTTAAAAGATGAATGTGAATTACATAAAGAAATACTAAAAGCGGACATGAGCCCCGGAGGGCAATATTTTGATAATTACTATTACAACCCAACAACAAATGAATTTAATATTGTTTTAGACTCAAATAACAATCCAATAAATGATAATACATGGCTGGAAGCTCATATTCCGACAACAGGGGCCGCGACCCAATTTGGCAGTTTTCTTTCATGGATAAATAATAACCCTCAAAATGGAGGTTGTTATTTCCCATCCTCTGTAACAGATACCTGGACTACTTGGGATGATATCAGAAGCAATTGGAAAGATTGTTTTGCCGATTTTTTGATTTATTATCATCCTGAATATTGTCAATACCAATTTAATTGTGAGAGAGATCTTTGCCCATCAATTGAACAAGGGCATTGGACACCAAACGGTGGAATAACAATTGTAGAATCAAATGATTTTGATCTGGCGATGCAGCAAAATTTTGCGTTGCATGAATATTATATTCCAACGGCATTGTCTAGTTATACCACTGTTTCAACAACCGATAACTCAGGATATATTGGAACAAATAGTATTACCTTACCTACTCAAAATACAGATCCTTATTTTGATTTAAACACCTACACAAATTGTTCATCTGAAAATAATTTTGGCATATCAAATAGTTGCACGAACAATAATGCTATTGAAGAGAGAAAAGCTGTAAATGATTTGTTAAAATATTATATGGCAGCCGGCACTAGCGGCACTCCTGTTTGGTTGAGTGTTTGGTATGTACTGGATGATCCTTCAAATATTCATAGTGCAACTTCTTTATCAGCAGCCATCACCGCAGCTGGATTTACAATGCCTAATTCTGTTTATCAAACCATAAGAAATATTCATGGTGACGGAACAAGTGCACATCCGGGCATCTTAGGAGGAACGTATCCGACAATGACTAAATATGAGTATTTTGTAAATATATATTTGGGAATAAAAAAATTAATACAATTCCAACGGTATAACAATTTGTATAACATTCAAACTCCGGGTACCAGTCCTGCACCTGCCGGAATAAGTTGTGAAACACCATTGGCATCGAGTACAACTCACTGGGGTTGGACCAATGGCGCTACAAGTAGTTTTCAAATTCGATATCTAAAGAATATCGTATTCGATACCTATTGGGCAAATGCTTGTTATAATTCTGCGACATCACCACAATTAACTGTCCCAAATTCAATGATTACCAACTGGCAGAATGTTTTAAATGGCACTACACCTAACGCTGTATTAACAGAAGCATATAAAGGAAATTGCGGCCAATATGTTGACCAGTGGATGACCAGTATTTATGCAGCTTGTTCCGGCTTAGAAAATGGATTAACTCCTACCCAAAAGGATGCGATGAAACAATATTTGATAGATGTGTGTGCTTCCGATGCTGATCTTATTCATGCACAAGGAGGAGATGGGACAAGAAATGGTAATGTTATTGCGGGACCGGTTAATTTTGATACTTTTCAGGATGTAATTGATTATTATATTAGTTTGCCTACTTCGCCATCACTAAGTTGTACTCCATCTGCACCTGTTCATCCATCTGCAAGCATCATTAATCAACAGGTGGATTGCATGTGTGAAAATTACAATCAGTTTATTATTGATAATGGTTTGTCAAGTGCTACAGATGCAGTAAAAGCAAGCACAATAAGTAGTTTTTACGGAACAACTGTTTCAGCAACCGATATTGCTACCTGGGCAACGGAATGTGCTGCAACGCCACCTCATACGTTAAACAATTTGTTAAACTATAATCTTCCAGAAGCATTACAATGTCCGGCTTCCAATCTTCAGAATTACAACTCCAATAATTGCACCTGTACCAATCTGAACAATTACATTGCGGCAATGGATATTTCAAGCCCAAGCAATACCGAAATTGCAACTTCTTTAACAGATGATTTTGGCACCACCATAACAGCTGGGGAAGTGGCAGACTGGCTCACCGCTTGTTCAACCTCTACCTATACATCAGGTACATTTAGTAATTTACCATCTGCATTAAAATGCTTAAGTCAGGATGAATGTACAAAAAATACGATTTATTCCTTCATCATTAATCATGGATTTCCGATTCCTCCATCTAATTACCCAACAATAAACTATAGTTCCATCCAGCAAACAGCAATTGTTGCAAGTTTAAATGCAGCATTTCAACCAACGGTTGCACTTGTTTGGAGTGATGTTGATGCTTGGTTGGTAGCTTGTACAGCCAATTCCTATTCTTCAACAACCTTTTCTAATTTACCGAACGGTTTGAGATGCAGTGAAAGTGGATTACCTCCGCCATCTTGTGCCTGTGAACAAGAAAATTTGCAAGCTGCAGAAGAAGCAAATTATTTTAATACTCAAAACAGACTACTTCTGGCCCAACAAGCCGCATTAGCTTATTTAGAATCCTATAAAACTTTATGTTTAAATACCATAAGCAGGGAAACATTTAAGGTTATCTATACTTTGAATGAATATTATTATACCTTGTATTATTATGATCAGGCCGGAAATTTACTTAAAACCGTTCCACCCAATGGTGTTCAACCTCTTACAACCACTACGGAATTTAATAATGTTACTGCTTATAGAGCTGCAGCCAGCGGATCTACCTTTACCGTGCCTTCACATAAAATGGTAACGCACTATTGGTATAACAGCTTACAACAATTGGTTAAACAAAATACCCCTGATGCCGATTTATCAACTTTTTATTACGATGCTTTAGGAAGATTGGTTGTTTCACAAAATGCGAAACAAGATTTAATCGATAATTACTCGTATACTGTTTATGATGTATTAGGAAGAATTACCAATGTTGGTGAAATACATTCTACTGTTACAATGACCAATGCCATTGCAAGAAACAAAGATCTTACAACCACATTGGCTTCCTGGATTACTGCAGGAACAAAATCACAAATCGCTGCTACCTATTATGACGAAACAATGTCGGGGGCACCTTCTGCTGTTTCTGCTATACAGGAAAATTTAAGGAACAGGGTAACCAGTACCACCTATGATGCGGATGGAACAGCACCTTACGACAATGCAACACATTACAGTTACGACATTCACGGTAATGTGAAAATCTTGATTCAGGAAAACAAAAAACTATCTTTAACAAGTCAACAACTAAAACGTATTGATTATGATTATGATTTAATCAGCGGAAAAGTAAACAAAGTAAGTTATCAGGCAGGACAAGCAGATCAGTTCTATCACCAATATTATTACGATGCCGATAACAGGTTAACCAATGTGTACACCAGTAGGGATAATACTATTTGGGATCAGGACGCAAAATATTTTTTCTATGCAACGGGAGCTTTATCACGTGCAGAGATTGGAGATAAAAAAGTACAAGGCATTGATTATGCCAACACCATCCAAGGCTGGCAAAAAAACATCAACTCCGAAACACTTGATCCAACAAGAGATATGGGACAGGACGGGAACATAACAAGCAACCTTAATAAGAGCATTGGACGTGATGCCTTTGCATATACATTGGGATATTTTGAAGGAGATTATGTACCTAAAAATACAAGCACTGCAAATGCCTTAGCTGCTGTAACTGGCAGCGAGTTGTTAAGCAATCGTTTCGATTTATTTAACGGCAATATCAGTTACATGGTCACCAACCTAACTGATCCTACAACAGGTAATTTTTTACCCAACGGTATGGCTTATAAATACGACCAGTTGAACCGCATCAAAGAAGCAAGAGGATTTACCAATATAAACAACAGCACCAATGCATGGCAAAATGGAAGTACATATGCAGGCAGGTATTACAACGGCTATACCTTTGATATGAATGGCAACATACAAACAGCGCTGGTAAAAAATTCTACAGGAACAGTAATCGATGACCAAACGTATAACTACGAGCTGCTAAGCGGAAACCGCATCAACAACCGCTTAATCGATATTACCGATGCAGCAACCGCAACAGGCACGTATGATTTATTAACACAATCAACCAACAATTACAGCTATACCAAAATTGGCGAATTAAAAACGGACGCATTGGATGGCATTACCGACATTAAACGCAGAATAGACGGTAAGATAACTGAAATAGACCGAGCCACTGGTACAAAGAAAAATCTGAAATTTGATTATGACGCAAACGGCAACCGCATTGCAAAACACGTTTACAGTAATGCAAACGTATGGGAAAAAAGTGAATACTATGTGTTGGATGCATCGGGTAATATAATGAGTACCTATAAGCACGAAGGCACTGGAGGTAGTGAAAGTTTTAAACAAATTGAAAAACACATTTACGGAAGCAGCTTACTGGGAATTGCTAGCGAAGAAAAAGAATTGATTGGAGCAACAGTATCTACAACAAATTTCAGTAGAACATTAGGAAATAAAAATTACACAGGAAATAATCATTTAGGAAATGATCTGGTTATCTTCACAGATAAAAAGATTGAATACGATAATAATACAGATGGAACCATTGATTATTTTACGGCTAATTTAACTTCCGCAAAAGATTATGGCGTATACGGAGAATACCTAACTAACCGAGTTTTCACGCCAGATGCGTTCCCAAATTCTTTCAATGGCAAGCGTGATGATGAAGAGTTGAAAGGTTGGCAAAATTACGGGTATAGAAATTACCTCAAGGGAAGAAGAGGTTTTGACCGTGTTGACCCATTAACAGCTGAATATCCATGGAATAGCCCTTTTTGTTTTGCTGAAAATGATGTTATTAGATGTATCGATTTGGATGGACTAGAAAAATTCAGTATAATTGATGGAACTGCTGAGTTTTTCGACCCAGCTACTGGCAAAGTGGAATCTATACCTGCAAAAAGACTAGTTTTATTAAAAACGGATGCGGCACTTGAGGTAATAGATGAAAATGGAGTGTCATCAACTAGTTTTAAATATTGTGAATTTGCTTGTCAAACACGGGGACTGAGAGTTGAGACACAAATTTCGGGTGTCGAAGGCTCAAAAAGACTCGTTACTCCAAATCTAAAACAAGACGATAAATACAATGTAGAAAGCACTTTTAATATAACAATTGTAGATTTCAAGAAGGCTGCATTTATCCCAGACAATGGTTATAGTGTTCATCTGTTGGAAGACATAGCCGGCCGTACCAATGAAAATGGAAACGAGACCCTCACGAAACTTGACCTAATTAATGTTGGTTTTGGAAGATTAGCGGATGATTACAAAAGTCAAGAAACTCCCGATGCCAATGAGTATGACTTTGGTTCAAGTCTGAAAAAATTTAACACAATTAATATTCTAAATGGAACAAATTTTACCCAAGAAGAAATACTTAATGAATTGTCTGAAACGGGTGGGATAGACGTAAGTAAATTTACTATTCTTTATAATGAAACTACAACAAAATCTAAAACAGGCGTTTTAAATGTTGAGTTCGGAAATATAGATTGTCCAGATTGTAAATAGTATAAATTAATATAACATGGCTAAAAATTTCATATTACTTCTTTTACTATTAGTAAACATAAAAATATTTGCATCAGATACTCTTGCTATTAAGTCTGCAATAATTAAAAGCAACTTGTTTTCAAAAGAGAAGTTGTTAAATGCAACAATTCAAATCGATGTCCTATATGAAGAGTATGATTCTGTTAATGTGAAATTAATTTTGAAAAGTCAACCAGATTTAAAGACTAATATAATTGCATTTGTGGAAGAATATTCCTGTGTTTTTTCAAATTCAATTTTTTATCTGAATGGAAGTTATAAAATAGTAACTGATAATTCGGTAAATAAATTTACCCAACTGGGAATAATAAAACACAATTACATGGATGGGCTCACAACATTCTTAATAGATGATAATTTAGTTGCCAAAACATTTTACAATATGGGATTTAAGAATGGAGCTGATATTCATTATGAAAAAAAAATGATACAGAGTATTTATACTTTTCAGCATGACACATTAAATGGCTCATTTATGATATTTTCAAGTACTGGAAATTTGCAAGAATGTGGAAATTTTGAGAATGGTGTTTTGCAAGGAAATTATATGAATTATTATGAAAATGGGAATTTAAAAAGCAGGGGAAAATATTCAGGACATTATTTGAAAAGAATATGTGATACATGCTCAAAATTTAAGAATGAAAATGGAAAGGAGATTGATGTAATGACGATGTATTCAATTGGATTTCGAAAATTAATGAGTGATGATATGAAAAATAATTATAGTAGTTTGGGTTATAAATTTAACCTGAAATCAGGAGACTGGTTCTATTATAATGAGCAGGGTAAGTTTATACGGAAAGAGCATTATGATATTCAGGGTGAAATTAAGAATACTCCGTAGGAGTTGTTATCCACTACCAAACTTTTAAAAAAAATGCACTCGAATATCCGTTTGAGAAGTATAAAAATTGTGCATAGGGTTAAAAAATAAAAACATTGTATAACCTGCGGAGGTTGTACAAAAGAGAGAAGGAAAATATCTTGGTTTGGAGAGGAAAGCCGACCAGATGTTTCCCTGAATCTCAAAAGCAAAATTGTGATAATTAAAATTGTAAATGGCAAGGCTTCGGCTGGAATAATAAACTTAAAAATTTGAAATCATGGCAAATAAAACTTCTACCGCAATAATTAGTGTAATCAATTCAGGAACAAATGTTATCGTTGATGGCAATGGATATACTTCTACTGCTTTAGTATCAATGGCAAATGCAGCTCGTGCTAAAAATGTTATGCTAACGATTAAAAACACTACAAAGTTTACATCCACGGCTTTGGTCTCAATTGGTAATGCTGGAAAAACACATGTCACAATAGAGGTGTAGTTTTTAAAGATAAACTACCGTAAAAATTCAAGTATCAAATTCTAAATCTTGAAATTATAAAATTGTAAAAAATTGTGAATAGTTAAAATGATGAAAAACACTGGCAGGATTGGCTGGTAAAAGGAAATTCGATAGATATTTTCTTGACTTTCGAAAGCTAATGATTAAGGAAATATTAAGTAATGTTATTGTAATCTGTGGCTCTATACTGAATATGGAAAAGTATTTACATAAAATAATGAAATGATAATACCTTTTTTTAATTTAATTGTTCATAAAGATGATGAGCTTCCAGACTTACTAGGCTTATGTGCTGGTTTTGAAAATGCTAGTTGGAGAAAAGACCAACTAGTTGACCATTTATTTAATTACTTACCAGAATTTGCATTAACCTATTCTGAATTTAAGGAATTAAATGGAGATAATATTATTCCAAAGCTAAGAGTTGCCGCAGGTAATGTGTATCAGTCGGAAAAATTTAGAAATAGAGGAGAGTTTGGTGAATTACTATTACATGCCATTATCAGAGAAACACATAGTACTATCCCTGCTATTAGTAAACTATTTTACAAAGATGGACCAAATGAAACTGTTAAAGGATTTGATGCAGTTCATGTGGTAGAAAAAGGAAGTAAATTGGAATTGTGGTTAGGTGAGGTTAAATTTTATCAAGATATTCATAGTGCAATACGAGATGTAATTATTGAATTGCATGCCCACATTAAATTAAGGTATGCAAAAAACGAGTTTATTGCAATTAGTAATAAAATTGATAAAACTTGGAATCATGCAGAAAAACTTAAAGCCTTATTGGACCCAAATACTTCTTTGGACGACATATTTGAGACAACCTGTATTCCTGTTTTATTAACATATGATTCTAAAGTTTTTCAAAAATATACTACAAAGAGTATCGCATACATTGCTGAAATGGAAACTGAACTATTGAAATTTCACAAAAAATTCTGCGATGATTTAGGTAAATTCCCACTGACAATACATCTGTTTATAGTCCCACTTAATACAAAGGATGAATTGATAAAAAGTCTTGAAGAAAAACTTAGGATATGGCAAAAGATTTAACTCAAAGTGAAATTAGGGGTATTCTAAAAAAAGATTTTGCACCCGATTTAAATAAATTCGAATTAGTAAAATCAATTTCAGATTTAGTCTCAAAAAATCGAACAATTGGACAGGAGTTCATTTTAAGACTTTTATCTCGTAGATTAGAATTTAAGGCATATGATATTGTCATTGATTCGTTGGTCAGACAAGTTGGTTTATTTCCTTATGTTGAGCAGGACGATTTATCTTTGAGGGATTCGATTGCATATGAACTTCATAAGCCAGAAGGCTTGGATGAAAACATAGTTTTTCATCATGCACAAGCAGAAGTTTATTATTCGTTGATGAGAGGTGAAAATATAGTGATTAGTGCTCCTACTAGTTTTGGGAAAAGTTTAATAATAGATGCCGTTGTAGCGTCAAAAAGGCACAACAATATAGTAGTTATCGTTCCGACTATTGCGCTAATTGATGAAACTAGAAAACGGCTTTCCAAATTTAAAGGAGATTATAAGATTATAACTCATCCAAGTCAGGAACAAAAAATTCGAAATATTTTTATACTAACCCAAGAAAGAGCAATTGATATAATAAAAAAAGTTAATGTTGATTTTTTTGTAATAGATGAGTTTTATAAACTTAGTCCAAATAAATCAGACGAGGAAAGATGTTATATTTTAAATCAAGTTTTTTATCTATTAGTTAAAAAAGGTGCTCAGTTTTATTTACTGGGTCCAAATATTGAGCAAGTTACAACAGAATTATTAGAAAACGTTTCGTTCCGGTTTATAAAAACAGATTATAAAACCGTTGTTTCTGAGCGACACATTGTAAAAGTTGCTGAAGGACAAAATGCAATTGATAAACTAATTTCTTTGGCATCTTCGTTAAAGGAACAAACATTAATTTATTGTCAATCTCCGGCTAGTGCAAATAAAGTTGCAAGTGCTTTTCTTCAAAGTGGAGTGTTTCCACTTGCGCAAGACAACAAAAATATAGTAGAATGGTTACAGGATAATTATCATTCTGAATGGATTCTCCCAAATTGTTTAAGTAAAGGAATTGGCATACATCATGGGAAAATTCCTAGGGCAATTGCTCAAAAATGTATAAAACTATTCAATGAAGGAAAAATCAACTATTTAATATGTACATCTACAATCATTGAAGGTGTTAATACAAAAGCAAAGAATGTAATTATCTTCGATAATAAAATTGCAAGAACAAAATTTGATTATTTTACCTTTAACAATATTTGTGGTCGTTCGGGTCGCATGTTTTCTCATTTTATTGGAAATATTTATCTTTTCCACGAACCGCCAGTGGCAGAATTACCGTTAGTGGATTTTCCAATTTTCACACAAAATAGCGATGTTCCTGAAAAATTACTGATTAATATTAATGATGAAGATTTAAAAGAAGAGTCTAAAAAGAAATTGCAAAAATATACAGATCAAACACTTTTATCTAGGGATATATTAAGACAAAATTCATTCATTGAACTAGATTCTCAATTGAAAATAGCTGCATACATTGAAAATAATTGTCAACAATTAGAGAATTATCTGAATTGGAATAGTGTGCCATTAAATAATCAACTCAAAGTTATATGTAATTTGATTTGGGATTATTTTGTCGATTCAAATAAGCGAGTTTACGGTGTTAGTTCAGGAAACCAATTGCATTTTCGAATTAATCAATTCAGAGAAGCTGGCAGTTTAAGAAACTTTATTTCAGATTTTACAGATAGTGAGACTACATTAGATGGAATAAATAACGGCATTGAGCTTGCTTTTGACATTCAAAGGCATTGGATAAATTTTCAGTTTCCTCGTTATTTAATGGCTTTAAATTCCATAGCAAATTATGTATTAACAAAGAGAGGATTTCCTGCTGGCGATTTTTCTTACTTTGCAAGCATGGTTGAGTGCTACTTTACATCTCCTTATGTTGTTCCTCTGGATGAATATGGATTGCCAATGCAAATTTCTTTAAAAATTGGAAGGATAATTGAATTAGAAGGAAGTATTGATGATTCGCTTCTTAAATTACGAGATTTTAATCCTGAATCGAAAGGTTTTTCTTTAATTGAAAAGGAGTTTATTTATGAATTAAAAGAATACATATAAAATCAATAGAAAAATAATGAAACGTTCACAAAAGTTACCAAATAGCTGAATTGTTATAGTTTAATTTCAATCAATCAATCTATCTTATGCGATATTATTTGAATGTTGTACCAATAATTTTATACTCATGAAAAAATATATTTTTTTATTTATTTTGTTTCTGACTTGTTCATATTCTAATGCGGTATGTCTTTCTGGTACCTACACAATAGGTGGAACCTCTCCTGACTATTCAAGTTTTAGTTCAGCAATTTCCTCACTTGTAACCAATGGAGTTTGTGGTCCGGTAGTTTTTAATGTTCGAAATGGAACCTATTCAGAACAGATAACAATACCTGATATCACAGGAACATCCGGGATAAATACAATTACATTTCAATCCGAAAATGGCGATAGTGCTTCTGTTATTTTAACTTTCCCATCTTCATCAAGTAGCACAAATAATTTTGTTGTTTTTTTGAATGGTGGTGATTATATTCATTTTGAAAATATGACTATTTCAAGAACAGGAGCATTAAACTATGCGATAGTTATTGACATTAAAAACAATAGCGATTCTCTTGTATTTAGAAAAAATTACTTTAAAAGTAATACAACCGCAGGAGCCTTCGCTAAGCTTATTAATGCAATAGATATTAATGGATTGGACATTATTGCAAACAAATTTGAAAGAGGTACTTCTGGGTTATACTTAGACCTTTATATAGGAGTCTCACCTTTTGTCGTTGATAGTAATATTTTTATCAACCAAGGTAATTCAGCAATTTATGTTAGCCCTTCCAATAGTTTTATGATTAGGCATAATACTATTTCAAATTCTCCTTATGGGATAACATTTGGTGGTGGAGGGGGAAATTCACAAATAATCGCGAATAAAATGACTAATATTAGTTTAGCCGGTTTAAAGGTAACTACTTATAATACTTCTGGGACATATGTACTTTTAATTGCTAATAATTTTATTCATTCCACAGGTGGAGGAGTTGAATTAAATAACACTAATAATGTTAAATTTCTTTTTAACAGTATTTATACAACCGGTATAACTTTTAGTCCATATCATCAAGATAAAGGTAACAATATTGTAATATTTAATAATATATTTTATTCCGTATCAACTTCTCCGGCAATAAAATTTACAAATAGTATGGGCAACCCAAATTTTATTTCTAACAACAATTTATTTTATTCAAACGGTGTAAATCTTGTATCCAACTATACCAATGTTTTATATCCTACTCTTTCGCTCTGGACAGCAGCTACAGGCAATGATGCAAGCTCTTTCAATTCGAGTGTAACTTTCGTTGCTCCTCCGTATGATTTACACGTGCCATATAGTGCTGAATTATTTGGTCATGGTTTCTGGAATGCGGCAGTTCCAAGTGATATTGATGGAGACGCTCGTAATCCTTATCCATGTATTGGTGCCGATGAGTTTCCCCTTCCAGTGAGCAATGCCAGTATCTCTTCAATCGACACCTCTTCTATAAAATGTGGAGGATTACATCCTGTGCTAGTGAAAATTCATAATGGTGGACAATTGGATTTAACTAGTGCGGTTATCAATTGGTCAGTTGATAATTTGATGCAAACTCCTTACAATTGGGCTGGTTTTCTGTTATCGAATAATTCTAATTCAGGAATCAATATTGGTAGTTACAATTTTTCCGTAAACACCACTCATATAATTAAAGTTTGGCCAAGTAACTTAAATACCGGAACTGATTCGTATCCTGAAAACGATACTCTTACCTACACCTTTATAACTAATGCCATGTCTGGTATTTATACGGTTGGAGGTAGTTCACCCGATTTTGCCACCTTATCACTTGCTGCATCCAATCTGTTGAGCCGAGGTGTTTGTGGATCTGTAATATTTAATATTAGGCCGGGAACTTACTCATTCGGAGTATCTTTTCCCTCAGTTGCTGGAGCCTCTGATATTAATACTATTACTTTTCAATCCGAAAATTCAGATAGCACAAGTGTGGATATCAATAACGGAACCCCCGGAATAGTTGTACTTGATGGAGGGAGCTATTTTACTTTTAAACATCTATTTATTAATGGAAACGTTATAATAAAGAATTTTGCTTGCTACAATTCGTTTATTGGGTGTCAAATAGTGTCTTCTGCCATTTATAATACCGATCCAATTATTAGTGTAATAGGAGGAGGATGCAATTACAACTCATATATTGGGAATAATATTTTGGGTAATGGCCAACAAACGGCTTTAAAATCGGTAGCTCCATCATATTTAATACCTAATCGAGGAACAAAAATAAAAAATAATTATATTAAATTGACTTGGGGAAATAGTTGGACACTTAGAGGAGTGCTAATATCACATGAAGTGAATGATACAATATCGAATAATATTCTTAACAACGCTGGTGCAGATATTTTATCAGATAGTTCTACATTTAATAATAATAGTGTATTTAATAGAATGGCAACTTTCGAAGGTAAAGATCTTAAGGTATTTAATAATTTTATAAACTTCCTTGCCCCTACATCCACTTATTATTGGGGGGTTAAAATTAGTGGACGAAATACCTGGTTTGTACACAATACAGTGAGCGGATGGGCACCTCCTTCTGGTTCTACTTATCCTATGGTTTATATTTTAGATTCTTCTTATGTTCGGAACAATATTTTTAGTAGCACTAGTGTAGGGGTAATTTTTGATTGTGGATTGCCGTCTGGTTATAATAGTATTAATTCCAATTGGAATGATTTTTATTCACCTCTAAATACTAATTATATTTATTGGCAAGGCTCCGCATATACCCTTGCAGGTTATAAGACCGCTAGTGGAAATGAAATGAATTCAATAAATCAAAACCCTCATTTTGTTTCAGCAACAAATTTACATGTATATAATCCGGGCGGTGGTATTTCTTCTATGCCATCTTATCCATTTTGCACAGACGATATTGATGGAGACATGCGAATTTCTGCAACACCAAAAGCAGGGGCTGATGAGTTTGCAACCTTAACAGGAACTTTTGATGCTGCAATGAATGAACTGGTAATGAGTACTAACATTTGTTATGGAAATCAACCCATTAAATTAAAAATATATAATAATGAAAATAGTATTACACTTACTTATGCAATAATTAAATGGGAAATAAATGGAATCAACCAACCAAACTATACTTGGAGTGGCGTTGTTCCAATTCATGACACATCAACTGTTTTTACAATAGGTAATTATTTTTTCAATGGAGGAATCAATTCAATAAAAGTGTGGATATCAACTCCAAATGGTTTTAGTGATCCGAATGGAGCAAACGATACATTAACAAGATCATCCTTTGTTAATTCTCCTGTTCAAATTGGAAATGATACTACTCTTTGCGAAGGAAATTCCATGACTCTTGATGCTGGAAATTTCGTAAGCTATTTATGGTCAAATGGGAGTGTATCGCAGACTATTAATGCAAATGTAGCGGGAAATTATTCTGTTGTTGTAATCGATTCCAATAGTTGTTCATCTTCCGATTCAATTCATATTACTATTCCTATAGCAAATTTTCGAAACGATACATCTATTTGTGTTAATGATACAATAATGTTAAATGCAGGAACAGATTTTATTTCTTACATGTGGTCAACAGGGTCTACAACTCAAACTATTAATGCCTTACCCGGAAATGTTTATTGGGTAACTGGCTATGCAAATAATTCATGTATCAGTAAAGATACCATTACGATTGGCAGTCATCCGCTACCAACTGTTCATTTAGGTAATGATACAACCATTTGCGCTAATGCGTCTCTTACATTGAGTCCGGGTAGTTATTCAAGTTATAATTGGACGGGTGGTTCTACCGGAAGCACTTATTCTGATTTTGGTGGACGCTTTGGAATTCCAAATATTATTTGGGTTACCGTAAAAAATAGTTTTGGATGCTCAAATTCAGACTCAATTAATGTTTATGCAAAACAAGTAAATGCAACGATAACATGCAATAGTTCAGGTGCAACTCTTAATGCCGGTCCAGGTTATTACTTGTATAATTGGATAGGAGATAATGCAGGCTTAATTTCTACAACTCAAACGGTTACAGTTACCACACCGGATATTTATACAATAAATGCAATGGATCTTGCAGGTTGTGAAGCTATCTCCGAATACAATGTGAATTCTTTTTCTCCAGTATCAAGTTTCACATTCACCCATACGGGACTAATATTCAATTATGTTTGTCCTTCAAATGGTTTAACATATCTCTGGGACTTTGGTGATGGGTTTACATCCTCACTCCAAAATCCATCTCATACCTATTTGGTATCAGGAAATTACATGGTGAAACTAACAGTAAGTAACGCCTGTGGTAGCAACTTATCCAATCAAACAGTTTCTGTAATTAATGCAGGAATATTTGATCAGACAAACTATGTTGAAACGAAAGTTTCAATTTTTCCTAACCCAAACAATGGAATATTCAAAATTTTAGCCAGTAATAATAAAGTATCTGGCATTGTAGTTTATAATTTAATAGGAGAAAAAATATTTGAACCCAACAATCTGACATCTGAAATTGATTTATCCAATCAGCCTAATGGTATTTATTTTATAAATATAAAAACGGAGAAAGGGGGAGTTTCGAAAAAAATAATCATCAACAGATAAATAATCTAATTCTTACAAAAATTTATATTTATTGTTCTTTTTTTATTTTAATGTTTTCTGTGGAGAAAATAAATATGAATTTAAATTTAAATTGTAAAAAAGCACTTGGCTGTGCTAGAAAATAAGATAAATAAGAATATTAAATTTGAAAACATAGTTATTTCATGAGTGCCGAGTAGCCGAAAACGGAAAAAAGAGTAGGCAATAAAATTATTTATCATTCTTCTGCTAAGTTAGTTTTTTTAGTTTTCCAATACAATTTCTTCTTTTTTTTTGTTGTCTTTTTTTTCTTAAAGACTCTCCTTTCATTTCAACTCTGTGCATTATGAACAATTCTATCTAAGCATCTGCGATTATTTGTTGGCCAATGAGCTCATGCCATTTACTTACCGGAATATGAGAGGTGATAATAGTTGAACATTTTCCGTGACGATCTTCAATGATTTCCATGAGCGCTGAACGGCTTTGTGCGTCAAGGGGCTGTATCCCAAAGTCATCGATGATAAGCAGATGCTGTCTTTCTATTTTACCACCGTTAAAAAGAGAATTAATAAAAATGAAAAATTTCCACATGTAGATAATTGCAATGAATAGATAGGTTACTAAAAATTTAGCACATCCGACAAAGCTCCATCGACATCCTTATGAATGAAATTTGATTGATACCCAATGGTTGTTTTTAAATCTGAATGTCGATATAACTTTTGCAATAATTGCGGAGCAATTTTGTCTCCTGCAATCTGACCAAACGTATGCCTGGAAATATGCATCGTCAATTTTTTATCTATTTTCAATTCCTTGGTTATTTTCTTTAGTCGTTTATTGATCAAAGAATTTGCTGATCTTGTTTTTGAGTTGATGATCTTTTCATCTTTTCCGTATTCATCTTTTAAATAGGGGAATACATAAGAACTATCTTTTTTGTTTTTCTTATATTGTTCAATAATGAGATTCACTTTTCCCGGCATTTTCAAGGAAACAACTTTCCCATTTTTATCCATTATGTATGTGAGCCTTCCATCATTGATGTCTCTCCATTTCAATTTAATGATGTCTGAAATCCGTATACCCGCAAGATAAAATGAGGTTAGCCATATATTACGCGCATCTGAAAGTTCTTGATTCTTTTTGAGATTAATTCCTTCAAACATTTTTACTTCCTTTTCATTCAACCCGATCTTTGTCGTTTCTCCAAATTTTATTTGAATTTTCCCGGGACCAAACGGATAAAATTTCGATTCCACCAATCCTTCATTAATTGCCTTATTAAATATCGTACGAATTACAACTAAACAATTCATAATAGACCTCTCGCCTAAATCCTTTTCAGCTTTTAAATAAATCATAAATTTTTTAAGAAGAGGAATAGTGATGTGCTGAAAACTGATATCATTTTCATCCAGGAATTTTTTAAAATGATTAACTCTTGGAATCTCACCACTATGCTGATTGAATTTTTTCAGTTTCAATAAATCGGACAAGTGTTCATCAGCAACTGTATTAAATGATGATTTATTATGATGCTTTATTTTATGTTTGATCTGTTTTTTTGTTAGATGTATATCATTGCTGTCCGCTTCTAAAACTATTGCGCTCGCTTCCGTCCTTTTCTTAAGAATAAGATGGTTTATAAGTGTAGAATTGGGGTGCGATTTTATGACTTTTGAATCAATTTCATCCCACTCTTCAGGTTTTACGGCATATCCAATAAATTTTTCTGTGACACTCCTATTATTTGTAATTCGAATAATTATAGGACAAGTTCCATCTGTCCTTTGCTTATTCAATCTTATTAGTACATTTACGCTGGCCATGTTTTTTTATTTGATACAAATATACAAAATTAGGTCAAACATAGGTCAAACAAATTGCTATTTACTGCTATTTCTATAAGTTCCTAAAAAACACTATAATGCTGGTATTCAATATTATAAAAACCAACAAGGTTCAATAGAAACCATTAAAAACCGCTTTTGCAGGACTTAAAATCCTGTGTCCATTGCGGACGTATCGGTTCAAGTCCGATCCCGGGTACAACGCTAAAACGCACGCCCAAAGCGGGTTTTAGCAAGAATAAAGAAGCCGAAAAGCCTCTCAGAAATGAGAGGCTTTTTTGCTTGGGTGCGGTATTTGGGTTTGGTATTTTCAAATTTGATGATTTTCTCCTCCCAAAAGACCTAAAATTGTTAAGATTTCGCGTTATAAATTCCTCCGTTCTGTAGGAATCCTTCAGCATCTGATCATCCCCCATGTCAGGTAAATAATTTGTTTTTTTTCCTGATTATCTGCTAAAAACTACCTGACTTTATCCATCAATTTGTATAAACTCTTTCATAGCCATTTATTTCGTTAAGGTAATATTCCCATGTTTTTTGACTGATTCGCCTTTTATTGTTGCCTTCAAATAATAAACAAAAACAGCAGGATCTAATTTTTTTCCTTTGTAGGTACCATCCCAACTGTTTGCAGGATCCTTAGTTTCAAATACTCTTTCGCCCCAGCGGTCAAAAATTGCAAATTCAAGATACGTAATACAATCTCCATAAACAGACAACACATCATTTTCATTATCGCCATTGGGTGAAAAGGCCAGGGGTACAAATAAATTACCGCAAGGTATTTCAACTGTTATTCTTACACAATCGCTGTCTGAACAGGAATTTACATCCATCACTGTTACGCAATATTCAGTAGTAACGGTAGGTGAAACTGTAATAGGATTAGTAGCTTCGCCAGTGCTCCACAAATACGTCCCACCACCGCTGGCTGTTAATGTTATGGAACTTCCGGATATGATCATTGCATCAGTTCCGGCACTTGCAACCGGTACCGGATTCACAAGTACGGAAGTTGTTCCTGCCGGACTGGTACAACCTGCCACTGTTACTGTAACTGAATATGTTCCAGACATTGCTGCTGTTGCATTGCTGCTAACTATTGGGTCTTCTGTAGAAGAAGTAAATCCGTTCGGACCTGTCCAGCTATAGGTTGCCCCGGGTACTGTATTAGTAGTTAAATTTAATGCAGAACCCTCGCATATCGGGCTATTGCTTGAGGCATTAGGAGTTAAAGGGATAGAATTAATAATTATTGTTCCGGTTGCTGTTGCCTGGACACAAGTTCCTGTAGTTGTAATTGTATAAGGAAATGTACCTGCTGTTGTTGCTGCACCGCTAATGGTAAATACACCTCCGGCAAATGAACCTGTAACACCTGCAGGCAAACCGGTTGCTCCCGCACCCGTTCCACCAGAAGTTATTGAATATGCAATTGTAGTGATTGCATTATTGATACATATAGTTTGTGTGTTTGTTCCGACTGCTGAAGTTAATGCAATAGTAGCATTCGGATTCACATTTATACTTCCTGTTGCTATTGCCTGGGTACATGTGCCAGTAGTGGTTACTGTATAATTAAATGTTCCGGATGTAGTTGGTGTACCATTGATCGTAAACACTCCTCCGGAAAAAGTCCCTGTTACACCGGCCGGTAATCCTGTTACTCCTGCACCTGTTCCGCCACCTGTTATGGAATAGGTAATAGAAGTAATAGCCGTATTAACACACAATACTTGTCCATTGGTTCCTGCAGCCGATGTTAATGCAATTGCTGCATTTGGATTTACTGTTATGCTTCCTGATGCTATTGCCTGAACACAAGTTCCGGTAGTTGTCAGTGTATAATTAAATGTGCCTGTAGCCGTTGGTGTTCCACTGATAGTAAAAACACCTCCTGAAATTGAACCTGTAACGCCTGCCGGTAAACCTGTTACTCCGGCACCGGTTCCTCCTCCGGTAATCGAATAAGTAATTGTATTAATCGGTGTGTTAATACATGCTGTTTGTGAATCGGTTCCTGCAGCTGATGTTAAATTAACAACAGCATTGGGATTAACGGTTATAAGTATTGTTCCGGCCGGGCTAATACAATTACCATTCGTTGCTGTTACACTGTAAGTCCCACCCATGGCAGGAGTAATAGTTGGAATACTCACGGATGTCCCAGTTGCTAAATAAGCTCCGGGGCCATACCAGGTATAGGTTTCTCCTCCAACAGGAGAAGCAACAGAAAGAGTTAAAGTTGAATCCACACAGATAGTAGGGTTTGGATTTGCAATAGCCGTTGGCATTAAGGGATTACCAGTATAGCTAATTGAAATTACCCCTCCGTTTGTTGTACATCCGGCAGAATTTTCAACTATCACCGTATAGTTTCCAATGTCTAATCCTGTAAAAGCATTTGATGAAACAAAGGTAAGCCCTCCATCAATTGAATATAACAATCCAATTCCCGTTGCATAAATTGTAATTGTTCCATCCGGTGTACCACAGGCACTTTCATTGGTAAACGGTATTGAATCAATATCAGGTAATGAATTAATAGTAATAGTAACAGCTGTAGCCAAACTTTGGCATCCGGAAACTGTTTCTATAACATAAAAAGTGCTGGTACTTGTAGCTCCTGTTACATACGGGCTTCCTGTTGCCAATTGATTTGTCAGGCCAATGTCTCCAAACCATGTTAAAGTTCCTCCTGTACCTGTGGCTGTTAAATCTCCTATTGTATCACCCTGGCAGTATGCTGAAGGACTTGGAGCTGTTGGTGGGGGTGGTGTCGGAGTAATTGTAATGGTTACAATTGTTGGTGAACTCTGGCATCCGCTGGTAGTTTCAGTAACATAAAAAGTAGTGGTTACAGCAGCTCCTGATGCAAAAGGGCTACCTGTAGCTATTTGAGTTGTTAAGCCTGCATCAGAATACCATGTTAGTGTTCCTCCTGTACCGCTTGCTGTTAAATCAGCAATAATATCACCCTGGCAGTATGCTGAAGGGCTTGAAGCCGTTGGAGCTGCAGGCGCTCCCGGAGGAGAATTCACAATTAGTGCCGTATCATCAGAGATGCAGGTAGTGGTAGTGTTTTGAGCAGTAATATAATAGGTTGACGCAGATAATCCGGAGAATGTACCGCTGGACTGGTAGGCTCCGCCAATACTATATTGAATATTTCCACCTGAAGGTGATGTTACAACAATTGTTCCACCTACTAAGCAATCGGGTTGAAGTGTAACACTTGCAGTCGGGGTAGGAGGCGATGCATCAAAAGTAACAATTACGGCTGTTGCCAAACTCTGGCATCCGGATATTGTTTCTGTCACATAAAAAGTGCTTGTAGTTGTGGCTCCGGACGCAAACGGACTTCCTGTTCCTACCTGAATGGTTAAACCTGAATTTGAATACCATGTCAATGTTCCGCCTGTACCTGTTGCTGTTAAATCAGCAATAACTGCACCCTGACAATAAGCTGAAGGGCTGGTAGCTATAGGTGCGGATGGTGTAGGATTAACCGTAATAGTTACCGCAGTAGCCAAGCTCTGGCAACCGGATACGGTTTCTGTAACATAAAAAGTACTGGTAGTTGTGGCTCCGGATGCAAAAGGACTTCCTGTTCCAACCTGAACGGTTAAAGCTGAATTTGAGTACCATGTGAATGTTCCACCAGAACCTGTTGCAGTTAAATCAGCAATAGCTGCACCCTGGCAATAAGCTGAAGGGCTTGGAGCCGTTGGAGCCAATGGGGTTGAATTGATGGTAATAATTACTGTTGTTGCCAAACTCTGGCATCCGGATATTGTTTCTGTCACATAAAAAGTGCTGGTACTTGTGGCTCCGGAAGCAAATGGACTTCCTGTTCCTACCTGAGTGGTTAAACCTGAATTTGAATACCATGTCAACGTTCCGCCTGTACCTGTTGCTGTTAAATCAGCAATAGCTGCACCCTGGCAATAAGCTGAAGGACTTGGAGCAGTAGGGGCAGCAGGATTTGCAGGAACAGGATTAACTGTTAAGGGAGTGATTGAAGAAATACACCCTGTGGCATTATCCATGGCTGTAACATTGTAAACTCCCGGGTTTAATCCTGCAAAAGTTCCGCTGGCCTGATACGCTCCTCCAATACTATATTCAATAGTTCCACCTGTTGGTGCGGTAATTACAATGGTTCCTGCAGGAGTAGTACAGGTAGGTTGCACGGTAACGCTGGCAGTAGGGGCAGCAGGATTTGCAGGAAGTATATTAATTGTTAAAGATAAAAAAACTGAAATGCAACCTGTACTCATATCCTGAGCAGTTACATTGTATGTGCCCGGAGCTAAACCGGAGAATGTGCCACTTACCTGATATGCGCCTCCAACACTATATTCAATAGTTCCACCTGATGGTGCTGTAATTACAATGGTTCCTGTTGGAGTAGTACAGGTAGGTTGAAAGGTAACACTGGCGGTAGGTGTAGCCGGTGCTCCCGGGGGTGCATTAACAGTTAATGAGGTATTAACCGAAATACAACCGGTACTCATATCCTGAGCAGTAACATCATAAATTCCTGGGGTTAATCCTGTAAATGTTCCGCTGGTCTGATAAGCTCCTCCGATGCTATATTCGATAGTTCCACCTGTTGGTGCCGTAACCACAATGGTACCTGTATTTATACAAGTAGGCTGAACAGTTACACTTGCAGTAGGGGCGGCAGGATTTGCAGGAATTGGATTAACAGTTAAGGGAGTGATTGAAGAAATACATCCCGTGGTATTATCCATGGCTGTAACATTGTAAACTCCCGGGTTTAATCCTGCAAAAGTTCCGCTGGCCTGATACGCTCCTCCAACACTATATTCAATAGTTCCACCTGATGGTGCTGTAATTACAATGGTTCCTGCAGGAGTAGTACAGGTAGGTTGAACTGTAACACTGGCCGTAGGTATAGCTGGCAATGCGCTGACAATAATAGTCCCGGTAGCAGTAGTTTGAGTACAAGTGCCGGTCGTAGTTACGGTATAATTAAATGTTCCGTTGGCAGTAGGTGTTCCGCTGATTGTAAAAACACCTCCGGCAAAAGAACCTGTAACGCCTGCAGGTAAACCTGTTCCACCTGCACTTGTTCCTCCGCCACCAATCAGGTAAGTGATCGTGGTAATTGAAGCTGATGCACAAACTGATTGGACATCTGTGCCTGCGGCAGATGATAAGGCAATTGTCGCATCCGGACCCGATGTTATTTGTACCTGGTCTGAAGTTGATCCACAGGTATTTGTCACCGTCCATTGAAAAATGTTGGCACCGGTTCCAAGTCCTGTTATTGTTGAAGTAGGTGAGTCGGGGGTTGTAATTATTCCTGATCCGCTAACTACCGACCAAACACCTGTTTCGCCAACACCAAGAGCATTTGCAGCAAAGGTTGCTGAGGTGCCACATATGGTTTGAACCGGCCCGGCATCTGTCAGAGGAGTCGTTATTATATCTATATTAACACTGGACGTTCCTATACATCCATTTGCATCGGTAACTGTTACTGTTTCAGTCACTGTTGCGGGGGCTGAAAAAGAAGATGTAAAAAAAGATGTATTATCCAAGGCCGGTGAACTTAATCCAATTGTAGGGGACCATGAAAAAGTGTACGGATTAGAAGCAACTGGTGTACTGAAATTGATGGTCCATTGACCGGCAGTCCCGGAACTTCCTCCATTGCAGTCTAAAACGGAGAGGGTCCAGGTACCATTGGTTGATGCACCATTTAAGTCTGTCATGGAAACAGTTCCATAAGGATTGAACGAACCTGTATAAGGAGCCGCTCCGGAAGCAATATCTGTGGTTGCTGTTCCGGTAAAGCAGGTGTTTGTATAGTTTGATCCACCCGGAGGGCCTCCATTTCCAGGAGGATCGGGAACAAGAGTAATGCATGGACTACCACCAGGGGCACACAAGATTAAACTTACATTGCCAAGTTGATTGTGGTTAATATTCACACAAACGGAAACTGTTGTTGTTCCAACAGTCGGGTTAGAAACTCCTGTTACAGAAATCGGTATAGATACCCCTGTTGTACAATCGTTATTCGGAATATTAAAAGGGCCGGCTGCAGATGAAAAAGAGTTGGTAGTGATTGTTGGTGGATTTGGAGTACCACCTGATGCAACCGCATTTAAATCTGTAATCAGGCCTGAACAAACAGGAGAGCTGGTAACAGATGCTGTTACTGTTGGCGCAGGTGTTATAGTGATTATCATATTATCAGCTATTGCTGTACATCCACCTGATGTGCAGGGTGTTAATGTTAATTGGATCGTGCCTGATGAAGTAGGTGTAAAGGTTGTATTTAAGTTATTTGCATTTCCAAAAGTACCTGTACCGGATGTAACAGTCCATGTTTGTGCCGGAGAACATACTGCAGGATTGGCAATTGTTCCAAGGATATTTACGGGGAAACCTGCACAAACTGTAATATCACTTCCGGCATTGGCAACAGGTGTAAGATTTACTGTTATGGTTACAGTTCCTCTGGCACTAATACAGCCTGTTGTCGCATTAATTGACTGGATATAATAAGTGGTTGTGGTTGTTGGAGATACAGCTAATGTATTTCCTGTTCCCAGTTGAGTTCCACCTGTAGCGGCTGTCCACCATGAATAAGTTCCTGCACCTGCCCCACCGGCAGCAGTTAGTGTAACTGAAGTACCTGCACAAATAGGTGAAACAGAGGGGGTGGCAGTTGGTGTTGCCGGTAATGGATTTACAGTAACAACAACAGTACTTGTATTTGTACATGTTCCCAATGTAGCGGTAACAGTATATGTAGCAGTTCCTGTGGCGGCAGCATTTGCTGTAACTGTCGGATTAGCTGTAGTGGTAGAGTTTAATGTTAAGTTAACACATGCTGCTCCTGAACAGGTCCATGCGTAGGTTGATCCGGCGGGTGCAGTAGGAGCGCCTCCTATTGTTATTGACGATCCGGCACAAACATCCTGAGCGGATCCTGCACTTACTGCTAAAGGACCTACTGTAACGGTTACTGCATCAGTACGTGTACAGGCACCATTGACAACTGTAACGGTATAGACAGCGGAACCCGTGGCTCCGGCACTTATTGCAACTGTTGGATTAGCGACACTTGAAGAACCCGAAATGGCAATACCTGAATTTGTAGTTGTTTCCACCCAGGAATAAGTAGAACCGGCTGGTCCTGTGGTGGAACCTCCGATGGTTAATGTGCTTGGCGCACAGGCAGTGATATCCGATCCTGCATTTGCAACAAAGTTGGGAGTAACTGTTACTGTTACCTGATCAGTAACGCAGCAAAACCCTGTGCCTCCGTTACAGGCAGTCATGGTATAAGTTGTAGTTGATGTTGGTGATGCAACAGGGTCAGCAACTGTTGGACTACTTAGTCCTGTTGTTGGCAACCAGCTGTAAACCAATCCTGGGCCGGATATTAAACCGCCACTTACAGTAGAATTAATTGTTCCGGAAGAACCTTCACAAATTGTAATGTCGAGGCCGGCAGTAAATGTTGTTGGAACAGTACAAGCAGGAGGACATACGGTATTTATTGTAAATGCTCCACAGGTAGCACCGCCATAACCATCCACCATAATCCATGCGCAACCACCAACAGGTATAGTAATACCGGTAAATGAAAACCCATCTGCATTACCGCTTACATTACTACCAAATTCCTGATATTCCTGATTTGAACAATCAATATCTAAGGCATCTGTTGCACCTGAAGAAGAAGTTCCTGCTGTAACAAATACAGCCCCCTGTATATTACAATCATTGTTTACTTCGTCCACAATAAAGTCGATTGTTATTGCCGTTCCACTGGGATTACAGTATCTGTACCATTTTGAATTTTCAACAGAAAATGATACCTCCTGATCGCCATCACCGTCAAGATCGGAACCCTGGTAACAACACTGCCCGCATGAACCGGTTGCTGCAGTAGCATTAGAACCGGTGTAACCATTGGCTGTGAGACTTTGAGAGCCTGACACACCACATGGTAATGTTGTTGGATTTGGTTGCGCATAAGCATTAACCACAATAAAAAACAGTGTAATTAACGAAATGACATTTTTTAAAAAAGAGGAATGAATTTTCATATTTTTATTTATTTTTTATTAATCAATAACAACATATTCAGTTTCTTTTGCCTGTTCGCTAATAACATAAACGATACAATAATCTTTTTTTATAGATGCATTCTGAATAGCATTTATTGCTTCTGTTTTAGTTTTGTACACGTCATAATTTATGTTCTCTATATTAATTACTGTTGGGATTACATCTGAGGGAGAGTTTAGAACGTAATAACGTATTTCCAACCCTCTTTCAACTATAAAATATAATTGCTTTAAATGTGGTTCTGTGTTAAAAGGAAGAGAAACTTTAGGATTACTAATAACCAAATTGTTTGTTACAACAATGAAAATAGCCGTAAGGGTAATTATTTTTTTCATGGGCATACAGATTAGTTTATTGAGAAAAACAGTTAATTATATGCAATTTACAACTTAGTTGAATAATCGCAAGTTTTTTGTTGTTTTTTTTAATTTTCGTAAAAAAATTTTTGATCGAAACTTTTAGATAAACGAATGTGTTTCGCAAAAACTAAATAGTAATACAGTTTTATATTCATCTAACTCAAAGCACTACTGTTTTGTGGATAAAGGTGAAATAAATTTGAAATAAAATTTTCATAAGTATCCTGACGTTTTAAATTAAAATTCTTTGAAATTATTGATAGATAATGGTTGTAGCGTTTTCAACTTCTAGCGGGATCTTTCGAAAAAGTACCTAATGACTTATTAAAAATAGCAATAGAACATATTTTAGAGTCAACGTTTTAATTTTAAATTTGTAGGTAAGAGCCCTGTTTAAATTTTATTCAAAATGCAATTATTTGTCAATGACAGAATGATAGAAAATATCGTAATCAGATTCTTTTATTAAAATTTAAACTTGCTCTGTGTTTTACTTAAATCATAAAAATTTAATACATTTGCTTAACTATTGAATTTGTTGCGTTTATTGCTCTTACGGATCTGTTTCCTATTCGCTGATTCAGGAGTTGAAGGTAAAAATGCTGTTGCAAAAATTAAGTGTAACCTTTTTAAATCAAAATGCATGAAAAAAATTACAATTTTAATTTCGTCAATGTTTGTTGTTGCGGTTTCAAACGGTCAGACTTTTACAACTTCTCCGACAGATTTCATCGAAGCAACTTATGATTTTAATGAGTGTGTATCGGATTATATATATTTAAACAACACTTCAGGTGTGTCGCTGGATCTGAGCTATCAGACACTTGTAAATACAATTGATCCTATAGGATGGAGTAATTTATTATGTACGAACTTAGGTTGCAGTGCTTATGTCCCTTCAGCAGGTTCCTTAGGTACAATAGCAATTGGCGCAAGCGGATACTTCGATTTACATGTGTGCTTTTATGGAATAGTAGGATCAGGGGAAATTAAATTTAGAGTTTACGAATCAGGCAATCCTTCAAATGCTGATACACTTACATACCGGTATCATGCTATATCAACGGCTGATATTGCAAGTTTGAATCAGGAAGAAACGCAACCATTATCTCAAAACTATCCTAACCCGGTTGTTGGTATAACAACTATTAAATACAACCTGGGTACGCCTGATGGTAAACTTGTAGTAACAGATGTGTTAGGCAAAACACTTTTTGAATACAATCTTAGTAAGACCTTTGGTGAATTTATTTTTAATGAAAAACTTAGTTCGGGCATTTATTTTTATTCCTTGTATCAAGCCGATAAAATGATCGATCGCAAAAAAATGATAATTCAATAAAAACACAAACCCAAAATAGTTTTCTGTCTTACCCCAACTTTCTTTAATATCTGCCGCTTTGACGAAGCTCATTGTATTTCTATAACAACAAGTTTAAATTTGTTGAAGTATGAAAAAGGATAGTATTAAAAAAACATAAAGATTTTTTTTATTTATGTGTTTGGTCTGTAACCCAAAGTTTAAATGAGATCTCATTTCAAGTTTAACTATATTTTCCTCCTTTTTTTAGCAGGTGTTGTTTTTAATGAGGGGCTGGCTCAGAGCAATAATAATGACACGTTAGCTCCAAAATTCAGAAGAGTTTATTTATTAACGGGGATTGGGTTCCCCGAATTTCTTAATGCTAATCTGGGATGTTATATAAACCGGAAAATAAGTCTGGATGCCGATTATGGAATTGTAATATTTAACAGTATGCTCGGAGTTGGTGCAACGTATTATTTTTATGGTAAAAAGAATATTAGTTTTAAGCATAGCTTTTTAGTTGCTGCAAAGGTAAGAACCAATCCCGATAACCATCCTTTGAAATTAAAAAGTGGTGGCGAAACATTAGGCTCCATACTTGAACTTTATGCCGGTTATAATTACAGTGGCAAAAAAGGTTTTATGTTTAGAGGACAAGTGGGGCCTTTATTTACTATAGAAAGTGATCATATCGGTTTTGGCTTTAACAGCAGACTCTGTATGGGTTATAGTTTCTGATTGAAAATTAACATTCAAATATTGGGTTTAGAAGGAAATCAATTTCTTAAAACACGATTTTTTTACTTTTTTTAATGTTTGAATTACATTAGTTTTCTAATCCATTTTAAAATAAATTCTTTACCACCATAAGGTGGATAAATAAGTTTACCAAAATCAACTAGTTGAGATTGGTACATCACAGAGCGTTCATGAGAAAAAGCTTTAAATCCATGAAATCCATGTGAGCCGCCAATTCCGCTGGTATTTATTCCACCAAAAGATAAGTGTGGGTTTGAAATATGAATCATTACATCATTGATGCATGCACCTCCGGAAGATGTTTGTTTTAAAATATGTTCAACATTACTATTATTATTGCTGAATACATATAATGCCAAAGGTTTGTCATTCACATTTATATATTCAATTACTTCTGTAATATTTTTATATGTTAATATTGGCAATACAGGACCAAAAATTTCTTCTTTCATAATTAAGGAATCAAATGATACATTCGTTATTACCGTTGGATAAATTGTCCTTTCAGATTCTTCGAAGGCTCCTCCAATTTTGATCTTTGCACCTTTACTGATGGCTTCCTCTAACAAAATGCTTATTCGTTTAAAATGACTGTCGGATATTATTTTTCCATAGTCTTCTTTATTCAGGTGATCGTTTTTGAAATATTTTTTCTCAATACTTGATTTCAGTAATTCAATGAATTTTTCTTGTTGATTTTCATGAACAAAAACATAGTCAGGAGCAATACAAGTTTGACCGGCATTTGCGAATGAACCCCAGCTTATTTTATCTGCAGCTGTTTTCAAATCGGCACCTTCATCAATAATTGCAGGCGATTTGCCACCTAGTTCCAATGTAACAGAAGAAAGATGTTTAGAGGCGGCTTCCATTACAATCTTTCCAATGGGAGTGCTGCCCGTAAAAAAAATATGATTGAATGGCAAAGTCAATAATCCGGTTGAAATACTCACATTCCCTTCTATCACTGCAATTTCATTTTCGCTAAAAGTTTCTTTTATCAGGTTCGATAGAACGCTACTTGTAGCAGGTGCTAATTCGGAAGGTTTAAGAATGCAACAGTTCCCTGCTGCGATTGCTGAAACTAAAGGTGAAATTAGTAACTGGAATGGATAATTCCATGGGGCAATAATTAAACAAACACCTTTGGGTTCGTATCTGATTCTGGATTTGGTCATTAGGTTTAATAGATTGGAAGATACTCTCTGTGGCCTTGTCCAACTATATAAATTCCTGATTGCAAAATCTATTTCAGCATAAATAAAAAACACTTCAAATACAGCCGATTCAAAAACAGGCTTTCGCAGATCTTTTTTCAAGGCTTCAAAAATCTCATTCTCTTTTTCTTTGATAGCAGTTTTTAGCTTTTTTAATTTTGTTTTACGAGCATCCACAGAGCCAAGCTTAACAGCAAGATGATTATTTTTTTGCGCTTCAAAAATCCGATTGAAATTAACCCGCATGTTTTCTGTTAAACTATTTTCCATCTTTTTTTAATGTTTTTTACTTAACACTCCTTTTGTAATAAAATATTGAGCAGCAGAATACGTAATCATTATCCATCCTCCTGCAAGGGCAATGTCATATGATAAGGTAGAATTATTATATTTGTAAAATGGAACTAATAGAAATTACAAAAAAACTGAATACAC
>Ga0156174_1048_pt2 | contig 121871 bp, 89 predicted proteins | sample RifCSPlowO2_12_FD_107827 | JGI IMG/M metagenome (GOLD analysis project Ga0156174, IMG submission 107827) | Bacteroidetes bacterium RIFCSPLOWO2_12_FULL_35_15
ATAGGATTCCCAACACAATCGGTTAGGGCATTATTTATCGTAATGGTATAAATTATTCCAACTTGTAATGCAGTAGCTAATGTTAATCGTACACTTTTAAAATCAGGGGCAATGGTAAATAGTTGTGTCGGAGAACCAATTCCATTGTCAATGCTATAAATGGAAGTGTTGAGCATGGTGGTACTATCCAGTGGTTCGTTAAAATACAATTGAATAGTATCTGTTGCAATTACACTTACACGAACAACCTGAGGTGGTGTATTGTCAGCATTTGCTGCATATATGGAATTTTTTGTCCCGGGTGTGCCGCCAAAAGGATTTGCAGTTACATGCCAATTGCTCATTCCGGCACAAGGATTATTTGGATCTATCTGTTCTAAACTATAACCCCCATCTTTTTTATTTGCATCCTGATACCAATTGTCGGTATAGGAAACAGTTGAAATTATTTTCCCTTCCGGATTTTGCAGGATCAATGTTTGTCCTGTATTTGTTAAGGATAAACTTGATAGTGTTGCGAATTCAATAATTCCTGTAGGATAATTGGTAGCTCCAGCATCAGAAATAATTACCACAAAACTATCTGGTTGAATAAAAACAGCAGGAAGAATTTTAGAACTTGTTCCTGTTGTAAATGTCCAGTTGTTAAGATTGATAGGATAAGGCGTTCTGTTGAATAACTCAACGTATTCGTAATTCGGTAAACTAAACGCAGGATCGGGATCGGCCATAATTTCATTGATCACCACATCGAAGGATTTTACTTTGTAATACGTAAACGCTGTAGTTGTTGGTGTAAGGGCATTACCGGAGCAATCGCTCAAATTAGTAAATGTGAGGGTGTATGTTGTTGGTGATGTTAAAGCAGTTGTGAGAGAAAGATCTACACAAGTAAGTGTACTGTTTGCGATGCCGGTAAGAGGTGTTCCTATTCCATTATTGATCGTATAATTACTTAAAATAGTTAATTGTGAAGCATCCAATGCTTCTGAAAAACAAACCGTAATATGTGTTGAATCAATAACTGTAACACCGGCAATAGTTGGAGAAATAATATCTGCCGCTGTTGAGTAAACACTGTTTTGAATTCCGGGCGTTCCTCCATTTGCATTGTTTGAAGCGATCCAGTTGTTTGATGCAGGGCAACCTAATGGTGAATTGGGATTAATTAATTCCAAGGTCCATCCACCACCTTTTTTTAAGGCATCCTGATACCATGTATCTGAATAATTTACCGAATCAATATCTGCTAAAGAATTATCTTTTAATTTTAAATTATCGCCTGAATCGTTTAATGAAGGCATACTGCTTACGCCCAGATAATTTCCAAATGTAGAAAATGAGGTCGTATCTATATTTTTACAAATAATTAAATACTGGTTGGGAGCAAGATTATAATTTCCTAACGTTGATGTGGATGAGCCTGTGGCATCACTCAATTTCCAGCCATTTAAATTAATGGTATTGATGCTTCTGTTGTATAATTCTAAAAATTCGACTGTTGGCAAAGCAACTTGTGGATTTGGACTGGCCATTATTTCATTGATGATCACATCTTTATAGGAAGCAACAACAGGAGCAAAATAGGTAAAGTTGGTTGTAGCAGTTGTAATGGCATTCGTACTAAGATCCTGAACATTGGTTACTGTTAGCGTATTTGATAATGCATTGGTAAAAGGTGTTGCAAATGTTAAATGCACCAGGCTTAAGTTAACAGCATCTCGTGTTGCCGTTGATGGATTTCCTAATCCATTGGTTGCGCTGTAGTTTGTAAGTGTTTGCGATGTAGTCAGATCAACACTCTCATCGAAGAGAACATCCAGTTGGGTGTTTGAAATAACCGTAGATGAAACAATTGTTGGCGCTGTAACATCTAAAATAATCGGGCCAACATAAAAATCATCGAAAAAATGTTTTTGAAAAAAAGAAGCAGTGGACTGTGTTATGTTAACACCAAAAAAAGAACTGGTTGTAGAGCTTGCATCAATGATGCTACCTTCTACAGTATAATTTCCGGTTGCTCCGATATCTCTTGAAAGTGTAAAATTGTTCGATGCATCTCTAACTACTTTTACTTTAAGGGTAGTAGTACTGGTATTTAAAATACCATCTAATCCATCAATTATTTTTGTGGCTGTGCCATTCACTTTTTTGTAAAGACAAACATCATCGGTTGTGTTTCCTAATCTGACAAAGTAGCCATTGATAGTTGCGGCCATTAAATTTGCCTGATCGCTGCTTAAATAAATATCCACAAAATTTGCACTGGATGTATTGAACTGTAAATTAACCCAAAACTCCCATTGGCAATTAGTAGCTAAAGTGGAGGGGGTTGATAAATAAAATGTGGAACTGGCAATAGTTTTATTCGACCGCAGTTTGTTGCTTACTATTGTATAAACCGAATCATCGCCACTCCAGGTAGGATTAGTAGTAAAATCTCCATCCGAAAAATTATCGCTTACTTGTGCTGATACAATTGAGGATGCAAATAAAAAAAACAGAATAAGAGTACGCATTGAATTTCTTTTTAGGTCAACTGTAAATATAACAAAAATGGTTCAATTGAGACTTGTTAGAACGTTTTGTATTTTCTTAAATTAATTTTTGCGCAAATTCAAAAAATGATTAGGTTTGCATCTGTAATGAAAACAAAAAATGATCCCAATAAATGCATGAAGAAACAGTTCCTAAAAGGAAGGGTTTAATTTGTTATTTATTTAAACGATAATCACAAAAAAACCTTCCCAAATTTGGGAAGGTTTTTTATTTAAAACTAAAGAAACAAAAAAATGAAAGTAGCAGTAGTAGGAGCCACAGGATTAGTAGGCACAAAAATGATTCAGGTTTTAGAGGAACGTAATTTTCCGGTAACAGAATTAATTCCGGTTGCATCCGAAAAATCGGTAGGTAAGGAAATTACTTATAAAAGTAAAAAATATAAGGTGGTGGGTATGCAAACAGCCATTGAACTAAAACCAGAAGTGGCTTTGTTTTCAGCCGGAGGAAGCACATCCTTGGAATGGGCCCCAAAGTTTGCAGCCGCAGGAATCACCGTTATTGATAATTCATCTGCCTGGCGAATGGATGCAACAAAAAAATTAGTGGTACCTGAGATCAATGCAAATGAGTTAACCAGGAATGATAAAATAATTGCAAATCCGAATTGCTCCACCATTCAAATGGTAGTTGCACTTAATCCATTGCATAAAAAATATAAAATTAAACGTGTTGTTGTTTCTACGTATCAATCTGTTACAGGTACCGGAGTGAAGGCAGTTACACAATTGATGAATGAGCGAAAAGGAATAAAAGGGGAGATGGCTTATGCTTATCCGATCGACTTGAATGTAATTCCTCAAATTGATGTTTTTACTGATAATGGTTACACCAAAGAAGAAATGAAAATGGTGAAAGAAACCGTTAAAATTATGGGGGATGAATCAATCCGTGTTACTGCTACAACGGTTCGTATTCCTGTGATGGGCGGACACAGCGAAAGTGTGAATGTTGAATTTGAAAATGAATTTGAATTAAATGATATACGTATAATTTTACAAAACGAACCTGGAATTATTTTGGTGGATGATGTGAAAAATTTAAAGTATCCAATGCCGATGGATGCACATGAAAAAGATGAAGTTTTTGTGGGACGTTTGCGCAGAGATGAAACACAGGAAAAAACATTGAACATGTGGATCGTTTCGGATAATCTAAGAAAAGGTGCCGCAACAAATGCGATTCAGATTGCTGAATATTTGATGAAGAAAGGGTTGTTGTAAAATGCATCGACACACTTCTCTAATCGATTGAAATCATTGAATCGGAATATGTACCGTTATATAATCAGGTTGATATCTGCGAGCTGTCAGTTCGAGTAATACCATTACCTACTATATTTTAATCCAAATATAACCACATAGGAACATAGGTTTTAAGAAATTGACAGCCCTTCAAAGATGGGTTGCACATAGGCTATAATTAAAGTTCTGCCTATGTTTTACAATAGTAGTAAATTTTTCTATCTATGTGGTTGATTTTAAAATTTAATTATTGGTAAAATCATAACACGTATTGGTATAATTTCGCTTTTCGCGGAATTGTTGGAGAACATTTGAAAGCAAAATTTGTCTTAAGAAATGTTCTCGATACGTTTCTTTTGCTATCGCTTCAGAAACACTCGAACTGACCAAATGAGTGATTTTAAAGAGCGCAAATTAGAAGGATGTTGAGTCAAACATTCAGTGTTAAAGAAGGCATATTCGAAAATTCTATAGTAGGGCAAAGGCGTTTTGTGTGATTGTCATGCTGAACTTAATTCAGCATCCGCGCGCAGATTCTGAAATAAACTCAGAATGACTTGCCTGGCATTCGATTCTATTAGAAAATGGAGCAATATATGAAACGCTAATTCTTAGATGCTAAATATTCTTCTTTAGCAATTTTCAGATCTTCAATTATTTCAGTTCGTTCGCGGATCAACTCTTCGACCTTATTACGTTCTTTGCGAACCATTCGCAATAACCGCCAGCGTCCGAATATTTTTTTCATCCGTGGATAAAAAGCTAAAACATATCCTCCGGCCATTGGCACTACAATCGCATAAATGCCAAGCAGCATCCAGTTTCTGAAAATTAAAGCGACAGCTAATAATTGTAAAGCATAATAAATGATCCAAAAGAACATTGCCAGATTTGAATAGATGGAGGCTAAAAATTCAATATCTTTTGTTTTTTTTATGGCTAATTTTTTTGCAAAATAGTAAGGCGGGAAGTTCATTGCCAAGCCTATTGCATAAATCGGCATTCCTATCCAAAGCATCAAAAATTCTAATATAAAAGTGCCAATATTCATTTTGTTGATACTCTCGGGGCGCAGCAAATGGTCGCGCAAATTGTACTTTTTTAATTTTTTTGTATATGCTAAAACCTTTTCATTTAAGGTTTCAATTAATTTTGGATCCTGTTCATCCAGGTAATTTACCATGTCTGCAATTGATTTGCTGGCATGATACTGATTTTCTAAACTTTTTTCATTTTTACGATGCTCCTTTAACCATTGATGCATGTATATTTGCTCAATGCCTGCAACCAGTTTGTCGTTATCCGGATTCTTAATGATAACAATTAACCGGGACATTTCCTGCTCAAGACTTTTAGTAAAACTATTGATTGCTTTTGCCTTATCCTGTTTAAATTGTTCTTCGTATTTTTGAATGGAAATAGGCTTACCAATTTCCATAAATAATTTACTGCGAAATTGTGAAGGGTCTGAATAATTGAGTCCGACAGGTATCACGCACACATCTTTTTTAAATTCAAAATTTTCTTCGGTTTGAAAAACAATACGTGACAAACCTTTTTTTAATGGCTGTAAGCGTCTTTTTTGAATGCAAATTGCTTCCGGAAATATGAGAATTGATTTATTATTTGCAAGTAAATTACGACATTCTTCAAAGGATTTATCGTTTTTTTTGATCTCGCTATAACCTTCCTGCAAACGAAACATCGGACTCATGTTCATGCTATTGAGTGCCCATTTTACAAAACGTCCTTTGAACACATCCCCACGGGCATAAAATCTAACTTTTTGTGGTACGGTCATCGCCACAATAACAGGATCAACCAGAGCATTGGTGTGATTAGGAGCCCATACAATAGGCTTGTTAGCCGGTATGTTCTTCAAACCATTGTATTCGAATTTATAAAAAATTCGAAAAAATAAATTACCCAGAGGTCTTAAAATGTTGTATAACACAAATCAGATTTTTAAAATTCAAAAGTAAAAATAATTAATTGACTTGAATACGTGTATTCATTTGAAAAAATGAGTCATTAAAATTATCGTTCAAATAAAAGTCGCTGGCCTTTTTCTGAATGATTAAAATGTCCCTTATCATAAACTAAATTACCATTGACAAACGTATGCGTAATTTTTGAATGAAACGTTATTCCTTCAAAAGGCGACCAGCCACATTTATAATAGATGTTGCTTTTGTCCACAGTCCAGGGATCATTCAGATCAACCAAAACCAGATCAGCAAAATATCCTTCACGAATATATCCACGTTTTTCAATCTGAAAACAATCGGCAACAGCATGTGCCATTTTTTCTGCAATTTTCTCTAAGGAGATTTTTCCTTGTTTATGTAATTCTAACATTGCTACTAAGGAATGTTGAACCAGCGGTCCGCCAGATGGGGCTTTGAAGTACGATTGTTGTTTTTCTTCCAGCGTATGTGGAGCATGATCAGTAGCTATAATGTCTATTTTATTTTCTAAAACCCCTTTTAATAAGGCATCTCTATCGCTTACTTTTTTTACTGCCGGATTCCATTTTATAAAAACATCTTTCGTTTTGTAATCCTCATCACTGAACCAAAGATGATGAATACAAGCTTCCGCAGTAATTCTTTTTTGTTTTAATGGAATTTTTGAGTCAAATAATTCTAATTCTTTTGCAGTGGAGATATGTAAAATATGTAAACGGGTATTGTGCTTTTTTGCTAAAGCTACAGCAAGGGCCGATGATTTGTAACATGCTTCTTCACTGCGAATCAGCGGATGACACTCCATAGGTATATCCTCTCCATATTTCTCTTTATAGATAGCAATGTTGTTTTTGATGGTTGTTTCATCTTCACAATGTGTGGCAATCAATAATTTGCATTTTGAAAAAAGAGCTTCCAGCGTTTCATTTTTATCAACCAACATATTGCCTGTGGAAGAGCCCATAAACACTTTTATTCCACATACATTTCGAGGGTTTGTTTTTAACACTTCTTCAATATTATCATTGGAAGCACCCATAAAAAATGAATAATTTGCCAAGGAAACCTCAGATGCGCGTTTGTATTTTTCTTCTAATAACTCTTGTGTAAATGTATTCGGAACGGTGTTGGGCATTTCCATAAAAGAAGTCACTCCTCCTGCTACAGCAGCTTTTGCTTCCGTATAAATTTCTGCTTTGTGAATTAATCCCGGTTCACGAAAATGAACCTGATCATCAATACAACCCGGAAACAAGTATTTGCCGGAAGCATCAATAACGAGTTCAGCTTTTGTTGTAATTTCAGTAGAAGAAATTTTTGCAATTCGATCATTTTCAATCAATACATTGCCATGAAAGATTTTTCCTTCATTGACAATGTTTGCGTTTTTAATTAAAATAGTTTTCATTTTAAAATTTTAATTTTTTGTCAATTGGGAGGGACGAAGCAATCTCCAATTAAAGCTTTGTTTATGAATTAAATGTCTGCTTCAACGTAGAATGTTCCTCGCAATGATGTTATCAGAAAGTAACATTTAATTTAATTTCTTTACCATTCCTAAGGATAGTTACTTCTACCGTGTCGCCAATTTTATAGGCAGATAATCCTTTCATATAATCCATGGTACTCTCTACCTTAATTTCTCCAAACTGAATCACCACATCTCCTTTTTGTATTCCGGCTCTGGAAGCAGGTTTCCCATCGGTAACACCATCAATTCTCATTCCTTTCCCTTCGTAGGTATAATCGGGCATTACCCCCATTGTGATTTTAAATTTTCGTGTACCGGCATCCGGATTTTTTGTTTTCAGAAATTGAAATTTTGGAAGTTTTTCTGTTTCTTCTTCAATTTTAATAATGTATTCCAATACTTTTTTTTCACCTTTAAAATTTATTTTTATAAAATCATCACTCGGTTTATGATAATCCGAATGTTGCCCGGTAAAAAAATGTAATACCGGAATATCTTTTAAATAAAAAGAAGTTTGATCGGAAGCTCCAATTCCGGCACTGTCTTTTTTGATACTGAAATCGGTATTTGTTTTATCTATCAGAGAGACCCAATCAGGTGCAGTGCCTACACCATATATAATTAATTTTTTTGTTGTATCGTTCAATCGACCGATCATGTCCATGTTGATCATGTAATTTACTTTGGAAAAATCGATTGTAGGATTTTCGCAAAATTTCTTTGAACCAAATAGCCCAAGTTCTTCTCCAGAAAAGCAGATAAACAGAAAATTAAATTTTTCTCTGCGTTGGTTTTGTGAAAAGTAACGTGCGAGTTCAATCACCCCGGCTACTCCGGAAGCATTATCATCAGCTCCATTGTGTATTTTCCCAACAGAATTTGGATCAAGTGAATTATTATCCAACCCCATTCCTAAATGATCGAAATGAGCGCCAATAACCACCGTGTTTTCGGCTCCATTATCGAGATATCCTGCAACATCAATTGCTGAAACCGATTCCCCACCAATGGTATCGTGAGCATCTTTTGGTTTTTTAAAAGTATAAGAAAAATAATAACTGTTTATATTTCCTTTTGGTTCAAGTTTTAGATTGCTGAAGTTAGTCCGGATATAATTAGCTGCTGTTAGCTCATCTTGAGTACCTGTTCCTCTTCCTTTTAGTTTATCACTTGCAAGAAATTTTATATGTTTTTTTAATTGCGCTACATTTATCTCCTGGGCGGAAATTGTAGAGAGAACAACAACTAAAAAAAAAGAGAACAAAAAATATTTTTTCATTGGAACATGCAATTTTTAATCAACCCAATCGGCAATAAAAACATTCGTATCGCGGGTGCCGTGGTTGTTTCGGTTTGATGAAAAGACTACCCTTTTTTTATCGGGTGAAAACATGGCAAATGCATTGAAAACACTTTCAGTTGTAATTTGTTCCAATCCTGTTCCATCTTCGTTTATCATGTATAACTGAAAATTAAATCCATTTTCTGTTTTACAATTAGAAGAAAAAATTATTTTCTTTCCATCAGGAGAAAAAAATGGCGCCCAGTTAGCTTTCCCTAGATGAGTGACCTGTTTTAAGTCAGAACCATCTATATTACAAACAAAAATTTCCATATCGCTGGGAGCGACTAAACCTTGAGCTAATAGATCTTTATAATTTTTTATTTCTGATTCTGTTTTTGGCCGGGAGGCACGAAATACTAATTTGCTCCCATCAGGAGAAAAAAATGCACCACCATCGTATCCTAATCCGGTTGTGATTTGTTTAAGGTTAGAGCCATCAATATTCATGGTCCATAATTCCAGATCGCCTGAACGGTTTGATGTAAAAACAATTTTATTTCCTTTTGGAGAAACTGTTGCTTCGGCATCATAGCCGGGAGAGTCGGTAAGTTGTTTGGTAATGTTTCCTTTAAGGTCGGCAATAAAAATATCATACGAATCGAATATGTTCCATAAATATTTTCCGTTTTTCCTAAGATCTCCTGTTTCCGGACAATTATCTCCGGACTTGTGTGTGGACGCATACAAGACGTGATTGCCATTGGGTAAAAAATAAGCACATGTTGTTCTGCCTTTTCCTGTACTGATCTTGAAAGGTTTGTATAAAGAGTCTTTCGAAGCATCAGCAATATTCATCATAAAGATCTGGTCACAATTTACGCCCCATTTTTTATTGTTTGATTGAAAAGAAAGGTTTTTGCTATCGAAGCTGAAATACGCTTCCGCATTATCACCTCCAAAAGTAAGTTGTGTGATATTTTTTAAATGTTTTTCATTTTGAGAAAATGAAATTTGATGAATAAAAAAAACAATAATTAAAAATATTTTTTTCATGCGTAGATTTTTTTTATCTCTATAACGATCGGGAGCAGTATAGAACCGGCTAACAAATTTAGTGTGACAATTTTTTAGAAATTTTTTTGAAACGCATTTGTAACACCCCCCAAAAAGCTTCTTTGAAAATTCCTTTGCTCATTTTTGATGAGCCTTCAACTCTGTCGGTAAATGTTATGGGAACCTCCACTAGTTTGAATCCGAGTTTGTAGGCAGTATATTTCATTTCAATTTGAAAGGCATAGCCTACAAATTTAATTTCGTCAAAATCGATTTGTTCAAGTACTTTACGTTTATAACATTTAAATCCTGCTGTAGTGTCATAAATGGGTACCCATAATACCATTCGAACATAAACGGATGCGTAATAGGACATCAAAACGCGACCTTTGGGCCAATTTTCGATCTTGCCATCTTTTACATAGCGCGATCCGATCGCAACATCGGCACCATTTACACAAGCTTCACGTAAACGAATTAAATCATTTGGGTTGTGTGAAAAATCGCAGTCCATTTCAAAAATATACTCATAGCTGCGTTGTAATGCCCATTTAAAACCATGAATATAGGCCGTTCCCAATCCTAATTTGCCTTTACGTTCTTCAATAAATAATTTACCCGGAAACTCCTGCATCAAATTTTTTACAATCACGGCAGTGCCATCCGGAGAACCATCATCTATAATTAACAGGTGAAAGGGATGAGACAAAGAAAATACTTTGCGAACCATTCGCTCTATATTTTCTTTTTCGTTGTAGGTTGGTATAATGACTAAACTATCGCTCACAAACTGTTTTTTGAAAAACGAAGATAACGCTCTATTCAATAATTACCAAAGTTTTTAGGTTTTTTGGCGAATTTTCTGCACTAATTAGGTATTGTTATAAATTAAGCGGTATTAACTATACAGTTTGATGAGTAATAAAATTTCATTTTATACCATTCTTTATTTTTAAGTTTGTATTAAACTCCATTCAAATGAAAAAAATAGTACTCCTGTTTTTTGTGACTTTTTGCGCACAAAAATTCATTGCACAAGAAAATTTAAAATATTGTGGTGCAGATGAATTACGCATTGCTACGTTAAAAAAAAATCCAAAAATCGCACAAGCTGTTATCAAGCGAGATGAAGAACTAGAAGCGTTTACACAAAAATATGTTGCCGATTTTTATAATAAAAAGACACTATCAGCAACGTATATTATTCCTGTGGTTTTTCATGTCATTCACAACTGGGGAATTGAAAATATTTCGGATGCACAAATTTTAGATGGATTGGATATATTAAATAAAACGTTTCGTAAACAGTTAGCCGACACAGCTTCCATTGTTTCGGCTTTTAAACCTCTGCATGCCGACTGTGATATTGAATTCAGAGTAGCTCAGCTGGATCCGAACGGAAATTGTACGAACGGGATCAATCGTATTGCTTCGTCACTGACTACTATTGGCGATCATTCTGTAAAATCAATCATACATTGGCCTCCGACTAAATATTTGAATGTCTATATTGTTTCAAATGCTGCCGGACTCGCGGGGCATTGTGTTTGGCCGGCTGATGCCGATTCGATCCCTTTGTGGGATGGAATTGTTATCGGGTATAATTATATAGGAAGCATTGGTACCTCTAACTATACCCAATCTGTAGCATTTGCGCATGAATGCGGACATTATTTGAATTTGCAACACATTTGGGGTGGTAATAATGTTCCGAACTTTTATTATTATCCTTGTGCCAATCCCAATAAAGATTGTAATGTGGATGATCTTGTTGCTGATACTCCGCCTACCATTGGCTGGCAAAGTTGCAATTTATCAGGAGCATCCTGCGGAAATGCAGTTGATAATGTTCAGAATACAATGGATTATTCGTATTGCAATCGAATGTTTACTTATGGACAAAAAGCAAGAATGCAAGCTTGTTTAAATTCACCCATTGCAGGAAGAAATAATTTATGGCAAACTGCAAATCTTATTGCAACGGGTGTTTTAAACCCACCGGGAGGATTGTGTAAAGCCGATTTTACAAGCAATATAAATGTTGTTTGTCAAGGTTCAGGTACTCCAATAGTTTTTACGAATACATCCTATAACGGAACATTCACAGACGTTTTGTGGAATTTCCCCGGTGGAACTCCTTCCACATCTGTTTCTAGTAATCCAAATGTTTCGTACGCCACTCCCGGTACTTATGATGTGACGTTGAAAGTAAAAAATGGAACTGATTCTGTGGAGGTCACAAAAGTAAATTTCATTTCGGTTTTGCCAGCTACAAGTACTGTATATCCATTTACCGAAGGATTTGAAACCACAAGCTCATTAAATGGTTTGGAATGGTTCTCGAATAGTTTTGATACGATCAACAACTGGCAACTTAATACAAGTGCATCTTATAGCGGAACAAGCTCCGTAATGCTTAACAATTATACGAGTCCTGCCGGAACGAAAGACGAATTATTTAGTAAAATGTTAAATTTAACAGGTGGTTCAGGACTTTACGTCAGTTTTAAATATGCGTATGCAAAAAAAGACAGCACAAGTAATGATCGTCTGCAATTATATATTACAAACAATTGTAATAACAATTGGTTGCAACGAATAAATTTAACCGGCACAGCCTTGGAAACAGCGCCAATGCAATCAACACCTTTTGTTCCTGCTTCAACAAACGAATGGAAACAGGCATCTGTAATTATTCCTCCGACATGGCTGACCGCAAATTTCAGATTTAAGTTTGTATATACCTCTTCCGCGGGAAACAATGTATATATCGATGACATTAATTTGAATGTGAATACCGGAATAAGCGATCTGGATGAAATGAGTTCCACCTTTCAATTGTTCCCAAATCCGGCAACTTCAATTGTTACCTTGGGGTTTAAATTAACGGAGTCAAAAAAATTAAATATAGCGATACTAAATTTACTTGGACAAACAATTTATTCTTCCGGAAAAGAAAATTATTCTGATGGAGAACATACAATCAAACTATCTCTCAGGGATATTTCACCCGGGATGTATTTTATAAATGTTGCTGATGACAACAATGACTTTAAAAAACCTTTAGTTATAATTTCAAATTAGTGCTTTTAATACAAGCAAACTTCTTTTTCGTTTACAATTTAATGAGCTCCTTTTTTTATTTCTTCCACAATTGAAGGGTCCAGCAAAGTAGAGGTATCGCCCAGATTTGATAAATCGCCTTCAGCTATTTTGCGCAGGATACGTCTCATGATTTTTCCGCTTCGTGTTTTTGGGAGGCCTTGTACTACTTGAATTTTATCAGGTTTTGCAATTGCTCCCATGTTTTTTGTTACGGTTTCAATTATTTCTTTTTTTAAGGCATCAGCATCTTTTCGTTCATGTTCACAAATGACAAACGCATAAATGCCCCAGCCTTTTATTTCATGAGGGAATCCAACCACTGCAGATTCAACAATATCAGGATGCTGATCAATTGCATTTTCTATTTCTGAGGTTCCTAATAAATGTCCTGAAACTTTTATTACATCGTCAACCCGACCTGATATATGGTAATATCCCTCTTCATCGCGTTTGCATGCATCACCTGTGAAATAATATCCTTTAAATGTTTCAAAATAAGTTTCTTTGCAACGTTTATGATTTTGATAAGTTGTACGAATGATACCCGGCCATGGAAATTTAAAACACAATCTTCCTTCCACATTATTTCCCTGTAATTCTTTTCCCTGTTCATCAAGCAAAATAGGTTGTACTCCCGGTAAAGGAAGTGTTGCAAAACCAGGTTTTGTTTTAGTGATTCCGGCTAATGGAGAGATCATGATTCCACCGGTTTCTGTTTGCCACCATGTATCCACGATCGGACATTTCTTTTTTCCAATATTTTCGTTATACCAGTTCCATGCAAATTCATTTATTGGTTCGCCAACAGTTCCCAAAACCTTTAGCGAATCTAATTTATAAGGCTTTACAAAATCCAGACCAAGCGCTTCAAGGGATCTTATTGCAGTTGGAGCGGTATAAAAAATAGCTACCTGATGTTTATCAATAACTTGCCAGAATCTTCCAGCATCAGGATAAGTGGGGATTCCTTCAAACATTAATGTGGTGCCTCCTGCCAGAAGTGGTCCGTAAACTAAATAGGAGTGACCGGTGATCCAGCCCACATCAGCCGTACACCAAAATATATCGCCATCATTGTATTGAAAAACATTACGGAATGTATAATCAACAAAAGTCATATAGCCCGCTATTGTATGCACAACTCCTTTTGGTTTTCCGGTGGAGCCGGAAGTGTATAATATGAAAAGCATATCTTCTGCATCCATTATTTCGGCAGGACAATCAGCGGAACTGTTTTTAATTTCATCCTGCCACCAAACATCACGTCCGCTTTCCATCTTTACTTCGGTATTTATATGTTTATATACAATCACTTTTTTAACCGAAGGACAAGTTAATAAGGCTTCATCAATAACATTTTTCAATGGAATTTCTTTTGCTCCACGATACGCACCATCTGAAGTAATGACCACGTTACAATCGGCATCATGAATTCTATCAGAAAGTGATTTAAAAGAAAAACCACCAAATACCACTGAGTGAATAGCTCCGATTCTCGCACATGCCAAAACCGCTATTGTTAATTCAGGAATCATGGGCATATAAATACAAATGCGGTCGCCTTTTTTTGCACCATTTTTTTTCAGCACATTTGCAAATCGACATACTTCTGAATGAAGTTCTTTATACGTGAATTTTCGTACTTCATCTTCTGGATTATTAGGTTCCCAAATGAGTGCAGTTTGATTTCCTCTTTTTTCAAGATGGCGATCAAGGCAGTTTTCGGTGATATTGAGTTGTCCGCCAATGAACCATTTTATACTTGGCTCATCAAAATTCCACTCCAACACGTTATCCCATTTTTTATGCCAGGTAAATTGTTCAGCTTGCTCTGCCCAAAAGGCTTCAGGAGTTTCAACACTACGTTTGTATTCCTGCTGATATTGCTCAAAAGATGTAATACGGTTCATAAAATTGAAAGATTAAATTATGTAGGTTGATAAAGATATGAATTCAAAAATAAGAAAAGAAAATGGCTTTAAAAATTAGCAGTGATCACAATCAAGAAAACAAATGATTTGAAAATGGGAGTTGTAGTATGGTACGCAGATTTAGCGGATTGTTTAAGATTTAAAATGATTTTTTGTAGGTGATTGTATAAGGATATTCTGTGTTGAAGCACTTTGTAGTATGGTACGCAGATTTAGGGGAGAGTTTAAGATTTAAAAATGATTTTTGTTGCTGATTATTATAGGATATTCCGTGTTGAAGTACTTTGTGGTATGGTACGCAGATTTAGCGGATTGTTTAAGATTTAAAAATGATTTTTGTTGCTGATTGTTCTAGGATATTCCGTGTTGAAGTACTTTGTAGTGTGGAACGCAGATTTAGGGGAGAGTTTAAGATTTAAAATGATTTTTTGTAGGTGATTGTATAAGGATATTCTGTGTTGAAGTACTTTGTAGTATGGTACGCAGATTTAGCGGAGAGTTTAAGATTTAAAAATGATTTTTGTTGCTGATTATTATAGGATATTCCGTGTTGTACTTTGTGGTATGGTACGCAGATTTCGCGGATAGTTTAGGATTTTAAAATGATTTTTGTTGATGATTGTTATATGATTTCTGTATTGAAGATTGTTATAAGATATTCCGTGTTGAAATACTTTGTAGTATGGTACGCAGATTTCGCGGATAGTTTAAGATTTAAAAATGATTTCTGTATTGAAGATTGTTATAAGATATTCCGTGTTGAAATACTTTGTAGTATGGTACGGAGATTTCGCGGATAGTTTAAGATTTAAAAATGATTTTTGTTGCTGATTGTTATATGATATTATGTGTTGAAGATTGTTATAGGATATACGTTATTGAAATTCGCATTTTGAATGATCTTAATTTATTATAAAGTCCTAACTAACATTTAAATCTTATCATTTTTTTATCATAAAAATCTTAATAAATCTGCGTCCGATCGAATCAAGAATTTTTAAAATCTATTTCGATAATTCACTTGCTCTGTCTCTGGCTTTAACAATGCCTTTCTGAAGATTTTCTCCAACATGATCTGATTCGAAAGAACTGAGTGCCGTTTCAGTAGTTCCTCCTTTTGAAGCAACTGCTTTTATCAATTCATCCAGTGATTTATTGGTGGTATTCATCAAGTGAAATGAGCCCAACATGGTTTGTTTAACAAGCATGGAAGAAGTAGCTTCATCAAATCCCATTTGTTTTCCTGCTTCGATCATTTGTTTTACAATGTAGAAAAAATAGGCTGGTCCGCTGCCACTCAATGCTGTAACAGCATCTAACAGATCCTCATTCTCAAAAAACACGGTACGTCCGGTTGTTGCCAATAAATTTTCGGCCTTACGAATTTGTTCCAGCGAAAGGGATTTGCTTGCTGTAAAGGCAGTAACTCCCATGCCTAATTCTGCAGGAGAATTTGGCATAGCACGTATGATGTTTGGATTATTTAGTGCACTTTCAATACGTTGAATTTTTACTCCTGCCATTATGGAAATAATACATTTGGCGGGTTCTAAAATATGTTTCAGTTCTTTTGCTAATTCTTCAAAATCCTGTGGCTTTACTGCAATAATTACAATATCACTTGCTGCGATTTTTGCATCATTTATCACAGTTACCTCAGCAACATTCAGTTTAATCAGTTCCTGTTTGCGTGTTTCATTTTTTTCGGCAAGTATTAAATTTTCTTTTGAAACAATATTGTATTTTAAAAAAGCGCGGGCGTATATTAAACCCATGTTGCCACATCCAACAATTGTAATTTTCATTTTGTTTTATTTTTTAATGAGTTTTCTCTTTCTGCAAAATAGATTTATTTTTAATAGATTTTTTAATGCGCCCTCTTTTCTTTTATTTCTATTTGTCTTTTAATGCTTTCTTCTAAAGAAATAAATGTTTCTGTACGCTGCACCCCTTTTATTGTTTGGATATGTTCATTTAACACTTCTCTCAAATGCTGGGTATCCCGACAAATTATTTTTGCAAACATACTATAAACTCCGGTTGTATAATGCAATTCGACAACTTCCGGGATCTTTTTCAATCGACTGACGGCATCATGGTATTCAGATCCTTTATCTAAAAATATTCCTAAAAATGCACAAACATCATAACCAACTTTTGCCGGATTAATTTCTAAGTGAGAGCCCCGTACAACTCCGGTGTCAATTAATTTTTTCATTCGAACATGGACTGTTCCTGCTGATACAACTAATTCTTTTGCAATTTCTGTGTAAGGAATTGTGGAGTCCTTCATCAGCATAGAAAGAATTTGTCTGTCTAATTTATCAAGTTGAAAATTTTGCGCCATTTAAGGATGTGTATTTTACGACAAATGTAAAAAAAATATTGTTATATTATTATATTACTAATAATATGTTCAATTTGTTGAATATTTAATAATGTAAGGTTATACCATTTATCTTTGCCAAAGAAATTAAATAGAAAAAATAAAAATGGAAACAACAATTTTAGAAAAAACGACCATGTTATCAGAAACATTAAAAAAAATCAAACGCCCTGAATTAAAGGATATCCTTAAAATTCAACAAGGCATTATCAGAGCAACGCATGAATTCATGCATAAAAAAGATGTAGTACAGCTTATGCCTATAATGTTATCTGCAATTACCGACCCTTTGAATCATAGTGTTGTTGACGCTTCAATTAACTATGCAGACCAAAAATGGAGCTTAACAAAATCAATGATCTTTCATAAGCAATTAGCTTTAATAAACCCTTCGCTTGATGCCATTTATATTGTTTCTCCAAATGTTAGGTTAGAGTCGAAAGACCGTGCCGGTACCGGAAGACATTTATTTGAATTTACCCAGGTAGATTTTGAATTTAAACGAAAAGATAAAGAATTTGTAATGGCTTTTATGGAAGAACTGATTGCTTTTGTTTTTGATTCTTTGAACAAGCAGCTTCCGGAAATCATTATTAAATTAAGAGGAGAGTTGCTTCCTGTTTTTAAGAAATTAATAACATACAGAACGGAGGAATTGGAAGCAGAATTGGGTGAAGATTATGAATTTAAAAAATCAAAAGAAAGTCTGGAACCTTTTTGGTTAGTAAATCATAAACGCGAATTTTACGACAAAGAAGATATGTCGAAACCAGGAACATTTTTAAACTATGATATTATTTGGCCGGAAGGTTATGGCGAAGGTTTATCCGGTGCAGAACGTGAATATGAATATACACAAATTTTAAAACGGATGGAAGAAACCGGAACTAATAAAGAAGTGTTTAAAGATTATTTATCTGTTGCAAAACAAGAGGGGTTTATTCCAACAGCCGGTGCAGGGTTTGGCGTAGAACGGATGACACGTTATATTTGCCAATTAAAAGATGTTGACGAAGTCACTGTGTTTTCAAGAAAACCATATAGTGAATTGATGTTTTAATATTTGTATGACCTGAAGTAAAAAGGAGTAGCGGAAGTGCAGTATCCCGCTTCTAATGTTGGCTATGTTGAAGGAGCGGCTTTCTCCGCTCCTTTTTTTGATAAAACAAGGTTGTAATGTTTTGATTATAAGGAAGCACTTTGTGATGCTATAAAAAAAAGAGTTATTAACTGAAAAGAAAGTTGCAATTAATTATTGCTTTTTATAATGATCCCTTATCACCACCTTTTGCAATTCGCGTTTGATGATCAGATCGGTAACAATTACCGAAAATGATTCTGAGGAATTTTCATTTACTGCTTTTTTAATTTGAACATCGCTCACATCAATACGATAAAGAATTCCCATAAATTTTTGTTGGTTGTTCTCTATTAAATTTTTTATGTGGGGTTCTATCTGTTCAAACAATTCCTGGTATGCATTATAGGCGTTACCGGAAAATTTTATTTCCATCCCGAACATATCAAAATCCTTGATGATTTGATTGGCTGTGTCTTTTATCAGGTCAAGACGATTGAAATATTTTGTTAGATCGGTAAAGTTCATTTGCAATTTATTTCAAATCGTATTTCTTTTTATACTTTTCGTAAAGCTTTTTTTGATCATTGTTCAGATCAATACTAATTCCTTTTATAAAAGCAAGTTCCACATTATTTGTCCGCATATCCAACACATCACCGGTTGAAATAAAAAGTGTTGCATCTTTTCCTGCTTCTATACTTCCGGTTGAGTTATCTATCCCTAAAATTTTTGCAGTACTCAATGTAATTGCTTTTAAGGCTTGTTCTTTTGTTAGTCCGTATGCCGCAGCTGTACCGGCCATAAATGGCAAGTTGCGTGTTTCCATAGCTTCCATGTCTCCTGAGTTATCTAAACAAAAAAGTACTCCTGCTTGTTGTAATAAGTACGGAAGTTTATAAGGCAGATTAACATCATCTTCCGGATGTTCAGGCAAACTATGAACTCGTGCAACAATTACCGAAATATAATTCTCACGCAACAGATCAGTTACCATCCAACTATCTTTGCCGCCAACAACAGTAGTTTTTTTAATTCCATTTTGTTTCGAAAAATTTACTGCCTCAATTATTTCTTTTGCATTATCGGTATGTATAAATAATGTTTGTGTTCCATTGAAAAGACCTTTCATTGCTTCGAATCGAAGGTTTTTTTCTTCGACTACTTCTGTTTCATTATACGCTTTTGCATCGAAAAAAAGTTTTTTCAGATCAGCGGTTTGTTTAGTGTAATTTTTATTTTTTTCATACGGTCCAGGGTAAATATTGTCTTCGTCCAGATACTTACGGATCTGCATTTTTGGCCAATTCAGATGTATGCCATCGTCAATTTTATAAGCGGCATCTTCCCAGTTCCAGCCATCTAACTTAACAATACTTGAAGTGCCGGAGATTATTCCTCCTCGAGGTGTTATCTGAGCTAATAAAACACCATTGGTTCTTACTGTTGAAATAATCTTTGAATCTGTATTGTATGCGATCAATGAACGAACATTTGGTAAGGTGGAGCCAACTTCTTTAAAATCACTAGTTGCACGTATCGATTCCATTTCAATTAAACCTAAAGTAGAATTGGGAGAAATAATTCCCGGATAAATGTGCTTGCCTGTTGCATCTATTTTTTCATCATAGTTGCCGAGTTCGACTTTCGTTTTTGAAGCATCAATTACTTCGGTTATTTTACCGTTTTTTATTCCAATGTAGGAATTTTGAATAACACTGTCGGTTCCTAAATGAGCTATTCCATTCATGAGCAAAATGCTTTTTGTTTGAGCACTAGCGGTGATGGTGATAAATGTGGTTAGGAGTAAAAAAAATTTTCTCATGGTTTGGTTTATATATACTGGATATTATGGTACGCAGATCTTTTAGGATTTTTAAGATTAAAAATGATTTTGTTTTATTCTATAATTATGATTTTAGGTTTTGACTGTTTTATATACTTGGTATTATGGTACGCAGATCTATATGAATTTTTATGATTTAAAATGATTTGGTTTTATGTTATAATTATGATTTTAGGTGTTGGCTGTTTTATTTAGTTGGTATTATGGTACGCAGATCTATATGAATTTTTATGATTTAAAATGATTTGGTTTTATGTTATAATTATGATTTTAGGTGTTGACTGTTTTATATACTTGGTGTTATGGTATGCAGATCTTTTAAGATCTTTAAGATTAAAAATGATTTTGTTTTATGCTATAATTATGATTATGATTTTATGTATTGACTGTTTTATATACTTGGTATTATGGTACGCAGATTTATTAAGATTTTTAAGATCAAAAAAGATTTTTATGTTGTTGAGGTTAAGATTATTTTATGTTTCTTGAATTCGTTGGAAAGAACCTTTCTTTTGTATTGTGGCTCTGTTCCAAAATTAAGAAGTAAGCCAACTTCCATCTCTGTTGCCCTTAAATAGTTGACTAACTGGATTTCATGTTCAATGATAATTTCTTCAACAGCCTTTAATTCAATCACTATAAGATTTTCTACAACAATATCTGCAAAATAGGAACCCACAACTTCCCCTTCATAATAAACAGTTATTGGTTTTTGTTTTTCGCATTTTAGTTTCAACTTTTTTAACTCGATAGTTAATGCATTTTCATAAACTTTTTCATAGAATCCATAACCAATCGTGTTATAAACATTAAAAAATGCTTTTAATATTAGTCCTGTAATTCCAGAATGTTTAAAGTTGTCATCCATCATAAAAAAAGCATAATCATTTTAAATCATAAAAATTCATATAGATCTGCGTACCAATAATTTAATTCTCTCTCAAATATTCTTTTTCAATACTTTCGCATTCATACAATTTCTGTTTTTTTACGACAGGTTTTTGTGTTGCTGCTCCGGTCTTTTTTTCATCCAGCATTTTTTGAATGATACGTGCCCTCTCTTTCTGAATCTCTTGTCGCAATTTCAGATCTTCTTCCGTATCATAATAAATATGCCCATCAATAATTGTCTTTTCAACTTTTGCATAGATCGACAATGGATTATCGGACCATAAAACCACATCCGCATCTTTACCCACTTTAATACTTCCTACTTTTTTATCGATGTGTAACAATTTTGCCGGATTGAGTGTAACCATTTTCAAAGCATCTTCTTCGCTCATTCCACCATATTTCACTGATTTTGCAGCTTCCTGATTTAATCTGCGACCCATTTCAGCATCATCTGAATTGATTGCTGTTGTAATTCCCATTTGTGTTAAAAGTGCTGCATTGTATGGAATGGCATCTTGCACTTCCATTTTATAAGCCCACCAATCACTGAAAGAAGAAGCGCCTGCACCATGCGATTTCATTTTATCTGCTACTTTATATCCTTCTAAAATATGTGTGAACGTATTTACTTTAAATCCCATTGAATCGGCAACATGCATCAGCATATTTAATTCAGATTGAACATAGGAATGACAAGTAATAAAACGTTTTTGGTTTAAAATTTCTGCCAATGCTTCTAGTTCCAGATTCCTGCGAAATGGAGTTGTTGTAGCTTTTACTTTTTCTGATAAAGCTTCAAAGGATTTTTGTTTTGCATCGTATTCTTTCGCTCTGGTAAAATAATCGTAATACACTTGCTCCACACCCATACGCGTTTGCGGAAAACGCAGGGTGCTGAAATCACCGGCATTACTTTGTTTCACATTTTCACCCAATGCAAATTTGATGAAGCCATCTGCTTTGGCAAATTTCATTTCTTCGGGTGATTTTCCCCAGCGTAATTTTATAAGAGCTGATTGTCCGCCAATCGGATTTGATGATCCGTGAAGTAATTGAGAAGTGGTAACTCCACCGGAAAGTTGTCTGTAGATATTAATATCCTCCGGATTAATTACATCACCTATTCGAACTTCTGAACTGGATGCTTGTGTGCTTTCATTAACACCGTTTGCAATTGCAATGTGTGAATGTTCATCAATAATTCCTGCAGTAAGATGTTTTCCTGTTCCATCAATTACCTTTGCAAAAGCAAGTTTGGGTGCACCAATATCATCCGCAATACGAACAATGCGTCCTTCAGTAATATATACATCCTGATTTTTTAAAACACCTTCTGATTCATTTGTCCAAACAGTAACATGTTTAATTAAGATGGCATCATAACGCGTTTTTAGATCATAAATAATTTTATTGAATCCATCACGGTCGTTAAGTGGTTTACCATAAGCACAAAACGGATAAATGACTTGTCCGTATTTCAGAACATCTTTTTTTACAGAATCTTTTTTCACAGATTCTTTTTTTATTTCTGTTATTAATTTAAATGTTGCACTCCAGTCGAGCCATTCGCCATCCGGAGTTTGCCCTTTCCCATTCATTGTTAATGATTCCGTATTAATAGTTCCGCTCAAACGAATGGTGCCTTTCATATCTTTAGGGTTAAAATTCAGGGAAACCGAATTGCCGAATACTATAACATTTACAGGTGTTTTAGCAGTGTCAATTAAAATATAGCCTTTTAGTTTGTCTGGTTCTCCTTCAATTTTTAATTGGTACAATCGTTTATTTCCATAAGCAAAATCATAATTGCCTCTTACATCAATAGTGCTGTAATCATTTATTTTATAAGGATTTCCCTGAATCCAGTTTTCATAAATGATCGTTTTCTCATCAAATAAATTACCGGAAGTGATGATGAAATTTGCGATCATTCCGCTTTTTAATTTGCCTAGTTTATCTGAGATGTTTAATAATTCAGCAGGTGTGGAGGTGAGTGATCTCAATGCTTGTTTTTCTGATAAACCATAACTGATCGCTTTGCGTAAATTTTTCCAGAAATCTTTTTTATCTTTCAGGTCAGCGGTTGTTAGTGCAAACGGAATAAAATATTTTTCCATCGCAACAGGATTTGCAGGAGCCATTTCCCAATGTTTTAATTCTGTTAATGAAACATTGATTGCATCGTAAGGGTCTTCAACATCGTATGCAATGGGGAAATTAAGAGGGATAATGAATTTACAATTCGTTGCTTTTATATCATCTAAACTTTGATATTCGGTTCCGCTTCCTTTGATGATGTAATTAATTTTAAATTCTTTTCCGATCTTATCGGCACGTAACACATTGAATTTGTCGGTTGTTTCGAAAATCTGCGGAAGCATTTGTAAATTATTAAATGCTTCAAGTGAAATATTAACCTCTCCCCCTGTCTCTCTCCTGGAGGCGAGAGGAGTTTGGTTTTTATACCAATCGGCATCCAGATAGGTCTGGCGAATTAATGCTATAGTACCCATTAAGGAGGAGGGATAATCTTGTGTGGAACATCCTTTGTCAAATGAAAATAGTGCTGCTGCTTTGTCGCTTAGGATCAATAAATTTTCTTTCCCATCGGCCAAAGAAACGATTGTGCCTGAACCTCTTACTATTCCATCTTTCTGAAAAGTTAAAACAGCACCAAATCCTAATTTCCGAAACTCATCTGCCGACAGGTTATTACCGGCAAAAATTTTAAATGCTTCTGTTTCTGCTTTCACAGCTTGATTCCATCCATAGGCACCTTTTGTATTGCTACCCATTTGTGGCAGCATCCCTTTGTAAATAGTTTTATTTTCGGGCATACCATAATTGGTATATGCATCGATCAGTGCCGGATAAATTGACTTTCCTTTCAAGTCAAATATTACAGAACCTTTTGGTATTGAAACTTTTGTTCCAACTTGTATAATGATCCCGTCCTTTATTAATAGAGTTGCATTGTCGATAGTTTCATCGGCATCCACAATAATCTTAGCATTTGTAAATGCATAAACAGTGTGATTTGGGTTTGTTGTTCCGTTAACAGGAAAGGTTTCCTGTGCTAAGGAGAAACATCCAATTAATAAGGTGAATACGAGTGTAACTAAATTTTTCATTTTTGTATTTTTGCGCTTTATGAAGGAATAAAAACAAAAATAGTATTTAATCCGATAGCTATCGGATTGATTTTATCTTCTATACGGACAAACAGTTTTATAGAAGGATTTTTATTACTTTTACCTGAACAAAAATCTATATACATGTTAAAAGGATTATTACATACACACTTACTTTCGGTAATTTTATTTTTACTGATCTACCTCGTTAAAACTTTTTTATTACTTGCCAATAAAAAGGAAGGCTTAGAAAAATTTACAAAAATGGTAAAGGTTCCCGAAATGATAATCAGCGTTTTATTTTTGGGTACAGGAATTTATCTGTTAATGCAGTTTGGACTTACAAAACTTTTGTTAATTAAAATTATTGCTGTGTTTTTATCAATTCCATTGGCAATAATTGGCTTCAAAAAGAAAAACAAAGTTCTGGCATCCTTAGCTTTTTTATTAATTGTTGCTTCTTACGGACTTGCGGAAGTAAATAAAAAAAGAATAGAACGACAGATCGTTAATCCTAAACTTGCTGATATCACCAATCCGGATTATAATTTAGTAAAACACGGAGAAGCTGTTTATGTAGCGTATTGTCAGCGATGCCATGGTAAAGGAGGAACGAATGGACCCGGTGGTTTAGATTTAACAGTTTCAATAACAGATCGTGATACAAAAATAAACCGTGTGGTAATCGGTACCGATCTGATGGCCGGATTTAAAGATGTGTTAAATTCTCAGGAAGTTGAAGCGGTGGTTGCCTATGTTGAAACTTTAAAAAAATAGTTAGTGGTTAGGAATTGTTTAAATTTCTTAAAAATAATTTATTAGTATCAAAAGTGTCATTCCCACCCTAGCGGAGGAATCTTTATATTTTTAAGCACAATGGTAATCAAGTAAAAAGATTTCTCGACTTCGCTCGAAATGACAATGTCCTTAAAAGAGAATGTTTTACTAAAATTTATAACAGCGTCTTAATAGAGGTAAGTTTGGGAAAGCACAGAACAATCAATAACTATAACTGGCAACTGAAAGATGTACGATACCTCAAAGAAAAAAGAAACAGCCATTTTGGTTGGATTGATCAATAAAAGTCAGGATGAAGAAACGGTTGTTGAATATCTTGATGAGTTAGCTTTTTTGACTGAAACAGCCGGTGCGGATGTTGTGAAGCGTTTTACACAACGATTGGAACATCCTGATTCCCGTACATTTATTGGTTCCGGAAAATTAAATGAGGTCCGTAATTTTGTTCTTGAAAACAAAATTGATATTGTAATATTCGATGATGAACTTTCTCCTGCTCAACAACGGAATCTGGAGAAAGAAATAAATTTAGAGAAAGAAATTAAAATAAAAGTAGTTGATCGTACCCGGTTGATCCTCGATATTTTCGCTTCCCGTGCTCGTACTGCACATGCAAAAACACAAGTTGAATTAGCACAATCTATTTATTTATTACCGCGCCTCACCAAAATGTGGGACCACTTGGATCGTATCAAAGGTGGTATCGGGATGAAAGGAGCAGGGGAATCCGAAATTGAAACCGACAGACGTATTGTTCGTGATCGGATATCTTTACTGAAAGATCGCTTGAAGACCATCGACAGACAGATGGAAACACAACGCAAAAGTCGTGGTGAAATGATACGCATTGCGTTGGTTGGTTATACCAATGTTGGTAAATCTACCATCATGAATATGTTGAGCAAAAGTGATGTGTTTGCCGAAAATAAATTGTTCGCCACATTAGATACAACAGTAAGAAAAGTAGTAATTGAAAATTTACCTTTCTTGCTTTCAGATACCGTTGGGTTTATCCGTAAATTGCCTACAACACTTGTAGAATCATTCAAATCAACCTTAGATGAAGTACGTGAGGCGGATATTTTAATTCATGTGGTGGATATTTCCCATCCGGGTTTCGAAGATCAAATTAATGTGGTAAATCAAACCTTAAGTGATATTGGTGCCGGGGATAAACCTATAATTCTGGTGTTTAATAAAATTGATGCCTTTACTTTTGAAGAAAAAGAAGCAGATGATCTGACCCCTATTACAAAAAGTAATTTAAGTTTAAATGATCTGAAAAAAACATGGATGAATAAATTGCAATCCGAGTGTTTGTTTATTTCTGCTACTAACAAACTGAATATTGATGAATTCAAAAAAGTGGTGTACGAAAAAGCAAAAGAGCTTCATCTGAAACGTTATCCATATAATAACTTTTTGTATTGATTGGAGTTTGTGATGATTTGTTTCGGGATGTCATTCCGACCGAAGTGGAGGAATCTTTATATTTATTCGCATAATTGTAAAAAGTAAAAAGATTTCTCCACTTCGGTCGAAATGACATTTAGGAACTGTCATTTCGACTGTAAGGAGAAATCTCATATTGAATTCTATAATCATAAAAGCGCGTGGTCACTTCGAGTTCGACCGGAGGGAGAGTATCGAGAAGAAGAGGGAAAAAAATGAATCCAAACATGTTCTTAATACACTTTCCTGAAAAAGAAAGGTTAACGAACCCAAAACCTGGATTATGAATAAATAAATTGAACCAAATTTATGCTGAATCTATTTTGAGAAACATTAAAATTCAAGATATTTATATTTATCCGATAAAATCCCTGGGAGGTATTCGTTTGGAGCAGGCATTGCTTGAACAACGCGGCTTGCAGCATGATAGAAGATGGATGTTGGTAGATGAAAACAATCGGTTTTTAAGTCAGCGGGAAATGGCACAGCTCACTTTATTTACTCTTTCACAACATAATTCCGGTTTCAAAATTAAAGCTCGTTTCGGAAACGAAGAAGAGTTCGAACTCCCTTTTCAAATTCAGCAAGGTGAAACAATTCAGGCAACTGTTTGGGATGATATGTGTCCGGCAATTGAATATGCGAAAGGAAGTATTTGGTTTACGAAACAGATCAAACAGAAATGCAAATTGGTTTATATGCCTGACAATACCATGCGTTTTGTTGATAAGGAATATGCTCATAAAAATGAAATTGTATCGTTTAGTGATGGTTATCCAATGTTATTGATCGGACAAGAATCATTGGATGATCTGAACAAAAGATTACAACATCCAATTGGTATGGAACGATTTCGCCCAAACCTTGTTACTCACGGCAGTAATGCCTTTGAAGAAGATGATTGGAAACAAATCAGAATCAACACGGTTGAAATAAAAATTGCAAAATCCTGTGCGCGTTGTGTCATTCCTTCTATAAATCCGTTAACCGCTCAAATAGAAAAAGAACCTAATGCAAGCCTTTCTAAATATCGTATGCGGGATAATAAAATTTACTTCGGACAAAATTTACTTCACAAAAATGGCGGATTGATTTCTTGTGGAGATGAGGTGAAAATTACCGAAATGTTAAAATTTTAATTTTGTGTGAAATACATTTATAACTTTGACACTTATCATTTTTTACTTTTTTATTAAAATTAAATTATCTGAATTAATTATTTATTAAAATAAAGAACATGCAAGCTAAAAAGAGATTTATTACAAGGATTATGTTTGCCGGAATCATTTGTGTTGGATTAACACAATGTGCTAAAGATGGTGCCGAAGGTCCTGCCGGAACAAATGGAACAAATGGAGTGGATGCCAATGCAATTTCTGCTGCTGATCAAGCTGCTTATAATGCTGCAAATGGTTTAAAAGGAGGTTTAGCCTATAATGAATTTTATATTTCCGAAACAGATTTTCCTCAACCTGCAGATACCATGATCACTAACAATCCTGATTTTTTCCGTTGTGCATCTTGTCATGGAATGGATCTGTTAGGTAGTAATGGTGCTGCTATTGCGGATGTGCCAACAGCAAGTGCGCCAACTGTTTCTTCCATAAATTTAAATACGTATGCTGCATCTCATAACATTAAACAAGTATATGATGCGGTGAAGCATACGGGTGGTCGTTTACGTAAGCCAATTTCGTATAACAGTTTTACTTCCTTAAACAGTAATATGCCTGATTATGGTTTGATCATGAGTGATGGAATGATCTGGAATATTGTAAAATATCTGAAAGAAAAAGCTGTGAATACCGATAAGCTATATGACCTGACTACTTCCGGAACGTATCCCGGTGGAACAGCCACTTTTACAAATTTTGGAAAAGATGGAATTGCAGCGAAAGGGATCATTTATTATAATGCAAATTGTACTACTGCAGGTTGCCATAATTCTACAGGATCTATACCTAGTTCTACTGAAACAGTTGGAGGCATTTTACGTTCAGAGCCGTATGCTGCTTATCACCTCATAAAATTTGGATTCCCCGGAACAGCTATGATCAATCTTCCTTTTCAATTAACAACAATGCCTGATACAACACTTCAAAATTTATACAAAGCAATTTCTGATACAACAGCTTTTCCGAATTAGAAAATCTAATTCATAAAAAAAGCCAATTGAAAATTTTTTCAATTGGCTTTTTTTATTCCCCTTTAAAGAGATGTTCTGCCTATGCTTGCATGAAATTCTGAATGCACATTTATTTCCTGCCTCGCTTTTAATTCGCTGCGCATTTTTTATTTCAAAGATAAAATATTTCTAATGAAAAGACCTGTCAGGTTTTCAAAACCTGACAGGTCTGGTATCACAATGCTTTAGTTCTTCTCTCTGCGTGGAGAGCCTAAGTGGATGGGCTACTCAAAGATAAATTCCGTTTTCTAAAGTTTGAAGATTTAACTCAGTTGGTTGATTATTATTTTTTTATGAATTTTTGTTCTGCTTCATATATTATTGTATCAGGTAAATTACCTAAATCAATTTCGATATAATGAAAATGAAGGGAAGTTGGAGTTATTAAGGTTGTCCATCTAGTTGTATCAGCACCTAATATCATTGATAATGAGTCATTATTAAAGGTGTAAGTACCTGTGTCTTTTGCAACCATATTATCAAATTCAATAAAAGTGTTATTACTGTTGAACCTAATCCAATATGTGTTGGAAGGTACATTTATTGTATCTGCGTTTCCCAGAATACCATTTGTATAATTGTAAGAAATATTCTTCTGTAATTCCCACAAATTAATTAGACTAATAGCTACCGCAGATGCTGTTGGACTTGGGCTTTGTTTGTCTTTTGTGCAACTCAAAAGAAAGAGGAATGATAAAAATAAATAATAAATTTTCATGGAAATATATGTGTTAGATTACCTTTTGATACATTGATTAGTTCTTTATTTTTTCTTGCCGAAACCAAAACCAATACCAAACTCTACTCCGTAAGAATAAAGATAGAGTTTATGATACCAAGCATCATCACCCAGTGCACTGTCACGATGTGAAGTTAGAAAACCAGTAAATGTTGGTTTAAGACTTAGAATCACATTCTGCTTTGTATAATAATTTAATCCTATACTACCATTGCCACTGAGATAATTGGAAAAACTAAAAGCTTCTCTTTCGTAAGTCGAAACAACTCCTATATGTTTTATCACACTTCTTGAAATATTGTAATAATTAATGCCTAAGGCGAAAGTGGCATAAAGCCTTTTTGATAATTCAAACTCTCCATTCATTAGTAATGGAATTCCAATTAAATAATAATTCATTTTATATGTACGATAGTCATAATAATTTATTTGACCATATTTATCATACGAAATGTAATATAAAAACCTTTTTGTATAATATCCTTTGTTTTCAAGTATTAAACCAGTCTGAATGAAAAAATGTTTGGCACACTTATATGATAATAGTGTTGAAGCGTGCCAACCTATTTTTGGAATTTGATCAGATGTTTTATAACCAACACCAGAACTGTTGATTGGCGGTTCTGCAATTTTATGACTTATTCTATAGTTATAGTCTGGTGAAAATAAAAAATTTAAAGCCCATTTTGATTCCTTGGTCACTTGCATATTTGTCGAATCTTGCGCCAACAATGAATGCCAAATAAAAATACAATAAACTAAAATTAAGAATTTTTTCATCATCGCCATTAATTTAATATGAGTTTGCCAATGTGGGTAATGCCTTTACAATTAACTACTTTGATTATATATATTCCCTTTGGATGATCTGTAAGATCAATTGAAATATTTTGATTTTCAGAAGCAATAACCTGTTTTTTCCAAATACAATTTCCTAAAGTACCATATACATAAATTCCAGAATCTAATTTATCGCTGAATTGCAAAGTAAATATTCCTGTGGTTGGATTAGGATAAATTTTAAACACCCCATCTTCCTTTTCTTCAATATTAATAGCATTTAACAGTGTTACTTTACGGTTATCGGAGCTGTCGCAATTGAGAACCACAATTTGTTCGGTAAGGGTATCTGTAATTCCATTATTATCATTTATTATTAATGTTGTCATGTAGGTACCGGGGGTATTGAAAAATACTTTTGGATGTGCAAGTTGGGATGTTGTGCCATTTCCAAAATCCCAATGATAACTATACAGCGTACCTAAAGTATCATCGCCAAATAATCCATCAAAACTTAGTGTATCATTGGGGCAATCCAACGTATCTGTATCTGTTTTTGTTTCAGATAATTCTTTTGCCCCATTGAGATAAATTTTATATGCGTAATCATCTGCATAGCTAAACATATCGTGAACATCTATCTTTAATTTTCCCGACAAGGTTGTCATGTAAGTATTAGAATGATAATTTGAAACTGCCCCGTACGAGCTAAGCTGACGCGTTTTGCTTTTTTGTGCGGCAGGGCTTAGGTTGTTTTTAATTTCTGTTAAGCTTTGCTTACAAGATGTTTCAAATCGTTCATCAAGTTTTATTGGTCCGTTTTCATAAGCACTACTCATTCTCCATTCATTTGGTTGATTTACAAAACCTGCTTCAACAGGATTAGAATGAATGTAATCGACTTTTTGTTGGATCATTTTATTGCTATATAAAAAGAAAGGATGGTTATCATGTTTCCAAAATTGCATGCCTTGTTTTTGTGGACTATGCTTTCCATAAAATTCGAATTGATAAAGCATCCATTCTTTTCTGCTCTCTTGAGGATTTTCAGTAATTGCTTTCAATAATTTTTTTGCTGTAAAAGATTTCAAATCTCTTAAACTATTCGAAATTTCACCGTTTTCAGAATACGAAATAAAATGAACATGGCTTGGCATGATGCAATAACAATATATTTTCAGATTTTTTATTTTTCTGGCAGTACTGAATACTTTCAATTAAAATTTCCTGATATTCTCTTCTTGTAAAAACATCAATCCATCCAGCAACACTAAAACTTACAAAATATAAACCCGTGCTATCTGTTTTGTATTTCTCTGACATAGAAAACAAATTTAGTAAAAATGAAATTTAAACTTTTACTTCAACCATTTTCTTTCGTAAGCAGCGCTTACAGACAACAAAAAACACGAAGTAGCTATACACGAGCTTGCACTCGAACTTCGCGCTTACTGTTTTTCTATACCTTAATGGCCTATGGGGTTAATAATTCGAACTGCCTAAAGTAATGGAGTTAAAAAATGTATTTTTATTTGCTGTTAAATTTGTTAAATCATCTTGAAAGCCTGCAATCATAAATGTAAGAAGTGATTTTGGTTTATAATAAATGCGTGTATATGATAATACGATTCTACCAGTATAAAGATCATTATATGTTAAATTCATCTCCAATCCTTTATATCCGCTTGATAAGGCAAGTGTGTTCATTTCTGTTTGTGACGAATTTGTACTTCCAATAAAACTATTTACAATTGCGCTTAAAGTATCGCCCTGTGTAAGTTGTAAGGCATTAGTAAATGTAGTGTTTGAAGAATCCAGATTCGCACCGGTAAATTTTAGTATGTGAAAAAATAAAGAGGAGTCTTTCACCATTGAATAATGTTTAATATTTAGTGTATCCATAACTGTTGGATTATCTGGCAAGGAAAAGTTAAATCGTACTGTATCATTAATCACAGAGTCTTCCGAAAGCCTAATGACAGGCGTTTTGTCAACTACTATAGGCCATGGAGGAGTTTGACAAAACAGATTAGTAATTTGTATTGAACAAATAATTGCAAGTATGTAATTTTTCATGGTTTATATTTTTTTGTCCTGTTTTTTAAATTCATCATAGAGCCAGAAATAATCTAAATTCTTAATTTATTCCTTCACAAACTTTTTATCACTATTTTATTGTTTAATTAATTTTTTTATTTCCATTTCTTCCAATTCATTAATGCTGCGTACATAATAAATACCTGCTGAATAAGCAGAAATATCAATACTAAATACCGTATTAGATGAAGCATCGCTTGACCAAATAGCTTTGCCCATCATATCAAAAACTTTTAAATCTTTTATCCCAATGGGTTGGTTGTTATGAGTTACAACAATTTGAAAAGTGCCGTTGTTTGGATTTGGTATAATGCTGATTCCAGAAACCGTTTGTGTTTTTGAAACAGTACCTTGTGTATTAACTAATGCAGACGAATTCGTATTTTGTACAATAGGGTTATTATCGCTATTACTTGCAGATTCAATATTATCGGTTTCTTTTGGATAGTTTACAAAAGTTGTTTGTCCTGTATAGGCTACTAAATTTTCTGTTGGTGATTGATTATTTGAGTCTGTTGAAGCTATTGGTTTCCTGTATTCTCCATCCGTTGCACAATGAAATCGTTGAACTGTGGCAGCAAATTCTGAACCTGCCTGAGCTTGGAAACCAGGTAATAATGCGATTTCTTCCCCTGCATGATAGGTTACATCAGCATTATTATTAACAGTATTGCTTGCTGTGATAGTATTAAAGGCTTCAACAGTTGTTGGATTACCTGAGTTACCAAAAGTTATTCCACCAACAACTGAAGGGTAAGGGATTGTAATTACCCTGTCCATATAATTAACTGTTGCAACGGTGTTGCCTTGAATAATATGATACAAATTATAATACAGCATATAGTCCAAACCATTGTATTCTCCATCAGGTGAACCAATATTATCGCCATTCATTTTATGATACCCATATGGTGGTCTTGGAATTCTACATTCTTCGTCATAAACTCGGCTGTCGGCAGACCATTCAAATGTCGCACAATTACCACCTGTATAATGATAACAATAAGGTCCATTACAAGGTGCACTATTGATCAAATCTGTATATTTACTATCAGGTATTGGGTTTATTCCACCATGCAATACCTGACGAAGTAATGGCATATGCCAGTTCTGAAGTGCAAGACCTGGTATGCCATAATCTAAAGTTGCAGCATATTGCCTTCCAGCAAGGCTAATAGCTGTTATATTATGCGGTGGTTGAGGTAATAAGGAAGTCAATAAAAGTGCTAATTCAGCTGCATGATTTGGATTTGCGTAATAAATTGGATGTGAAATGATCTGTTCCATTATTGGAACAGGATTAGGATATGTTAAGGATACATTATCATACCAACAATTACCAATTGCTGCCAACTGTTCAACCTTATAATCTTCATGAACTGGCCCCAATCCATAACCTTGAAAAAGAACAATATTACTTAATACTTTTGGTTCGTACTGATAAGTATTACAAGAATGAACAAAAGGAAAGCATTCAGCATAAGTAGGCTGAGCAGGGGCAGGCAAAAAGTCAGGATCTGATAGTACATTATTAATATAGCAAGTTGCTTCGCTTGCCCCATAAAGAAGGTACCAAGGATTTGGACCATTAACTACAAGATTTCCATCAGGTTGTTTTACTTTCCAATCATTATTTTGTAAATAAGTCATAATTCTATTGGTGATATTTAGAGCTTCTTGTCGGATATTAGTATTGCCATCATAATTATTCAATGATTGCGCAACCCATTGCCCGGAAGAATTTTTTATTTTATATTCAATTGGTGAATAAATTGGTAGGCAGCGTGCCATTAATGCAAAGCCACTAAACAAATGCCATATCTGGTCATGACTCATCCATGTACCGGGTTGAAATCCTTGAGCAACAGCATCATAATAATCCGAGTAAACGGTATTAATTGATGTGGATGAGGCGATACCATTTTTCAATTTGGGATGATCATCTAAAAACGTACTATATACATCATCCCTCATAAAAAAGCCATTTAAATTAGCGGATGATTGTGTTAAAGGAGGTGTTGCATTAATGTTATAAAAGAATGTTTCAGCTTCTTCATCCAAGCGGTTAAAAGCTTTTAAAGCGTAATATAATTCTTGAACAGTTGTATCTGTTAGTTGATTATTATCACGTAATAATTTATATTCAGTAGCCAAAACGGCAATATAGTTGCCAAGGCAAATTATTTGGTCACCCCATTTTGCTCCTGAAATTGTATTAGTAATGTTATACCCTCTTTCGCCCATTGGAGATGAACATCCCTGGCAATCACCTTTTGCCAAAAAATCGTTTACCAAACGGTAATGATACCACCAATATTTTTTCAAATTTAGTTGGTCGGTTTGGGCATTTACATGAATCGAATGGATAAATGTAAGTACAAATAAAATTTTATATAATCTTTTCATTATTGAGTCCTTTAGCGTTTTAATTTCAAATAATATTCTTTTCCATTATAATTGCTTTTCAACCAAAAATCTTTCATTGTCAATCTTTGAATTGCCCAAATACATGGTTGATGTAATGTTATATTATTGGGAGGCATTAAACTATTATTGGGAGGGAAGGGAGTACTTGTACTAATTTCAATGTCCTTTTTATTATTAGTAAATGCCCAATGTCCACTAAATCCTTCATTGGGGTTTACAATCAAATTATTACATCTAAATTCATAGGTTGGATCGTTATCACCATGTGCCTGATGAAACCTGTATTTCCCATAATAAGGATCTTTAAAATAAGCAGAGGAATCGTTACCGTTTATTGAAAAATAATCAACAATCCAGTCGCCATTCACTATCCTGTGTTCTTTTGTAAAGATTGATAATAATGGTCCATCTGGATATTTTTTGCAACTTGTAATTACTATGACTACAAGTATTGTATACAGTAATTTTTTTTTCATTTTTTTTGTACTTTTTCGAGTTTTTCAATACGTTTATTTTGTTCTACAACATACAGGGTTAGTTCCTCAATTTTTTTCAATAAAAGTTTATTCATTTCTGCAAGGTCAACACCATTTTCAATTACTTCTTTTTCAGACGGTATGCCAGATAAGTGTTTATTAGTTTTGTAATAATTTTCTACTTCGTTTAATTTTGGAAGGATATAATTTTCATTGAATACATAATCTGCCCAGTTTGAAACAGTAGCAAATGCTGATTGCATTACTACTTTGCCGCTTACTGTTAAAAGTGCATCCGCATAATGCAGGCTATTTGCCGTTAACTGTTGGGTACCAATTACCACCTTACCATGTAGAATGGAATTACCGTTTACATCTAATTTTGCGTTTGGGGTATCTGTGCCAATACCAACTAATCCAGCTTGTCCATTAAACCAGTACACATAATTACATTCCCTCCATTATCACCAGCACTCATATAAATATTTCCTCCACTTGGTCCAGTACACATTAATACATCTTTACCGCAATAATAATTTACTAATAAACGTGGTGCTATACCATCGCTATTCTCTCCAGCGATATCTATTATTCCATTTGCGCCATCCCAACCCATTGACATTAGATTGGAAAACCCATCGGAAGTATATCCTCCCGATGCTAATAAACCTTCAAAATAATTAAGAGGTACTGTGGGTGCAAAACAAAAACTTGGTGGAGGTATAGGGTCGACAGGGCCAAAACTTAAGACCTCAGAATGTCCGGCTGAAGCTGGTGTGAAGCTTATTTTTTTGTTCCCTGCAAAAGTAAGACTGCCGTTGGCGGTAAAATTCCCACTTACTTTAACATCTCCATTCACATCCAATTTAGCCTGTGGAGCTTTTGTTCCAATACCAAAATTTCCGGTGGTGGTTTGTATAATGTCATTGTTGTTTACTTGTAAACCTGTAAAGGTTGAAATTTCTTGCCAGACACCACTACTCGAAAGTACTTGGGTAAAACTATTGTTAAATTGAATGTGTTCAATTTTTCCATTTTGATCATGTTTGATAATCCCTTCACCTTGCCCATTTAAATTATGAAGAATAAGATCACCGTCAATCCGCAAATTTCCGTTCACGTGTAATTTTTCCATTGGTGAAACGGTTCCAATCCCAACCTTCCCTGGAGCGGTTTGTATAATGTCAGTATTGTTTAATTGTAAACCGATGAGGGTTGAAATTTCACTCCAAACACCACTACTGCTTAATACCTGTGAAAAATTTTGGTTAAAAGGGATACGTTCAATTTTTCCTAAATTATCATACCTGATAATTCCATTTCCTGTCCCGCTTAAATTCTTTAAGAACAAATCGGCATTCGGATCAATTTCCAATGCTTTTAAATTATTAGTCCTGAAAATTAAGGAGGTGGCATTGGTAGTGCCAATAAAATCTGTACTGGTAACACTATTTCCATTGGTGTTCCATTTTTGCTGATTCTGAGGCAAAGGAGTTGCCGGGCCCTGGGCAAGTACATTTACCACAGATAAAATAATTAAGTTAATTAAGAGTAGCGCTTTGTTGAAAAAAGCGTGCGTTGGCAAAAGCGTGCGTTTCATTTTTTCGGGTTTTAAGTTAGGGAAATTAGAGTATGCTTTGGCTAACCTAGTTCAAGTATTTATGAAAAGCAAATTTCTTATTCAAATTTAGCCGGCATTTTTATCCAACGGTGGTTTTTTTGATCCTGCGGTAGTTTTCTGTCGCAAAAGGGTGATAAGGCTCATGTTTATTTGCTGCAGATTTACAGACTGACTCTTCTTTTTAAAAGTATTAAATACTATAATCATTGCCACTGCAATTAATCTTTTTTAAAATCAGCGAATCTGCGGCTGTATCCTTAAGCTCTTCAAAGGCACAATTTTAGAGAGCCAGACATAACCCTGCCCCAGGCATTTTATTTTCGATACAGCACCCTCAACATTTTTTCATCTCTTTTATACACATCAATAAAAAAGTGCAACTCATTACAATCATCTGCTTCCACCGTAAAATAATTAATATAAATTGGGATCGGATGTTTGATGTAAACATATTTTTGTCTTTCAATACGAAGATCCTTTTTTAAGGAGTCAAAAGGATAATTGAGACTATCGTCACGGATCAGGAATTTTGCAAAATCCATGAACTTTTCTAAACGCACACAACCGTGACTCATGGCTCGCATTTCGCGATTAAAAAGTCTTCGGTTATCCGTATCGTGCATATATACACCATATTTATTTTCGAAATTAAATTTTAAAATTCCAAGTGAATTGTCGTCACCCATGCGTTGACGCAATTTCCAGGGGAAATAATTTTTAGTGTATTTTTTCCAGTTAATAACTGTGTCAACAATATTATTATACCTGTCAAGCACATCAAAATTTTTCCTTCGCAAATAAGAAGTATCTCGTTTTAAAATGGGTAAAATTTCTTTTGTGGCAATACTAAGCGGAACGGTCCAGTATGGATAAATAATAAAATAACGAATCGTACTTTTCAGCAATGGCGTTGGATGATCAGGTGTCCCCGTAATCACCCGCGATTTCATCACCAGTGTATCTTCTTCTATCACCCGCATTTCATACTTAGGAATATTCACCCAAACAAATTGTTTTTCGGCAGGTGCATTTTTCCATCGCCAACGTTCCATATTTAGTTCTATCTGATGGATGTAATCTTGTTTGGTTCGTTGCAAAGCTTTAAATGTAAGTTTGCCGATCTTCCCATCTTCAGTTAAATTATTTTTGCATTGAAAATTTTTGATCGCTTTTGCTAATTTGATCGAATCATTACCACTAACTTCTTTATAATAATCATGACTGGCTATCAAACGGTTTTTTAAACGTTCCTTAAATGTTAATGAATCTGATTCGCGACTTGCTAAACTATCCCAGTCTGAATCTTTAAATTCAAATTTGAAATTTTTTAATGCCTTTTTTAATTTCCGGTACTGCTCATTTTTGGGCTCCAGAGAATCGATTGCGGAGCGAATTGCATTTTTCGTTAATGCGGCATTTAAAATTACTACCAAATTGGTATCCATTTGATCTGCTTTCCACTCACGGGTGAGACTATCCGCATTTAAGCGACCTTTATGAACGTTTATGGCAAAAGTAAAAAAGGCATCCGTTAATAACAGGTCGAGTTCTGAAACTTTTACAGCATCAAATTTTTTAGTTACACTATCTTTTTCTGTTTTTATTAAACTATCAATTTTTTCTATATGGTAATCCCTTGAGATCAAACCATATTCATCCGCATTTTTCAAGATTGTTAAAAGGGTATCACCTTGTTTATTAAGTTTTCCTTTATCGGTCCAGCTAACTTCAAAATCCTTTATCTGATAAAATTCGATAATAGATTTGCTTGAAAAAAGACTGTCGTTCGCAATAATCAGTGTTTTTAAAGTGTCGGCATCTTCGAGTTGATCGGACAGCAGATCAGTTACTTCTTCATTGATAAGTTCGGGATCTTCCACCAATACAATTGGCTTCGGTTTTGGTTCCGAACATTTATTACAACCCAGAATAGTGAATACAACAAATAGAAAGAAAAATGAAGTTTTGCGATACAAGGGAAAAAAATTTGTTCTTCAAAGGTACAAAATTGCCCTACATGGCAGGAAGAAACTAATTATATTAAAAGTATGCACCATAAATCCGCTTTAAAAGGATTTTGTGCTATTAACAAGTTGTTAACAATTGAGCAAAGTTTTTAACGACCTGTTTTTTATCATCTTTTTTAATGCTTAATTTGATTTTTAAATAAAATCATACTATTAACAGGACTAATTTTTACTAATGAAAATAAAAAACATTTTCTCTATAACCTTAATTATTGTGGCTATGGTTGTAGCTTTTAACTCAAGCGGGATTGCACAAGCAAGTTATTACAAAGGGTATGTCATATTATTAACCGGAGATACACTCAAAGGAGAGATCAAAATGAACCCCAAACGCGAATTTGATAATTTTACCAAAGCTTCTTACCGAAAAAGTGAAGGGTCGGAAATAAAAACATTTAGTCCTAAAAAGATCAAAGAATACCATGTTAATGGAATAATTTATGTTTCGAGAAATATCGAAGGGGAACAAATTTTCATGAAACAACTTTCAGGTGGATGGGTTAACTTATACGAAGCACAAGTGGAAGTATATCAAATGAATGAACTGAAGATCAAATCGGATTATTACATGGAAAAAGTAGCTGAAGCCGGTCCAATAAAAATAAAATCAGGTAGGTTTAGAAAGCAGGTAGAAGAAGTAATGTCGGACAATCTGGAAATAGTAAAAGCCTTACAGGATAAAACGTACGACTACGAGAATATTGTTGAAGTATTTAACAGCTATAATAAATCTGCAAAAAATTAACTATTGATATAGCAAAAAAAAGAGGCTGATGAACATCAGCCTCTTTTTTTTGTATAAATTAAAATAAATGAGGTAATTTGCCTCTTGCCTTATGAAACGTGTCGATTAGGAAATACATACTTCTTTTTACAGTCCTCTTTTTTTTCTGTGATTTTTATCCATCACAAAAAAAAGTAGAATTGCTCGTGGCTGAATATGACGATAATGCCGCTATTAATCATTTACAATATCTGAACAATTATGTTTTTCTGGATGGTGTGATGGTTTCAAAAGAAACCATTTTAAGTGTTCCAACCGAAAAAATTGGTGTAAAAGGCAACTATGTAAGATTTGATATTGGTAAAAATAAGATCTATCGTAATCGTTATGTTGTAACAGGTATTGGCAACATCATTGATTTCAGAAATAAAAAATTATTGCTTACCGAAAAAGATGAATTTGTGGCATTTCAAGGTGATAGTATTGTATTTCATACCGATGATATTTTTAAAGGCAACTATTTTTCTGTATTCAACCTGAAAACTGAAAAATATCAAAAAGTAGAAAATGCAAACTTTAATCCCATCCCCAGACCGGATGTGGAGGTGGATGAAACAACCAAGCCGTTTAGCATTAACATGTATCGTGTAAACGGAAAAAAAGAAGTACTGGTGAAAGATGCCGGTTATGGAGAATCTCAGCCGCTTATTGGAGAAGATGTAAAACGGAAGTTCCCTATCTTCTGGCTGAATAATACTTCGTTTTTATATGTCAATTTCAATAAGAATCAGCAAATAGCAAGTATTTATAAAGTAAATACGGACAATACCTCCGAAAAAATTGCTGATATAGAGGAAATCCCGGCAAGTGCGGAAAATACATTTTTTGAATTTGGTGAAGGTGGTGCTGTAATTTATTCCTGTGGAAAAGGCCGTTTCCAAATAGATCTGGTAAAAAAGAAAGCGGATAAGATTTTATTTGAGACGATTGGAAATAATTTTTTTGTTGAATCAGAAGAAAATCCAAAATATGGAAGAATGATAAAATTTGATACCAAAGAAATAGGAAAAAAATGGTGTCGGTTTGATAATGCGAAAACAATAAATGGTTTTGCAGCTTTTCAAAATGATATGGTAATTGGTACCGAACGTTATCCACAAGGAGTTGTCGTTTGGAATACAATAACAAATAAATGGACCACACTGGAAATCTCCTCGCTGGCAGAAATTATTGGCTGGGTGGAGAACTAAGATAAAATAGTTTAAAGTTTGAAGGTTCTATTCTCATTAACACTTTTTACTTAAGAACTTTAATTTTTTTAATTCGGGCAACAATTAAAAATTTACCTTTGCCCTCTCTTAAAATAAGAAATTTAGTTTTAGGATTCGTTTAACGAACTTTTTAAATTAAACTTTCGAACTTTAAACCTTGTCCTGATCAAATTCAGGATCTAATAAAAGTAAAATGTCAGAAGAAAAAATAATTGTCGGGATTTCACAAGGCGATATTAATGGGATAGGGTTAGAAGTGATCATAAAAACATTTCTGGATCCACAAATGTTTGATATCTGTACTCCTGTTGTTTTTGGTTCAAACAAAACGGCTTCTTTTCATCGTAAGGCATTAAATATTGAAGACTTTAGTTTTAATCAGATCAAGGATGTTTCAGAAATAAATCATAAGCGCGCTAATATTATCAACGTGTATGAGGAAGAGGTGAATGTGGAGCTGGGCAAACAAACTGCTGATGGTGGAAAATACGCATTAAAATCTCTGGAAGCAGCAGCTTATGCATTGGCTCAGGGGAAAATTCATGTATTGGTTACTGCACCAATTAATAAGGAGAATATTCAATCTCCCGATTTTAAGTTCCCTGGTCATACCGAGTATCTGGATGAAAAATTTGCCGATGGGAAAAGCAGTTTAATGTTTTTAGTGAGTGATACTTTACGTGTAGCTGTTGCCACTGGTCATATTCCCGTAACACAGGTTGCCCAGGCACTAACTTCCGAAAAAATTCAAAGCAAGTTACAAGCATTGAACAAATCACTGATTCAGGATTTTGAGATCCGTAAACCTAAAATTGCCGTTTTAGGTTTAAATCCTCATGCCGGAGATAATGGCGTGATAGGAAACGAAGAACAAAACATCATTATTCCGGCAATTAACAAAATGAAGGAGGAAGGCATGTTGGTTTATGGTCCTTACTCAGCAGATGGTTTTTTTGGAAATGGGGCATACAAAAATTTTGATGCAGTATTAGCCATGTATCACGATCAGGGATTGATACCTTTTAAAACAATTGCATTTAATTCGGGAGTGAATTTTACAGCCGGATTACCAATTGTCCGCACCTCCCCGGATCATGGAACAGCTTATGATATTGCAGGAAAAAATGTGGCTTCCGAAGAATCTTTTCGAAGAGCAATATATACTGCAATTGATATTTATAAAAGACGTAAATTGTTTAAAGAGATAAGCATCAATCCCTTAAAGATTAACCCAATAAAACGGGAACGGTAAAGATCTCATCTGCCAAAAAACATATTTAATAGATAAAAATCGGTTAAAAAGCTTGTTTTTTATCCGATTTTTCAATTTTTCAACACAAAACCACCCGAAATTATATTTTCATCAATATTTTGAAGTAAGGCAGAATTTTTTACCTTTGTGACCTTTCTTTAAAACTTAGGCAAAAATGCAGACCAGAAAAGAATATATTATTCAGTTTGTAGGTTTGAGTGTTGGAGAGCATTTATTTGAATTTAATATCAGTGATTCGTTCTTTGAAGGCCTTGATTATTCTGAAATAAAACAAGGTAACATTAACGTTATTCTCAAATTATTAAAACAATCCAGTATGATGGTTTTTAGTTTTGAGATCAGCGGAACAGTAAGAATGAATTGCGATCGTTGTGCGGCAGAATTTGATTTGCCAATCAATGGAAACTATAAACTGATTGTGAAAGTAGGAGGGAATGATGCAAGTGGCGAAGATGATGATATTATTACCATTGCTGCCAATGAACATGAATTAGATCTGTCACAATATTTGTATGAATACATTACACTTTCTTTGCCGGGTAAACGAGTTCATCCGGATGATAAAAAAGGGAAAAGTACATGCGATAAAGAAATGCTAAAAAAACTAGATCATTTTATTACTGAAGAAGAGAAAGAGGAGGAAAACGATCCTCGTTGGAACGATCTGAAAAATATAAAATTAAATTAAAAAGTAAATAATAACAATTAAATAAATACAGTAAAATGCCACATCCTAAGCGAAAATTATCGAGATCGAGAAGAGACAGCCGTAGAGGTCAAGACAAAGCAGTAGCGTCAACCCTTTCAACATGTTCAAATTGCGGAGCCCCAACATTGTACCACCGTGTTTGTGGTGAATGTGGTTTCTACAGAGGAAAACTAGCAGTTGAGAAAAAAGTTTCTGCTTAATAAATTAAGTTAAATAAGTAATTGGTTAATCGGGTATTTAAGCAATGTGTGCTTAGCCTTATTTTTCTGTTTACTCAATAACCATTAGCTTTTCATTTATGAAGATAGGTATAGATATTATGGGCGGTGATTTTGCACCCGAAGCAACAATTTTCGGGGCAATTTTAGCTAGTAATGAGTTACCAAAAAATATTCACCTTGTATTAATTGGTGATAAGGATCAGATAGTTGCTGGTATCAAAAAGCATGAGGCTGATCCAAAGAATTTTGAAATCGTTCATACCACCGATATTGTTGGTATGGGGGAGCACCCTACTAAAGTCTTTTCACAAAAACCCAACTCCTCAATGGCTGTTGGGTTTCGTCTTTTAAAAGAAGGGAAAATCGATGGCTTTGCCAGCAACGGAAATACAGGTGCTATGCTTGTTGGTTCTATGTTTAGCATAAAAGTAGTTCCCGGTGTGATCCGTCCTTGCATCACTGTTATCTTACCCAAAGAAAATGGTGGCGTGGGTCTTTTATTAGATGTGGGTACCAATGCTGATTGTAAGCCGGATGTGTTATATCAGTTCGGTGTACTCGGATCTTTATATGCCGAACATGTTTATGGGATCAAAAATCCAAAAGTTGCTTTATTAAATATTGGTGAAGAGCCGGAAAAAGGGAACCTGGTTGCGCAAGCAGCTCATTCGTTAATGAAGGATTCTAAAGATTTTAATTTCATCGGAAATGTGGAAGGTCGTGATATTTTTAATGACTTTGCAGATGTTATTGTATGCGATGGCTTCACTGGAAATGTGGTTTTAAAAGAAGCCGAAGCTTTTTATACGATGATCAAAAAGAGAGGATTGAGTGATCCCTACTTCGATCGGTTTAATTATGAAAATTATGGAGGAACACCCGTGTTAGGTGTTAATTCTACGGTCATGATCGGACACGGCATTTCAAATGAAATTGCAGTGAAAAATATGATATTACTTACAAAAGGTGTTGTTGAGGCTAAATTAGCCGACAAAATAAAAGACGTATTTCAATAATGACAAAAACTACCGCTTCTATCACTGCTGTTGCAGGATATGTTCCTGATTACATTCTTTCAAATGAGGAATTAGTAAAAATGGTTTCTACTGATGCGAACTGGATCGAAACACGTACAGGAATCAAAGAACGAAGAATATTAAAAGGAGAAGGCTTAGGAACATCTGATATGGCAGTGATCGCTATCGAACGATTGTTAAAAAAACGTGGCATTACCCCATTGGATATCGATATGATCATTGTGGCTTCTGTTACTCCTGATTTGATTTTTCCTTCAACTTCCAATATTATCTGTGATAAAATAGGAGCAACCAATGCCTGGGGATTCGACCTGGCAGCAGCTTGTTCAGGATTTATTTTTGCACTTACAACAGGAACTCAGTTTATTGAGACCGGTAAATGCAAAAAAGTAATAGTAGTTGGAGCAGATAAAATGTCCTCTATTTTAGATTATACCGATCGTTCCACGTGTATAATTTTTGGTGATGGTGCAGGAGCCGTATTACTGGAGCCAACTACAGACGGGCATGGAGTTATCGATTCCATATTAGGAGTTGATGGTTCGGGCAGGGCTCATTTACATCAAAAAGCAGGAGGTTCTGTAAAGCCTCCTTCACATGCCACTATTGATGCAAAAGAACATTTTGTATATCAGGAAGGACAAGCAGTCTTTAAAAGAGCTGTTGTAGGAATGGCAGAAGTTTCGGCAGAAATAATGGTAAAAAATAAGTTAACAGCTGATGATGTTGCATGGTTGGTGCCGCATCAGGCAAATAAACGGATCATCGATGCCACGGCTGAACGCATGGGTTTATCATCTGAAAAAGTGATGTTGAATATTCAAAAATATGGTAATACCACTGCAGCAACAATACCATTATGCTTATGGGATTATGAAAAACAATTAAAAAAGGGTGACAATATTATTTTGTCAACTTTTGGCGCAGGTTTTACCTGGGGAGCAATTTATGTTAAATGGGCATATAACTCTTAATTTACTTGGAATGAAAATTTATTTTTTATAGAGTACTAATTTTAAAAAATTAAATCAAATGAAATTAAACGAAATACAGGATTTAATAAAGTTTGTTGCAAAATCTGGCGTTAGCGAGGTTGAACTAGAGACTAAAGATGTGAAAATTATCATCAAAACTCCTGCAGGAAGAGGAAAAGAACAGGTTTTTGTTCAGCCTGTTACACAACCTGTTGCTCAAGTTGCAGCGCCTGTAACTCAACAAGTAGTTACAACATCTCAGGAAATAAAAACTGCTGAACCAGTTGTAACTTCAGAAGAAGCAAAATACATTACCGTAAAATCTCCGATGATAGGAACCTTTTATCGTTCTTCTTCACCTGATAAGCCTTCCTTTGTAAATGTAGGTGATGATATTGATACCGGTAAAGTAATTTGCATTATTGAAGCAATGAAGCTGTTCAATGAAATAGAGTCAGAAGTTAAAGGGAAAATTGTAAAAGTATTGGTAAATGATGCAACTCCGGTTGAATACGATCAACCATTATTTTTAGTAGATCCAAGTTAAGTTAGAGAATTAGTTAATTAGAGAAATGGAGATTCTGGATCATTAAATCTCCAATTCTCTATTTCAACAAATCATCAATTCAAAAACCATGTTCAAAAAGATATTAATAGCAAACAGAGGCGAAATAGCATTACGTATTATTCGTACCTGTAAGGAAATGGGAATAAAAACGGTAGCTGTCTATTCTACTGCCGATAAAGATTCATTGCATGTAAAATTTGCCGATGAGGCAGTGTGCATTGGTCCTCCGCCAAGTAAAGATTCCTACTTAAATATACAAAGTATTATTTCAGCTGCTGAAATTACCAATGCTGATGCGATTCATCCGGGTTATGGTTTTTTATCAGAGAATGCAAAGTTTTCAAAAATTTGTCAGGAGCATAATATAAAATTTATTGGGGCTACACCCGAAATGATCAATTCCATGGGCGACAAAGCTTCTGCAAAAGCAACCATGATCGAAGCCGGTGTTCCTTGTGTTCCGGGTTCAGAAGGTTTATTGGAAAGTGCAGCGCAAGCAATAGAATTAGCCCCGAAGGTTGGTTATCCTGTGATCATCAAAGCTACTGCAGGTGGCGGTGGTAGAGGAATGCGTATTGTCTGGAAAGAAGAAGAAATGGAAGCCCTGTATGATTCCGCATTTAAAGAAGCAGAAGCTGCATTTGGAAATGGCGCCATGTATATGGAAAAATATATTGAAGAACCACGCCATATCGAAATTCAAATTGTTGGTGATCAATATGGAAAAGCGTGTCATTTATCAGAAAGAGATTGTTCCATTCAAAGACGTCATCAAAAATTGGTAGAGGAAACTCCATCCCCTTTTATGACCACTGAATTGCGTGATGCAATGGGTGCTGCTGCTGTTAAAGCTGCAACAGCCGTTAGGTACGAAGGCGTTGGAACTGTTGAGTTTTTGGTTGATAAGCACCGCAATTTTTATTTTATGGAAATGAATACACGTATTCAGGTGGAGCATCCGATAACTGAAGAGGTAATCAACTATGATTTGGTACGTGAACAAATATTGGTTGCAGCAGGTGTTCCTATTTCCGGAAAAAATTATTTTCCTCAATTATGTGCAATTGAATGTCGGATCAATGCTGAAGATCCATTTAATAATTTCCGTCCTTCACCGGGTAAAATTACTACGTTACATACACCGGGCGGACATGGCATTCGTGTAGATTCTCATATTTATGCAGGTTATACGATTCCTCCGAATTATGACAGCATGGTTGCAAAACTTATAACCGTTGCTCAGACACGTGAGGAAGCCATTGCAAAAATGCACCGTGCTTTAAGTGAGTACGTTATTGAAGGTGTAAAAACAACCATCCCTTTTCATTTAAAATTAATGAAAGACGAAAATTTTATTAAAGGAAATTATACAACAAAGTTTTTGGAAGATTTTGATCTTACTGAATAAATCCTATTATTTCTTATACAAAAAAGGAGCTTCAATTTTTGAAGCTCTTTTTTTTGCACTAACTTTTTCAATTAGAAATTCCAATTAGAAATTCCAATTTGAAGGAGCTATTTCATCAGCTGTCTTTGCTAAAAACCTGAGTTCGATAACTTGATATAAATATCATTAAATATTAATAGACGGAGGATATTATTTCGGAACTGTCATTTCGAACGAAATGAAATGAAGAGAGAAATATCATTTTGCGAAGAAGAGATTTCTCCCTCTGGTCGAAATGACATTTAGGAAAGTCATTTCGAACGAAATGAAGAGAGAAATCTCATTTTGCGAAGAAGAGATTTCTCCCTCTGGTCGAAATGACTTTAGGAAAGTCATTTCGAACGAAATGAAATGAAGAGAGAAATCTCATTTTTGCAAAGAAGAGATTTCTCCCGGAGTTTCTTCCCGCATTATTTCCAAAAAGGAAAAATAGTTTTTAAATTTGATGGATTTATTTCACAGGCATCAATGACAATTTTCCGTAAGATTGTTTATTACCCGCCTTTACAATATAAATATATGATCCATTTGCTATTTTCCTTCCGGCATCATCTCTTCCATCCCAAATGATTTCATGTGTTCCGGACATTTCCTGATTGCTTTGAAGCGTTTTTAATTTAGTTCCGAGAATAGAATAAATTTCAATAGTGACTTTCGAAGTTTCGCTAATGAAATAGCCGATATTCACCTTGTTTTCGAAAGGATTAGGATACGCATACGTTCTCAGGTCAGATGAAACCCGACTAATGTGTTCGTTGATCCCATTCACAACGTATTCTTGTGACAACATTGAATCGATGTTGTATAGTTCATCCCCCGGTTCATAAATTAACCATTGGAACGAATCGAACAGCATTTCATTTGTGGTGCTGGTTCCTGCAATAACAGTAACAGGCGGACTGCTTGGGTTATTTGGGTTTGAAGTTGTATTGTCAAATATATGCCTGGAATATAGCTTATAGCCATTCGGAACTTTTACCAGCTGCTTAAATGTATAATATCCTTGCCAATCGAAATTCCAGTTATTTATTCGAATCAATGGAATAGTATCAGTAGCCGCATAGGCATAGTTTACCATAAATGTAGCCAGTTTATGCGAATGAGGAAATGCTGAGAACATCGAAATACTATAAGGTAGTGTTCCTGATGCAGGATATTGTGCTGTAAACGTTTTAACAGTGTTTGCCGGAATATATAATGACCAGTTTTGTAAAGGAGTAGTCACATATACCGGACGAACACCTGTTGTTCCCGGAGGATAAAAATAGATCCTGATTTTTGTGCTGTCCTGAACTCCCGCAGTTCCTGCAGGATAATGAATCTGAAGTACAATTTTCGAACCTGATTTTATAGAAATCCCCATTTTTAAAGGTCCGGAGCTTGGAAAAACGGTTGGAGAAGCCCCTGGAGCATAACCACCAATACTAAAATCTCCGGAAATGTTGTAACAAGCCCCCGTTAGATCGCTTGTCGTTGTCCCAAGTGTATCTATGTTTGCAATAACGTGATGCACAATCGTTGCATTTCCTGCAACTATTTCATAAGCCCGGATAATGCGATTTTGAGTGAGCCCGGTCGGAATAGAAAAACAGACATAACTATCATTCGTAGAAGCATTGCTTGTAAATGTTGGTATTTTTAGCTCAAGGTCAGGTGCCCCATATAATTGGTACTGAGGATAAACAGGCGGAGCCGGTGCAAGTGTTGTATCACCGGCAGGTGTTCCATTAGCGATCCAGTTCAGGATAGCATTTTTTTCAGGAGTAGAAATAAGATGTTCATGTGAAAAACGTGAATAAGTTGTGTCAGGTGACCAGGGAGGCATATAATTGGAATTTAAATATGCAGTGATCGTTGATGCATGTGAAATCACCTGAGAGTAGGTAATGAAAGATGGCGCGTGTTGATTTTCATGATGACAACCATCACATCTGTTGATAAATATTGGTGCAACATCACTGTAAACCAGTTGAGCAAATGTAGGTCCTGAAAAGAAGGAAATAAAGATAACAAGGGATAGCTTTTTCATAAGAATGTAGTTTTTTGTCATGTTTAAATATGATATTAATCATGTTTTACAGATAACAAGTATAAAAATACATTTTATTAAAAGCAAATTTTTGCTTATTAAAAAATTTTTAAGTAAAAAAGCAGACAGGGTAAGTAATTCTTTTTCGTGTATTTATTTTTAATAAATAATTAATCGAACTCTTTTTAAATGTGTTAATTTTTGTAAAACTGATTTAACATTTTCTGTTTGCTATAATATCAATACGTATCTTAATTTCTATTTTAAATTTGGGTATTTAAAATTTCTTTGTATTTTTCCACATAAATTCAGTAGTTCAATAAATAATTTAAAATTGATTTCTATGAAAAATAAATTTATTCTAAGCTTAATCTGTGTATTATTCAGTGTAATGTCCTATAGCCAGGGGGCTGTTGTTCAGGGACAACCTTCAACTGCTGATAAAAAAGAAAAAACCTTGGAACAAAAAATGGAAGGCACATATATGATTATTCATACCGGCAATAAAGTTACTGAGCTTTTAACTACTGATATCCTTTTAGAAATTGAAAAAAGAAGAGAAGAAACAAAGGAAATCTATTATGTTTACAGTCAGTATATAACGATAAAAATTCTTCCAAGAAGTGTTATTACAGCTCCTGACTTTGACCCTAAAAAATACTAACATTTTTTTTCATCTTAATTATCCACATTTTAATTTTTAATTACATTAATTATGAAAAAAATAATACTAATTAACTGTCTTATATTCTTAAGTATTATAAAAGCATTTGCACAACCCGCTAATGACGGTTGTGCCGGAGCTCAATCTGTTACACCTGATGGAACCTGTGTTGCAGGGACTACTGTAGATGCTACTGATGGCTGGACGGGAAGTGTCGGTTGTCAATCCGGAGCTAGTCATCCGGAGGTTTGGTACTCTTTTGTTTCCACTGGAACGCAAGCAAGTTTCACAATTACAAATGGTACAATGACTGGAAATATTGAGTTGGTTTTAGTTGAATCCTCTGGTCCTTGTGCCGGGCTGGCTTTAACAGGATCCTCTTGCGGAGCTTCTCCTTTAAGTGCTTCGTTTAATGGTTTGGTGATCGGTACAACCTATTATTATACCATTTCTTCTTCTACTTCTTCGCTTGGAACTTTTACAACTTGTGTAACCACATCCAATCCTCCTCCGGTCTCCGGACAAGATTGTGGAAATGCTGCAATATTATGTAATAACAATCCTTTTTCACAGGGTACCTCAAGTGCTGGTGCAGGAGCTGTTTTTGGAAATGCTTCTAATGAAAATTTATCTGCATTGGGTTGTTTGGCATCTGATGAGCGTCAATCAAAATGGTATAAATTTACCATAGGTTGTACAGGTACCATAGAGTTTTTAGTGGATCCTAATGATAATGCAAATGACTATGATTGGGCTGTTTATGATATTACTACTTCCGGTTGTGCATTAACTCCAGGTGGCGCAGCTGCAGGAGGAGCAACCCAGGTAGCTTGTAATTACAGTGGTTGTCCTGGAAATACAGGGATTCTGAATCCTTTAACGGATCCATGTACGATAACTAATTATACAACATGCGAAGCGGCCGGAGGGCCCGGTAATTGCAGTGGTGCTGATATTGGTCAGTTTAGTATTGCACCTCCGACTCTTACTGCTGGCCATACGTATGCATTAATTATTGATAACTTTTCTCTTTCAAATGCAGGATTCGCATTCTCTTGGTTAAGTGGTGGAACAGCAACTATTGGACCTGATGCAAATTATACGTATGCAAATCCATCCTGTGGCGTGTTTAATTTTACTAAATCGTGTGCTACAATTAATTCAACTTTTCTTTGGACCTTTGGTGATGGAGGAACTTCAACTTTACAAAATCCTTCACATACTTATGTAACCGGTGGAACTTACATAATTTCTTTACAAGTTACGGACGCTCTTGGTTGTATTAATACAAGCAGCCAAACAGTTGCTTTTTTAACACCGCTAGCAACAGCTACTCCGGCATCACAAAGTATTTGTTCGGGTACATCTACTTCTATTGCATTAAGTAGTACTGTAATCGGAACAACTTATGCCTGGACTGTTAGCGAAACTGGTGTTTCAGGAGCCAGTGCCGGAAGCGGTTCTTCTATTGCCCAGACATTGACTTTAACAGGAGCTGTTGCCGGAACTGCAACATATACGATTACTCCTACAGCTGCCGGTTGTGTTGGTGCAACAATCACGGTTACAATTACTGTCAACCCTAGTGCTACCATCGTACTTTCTTCTGCTGTTGGTACAAATGCGCAAACAGTTTGTGCATTAGCAGCAATTGCAAATATTACTTATACTGTTGGCGGAGCTGGAACTGGTGCAGGTGTTACCGGTTTGCCTGCTGGCGTTACCGGAGCATTTGCAGGAACGACATTCACTATCAGCGGTACACCAACAGCAACCGGAACTTTTAACTATGTTGTTACAACTACCGGAACCTGTACTCAGGCAACAGCAACCGGAACTATTATCGTGAATCCCAATGCGACAATTACACTAACTTCAGCTGCAGCTACAACAGCTCAGACGCTTTGTGTAAGTACAGCAATTACAAATATTACATACACAGTTGGTGGAGGTGGAACAGGTGCAGGGGTAACAGGTTTACCGGCTGGCGTAACAGGTTCTTTTGCAGGCGGTGTTTTCACAATCAGCGGCACTCCTACTGCAACAGGCACGTTTAATTACACGGTAACAACAACAGGAAGTTGCACGCAGGCAACAGCACTCGGAACAATAACGGTAAACCCGAATGCCAGCATAACTTTAACATCCGCAGTAGGTTCTAATGCACAAACTATTTGCTTAACATCACCTGTCACAACTATTACCTATACAGTTGGTGGTGGTGGAACCGGAGCTGGTGTAACAGGTTTGCCGGCAGGTGTATCAGGTTCTTTTGCAGGAAGTACATTTACGATCAGCGGAACTCCAACTGCAACAGGTACATTTAACTATGTAGTAACAACTACCGGAACCTGTACACAGGTTACCGCATTAGGGACTATCATTGTTAATCCGAATGCGACAATTACCTTAACGTCTGCAATAGCTACTACAGCACAGACTCTTTGTGTAAGTACAGCAATTACAAATATTACATATACCATTGGTGGAGGTGGAACAGGTGCAGGGGTAACAGGTTTGCCGGCCGGGGTAACAGGTTCTTATGCAGGTGGAATTTTCACAATCAGCGGCACTCCTACCGCAACAGGCACTTTTAATTATACAGTAACAACAACGGGAACCTGTACCCAGGCAACAGCGCTGGGAACAATAACGGTAACCCCGAATGCAACCATAACTTTAACATCCGCAGTAGGTACCAATGCACAAACTATTTGCTTAACATCACCTGTCACAACGATTACCTATACGGTTGGTGGTGGTGGAACCGGTGCAGGTGTGACAGGTTTACCTGCAGGTGTAACGGGTTCTTTTGCCGGAAGTACATTCACGATCAGCGGAACACCAACAGCAACAGGTACATTTAACTATGTAGTTACAACTACCGGAACCTGTACGCAGGTTACCGCATTAGGGACTATCATTGTTAATCCGAATGCGACAATTACCTTAACGTCTGCAATAGCTACTACAGCGCAGACTCTTTGTGTAAGTACAGCAATTACAACTATTACTTACTCCATTGGTGGAAGCGGAACAGGGGCAGGTGTAACAGGTTTACCCGCGGGCGTAACAGGTTCTTTTGCCGGAGGAGTATTTACAATAAGTGGAACTCCAACAGCATCAGGCACATTTAATTACACCGTAACAACAACGGGTACTTGCACACAAGCAACTGCTACAGGCAGCATAACAGTTAATCCATTACCTGCCATAACTTCAATCCCTTTTACAAATGAAACTACTTGTGGTGCTAGTGATGGAACAATAACAATTAATGCAACAGGTACCGGACTGACATATTCTATTAATGGTGGAACTTCATTTGTTGGAACTAATCTTTTTACAGGATTAGCAGCAGGAAGTTACACGATTGTTGTTGAAAATGCAGCAGGTTGTACAGTCAATGGTGGTGTAATATCTATCAGCAGCGCTGGTGCTCCTGCAACGCCTGCCGCTAATGCAGCCCCAAATCCTCTGTGTGAAGGTTCAGCTTTAACATTAACAGTTGTCGCCCCGGTTGGAGGCGTAACTTATAACTGGTCAGGTCCGGGAGGATATTCAGCAACAGGATCATCTGTTTCTATTCCAGGTGTTACAACCGCTATGACCGGTGTTTATACTGTAACCGGGAGTATTGGCTCTTGTGTGAGTCCGGGAGGATCAGTAACAGTAACTGTGGATCCAAATGCTGCCATTGCTTTAACTTCAGCAGTAGGAACAGATATACAAACATGGTGTCTAACAAATACCATCACTACCATTAGTTATACAATTACCGATGGCGGCACGGGAGCTGGCGTAACAGGATTGCCAATAGGAGTAACAGGCTCTTATGCAGGAGGCATATTTACGATCAGTGGCACACCAACAGAAACCGGAACATTTAATTATACAGTGACTACAACCGGAACTTGTACGCAAGCAGTGGCAAGCGGAACAATAACTATCAATCCCAATGCAATTATTACGTTGACATCTGCAGCCGGAACAGATTCACAAATTGAATGTATCAACACTGCAATTACCGCCATAACCTATTCCGTAACCGGTGGTGGAGCAGGTGCCGGAGTTACAGGTTTACCGACAGGTGTAACAGGTTCTTTTGCAGGAAGCATATTCACTATCAGCGGAATACCAACAGCTACCGGTACGTTTAATTATACAGTCACCACAACAGGAACCTGTACACAAACAACAGCAACTGGAAGTATCATTGTAAACCCGGATGCAGCTATCACTTTAACATCAGCTGTTGGAACAGATGCACAAACATGGTGTCTTACTGATGCAGTAACTACTATAACCTATTCTATAACAGGTGGTGGAACTGGTGCTGGTATAACTGGTTTGCCGGCAGGGGTGACTGGTTCTTTTTCAGGAGGGGTTTTTACAATTAGCGGAACACCAACAGTAACCGGTGTTTTTAATTATCTGGTAACAACAACCGGATCCTGCACTCAAGCAAGTGCAACCGGAAGCATCACCATAAATTCAAATGCCATAATTACATTAACATCAGTAGCGGGAAGTGATATACAAACGTCCTGTATCAATGTCGCGATCACTCCAATAACATACTCTGTTTCAGGTGGTGGTGCCGGTGCCGGAGTAACAGGTTTACCAGCAGGTGTGGCAGGTTCTTTTTCAGGAGGGATATTCACTATCAGCGGAACTCCAACAGCAACAGGCATATTTAACTACACGGTAACTACTACCGGTACTTGCACTCAGACAACAGCAACCGGTACCATAAATGTAAATCCGGATGCCATTATTGCTTTAACCTCAGCGGTTGGAACAGAAGCACAAACAGTATGTATTAATATACCAATCACTACTATTACATATTCAGTAACAGGAGGCGGAACAGGAGCCGGTGTAACAGGTTTGCCTATAGGCATAACCGGATCATTTGCTGGGGGTGTGTTTACTATTTTTGGGACACCAACAGCATCAGGCACATTTAATTATAGCGTAACAACAACCGGTACGTGTAGCCAAGCAACTGCACTTGGAACAATAATAGTGGACAGTGATGCAGCTATTGCTTTAACATCTGTTGCAGGAACTGACGCACAAACAGCATGTATAAATACAGCCATCACTTCAATCACATATTCTATAACAGGGAGTGGAACAAATGCCGGAGTAACCGGATTACCTGCAGGAGTAACAGGTTCATTGGCTGCAGGGGTCTTTACTATAAATGGAACACCTACTGCAACCGGTACATTTAATTATACCATAACAACAACAGGAACCTGTATCCAAACTACAGTATTGGGAAGTATGGTCATTAATCCGGATGCTGTTATTGCTTTAACATCGGCAGCCGGAACCAATTCACAAACGCTATGTATCAATACAGCGATTTCTGTAATTACATATTCCATAACAGACGGTGGAACAGGAGCTGGTGTAACTGGTTTGCCGGCAGGTGTAACAGGATCATTTGCTGCAGGTGTGTTTACAATTTCCGGAACACCATCCACATCAGGAACATTTAATTATACGGTAACAACAACAGGTACTTGTCTCCAAGCAACAGCAACCGGAAGCATTATTATTAATGCATTACCGATCATCGATACTACTAACATTGTAATTACTCCGGCTACCTGTGGACTATCGGATGGATCTATAACCGGCATCACCGCTTCAGGTGCAACAGTATTAGCCTACACATGGAATGGAGCAGCAAGCGCTACAACTGATCTGATTAATGTTCCGGTTGGTGCATACACATTGGTGGCGATGGATATAAATAATTGCTCATCTTCAATGGGGCCGGTTCAAATAATAAACCCCGGAGCCCCTGCTGCTCCAGCCGCTCCGAGTCCTGCGGCTTATTGCCAAGGCGCTGCAATTGCCGATTTAACGGCAACGGGCACAGGAGGAACATTAACATGGTATGCAGATGCAGGCTTAATAGCTCAGGTAGGTACAGGTAGTCCTTTTACAACAGGCGTTACAAGTACCAGCACTTTTTATGTTACAGAAACGGTAAGTGGCTGCCAGAGTTCAGCAACAGTGGTAACTATTACGGTTAATCCTCCGCCATCCGCTCCAACAGCTCCAAGCCCGGCATCTTATTGTCAGGGTGATACTATTGCTGATTTGACGGCAACAGGTACAGGTGGAACATTCACCTGGTATTCAGATGCCGGTTTAATAACTCAAGTAGGTACGGGTAGCCCTTTTGCATCAGGAGCTACAAGTACCGGTACTTTTTATGTAACAGAAACGGTAAGTGGTTGTCAGAGTGCGGCAACAACGGTAACTATTACAGTTAATCCTCCTCCATCAGCACCAACTGCTCCAAGTCCTTCTGCTTATTGCCAAGGTACTGCCATTGCTGATTTAACAGCCTCCGGAACAGGGGGAACATTTACATGGTATTCGAATCCAGGCTTAACAACTCAGGTAGGAACAGGTAGTCCTTTTGCATCCGGAGCAACAAATACAACTACTTTTTATGTAACAGAAACTTTAGGTGGATGTCAGGGTCCTGCAACAGCAGTAACTGTTACGTTTACTCCTGCCCCATTGGCTCCAACAGCTCCAAGCCCTGCAGCGTATTGCCAGGGTGCAGCTATTGCAGATTTAACAGCAACAGGTACAGGAGGCACATTCACCTGGTATTCAGATTCCGGTCTAACCACACAAGTGGGAACAGGAAGCCCTTTTGCCTCCGGAGCCACAAGTACCGGCACTTTTTATGTAACAGAAACAATAACCGGGTGTCAGAGCTTAGCAACAGCAGTAACCATTACCGTTAATTCGCCTCCATCATCACCAACTGCTCCAAGTCCTGCAGCGTATTGTCAGGGTGATGCTATTGCGAATTTAACAGCGACAGGAACAGGCGGAACATTCACATGGTATTCAAATCCCGGCTTGACCACTCAAGTAGGGACAGGAAGTTCTTTTGCATCCGGAGCCACCAGTACCAGCATTTTTTATGTTACACAAACCATATCAGGATGTCCGAGTTCAGCAACTGCAGTGACTATTACAATTAATAATATACCAACTACTCCAACCGCAGGAAGCAACAGCCCAATATGCGAGGGTTCTGCATTAAATTTAACTTCTGATACAGTAACAGGAGCAACCTATAGCTGGACAGGTCCAAACGGATTCAATTCTCCTGCTGAGGATCCGGTTGTTAGTACTAGCGCTACTGTGGCGATGTCTGGAACATATTCAGTTACTGTAACAGTAGCAGGTTGTACCAGTCTGGCAGGAACAACTTCCGTAATTGTGAATCCGCTACCTATTGCCAGTGCAGGAGTTGATGCAATGATCCTATCCGGTAGTTCCATAACATTAACGGCCAGCGGTGGCGGGTCGTATTTATGGAGTACAGGTGATACTGACACAACTATTACAGTTTCACCTACTGTTACTACAGATTATTGCGTAACGGTGATGGATGTAAATTCCTGTTCAGATAGTGATTGTGTTCGGGTAATTGTTGAAATACCTTGCGGAACATTATTTGTACCGCTTGCATTTTCACCAAATGGTGATAATGAAAATGATGTGTTGTCTGTTTATGGAGATTGTATTACGTATCTTGAATTTGTAATTTTTGATCGTTGGGGAGAAAAAGTATTTGAAACAAGCGACCAAACAATAAGTTGGGACGGTACCTACAAAGGAAAAAAATTGGATACTGCTGTTTTTGTTTATTATTTGAAGGCAACAGTAAAAGGGGAATCAATAAACAAACACGGTAATATTACATTAACGAAATAAAACAGGTTACGAATAAACAAATAAAAACGAATTTACAAAACGAATCAAAAATGAAGATGTGTAGCAAATTAGTAAACATTTTTTTATTGCCGACTTGTAAGTTCTTAGCAAAAACTGAACATTAAAACAATAACGAGATGAAAACAAAAAACGAAATGGCTGTCCTGACAATTAAAAAGGCATTTTTTATTGCTGTATTAGTAGGATTAGTTAATTATGTTCCTGCAATAGCACAGGATATTCACTTTTCGCAATTTGATGAAACCCCATTGCAATTGAATCCTGCAAATGCAGCTGTGCGGCACGAAATATCTGTAATTGCCAATTATAAAAATCAGTGGCAAAGTGTTGGGGCGCCTTATAAAACATTTGCATTTTCAGGAGAAGTTAAATTATTAAAAAAGAAAAAACAAAACCTTGGATTAGGAATTGATTTTTTTAATGATAAAGCCGGTGATTCACAAATGGGAACTACTCAGGCAAATTTATCTCTTTCAGGAATTATTCCGCTTAATTCTAAAAGTCTTATTTCCGGTGGATTAATGTGTGGCTTTGCACAACGTACCATGACAAGCGGAAAACTTAGTTGGGGAAAACAATATAACGGAATGGACTATGATGCAAGTTTGCCAACCGGTGAAATAAGTTCTGTTAGTAATTATACCTTTCTTGATCTTGGTGCCGGAGTACAATATAGCTATGGTACACATGAAATGTATATCTCTGCCAATGATGCAAGAAAGATAAATATTGGAGTGTCTGTTTTTCACCCGCATCAACCGGCCTATTCCTATTATGGAGATAAGTCGCAAAGATTGCACATGAAACTAATATTTCATGGTGATGCAGCATTGGGAATAAAAAACACAAACCTGATATTAAAACCTTCTTATATTATTTTCATACAAGGAGCAACAAAAGAAATAACACCCGGTATGACCTTCCAGTATGTTTTACAGGAGTCCTCAAAATATACGGGCATCAAAAAAGCTTCTGCTGTTTCTCTTGGTGCTTATTATCGAACACAAGATGCATTTATAGCAATAGTAAAGTATGAATATTCAAATTATGCAGTCGGATTTAGTTACGATATTAATCTTTCAAAATTAAAAACAGTTTCTTCTGCTCGTGGCGGATTCGAAATTTCTTTACGATTTATTGCCCCTGCTGCTTTTGGTAAAAGCACTTCAAGAGCAAGGCTATAAATTAGTAATAGTGTGACTATTTTATTGATTTCTTTTTGAAATGAAGTTCGGCAGGATGCCGGTTAATAAAAGCGGAGCGGGACGCTCTGCTTAACAGAGAGCATAAAAAAAGCTTCTGCTGTTTCTCTTGGTGCTTATTATCGAACACAAGATGCATTTATAGCAATAGTCAAGTATGAATATTCAAATTATGCAGTCGGATTTAGTTATGATATTAATCTTTCAAAATTAAAAACAGTTTCTTCTGCTCGTGGCGGATTCGAAGTTTCTTTACGATTTATTGCCCCCGCTGCTTTTGGTAAAAGCACTTCAAGAGCAAGGCTATAAATTAGTAATTGTGAACTGTTTTATTGATTTCTTTTTGAAATGAAGTTTAGCAGGATGCCGGTTAACAGAGCAAGGCTATAAATTAGTAATAGTGTGAACTGTTTTATTGATTCTTTTTGAAATGAAGTTCGGCAGGATGCCGGTTAATAAAAGCGGAGCGGGACGCTCTGCTTAACAGAGGATTCTCCACTTAACATGTTTTTCAGCTTGATCTTTCCGAATAAATCATGTATTTTCTTTTACAAAAAAAGTGCTGAAATTAGTTTCAGCACTTTTTTTATTTAACCAGTTTTTTAGCATTGTATCATTTCAGCAAAGTAACAATGCCTTTATAATAATGTACATTCTTTTTGATGTCAGTAACATTAATTGAATAAACATATACATCTACCTCTGCCATTTCGCTTCCTCCTTTTGTTTTACCGGTCCAGGGTTTATTGATATCATCGGTTTTATAAACGAGATTTCCCCAGCGATCATAGATGCTCATCTCATATTTCTCAATAAAAATACCTCTTCCTGAAAAACTATCATTCAACCCGTTTCCATTGGGTGTAAATGCACTGGGAATGTAAAACATAAAATCAGGTTCGATAGTGATGTTTTGATAGGCCGTATCCCAACAATTGTATTGGGTGGAGGTGATCAATGTAATGATATAGGTTCCGGTATCCGCATACGTATGAGGTGTTGGATCAGCATTGGAAAATGTTGTCAGATCTCCCAGATCCCAGGACCAAAAATTTGCTCCGGTCGATAAATTTGTGAACGTAATGATCGGAGTAAGAATGGTCGTACTTGTTGGCTGAACATTAAAATCTGCAACCGGATTCGGATATACCACGATGTAATTATTTTGTGTGAAGGTGCTTATACAGCCTTTATCAGAGGTAACTGTTAAAGTCACACCGGATGCTATCGGTACAAAAACAGAATCATTGGTATAACAATTTGTTGGAGACGGAGAATTACTGCTTGCGGCCTGTCAGCAATGTAACGGTATATATTCCTGCCGCAGCAAAGTTATGCGAAGGGCTTTGAGTGGTATTGACAGGTGTGCCATCACCGAAATCCCAATTCCAGGAAGTGATCGTTCCTGAAACGCTGCTTGAGTTGTCGGTAAATTGGGTGGCATTACCGGCGCAAACACTTGTATTTGTGAAATCAGCAACCGGCATGGAATAGATTGTAATTGTAGCCACCGTGGTATCGGGGCAACCCAGCGATGTGGAATGAGTAATAAGCGTGACCGTATAATTTCCTGCTGTTGCATATAAATGTGCCGGACTCCAGCTTGTTGTATTGATGGCTGTACCATCACCAAAATCCCATGACCAATTTGCCATACTCCCCATTGCAGGATCGGTAGATGTGTTTGTAAATAGTGCAGAATCAAGTAAGCAGGTATTACTGAACGTGAATGTTGATGTAGGAGCATCAAAAGAAGTTACAGAAATAGTCGCAACATTGGAACATCCGTCACTGGTTGTGGCCAACAAAGTAACAGTATAAATACCTGCACTGGAATAATAATTAGTAGGATCTTGTGCAGTACTTGTTGCTCCGCTACCGCCAAATGTCCATAAATAGCCGGCTAGCGAAGTAGAAGCATCCACCGAAGAGGTATTGATAAAAGGCATGGTGTCGCCTGCGCATACATTTCCAAAGGTAAAGTTTGCAGTAGGAATATAATACACCTGAACAGGTTTGCTGATTGTAGTGGTGCAACCAAAACTATTACCTGCTATCAACGTAGCATTATACATTCCTGCTGCAGCATAGGTATGCGAAGGATTTTGAGTATTATCTAAAGGTGTGATATCACCGAAATCCCAATTCCAGGAAGTGATCGTTCCGGAGCTAGTGCTTGAATTGTCGGTAAATTGGGTGATATTGCCTGCACAAACACTTGTGCTGTTAAAATCCGCAAGAGGAGCAGGGTTAACAGTCACGGTTATCTGATCAGTTGCCGTACATCCATTTGCATCGGTAATGGTTACCGTATAAGTTCCTGTTGCAGCAGCGGTAATGGATTGACTTGTTTCAGTGGTGTTCCAACTGTAAGAGCTGGAATTATTGGCTGTAAGAAGTACGTTACCTCCCGGACAAAATGCAAGGGGACCATTTGGAGTGATGGAGGCGCTGGCAACATTTACGGTAATGGTAATACTGTTTTGTGAGGTGCAACCATATCGGTCTGTTTCGGTAACACTATATACGGTAGTCACCAAAGGAGAAGTAGTAAAAGTTGCTGCGCTTGAGGTAAATCCCGCAGGGACCGATGTCCAGCTGTATGTATAAGGTTGGGATCCTAAAATCGTAGTTGCCGAAACCGTTACACTTTGTCCTAAGCAGATTGCTGTTGCAGATGGTGTAATAGTAGTTACAGGGCAAAGATTAACTTCAATAACAGAAAGAGAATTATAACTGTTGCAATCCAGGTCGTTCCATGTTCCGGCAGGATAAATTTGTGTACATTCTTCATCTCCGGAATTATTAGGCTCACCAGCGGCCCAGTTTTCGTAACCTAAGGGACTACCATCATACCATGAGAAGGGACCACCGGGGAATGATCGTCCATAGCCGATCCATATAACCTGACTTGCATAGCCCTGATTATTTAAAGCATTCATCAGATCCGTATTTTCAGTACCTGATTGAACAGAGATCAGATCGGCACCGAATGTTTGGGCATACGTTTCTGCTGCAGGACCCGACATAAACTGAGGATTAATAAAATATAAACTACAGGAATTGTCCATGTTCACCAGTTCTGTATTACCCGCACCTATTAATGTAGAACGAATAAGCGAAAGATTACAATTATTAGGAGGAGGTAAAGGAGAGCATCCAACAGCATCAGTACCTGCAACGCAAGGGCACAGATCATTGTAATTAGGTACCCCATCGCCATCGCTATCTGCTGTTCCATTTGCCGTAACATTGGCCACTAACAATAAACCATAAGGACCACCTCCGTTATAAACCAATACATCCACATAATTAATTCCCGGAACCCAGGGACCAACTAAGGTCATGTTTAGTTGTGTTCCTGCTGCAAAGCCTCCTCCGCTAAAGCCGGTACTATTGCCATTTATAAATACATCTGATATGGTATTGTCAACATATCCCGATAAGTTCAAAGTAAAACTACCGGGAGTGGATACACTATTGCCATTGCAATCGGGTGGCAAGTTGATTGTTAATCTGAAATAGCGATATCCCAGCTGGGCGTCAGGATCCGTGCAAGGTACATTGGATTCAGAGATCCAGTTCCCATTATTGATCGGAGGAGGTAAGGTGGCAGGGTCTATCCATGCTCCTACCGCACAAGCGTTTGAAATTAAAGCAGATCCATACGTTTGAGTCAATGGTCCGGGTGGCACACCAAATATTACAGGTGATACCAACCAAAGCGGATCGATGGATCCTTGTGGTCCTTGCCCGGTAGCTAAAGTTATAGGATTAGGAAATGTTTGCGCCTGACCATTAACGAAGAAAGTTAATGCAAACACATTCATTAAAAGAAAAACCTTTTTTAATTTTAAATACCTTAGGCCATTCAGTTTAGTGATAGACATTTTATTTGTCAATTTTTATTTAGTAAAAATTCAAGGCTGAGGGTTTGAAATGAAAAATTTCAAACCCTTATAGATGCGTTTCATATGCAATTTACAAACAAATTTGAATTACATCGAAATTATGTTCTCAAAAATCAAAAAATTAATCCTGGTTGATTCATTTAAAATTTTCCTTAATAATTTTTTTAGATTAGTGTTATTGATTTAATTATTTAAAAATAGCTTAAATTTGATAATATATATAAATCTAGATTACATTGAGTTTGTAAATAAAGCATCGTCCTAATCTCTCACAGTTAATAATCAAACAATAATGAAAAGTAAACTATTTATTGTTTTAGTTTTTCTGGGGGAGATTTTGATCGGACAAGAAAAAGTTGAGAAACTTAAAAAGCAAATCACTACCTACACCTATCTCAACCACTACGATTCCGCACAAACAATAGTGCTTGACTATCTTGACCAAAAAGAGCTTTCACCTTTAGAAATATTTTACGGACATTTTTTGTTTGCCGATATTTTAAAATCTTCGAACAAACCAATTGAGGCAATTGAAAAGTTTAAGGAATGTAAAAAATATCTCGATGCAATTGCAGAAAATAAAAACTACTTGTCACTTATTGATGGCGACATTGCTGAATGTTATTTCAATATGTCACAGTATGAAGATGCGAAAAGATATGCCTTGTTGTCGCTGCAAACCAGTCCTGATTCTAGCCTTAGAGGAAGCGGGCATGCTGTAAATTATATGATATTGGGTTATGCCAATTACATTTCAAAAAATTATTCGTTGGCACTGGAAAATTATAACAATGCGATGAAACGATATAACGCTTATGGTGCGTCATGCGAATTGCCCTTGTGCTATATGAAAATTGCCAAGGTGTATAATTCGATGGGAAATGAAAAACTTGCAGAAGAAAACATAAACAAAGCTATTTCAATAAGTGATTCCTGTGAGATTGAAAATTATAAACTGCTTTCAAAACGGACCTTGTTTGATATTTATAAAGAAAATAAAAATTACGAAAAAGCATTAATGCAATTGGAGGAAATAAATAACCTGGTTGCTAAACTGGAATACGCGAAACAAGGCAAGGTAATGAGTGAAATGGAGGTGAAATACAAAACTTTACTTTCTCAAAAAGAAATAGAAAATCTTAAAAAAATAAATGAGGCAAATAAAAAAACACTTGCAGAACAAGAGAGGGTACTTTTCATTGTAATAGTTGCAATATTAATTTTATGTGTTTTCCTTTTTTTTCTGGTACGAATTTCCAATCAACGAAAAAAAGCAAAGCAGGAACTCGAATTGCTGAATGTCTCACTTGAGCAAAAAGTAATTAAAAGAACGAAAGAGTTAGCTGAAGACATACTTGTTCGTAGAGAATTAGAAAAGCAATTGAGCGAAAAAATAAATGAAATGGAAACGCTCATTTCAAAGCTTTCTCATGATCTGCGCTCTCCGCTTTTAAGTGTTCTTGGATTGATCAATGTTGCTGAAAATGATCCTGAATCCGACAAGTCAATATATTTAGATAAAATAAAAGAATCGATAAAAAGACTCGATCATATTATCATTGACATAACCAATACGATATATGTTTCTACTATGGAGCAGAATCCGGAAGTGATTCAGTTTGAAAAGATGATCAACGAAACAATAGCGGTTTTGCAATTTAGAGAAAATTTTGAAAAAATAAAGATCAGCATCCTCATTAATCAGACAAAGGATTTTTATTCCGATCCGAAATTTTTACAATCTATCATTCAGAATCTGCTTGAAAATGCAGTAAAATATAGCAACTGCCTCATTGAGCCGTGCATTGAAATAGTAGTTCAGGAAGATGCCAAAGGAGTACTACTAAAAATAACAGATAATGGAACGGGGATCAGTCCTGAATTTCATGATAAAATATTCGACATGTTTTTCCGTGGAACAGAGATTTCGAAAGGTACGGGACTTGGATTATACATTGTAAAAAAAGCTGTTGAGAAGCTCCATGGAAAAATTGAATTGCAAAGCGAAAAAGGAAAAGGAACTATCTTTACAATTCATCTTCCAAATCTGATTTAGAGATTGTTTAAATTTTATTCAAATGTATTATATGTCACTCCTTCGACTTTGCTCAGAATAAATTCCAGAAGAAATCTCATTTCTAGCTTAATTTTATTGAGATTTCTCCCTCTGGTCGAAATGACAGAATGGTTAAAAATATTGTAATTAGATTCTTTTATTAAATTTTAACAGGCTCTTAATTTCAAATTTAATTGTGCCTTTTCATTTTCATATAGTGGACGAGCGTCCAGTTTTTTGAAGATTTATTATTCATACGATCAGATTCTATTGCAACCATTGTCTTTTTCATTTTCAAATATCACCCTGTTGCTTTCAGCACCATTTTTTTTAATGCTTCGATCCATTTAGGCGAATCGTTCAAACTTTCTACCAATTGAATTTTTTCTCCACCATTAGCTTTGAAAATTTCATTGTATTCGGTGCCGATCTCATAAATGGTTTCTAAGCAATCAGCAACAAAAGCCGGGGAGAAAACAAGCATTTTCTTTTTGCCTTCTTTCGCTTTTTGTGCAATTACTTTATCGCTGTATGGCTTTATCCACATGTCATCCAAACGTGATTGAAATGAAGTTTCATATTTCCCTTCGGGAATATTCAAACGTTTTACTAATTGCCGCGTGGTTTCAAAACAATTTGCCCGGTAACAGTATTGATTATTTTCTGTGATGGAATTACAACAATCACCAAAATTACAGGTATTGTCACCGTAATGAGCTGCTCCTTTGTTTATATGTCGTTCGGGTAAACCGTGATAACTGAAAATAAAATAATCATACTCCGTTTGATCGTATTTTTTTGCAACTTCTACACAAGCATCTATAAAATCAGGGTTGTCGTAAAATTTAGAAATTACTTCAAATGATGGCGTTACTTCCCATTTGCTGATAATTCGTAATGCCTCTGCTACAGATGAACCGGTACTGGAGGAAGCATATTGTGGATACAAAGGGATCATAATTATTTTTTCAACCTTTGCTTCGCGTAAATTAGATAATGCGGATTCCATATCCGGACTTTGATAACGCATTCCTAATTCAACAACAAATCCATCACCCAATTCTTTTTGTAATAATGCTTTTACTTTATTTCCATACATCAACAATGGAGAACCCACTTTTGTCCAGATATGCTTATACAATTTTGCAGATTTTGGCGAACGAAAGGGAACAATAATTCCATTTACCAATAAAAAACGTCCTAGGGGATTTATGTCAATGACACGGGGATCATTTAAAAATTGTGATAAATATTTTCTGACATCTGATGTTTTCGGACTGTCGGGAGTTCCTAAATTAATTAATAGTACGCCTGTTTTCATTTAATGTGATAGTTTTAATTCATATGGTTTGAAGAATAAATTTAACCACATAGAAACATAGTTTTTACTTGGTTGTTAAGTTATTCATAGCATTCTGACACAAAGGCTAAACAAATGTGTACAACACATTTGATCCCTATTTAAAATTATTGCAGTTCATAAAATTAAGTTTATATCTATGTTGAAAATTCATTTTCTATGTAACAAATAATTATTCACTTTTTTAATGGTGAACTATGTTTCTATGTGGTTCAATAATTCAATAGTTTCATTTTTTTATAATCTTAAAGCGAATCATCATCGAAAAGATAATTAAGAGTAACGATACATACATTGCATATCTTCCAAAATAATCTCCGTAACGTGTATAAAAAGTAATCTCATTGCTTAACTGAATCCGTTGACTGATAACAGCAGGGGTCCACCATCCGGTTGCTTGTTGTATCTCCCCCAGGGGATTGATAAAACAGGACGTGCCAGTGTTAGCAGAACGAACAACCCATCTTCTGTTTTCGATAGCCCGTAATGTTCCATATTTTAAATGTTGTTTATAGCCCGGTGTGTCGCCCCACCAGCCATCATTGGTGATGATAGCAATAAATTGTGCACCATTCTGAACATACTTACTTACAAACTCACCAAATAAACTTTCATAACAAATAACAGGAGCCGATTTTATTGAATCGTCTGAAGAAGTGAAAACGGTGCGTTCTGTTTGAGTACCCAAACTTCCAATAGTGCCGCCCATATCGAGCGCAAATTTTTCAAGTGGTTTGAACAAAGCCGGGAATGGCATCCGCTCCACACCGGCCACTAATTGTGATTTGTGATAAATTTGTATGCGACCACTGTTATCCAGTTGCAATGCCGTGTTGTAAGCATCGTAATAGGTATTTGAGCCTGAAAATTTACGTGCAGTTGCCGATAATTTTTCATCCACCTGAAACGCTTTTGCAGTAGAAGCCCCGGTTATGATCTTTAATTTTGGAAACTGTTTTAAGAATTGTTGTATAGTGAGTATGCTACTGCTTTGCTTCAGTTGATTCTCCCATAGTTCTTCTGTAAGTGCGGTTTCCGGGAAAACCAGAAAATCAGTTGTTGAATCTGTTTTTTGCGCAGCGAGCTGCAACATTTTAGTTAATTGCTCTTCATAAGATCCGGTAAATTTTTCATTGTAAGGGTCAATATTCGGCTGAACAATGACAACTTGTATTCCCCCTTTTAAAAATTTATTTTGAAAAAAAGAAATAACAGTTGATGCTGCAACAGGAATAATAAGAACAGCAGCCAATGCAACTAACTGATACCTGATACCCGATACCTGATGTCCGATACCTGATACCTGGTATTTTTTATAGATCTCAAATACCAATGCATTAATAACCAAGATCCATAAACTTCCGCCAAGCATTCCGGTATATTCATACCATTGAATTAAATTGGGTGTATCTGCAAAAGCATTACCAAGAGTAAGCCAGGGCCAGGACAGTTCGCCATCCAGGTGCCAGTATTCAAATGCCAGAAAAAAACAGACAAATGCGAAGCTTCCCCATTTTTCGCCAATACGTTTTTTTACCTGATGAAAAAATAAAAATGGAATCGACATTAAAATGGAATTGCCAATAAAAGCCAATACTGCACCACCAAAAGATGCATTTTTTATCCACCAGGTCGCAACAAGGTTCCAGGTGAGAAATGTAAGGAAAGCACAAACAAAAATAGTAAGAGATTTGTTTTTCAAGGGGTTTTTGAAAACCGATTGTTCAACTATTAACAAAGGAACAAAAGCTATAAATAACAGAGGAGCCAAACCTGTTGGAATCCACGAAAGGCCTAAAAGCAGACCGCTTACTAATGAAAGGGATAAAAGTTGAAGTGTTTTCACATTAAAAAATTACGGACAAAGATAATAAAATCACTGTTCGTTTGAGGGAACTAAATATTTTGGAATACCCCATTTGCCAACCCATTCATTCATCAGAATTTTTTTTCCATCATTTCTGAGAAAATTTCCTTCCTCATCTTTTTTTATAATATATAACTTTCCTTCTTTCAGAGCTGTTAACACCTCATTTTGAATTATCGGTGGAGGTGTTTTTTTGCAATTATCAAGTAATGAAATTCCGACCTCATTGTTTTTCTTATCCATTTCGGAACTTACTGAATCAGGTAATATGCTATCTTCCAATTCCTGTTTTTTATATTGTAAAAAATTTCCTCTCTCATGTGCGATCCCAAGTTTTCTTGCTTTTCTTTTACCTATTTCAGAACTTAAGAAAGCCATCCAATAGGCGTGTTTAAATGCATCCAGCTTCCCTCCATTGTTGTCGATACCTATTATTTTTACTTGTTTGATGGAGTCAACAATTTTTTGAACATCCTGTGTAATGTGAAATGCTTTTTTTGCAACAAAGGGATGTGCGAATACCCAGACTTTTTCCGGGCACGACAGTTTTGAAAATTTAGATTGAGCAAATATCGTATTTGTCAGTCCGAAACAAATTAGTAATATAGTAGAAGTTAAGCCTTTCACATAAATAGATTTAAGCTAAATTTATAAAATATTAATTTCATATTAATGAAACAATTTTTATTAAAAGAAAAAATTCCTGCCATTACCTGGATCATTTATCTGATCATCACATTTATTGCGGTTTTTTTTCATGAAGCAAATAGGGATGAGGCACAGGCCTGGCTTATTGTAAGGGATCTGAACATTGGAGAAATATTTTCGCAACTCAATGTAAAAGGACATCCGGGTTTATGGTATCTGATCCTGCTTCCATTTGCAAAATTAGGATTTCCATACATTACAATGCACCTGATCCATTGGTTAATTATGTCAATTGCAGTTGGAATATTTTTATATAAAGCACCATTAAATTTTTATACAAAACTGTGCTTTGTTTTCTCGTATTATATAGTATTTGAATATACTATTATTGCCAGAAACTATGGATTAACTGTTTTAATTTTATTCCTGATCGCAGCTTTTTATAAATACCGATTTACTTCTCCCTATAAATATGCGCTATTAGTTTTATTATTATTGAATTGTAATGTTCATTCCATTGGTGCGGGTATCGCTTTGTTAATAGTATATATAGCCGAAGTAAAAAAAGAAGGTCTGATAAGTAAATTAAAATTCCCGATCATAATTATAGTTGCAGGTTTCTTCGCAGCAATTATTCAATTGATCCCATCAGCACATTTATCACATGATGTAACTATACATGCTGATTATCTCCCTCTTCTGAATATAAATTCCATTTGGGTCACAACCACCGGTATTCAAAATGCATTTATTCCAATAACACCTGAATACGAGGAATTAAAAGTTGCTTTGTTTTTTACTTTTGTTTTCGTTCTCTTCTTATTTAATTTCTATAAAACAAAACAGATTTTTACCTTTTTACTTATTTCCAGTTTGTGGTTGTTTTACATATTCTCTACAAAGCTGTCCGGCTCCTGGAGACATGAAGGACTATTACTCATTTTTATTGTTTTTTCAATATGGATCAATTCCTATTATCAGAACAATAATAAGCCGGAAGAGATACGATCTAAAATAGATAATTTTTTAAAAATATTTTTAACATTGGCTCTTTGTATCAATACCATATTTGGCTTAAGTACTATAAAAAAAGAAATTCAGAATAATTTTTCCGGAACAAAAGAACTCTCCGAATTCATTATTCAAAATCACCTGGAAAATAATGATATTGCTTGTTATCGTTCCTGGAGAGCATCAGGCATATCTCCTTATTTACCTAAAACTCATTTATGGTTTATCGACAGGCAGGAGTATGGAACCTATTTTATTTTGGATTCGATATTCCAAAAAAAAGGCGATGCATTAACGGAGGAAGAGGTCTTATCAATCACAAAAAGTAAATATAAGGAAGTGTTACTATTATTGAATGAACCATTATTAAAGGGGAACGACAATAGTTTTAATTCTGTTTTATTATTTAATACTAAAAAAATGAATTGGGGAACTGACGATGAGATCTTTTATTTATACAAAATAAAGTTCGACTAAGGGGCTGTTTAATATTTCAATTGCATAAATTGTATGATCTGTCATTTCGAACGTAGAGAGAAATCTCATTTTATGATAATTACATTGAGAATCTTTCGGACTTTATCCTGAGCAAAGTTGAAGGGTTCAACATGACAGGATGGTTACAATAAACTTGATATAGATCTTGCTTCTTATTCAAATGGATTTTATTTGTATAAAATATTTGTAATACCATTTGCCATTATAAAATGGTCTAATTTGAATTGCCGGGCACGTTTCTCGACTCCGTTCGAAATGACTAGCGCGCAGTCATTTCGAGCGGAGTCGAGAAAGTGTGCAGGAGAAAATTTTGGACTATAATATATTTAGAATTAGTATAAATGGAGAACTCACAGATTATAAAAAATTGGTTATTAGTAAATAGGTTTAATTACAAGGCGCTTTAAAAATCTAAAAATGGAAAGTTTTACTAAAATATTAAAAAGCTTCTAAAACATATTATCTCATCAGATACATTTTGCCCCAGCCTTTTTTGAAATATTGATCCGCATCTGTCTGGCGCTTCTCAATGTCTTCACCATTCAATTTTGTAATTACCCGGTAAAGGTAAACACCATTGGCTAGCCGATCTCCAAACTCATCTCTTCCATCCCAGGCGTAATCTGTAATATTTCTACCCACATGTATGGCACCAATTTCATCCTGAAAAATTTCACGAACTACTTTTCCGGTGATGGTCATAATTTGTATCTTAAAATTGCTTGGCTGTTCCGAGCCTGTTAATGTAAATACAAAATGGGTAGCTGTTGAAAACGGATTAGGATAATTCATCACCTCGGTAATGCTTGCTTTATTTATTATTTCGAAACTGATCTTATAATCTATAGCTCCTGATTGATTACCTGATTTATCCTTCGCCTGAACAATTAATTGATACGTTCCATCTTGTGAATAGGCAGGAGTATAATTTATTTTACAACTGTTATTAGGTAATACCGCAGGGATGAACGTTAAGATAGTACTAAAATAAATACGTTGTGCAACGCTATTTGAAGGAGTTTGTATAAAAAGTTTAAAATCGCTGGTGTCGTTCAATGCTAAAAATTGATTTTCATCTTTTAGCTTTATTAAAATATTTGGTTTTGCAGATACGATATCATTATTCAAAATATGTACTCCGTCAAAGGTAACATCTAACAAAGGATTGATCTTATCAGCGGCAACATTAAATGGAATCCGGATAATGTTATTAAAATGATATTGTTCCAGTTGCGAACGTGTTTGATTGATTGGATTTACCTCCACCCACAATGCGTTTGAACCCTTATAGGTGGCAGTATTTAAATTGATGGTATCCATAATTACTTCGCCCGGATTAAAAGGTTTTTTCTTCAGTTTTGATGGCAATGGATGATTCAGTCTGTTTACATCTTCGATCCAATAGGTAACTAATAAACTATCTTGAGTAAATGGTATATCACTGATGTTTTGTATTGGCAACTGAAATGTAATATTGTCTCCTTCCTGAACATTATCATTACTTATTGAATATCCCAATGGCGGATTAATTGCCGCTTCGGGAACAGGCGCATAGATCACTTGCCAGCGTTTCATTTGCGGAGGAGTATGAAGGCTGTCATCTTTCATAAAAGCAATTAAACGAATTGTAGGAAAACTATCAGCATCCACATAATTCGCCAGATCCAAAACATCCATGGAATCTTTTGGGAAATTTGCACGTGTTATTTCCTGCCCATTCGCCTTGATACCAATTATTCGAACAAAAATAGTGTCTTTTGTACTGGCACCATCAAGTGTTGTTTGACGCCAGTGAAAAGAGCCCCAGCTTGATGCAGGACCAATTACAGGAGATGCAATATAACCTTCGTTCCAATTGGTAGTTATGGAAGTATCGAGTTGAATAATAGAATTAACAGAACTGCCAACGAGCTCTTTTGAATCACCAATACCACCACCTTTTTTTCCCCATAAAATATAAGGTCTGGAAGAAGGCACATTCAATTGTGCTCCACCAATAGTTCCAAATGCTGATATAACAGAAGATTCATACGTTGAAATAGAATGATGCTGAGAAGTGTAGGCTAATACATAAGAACCGTTTGGGATATCATTAAGGATGAAATTTTTCATTTTACTTCTGCTTGTCGAATCTCCTTCAATAAATTCAAATGCTTTCTCCGGAGTATTATAAAGTGGGTTTCCGGTAATACTCCCAAATAATCCTTGTCCTCCACCTTGTGGCACATTTAGCATTGGGTTTCCACTTGCCGGATTAAATACTGCAAAAATAAAACTGGGAGATGGTGCAGCCCAGGCCGATGTAAATGCGTTTGCTCCATTAACTGAGAAATACACTTGTTCCCAGGGAAGAGCCGGAACTATTCCATTATTACAAATAATATTTTTCACATCATTTACAAAATCAAACTTTCGTTGCGGTCGGTTAAATTTTGTCAATTGATAACCATCATTTTTATATTGGAAAAAATGCGCTTGTTCCCAACCACGTTTATTATTAATATATTGAAATGAACTTTCTCTCCAAACATAGCCACTGGCCGGGCTTATGGAGTCGGGGCTAACCCGCCAATAATAAACAGTGCTGTCGGTAAATGTAATTGCCGGATAGGGTAATGTATTTAGTTTCCATGTTACAACACCCCCGGGAGCATTAATAATAGTAGTTTTTAAAAACGGACTATTAAAAGTATCTGTCGTATCAATTTCAAATCTGTAATTTTTTGCAAGCGCAAAAGGATTTGCAGTGGATGCTTTTAAGGTGATGGTATCTGTTGGAATGATCGCAAATTCATACGGATAAACAGGAATAAGTCCGCTACCAATAATTAACAGATCCACATACGGGTTTGTTGAATTATTATTTTCATTTAATTCATCCACCTTAAATCGGGAATCTAATGTTATTTTTAGTTTGTTTAAACCGATCCCTCTTGTTTCATCAATTGGTATTGTAAAGACAAGAGTATCTTTAAAAAATGGAGAAGCATTTCTGATGGAATAACTTGTTGTGTCGCCATTCGGGAAAATACGTTGTATTTCAGTAGTAATACTGTCATGTGTAGCTTTCCCGATGTTTGTCCGAATAACAAAAACGTTAACATAACCGGGTATTGTAATCATATCAAAATATACATCGTTGTTAGTAATTTTATAATCCGGTTTTTTATGGGCATTGATTATGATGGAAGGGTCGCCATGTAAGGTCATTTCATAACAAACTGCTCTAACCAGTGGATCCTGAGAGCCAAAAAGCGCTAACGGCTCAATGTTATGTATTGTCTTTTTGATTTCATATCCTACACTTTTTCCATAATTTAAACGGGACAATTGCATATAAAACTCATTTGTAAAATCGTTCAAAGCATCGGGAACGCCTAATCCAACTGTAGCCAAATAACCGATCATTCCTTTCTGTGGAGTAAGTACATATTCTTCGGAGGTGCCCGTTCCGGTTGAATGGATATCACCTGTATAACAACCATTCGCTATCATAAAAGGATAATGTCCACCTGGATTATAAGTATTAATATCATTAAGACTTTGATCGAAACTGGTACCGGAAGCATGACCAAAAAATGTCATTAGTGATACCCCATTATCAATAATATCCTGTATAGAATCAGAAGTGTTGATCTGCATCGGCAAGGAGTTGGTTTTAAAGAAAGGCGTTACATGGCCTCCAAAAGAAGTATCCTCTATTATTACTTCGTAAGCATTTAAATAATTTTTTATCATGCTTTGTAAACCTGTATTGTCTCCGCCACCAAAATGCAATACTTCTTTCATCCATTCTGCAGGAGGATTACTTTCATAGGTTACTACTTTGTCATAATACGAATCGATATCAAAATTGTTTTTTGCAGCTAACCTCCCTGTTGATATGGCTGGTTCTATTTGTGTTCCGTTAAGTCCTGCAGTAATCAGGTTATCACTGGAAGGGTTTCCGAATGACGGAACCAGGCATTTGGCATAGTTTGTCGCATTTTGCCTGCAAGAAGATAAGTGAATTGATTTACCAATTAAAAATAAATTTTGTGGTGGTGTTGGGTAGGTATCCAACAAGTAATCTGCAAATCCTCTTATTGATAAAGGACTTTTTACAATTCCAAAAGCAAACTGGTCGTACAATTCATCGATGTCGGCAAATGCTACATTATGCGAACCACCTGTGATTGAACTCCGGTAATTTTTATAGGTAATTGCCGAAGACATTACTGATTTATGTGTTACGATGATAAATGCTGAATCAGCAGAAAATAGTGAATAGTCGGTAAACTTTGCTGATGGTGTTACTGCTTGAACAGATGTGATATTAGTAATGTTTCCATCTGAAGTGATAAAACATTTTTTTTCGCTTCCGCTGGTTGGTAAAAGAGTTTTAAAATTACTTCCGCTTGGAGCTACATCAATTCTATTGTGTGCAGTTAGATCATAAATATGAACAGCTCCTGATGCATTAAAATTGCTGATATTTAAATAAGATTTAGTGGAACCATTATAAGGTAAATAAAATAAAAACCCGGTGGATCCTTCAAGGTCAAATGTGTGAGGATATTTTATAGTGATATAAGAAACGGCTGTTCTGTTCGAAGTAAACCCCGGATCTGCAAGGCTTGTAAATTTAAAATTGGTAATTGAATTTCCTAATGCCGATGCAGAAATAATGGTATTGTCGATAAATCGATTTGATTCGTAACCCTTGAATAGTGTGTCCTTAAATAATTGATATCCTCCTGAACCTTGGAATTCAATTTTTAAATGATGGTCGGGATTTGGCAATACCTGTATGTTTTTTGATGCGCCAATGGCAACAATAGTAACGAGAGGACTGGGTCCACTTGTATAGGTTTTTGCAGTATTAATAGAATAGGTCTGGGTGCCACCCACATTAATAACACTCCCGTCAAACCATCCTTCGGATCGGGTATAACGTGCATCAGTACCACCAACAACATCTGTTTCACCATCATAATATCCTGAATGAAAGGATTGAATTTCTTCTTTAAAAAAATAATTATCGGGGGTGTAGGAACTAAATGCAGTGGTGTCGGTAACAGTAACCATCCGATTAGCAGGCCCTGATAAATTCCATGTTAAATAATAAATGGCCGTATCATTTACCAGACTATAATAGGGATTAGGAATAAAGGAAGTGTTTTTATACAATGCAGAATCTAATGTTCCATCATTTGCTTCGGCATAAAATTCAATATAATCATTCGCATTAAATACATTATCACCTTCTCCTTTAACAAAAATATATTGTTGAGTGCCTTTATTGAAAATCTGAAATCTGTGTGGGTCAATTGAAAAAATTCCGGCTGCAGCTAAAGTGGCTGAATCAATGTGATAAATACCGTTTTTGGTAATTTTTATTTTGTAATAATTCTGGGAATAATTGATCCATTCGTTCCCGTATGGTTGTGCTTTTAGCCCCATAAATACAAGCATTAGCAGACATACGAAGAGTAAACGTTTAATCATTTAGCCTTTTTATTTATATCAATTTTCAAGGAAAATACATTCGAATATAAAGCCACTGATTGATCTCCAATATCTGTTAAAGCATAATCAATGGTCACTGATTTTATTCGTACCCCAACTCCAATATTTGGCTGAAATGTTTTTATTTTTTTTCCTAATGCATCCGTATAGGTTTGGTAATTACCAACACCTGCTCTTAGAAAGATCAAATTCGAGTAGGATGCTTCCATTCCAAGATGTGGGTCCAGACTCACTACTTTGCTTTTTATCATTACATTGTGCTTTCCATCAAATGTTGCATCCAAATTCAATTCAACAAGTAATGATATTTTTTTTGTGATATCAAATTTTCGTGCGCTACCCAATAATAATTTTGGCAATGTAATTTCAACAGAATTCGAAGGTATTTCGTTGCCGGTAGCAATAAATGTTTCTTTCATTTCATCAGACAAATTAAAGCTCCATGCGTTAAATGTGGAGGTAACATCACGTGCCATTGCAGCAAATTTCCATTTTTTATAATCGTATTGTGCGCCCGCATCTAATCCAAATCCCCATGCTCCTGCAAAGTCTCCCACTTTTCTTCTGATTATTTTTACGTTTGCTCCAACCCGTAAATTTGGAATTTTTAATGTTTTCGCATACGAAACTAAAAAGCCCCAATCAACTGCCGAAAATGTAGAGATTCGGTTATAATCAACATTCCCGTTGGCATCAATTAGTTCGGTAGTATTCGGGATATCATCAACGCCAAAGCGGATAAGTGTTACTCCTAATACAGATGAACTGTCCAGCCGGGTAGCAAATGCGCCATAATCGTACTTCGCTATTCCTGCAAAATATTCACTGTGCATCAAAGCTACCTGATGTTGATTGCCAATGCCTAATAATCCGGCAGGGTTCCAATAACCTGCGGTAACGTCATCAACGGTAGTGATATAGGAATTTGACATTCCCAAAGCTCTTGCTCCAACACCAACGTTTAAAAACTCGTTACTGTATTTTGGAGCTTGCGCTGAAACGGTAAACCCAATATATAAAAAGGTTATTGCTGTAATTATTATTTTCTTAGCCATAAGGGAATATAAAGTTAAACTAATTTGTTTTGATATGCAAACCGGATACGAACGTTTTTAAGCCCTTTTTATTGCCATGAAAACGAATTTTACTTTATTATATTTGTGGAAAGATCTCTGCTTGAACAAAACCAGTTTAATATATAGAAATATTTTCTTCTATCGTTTGTTAATGAACATGCTTTATAAGGGCAATTATTACAAACGTTTTGAGCCTGTTTGTAAGCTGCTTTCCGGTAAAAATGTGGTCGAGCTTTGCTTTGGCGATACACTGATCGCGAGTTATTGTAAACAGAACGAAATCCGTTGGACCGGTATTGATATCAATACGGATTTTGTAAAAAATGCCAGAAAAAAAGGATTTAATGCTGAATTGTCTGACATCAAAGCAATGGATAAATTTCCAACAGCCGATACACTAATTATTTCAGGATCTTTGTATCACTTTAATTCAGATCTGGAAACTCTTTTTAAAAAAGCACTTTCCAGCTCTGCTTATATTATAATTTCAGAACCTGTTATTAATCTGTCAAATCGTAAAGGATTTATTGGTAAATTGGCACAAGGTTCAGCAACCATTGAAAAACAAAAGCAACATTTTAGATTCACTGAATCAACACTTTTAAAAACCTTAGATTCTTTAAGTGAAAGTTTAAAATTCAACTATAAAGTAGTTGAACGATTTGATAAAGATCTGATTATCGTCATTACAAAATGAGCACAATTGAAATAAGCATAGTAATTCCGGTTTATAACAGTTCACAAATTATTGAGGAGCTTTACAAGAGAATTGCAAAGGCGGTTACTGCCGGTTGTACCTACGAAATTATTTTTGTGAATGATTGCAGCACGGATGACAGCTGGCAAAAAATTAGCTCATTAACAGAACGCTATCCTTCGATCTCCGGAATAAATTTTCGTAAAAATTGCGGACAGGATAATGCCTTGCTTGCAGGATTGAGAATTGCGAAAGGAAATTATTGTGTGATCATGGATGATGATCTGCAACATGATCCGGAAGCAATTTTAAAATTATATAATGAATGTAAGAAAGGATTTGATGTTTGTTTTGCCAATTTTATAGAACGCAAACAAAATGGAGTAAAAACTATTGGAAGTAATTTCAATGGAAAAATGGCGGAGTTTCTGCTTTCTAAACCCAAAGGAATTTATTTGTCACCATTTAAAATTATAACCAGATCAACAGTTATGGAAATTGCAAAGTTTGCAGGTCCTTATCCATACATTGATGGGATTATTTTAACGATTACTCAAAATCTTACGCAGATAGAAGTGGAGCATCAACCACGATTAAGTGGAAAAAGCAATTACACTTTTTCAAGATCCCTTTCTGTTTTTATGAAGTTATTTACAGGGTTTTCTGTTGCCCCCTTGCGTATTGCCACCATCACCGGTTTTATAACAACGTTCATTGGTTTTTGTTTGTTATTAAAATATCTGTACGATTTTTTCATTACCAAAATTTATGTGGAGGGCTGGACAACTGTGGTGGTGCTGATAATAATTTTTGGAGGAATGATCTTGACAACGCTCGGTATTATTGGAGAATACATTGGCAGGATGTACCTTACGCTCAACAATAAACCACAGTATAGCATTACGGAAATTGTAAGAAGTAAAAGCAATGCGCAATAAACTGATCTTTTTATTTACATTTTTATTCTTTGCTTTTTTAACCGCATTTAGTTTACACATTCCTTTTTTTTGGGACGGAATTTTTTTTTCAGAATCAGCCGTTCATTTTTTTGAAAATGGATCTGATAATTTCATTACTCCTATTCAGGTAGATACCGGTGGGTTCCCATTGTATCCCATTTATTTATCAGTAGCTTGGAAAGTGTTAGGAAAAACATTGCTTATTTCTCACCTGGCAATGTTCCCTTTTTTAATCGGTATTGCTTACGAATATTATAAATTAGCAAAACGTTTTCTGAATGATTCCATGCTTCCTTTTGCTATGGTATTATTAGTAGTTGAACCAACATTTATTACCCAAAGTATTTTAATGGGCTACGATATTTTGATGGTTTATTTTTTTCTTTTGGCTCTAAATTCGCTGTTGCGGAAAAATCAATTACTTTATTCAGTGGCATTAACTCTTCTTTGTTTGAGTTCTATGCGAGGTATTATGCTTGGCATTTCATTATTCATACTGGATATTATTTTAAATTCTGTTTTTGAAAAAAAAATAAACATCAAAATTTTCAGTTATGTATCTGCATTAGTAGCGGTGCTTTTTTGGGCATTTTATCATCATCAGAAAACAGGTTGGTTCTTTTTTTCTCCGGAACGGGAAAATAATCACGAAGCATTGGTTTCTGTTTCGATGATGTTTAGGCAATTTGTTTTTATAGTATGGAAAATATCAGATCTTGGAAGAATTGTGTTGTGGGTAGTTTTTATTTTCGGTTGCTATTATTTTTATAAAAAACACAAGGGATTTGAATTTAAAAAAATAGTAATTATTGTCTTAATTCCCTTATTAATATTGATCTGTTTTATGGTACCGCTTTCAAATCCTATCGGTCATAAATATTTTATTGTCACTTTTCTAAGTTTGAATATTGGAGTTTGCTACCTCCTTCAACAAGTAAAAACAAAAAAAATGCAAATAGGCTTTCTACTATTTTTTTGCATAATGATGGTTAGCGGAAATTTCTGGATTTATCCTCAGCGATTTGGAAATGCATGGGATTCCTCACTGAAAGTGATTCCTTATTTCGACTTGCAAAAAAAAATGGATGATTATATCCTGAATGAAAAGATCTCAGAAAAAGAAATAGGAACCCAGTTTCCTCTGATTGCAGATAATCGTTATACCTATCTGGAAAATACATCGTATAAATATTCTGATTGGCAAAAAAATTCCTCCATCAATTTCAAATATATGCTTTTGAGTAATGTAATAAATACGGATAGTCCGGAACAATTTGAAAAAATCAGAAGCGATTGGAAATTGATTAAAGAATTAAAGTCGGGTCAACTAACTATTTCGCTCTACGAAAATCCTCTCTTCAATTTGTAGTTTGATCTTTTAATTCCTTTTAACACTATTTCTTTTTTGTTAAAAAGGCAAGCGCTTTCTTTAATTTTTCCATATCAATCAATAGGAATAAGGACGCATACAGAAAAGGCAATGCAGGCATTTTGTAGCGCACCATTCCTCCAACGGAAGGTGTGGTTATGCCAATCAATACAAATAAAAGCAGTGTAAATAAAAAACAGAAAAGTAAGATTTCTTTATTCTTAAAAATAGATCTATCATAAAAAAATAAAGCCAGAAAAATAAAGAACAAAAGAGATAAATTTTCAATAGAGGCTATTAACTGGAGCCAGTTCTTTACCTGAAAAACAGTAGGTTGGATCAATACATTATAAAAGGATTTTGGGGAATTTGAAAGGAAATCTGTCGCATTCGGTTTCAATCTTTTTAATTCAATAATAGTATTTGCAGGCACCACTGAGTAATCCAATTTGTAATTGCTCGTATCAGTCGAATGTTCCACAAAGGTCGTATCTCTCATGTTATCCAGCTCCCATGAAAGGAAAGAACTTCCGGTTTTAATTTTATAAGTAAAGTCTTTTTGGGGAATTAAAATGCTGTCACGTAAATTATAATCCACCCAGATAAATTTTTTATCGCTTTCTAAAAATACGCCCCCTTTAGATTCAGAGATTGCTTTTGCCTGCTTATCTGAAATTAAAACAAGAGGATTGTAATCAGGTTTCACAAGGGCAATTATACCGGCCAGGAAAATAATTATTAAAAATACAATTCCATATTTTAATCCGGTTAATTTAGCAGATGTTCTTGATACGATAATGTTGCTGATAATTAATGGAATCAATAGAAACCCAATATATGTTTTTATAAAACAAACTGCAATGAAAAAAAAGATCGCGAGGAATCCATTTTTTAATGAATAGTTTTTCAGCAGGCCGAAATCAGAAAAATAAATAAACAGACCAAGGGAACCCATTAACAAACCTTCTTTTAAAACCCCTGAGCTCCAGAATAAGACAGAGGGAATAAAATATATTCCAAGAAGAAGAGCTGATTTCTTATGGGGGAAATGTTTTACAAATGCCTTGAATAGTGCAGTTAATCCAATAAAAGAAAAGAAATTAAAAAAGATCAGATGAACAAAAAAATTACCGAATGAAAAAAGTTGAAGAATAGCATTTATAATAATTATAAAACGAGCATTGCCATATAGAACATCTCCAAAATTCCCGTTCCATGCTTCCGAAAAGTGTTCCTGTTCGTTTCCTAAAATAGATCGGACTAAAATTTTACTATCCGAAAAGTAAGTGTCAAAATCTCCGGAAGAATAATAAAATTTATAAATCGCCAGGAATGAGAATCCTGCAATTAATTTTAATACGAAAAGTCCGGTAATCTTATTTTTGGAAAGTCCTTCAATAACAAAAAAATTCATTTTGTAGATCAGGAAAATGAAAAGAAGTGCATAAAGAAAGGGCAGTAGAAATTGCATTTGATAAAGATATTAAATTCAGAGGCTGTTTAAAATTTATCGCAAAATATTTATTATAGTGTGCTTAAATTGCTTAACCCTGTCAGGGTTTCAAACCCTGACAGGGGTTATTAATACTTAAAAAATAATCGGACTCTAAAAATTAAGAGCAGCTTATGCTATAAAATTTACTATTTTCGCCACAGCGATGAACATAAAAAAACATATACCAAATGCGATTACTTGTGGCAACTTGTTTTGTGGGTGCTTAGCGATCGTATGTGCATTTAATGGAAATTTGGTTTGGAGTGCTTATTTGGTAGGTATTGCAGCAGTATTGGATTTTTTTGACGGATTTGCTGCCCGCTTGTTGAAAGTTGGTGGGGAAATGGGCAAACAGTTAGACTCTTTGGCAGATATGGTGACTTTTGGAGTGGTTCCGGGAGTGGTACTGTTTCAAATGATCTTAAGAGGACTTGATTTATCGAAAGAAGGGTTTGACCTTATTGAGAATCATCCATGGATCATCTATTCAGCATTTATTATTTCTATATTTTCCGCTATCCGACTTGCAAAATTTAACATTGATACACGTCAGACAGATTCTTTTATTGGTGTTCCAACACCAGCTAATACAATCTTAATCTGTTCTATTCCACTTATCGTAAATTGGGATGTATCATTTTCGTTTGTTGAATATAACTTGCCTCTCAATAAATTTATTTTAAATCCCTACCTTCTTATTAGTTTAAGCCTGTTAATGTCCTATCTTCTGATAGCCGAGCTTCCATTATTTGCTCTTAAATTCAAAAACTTTGGATGGGCAGATAATAAGATCCGTTACTCATTTTTAATAATATCAGTAATTTTGTTAATAGTATTTCAGTTCATTGCAATCCCTTTTATTATATTTTTGTACATCATTTTATCGATACTAAATACTGTTTTCAATAAATACGATCAATATAAATAATCACAAAAAAACACAAATGAAATTCACAGCAGAAATTGATGTAATGCCATTAAAAGCATTGTTAGATCCACAAGGGAAAGCAGTTACAGGGAGTATGAAAAACCTTGGTTTACCCGAAATAGAAAATGTTCGTATCGGTAAACACATCACTTTGGAAATTGAAGCGGCATCAAAAGAGGCAGCAACAGCAAAGGTAGATGAAGCCTGCAAAAAGTTATTGGCGAACCAGATAATGGAGTTTTACGAATTCGAATTGGTTGAGAATTAAATTTTAAACATCTTGTCATTTCGATTACTTCGGCTTCGCTCAGTATAAACTCCGCGGAGAAATTTCAAAGTAGCTTTGGATAAAATAAGATTCCTCCAAATTGTGTTGGAATGAGTCTAAAAGTCTAATAAATCATCGATATGCAAATCCTCTTCGATTTGTTGTTCTTCTACCTTTTTGACAGGCCGTAATTCAAAATTCTGACCTAAATAAACTCTTCTTACTTGTTCATCACTTGCCAATTCTTCAGCAGTTCCGGCTTTTAAGATACTTCCTTCAAAAAGTAAATAAGCACGGTCAGTGATCTGTAATGTTTCCTGAACATTATGATCAGTTATTAATACTCCGATATTTCGTTGTTTGAGTTTGGAAACAATGCTTTGGATATCTTCAACTGCAATAGGGTCAACTCCTGCAAAAGGTTCATCTAATAAAATAAATTTCGGGTCCGCAGCGAGGCTACGCGCAATTTCGGTACGTCTTCTTTCCCCACCGGATAATCTGTCTCCCAAATTTTTTCGGATATGGTGCAAATGAAATTCGTCCAATAATTCTTCTAATTTATACTTCTGTTCTTGTTTGGATAATTTTGTCATTTCAAGGATGGCACGAATATTATCTTCAATGCTTAATTTTCTGAAAACCGATGCCTCCTGTGCCAGGTACCCAATTCCGAGTTGAGCACGTTTATACATGGGTTCATTGGTAATTTCTTTGTCATCCAAAAATATTTTTCCCGAATTGGGTTTTATCATTCCAACGATCATATAAAAGGAGGTTGTTTTTCCTGCACCATTTGGACCTAACAGCCCAACAATTTCACCTTGTTGAACCTCCACAGAAACATTTTTTGCAACGGTTCTGCTTTTATATTTTTTTACTAAATTATCTGTACGTAAGATCATGTTGTTAAAAAGTAAATTGCATTGAAAAACGAATACTAAATGGAGTAACGCGCGGGTTATCTAAATAAGTTAACCGATATACGCCATCAAACCGAAACACTTTTAAAATATTTTCGATACCAACAGTAGCCTCAACATACGGGCCACGATTTAATGAATATAAGTTGTCGGGGAAAATCAACACTTTCCTGTTCTTGTCATTTACTGTACCTATTACAGCATTTGCTCCAACAACTTCTCTCCATTTTAATTTTCGCATCAAGGGGATCCTGTTTAAAAAGAAACCGTCAAAGTGATGAGAAAGATTAGCAAAAGCATACTCATCACTTACAAACTCATAATAATTCATGGCATTGAAAGCGTACACATCATAGGTGTATGTTTCGTTGCCACCATGCATTTCGAGTAAGGGATAAGGTAATTGTCCCCATACTTTTCCACATTCCAAAACGTAATCTAAGTAACCAATAGGATTGATGCGAATACGATCATCCACATTTATAACCAGTTTGTGATAATTGTAATCGCTGTTAAAGAAATTTTTAACACCCATAGTGTATTGAACCTGTAAAATGGGATAATGTGTTCCTAAGCTCACACGTTCAAAAGCACCTTCAACATATTTTTCATCGTATGCAAGTCGTGCCAGCAAACGAAATTCGGATGTAGTAATATTATCTTTGAAGCCACGGGTTATTGAATTTTTTTGATATTCATAATGGAAATTTGCCAGCGGCATCATCTGTCTGTTAAAAAAACTCAATTTAGTGTTGAAGCCGGTAAACCATTCCCGCTCAATGTATGTGTTCACTTCTTTTACATTGGTTAAGTTACGCAAGGGTGTAATTCTGAAAAGTGATGCAACAATATTATCGGTGGTAAACCCATTTTGACTTTGCCCTAATATTTCATTATCATTTTTATAATATAATCCAACCATTGTTCTTGGCTTCTTTTCAATAAAAGAACGGATTCCCAGTTTATATTTAAATTTTTCGTCACGTGTTCCATAAGCTACATAACCACTTAATTCATACAATTTGCTGAATTTATTACTTGTACGTCCACCAAAACGAAAACGATTTCCTTCAATTTCATTAAAGCTGTACATATTAAAATATGGTCCATATTCAAAATTGCCTTTTACTTTATACCCTGTAACAAAAATTTGTAAAACATCTATCCATGTTTTATAAACCGGTAATGATTGCAAGGTATCCACCATGTGATAAATTTCTCTTTCATTTTTTGATAAGGTATCATGTCGGTTTTTTTTCCAGAAATCTTCTGTTTTTTCAAAAGTATCATCAGCAACTTTAAGGTTTTCAGTGAGTGAGTAAAATTTATCAGGTCGTGGTTGATTGATCTTGAAATTGCCATAGGAAGCAGTTTTTCTGCCATAAATTCCCATCAAAGATTTTTTCTTTTGTTCGATCGGGAAAGGGTTAAAGTCAATAACTAACCGTTCTTTTTCCATCATCCAGGCACTATCTACCTGGGTGTATTTTTGAACTACGGATGTGGAATTTATAAAGTTGATATTTGCATCATCAGCAATGCTCATCTCTATCTGTAGTATTGCAAATGAAGTGTCAGTTGCCCAGAGGTTCCCTGTAAAAGCTAATTCTTGTTTGAATTTTGGCTTGAACTGTAATTGGAAGCACTTGTGACCTTCTATAACCATGCTGTCGATCAAATAGAATTTATAGAACAACAGTGCATTATCAGAAATAGGGCTATTGAAGTTTTTCCCGAATACTAAAATAGTGTTATCATAGATGTTAACATTTTGATACATGTCTCCCATAAATTGTGAAACACTTGCATTTTGAACACCAGCGACTTTACTTGCTTTTACTATTTCATTTTTTGTTTTTGGATTTTTTCGAAAATAAAAATCAGATAAGGCCTCTGTCATAAATACAGGTAAATATGGTTTTTCCTTTGCATTTGTACTGTCGATATTATCAAAAATAAAAGCGAATGGTTTAAGTAAAGGATTGTTTTGAAAATCTTCACTTAAATTATTCAGATCAAATTCTACTTTATTATACACTTCATATTCATAAGCATCCAGTTTTTTTCGGTCGTTTTTATCCTTGTTGGCGATAATTTTCCGAAGGATGCGGTGAGCGGGATTTTCACCGGGGCGAACTTCAATAGCAGCTAATTCAACACCTTGAGATAGTCCAATATTTATTGTTTGGGTTAAACCTCGTTTTACGGCTCTTGTTAATTTATTATAACCAACATAAGAAACAATAAGAGAATCAACTTTTAAAGTTGTTGACAGGGTGTAATTTCCTTCCACATCACTTGTTGTTCCAATGATAGTTCCTTTGAAAATAATATTTACAAATGGCAAGGGTTCACGGGTTTGGGCATCTACAATTTTGCCGCTTACTTTTGTTGTTTGAGCAGAGCAATTGATAGTAAAGGCAAGCGTAAACGCTAAAATTAGTGCAAGAAAAGAAAATCGGTATTTTAATTTTTGTTTCAAAAGTTCAAATTAATCATTTTGTAATTCTTCCCAATACTCTACCCCTCTTCGTGTGTGTGCTAAAAGTATTTTATTTATCGAACCTGCTGATACTGAAATAGTATATTCAGGTAGGGAGCCTTTCGGTACTTTTTAAACTTAACGTCCGGTTAGTATCAGGATGCTGAGTTTATTTTTCTAACCTATTTTGTTTCTGTATTTTTTGTTTTCCGTTTATATTCAAAGTAAGAAACAAATATACTTGCTTCGTACAAGAAATACAAGGGTAATGCAACTAACATTTGTGAAGTAATATCCGGTGACGGGGTAATAACGGCAGCAACGATTAAAATAATAATAACGGCATGTTTGCGGTATTTACGCATAAACTGCGGAGAAATGAGACCAAATTTTGTCAGAAAAAATACAAATACAGGCAATTCAAAAACAATTCCGGTTGCAAGTGAAAGGGTTGATACCGTTGAAATATAGGAATCCATCGTAAAATTATTTTCAATCATTGAACTTACCTGATAATTTCCTAAAAAATTAATCATAAGGGGAACAATGATGTAATAACTAAATAATACACCTGTCAGAAATAAAAAGGTAGCAGAAAGAATAAAACCTGTTGATGCTTTTTTTTCATTTTCTTTCAAAGCAGGTTTGATAAAACGCCATATTTCCCATAAAACATAGGGAGCTCCAAGCATAAATCCGGCAACAAAAGCGATCCACATTTGTGCCGTAAATTGGTCGGATAATCCTAAACTCTGCAGTTTAAAAGTGTAATGACCAAAACATAAAGCATTCCCATCACTCAGAATATTAATCGATTGCAGCCAATGGCCCAATTTACAAAATGCCTGATAAGTTAAAAAATCGCTTTTAAGAGGACCCAGTATTATTTTGTCGAATAAAATTTCAGGATAAAAAAACATTACAACCGATAATATTACTACTACAAGTGATGAGCGAAATAAATGTCCGCGTAAAGCATCGATATGTCCAAAAAAAGACGTTTCGTTAGAAGGGTTTTGTTTTTTAAAAAGTCCGAATAGTGCCATATATTATGATGGCAAAGGTAACAGAAATTAATATCTGAAGGAATAGAAATAAATCTATTTTAAAGGATTGTAATAGAGAATTCAAAATTAGTTTTTTCTGAAGCTTCTTTATCGAACTCGCCTTTTATGAAATGAGCGAAAAATCAATTTTTCTTATTAGATTCAGCTCTGCTTTTTTCGTCCAGAGCCCAGGCTAAATTGTTTTTAGCGAGTTGATTACTTGGCTCCAGTTCCAGGGCTTTTTTATAAAGTGTTATCGCATCATCATACTGTAATTTCATCATGAAAGAAGTTCCGATATTGTTTAATGCGATCACATTTTTTTTGTCAATATCAATTATTTTACTCCAAACTTCTATGCTTTTGTCGAAATTATTGAGCTTATAATAATTCATCCCCAATTCGATATAAAAAGGAACATCTTTATTAGTGGCAGGAGCTTGTTCTTGTTTTTGAATTTTTTCAAGCACTTTTCTTTTTTCATCCATTGCCCATTTTAAATTATTTTTTGCAAGTTGAAAAGCGGTATCAAGTTGCAAGGCTTGTGTGCAGGCATCGATCCCATTTTGATATTGTTGCATCATATTATAAGCTACCCCCATATTATTATAAGCGATGGCACTTTTTGGGTTTAATTCGATCGCTTTTTTTGCGGAATTTAATCCATCCTGTGGCATTTGATTATTAATATAAGCAACAGAAAGATTGATCCAATTATCATAACTAGGATTTGTTTTTACTGCATTTTCCAATGCGGCAATATCAGCCGGTTGTTGAACTGCTGTTATTGTGCTTTCGCTGACGTTATCAGGTGATGAAAAAGTTTTTAAATACAGATATATCAACGAGGAAAAAATAAAAAGAAGAAGAATGATGATCGGAATATTAATTTTTGAGGCAGGCTTCGTTTCTTCTGTCTTTTGCTCTTCTTTTGGAGTTTCGTTTTGATCGTTTGTTGGTTCCATAGTTAAATTCAATTATTGGATTATAGGTTTTAGGATAAATTATGCGGGTATAAAGTTAAAATATTTAACTATTTCAAAAAATGTTGGATCGTACATGTTGTTTATTTTAAATAAGTTATAATAAATCAAGCAATGAGAGATGCCAATAATTGTTACAAAAATATAAGGAAAAACGTTTTGAATTTTAGTATTTGACGAAAATTTTATGCTTAGTAATTTGTGACTTGCAAACAAAGTGCAAACGATAAAGCAATTATAAAAAAATCGAATATTTTTTGGAATGAATGTATAAACGATCAGTGAAAAAACAAAAAATGTTAAGAGAAGGAGTAAAAAATGTTTTTGTTTCGGATGTTTTTTTAGATCGAAAATGCCTGAGAAAAATAAGATCATTGTGGCTAAGGATAAGATAGAAAATTCGATCAGATATTGATACCAGGGTCCTTTCCCCCAATAAAAAACGTATTCAATGCGTGTAGTTTCCATGATGTGGATTACCTGGTTGATTTTTTCAATACCACCAACAAATAGTATGTATCCAACTATGGCAATTACTGGCGGTAAAACATGAAAATAAAAAAAAGAACGATACGTTAGCTGAGTTTTTTTTGTGTAGATCAGATAAAAAGAAAACAGTGCAAAAAAGGGGACAACAAAAAAGTTAGATTCTTTATAGAAAAATGAAATAAAACTTACTATTGCAAAAACTATCCAGTTGTTTCTGTTTGGTTCTTTTATAGCTAATGCATAGGAAAGTAATACCCAAACACAGAATAATGTATTGCCCGAATCCATCAACGCTCTGCCAGCCATTCCCATGCTAATAGGGAATGTGATTGCAAGGGTACTTGCAAAAAACGCAATTTTTTCATTTTCTAATTTTTTGATATAGATGTATAGGATCAGACCTGTGATAAAAAAACAGAATAATGAGAGGATTGACAAAGAGTCAATTGTCGGGCTTAGCCCAACAAACAAAGCTCCGCACATGTAATATAAATAACGGCAGGGATTTGGAGTGTAATGTTGCTGTTCAATGGAAATGAAGTCGTTTGTGATTTTCGAAAATCCATTTAATCCCATTTCATTAATGATCATAGATCTTTTAAAATACATTCCTTCATCGGCTGTCATGTAATACTGCTCGGGCTTTGGAAAGTTTTTAAAAATGAATATGCTAATACAGACAAGTATTATCAGGAAGGAAACAAAATGTTTGTCTTTAAAGCCAAGTGTCATAAGTAGAGTTTTTTTGTTTCTTAGATCAAGGTTGAGTCTTCGGTAAAAATTTGTCTTTCATCTTTAAAAAGTACATTTCAAAATAGGTGTAACTTAATTTCGAAACGGTGACAATGAATACGAGTGATAAAATTATTTCAATTAAAAATACATACTTAGTTGGACTGACCACATTTACTCCAAAATAATTGAATGTGAAAAGTACAATAAAAAACAGGATCATGTGATAGCAATACATCCCGTAAGTATATTTTCCCCAGGTAGAAATAGTTTTAAATTTACCAATTTTATAAAATGAATTATCGGAATAGTTTTGCTCTAAAATAATAAATGCAAAAAATAGTGAAAACAAAACAGGCAGTAGGGATGCGGCAATAATATAATTATTCCCGAGCTTCCAGATCAAACCTCTAAGGGGAAGGATCGCGATAAAAATGATATATATTGATACGATCAGAAGTTTAGGAGTGTTTTTAATTTGAGCAATAAATTTTTCTTTAGTGGCCAAAATAGCCACAATGGCTCCAACAGTTAAATCGGATACTGAGGAAAATGAATGATACCTGAGGATCATATCCTCACCTCCATTTGAAAAAAAATATCGAAATGCAATTGATCCCAAAACAAAACTAATGAAAGTAGGTAATAAATATTTTTTAGGAATTATAAAAATGACCAAAGGCCAAAACAAATAAAATTGCTCTTCGACAGAAACGGACCAAAGCACACCAATCAGAACATTTGTTATCCCATTGTTCAGGTAGTCAAAATTACCTGTAAAAGTCATATAGTTCCATGCATTTAAATGATCTGCCGAAAATAATAATGGAAAATTAGACGGTATAGCGTTTTTAAATAAAGGGAACACAAATAAGCACAGATCTACTACTAAAAAATATACCGGCCAGATGCGTAAAATACGTCTCATGTAAAAATATCTAATATTTATTTTTCCATGATTTTCTTGTTCTGCAAGAAGTAAATAGGTAATTAAAAATCCGCTTAAAACAAAGAAAAAATTTACACCCAGATCTCCATTTAATAAGAGGTGATTTTTAATAAACTGATAGGTGGCGGAAGGGTGATTATATCCCAGGCAAACCATTGCATGATTAACAAATACAGCAAAAAAAGCAAAAAAGCGTAATCCGTCAAGATTTTTAAAGACTATTTTATTATCCATTTATGCGCTGTATTTATTCAAATGTAGCAAAAAAACTTATAGTTTTACTGTTCATTTATTTTGTTAATTTTAACTTCAATTGAGATCAGCTATGTTTAAAAATTTATTTGAAGGATTGCCACTGAGTAAAACACTTGTTTATTTTTTTCTGCTTATTACAGTGGTTACTGTTACTTATTCGAACCATTTTAATAATTCTTTTCATTTCGATGATTCGCACACCATTCAAAATAACCTGTTTATTCAGGATATAAAAAATATTCCATTGTTTTTTAAAGATGGAACAACATTTAGTTCCTTACCTCCCAACCAGTCGTATCGGCCAATTGTTACTGCATCCCTGGCTCTTGATTATTGGATAGGAAATGGATATAATTTATTTTATTTTCACCTCTCCACATTTATTTTGTTTTTAGTGCAAGGTATTTTAATGTTCTTTTTTATTTTCAAATTACTTAACAGTTCATTTAGGAATAATTGGAATTTTTATATTGCTGCAACCGCAGTTGCTTGGTATCTGTTGCATCCCGCCAATGCCGAAACTATTAATTATATAATCGCCCGTTCAGATGTACAATCTACTTTTTTTGTAATACTTGGTTTTGTGCTTTACATATTTTCGCCATTCTGTAAAAAAACATTTTTGTATTTGATACCTATAGGGATTGGCACCTTAGCAAAACCAACAGCGGTGATGTTTGCACCTATGTTGTTTTTTTATATTTTATTTTTTGAAGAAAAGATCAGCTTGAACAACCTATTTAAAAAGCAGTATTTTAATCAGGTTCTTTCCGTGTTAAAGGCGGTTATTCCGGCATTTATATTTTGTGCTGTAATGTACAAATTTGTTGATCACCTTACTCCTAAAACATGGGTTTCCGGGGGCTCTTCCACATTTAATTATTTGATCACACAACCTTTCGTTATTGTTCATTATTTTACAACGTTCTTTTATCCGATAAGTTTAAGTGCCGATACGGATTGGCAGACCTTAACAACTATCTGGGATAGTAAATTCCTGATCGGTTGTGTTTTTATTTTTAGTATGCTGCTTATTGCATTTTGGTTTTCAAAAGAGGAACAATTGCGGCCTGTCAGTTTTGGAATAATTTGGTTTTTCCTGGCCTTAATTCCAACTTCCAGCATTATACCATTGTCTGAAGTGTTGAATGATCATCGTATATTTTTTCCGTATGTAGGATTAGTAATAAGTGTTTGCTGGACGGTTGGTTTAATTATTATGAAACAAAAAAGTCGTTTGGAAGCCTTAAATGATAAGTATGAAGTAATACTGGTAATCGTTGTTTTAATTGCTCTTTCGGGATATGCTTACGGAACCCGTCAACGGAACAAAGTATGGAACTCAGAAGAGAGTTTGTGGTATGATGTAACAATTAAAAGTCCGAATAATGCCCGCGGACTGATGAATTATGGTCTTTCAAAAATGGCCAAGGGTGAATACCCGGAAGCCGAAAAATATTTTAACATGGCATTAACTATGTGGCCGGATTACTCTTTTTTAAATATTAATATGGGTGTATTAAAGTCAGCAACAGGCGATAAGGAGAGTGCTGAAAAGTATTTCAAACATGCTCTTGATGTTGGGAAAAACTTTCCTGATACCTGGTATTTTTATGGAAAATATTTGAGCGACCAGTTACGGTATTCTGAAGCTATTCCCTTGTTAACAAAAGCTATTGAGCTTTCTCCTGCTCATATTGGTTCACGCTCTCAATTGATGAAGGTGTATAATGAAACGGGTGATTGGGAAAAGTTAAAAGAAGTGGCAGAAAGTACCCTGCAGATAATTCCAAATAATGTAGAAGCCGCAATGTATTTGGAAGCAAGCAAAAATAAAAAAGGGAAAATAGAAATAGCCGAAGATGAAATCAGATTAGCGCCAACTGCTGAAAAATATTTGAATTTGAGTTTGATGTATTATCGGGCAGGGAAATATGAAAGCTCCATTAACGCTGCTAAAGAGGCACTCAAATTAAGACCGGATTATCCGGAGGCATACAATAATATTTGTTCTGCTTATAACATCCTGAAACAATATGATAAAGCAGTAGAAGCTTGCCAAAAGGCGATTGAACTAAATCCCGATTTTCAATTGGCAAAAAATAATTTGACCGTTGCATTGAATGGCCGTAATCAAATTTCGCAATTAGAAAATATTGCAAATACAAATCCGAGTGCGGAAAATTTTCTGAATTTAAGTTTGACCTACTATAATCAAGGAATGTATGAAAAGTGTATTGAAGCCTGCAAGAAAGCAATAAAATTAAATCCGGATTATGCTGATGCATACAGTAATATGGGTGTTGCTTACATCCAATTAAAACAATTTGATAATGCCATAGCTGCTCTTACTAAAGCGCTAAAAATTAATCCGCAACATAAATTGGCGAGTGGGAATTTGAATTGGGCGAAGGACGAAAAGGCGAAAGCGAAACAATAATTTTTAGGAACTCAGTTTAGACTTTATAGAAGTTAAAATGGTATAAAATATTATTTTTTATAAAAAAGGTTCATCCAAAACAGTTCTTTGCGAGGCACGTGCTGCGTGAAGCAGACAACAATTACATCTATCATTGTTTGAGATTGCTTCGACTGAAAAGTCTCGGGGAATGACGTTCTAAATATGCATTCAATTATTTTAATAAATTAAATGTATAAAGTCTTTAAAAGAAATTATATTTTTTTATACCATTACTTAAATCAAATTAGTCCAAATTGTTTTTTTTGCCTAAGCGTAAAACCTTTTCCAAAGTTCAAACTTTTGAAAAGGTATAATTGCCTTTTGGATTAATTCATAAAAGGTATTGGTATTATTTAGGGTTCACTTAAAAAGTAAGGTTCCAAATATTTGGAATCAATAATGTTTAATTTTATAAAAAAAGTTTGTTGGTTTGATGTGTGCGAGCTATGAGCAAACGCGATGTCGTTTCGCGGTGAACTCAATTTTTCTTGAAGGTCTTGGAGAGAGCTTTAGCTGCTCTCATAGACATTCAAAAAAATTGCGAGAGGAGCGGGGCAATCGTTTGCTCTTGATTTTTTGTTTCTTTTTCATTAAGGAAAAAGAAAAAGAGGCCGCAAAGAAAAAGATTGTTTTGTGTTTAAATGTTTGCATTAAACACATACGAAATTTCTTGAAAGAGCCTACATTATTCTTTTTCGTAATGATTGAGTGAACCCTATTTAGCAAAGAGTTACTAAAAATTTTGTTTCCTCATTAAACTAATTTGTTCCGCGAGTAGCCCAAGAAAAAAGAAAATCAAACCACTTATTATAAAAAGCATTGCTCCGACACTCACCCCTTTCCCTGCAAGAACAATAGGTGTTCCCCATAAAACCCCACCTAGAAAAAGCAATATTGAAAGTGGAACAAATATTTTCATCGGATTAAAAAGTAAAACAATATTGAGAATCTCTCGTAATGTATCAATGGCTGTAAGCGTTGAAATGGTGCTTTTTCCTGCTAATCGTTGTTGAATTTTAATTGGTTTTTCTATGACCTTGTGCCTTTGGCTAATAAATATTAGAGCAATAATATCACTATACGCCATGTTATTCGGACAAAGTTTTATATACTTTTTTCCCAATCCCGTATCATATAACTTCATGCCACTGTTTAAATCATAAATTGACAATGGCATCAATATCGAAGCAATTTTACGAATGATCCATTTCCCGAAACTTCTATACATTGATGCTGATGCTTGTCCCTTTCTATTGCCAATTACCATGTCCGCATCGGTCGCTTGGGCTTCATCTAATAGGGAGTCAATATCTTCTAATAAGTGTTGGCCATCTGCATCAATAGTTATGCTGTACTTTGTTGTTGATGCTTCCACTCCTGATTTTATTGCTCCGCCATATCCTTTGTTTACTTTGTGAGTAATTATTGCAAAGCCTTTGCTTGAGTTTTTTAGATACGTCAATACTTCAGCTGTTTTATCTTTTGAGCCATCATTCACAACAATTAAATGATAGTGCTTGTTATGACAATGTTCAATTACAGCAGGCAAAAATTCTTTCAATGCCAACTCTTCGTTGTATGCAGGAATGATAACGCTTAAAATAGATGCTTCTCCCATTTACTTTTGATAATTATTTTATTTCTTTACCTCCGAAATCGAACTTCTGCCTTTGAACTTTCGATTTCTTTATATAATTCCTTCCTTTAGCAGATCATGTAAATGTACAAAACCATGATATTTTCCTTGCTCGGTCACAATCAACTGGGTAATGTTATATTGTTCTAATAATTGCATCGCATTTACAGCTAATTCTTCCGCTTCAATTCTTTTTGGCGTTTTATTCATAATATCTGCGGCTTTCAAATTTGCAATAGAATCAGACTTTTCCAGCATTCTCCGCAAATCACCATCGGTAATTACCCCAACCAAAACGTCATTATCAATAACGGCAGCAGCACCTAATCTTTTTGATGAAATTTCGAGGATGACTGATTTTATTGAATCATCGGGTTTAACCTGCGGCTTTTGATTTTGAATGGAAATATCTCCAACTTTTAAATATAATTTTTTTCCCAAGGCTCCTCCCGGATGATATTTCGCAAAATCTTTACTTGAAAAATCTCTGCAATCCAGCAAACAAACAGCTAATGCATCGCCCATTGCCATTTGTGCCGTGGTGCTGGATGTGGGTGCTAAATTGTTCGGGCATGCTTCTTTATCAACGGTGGTATTTAATATGTGATCAGCCTGTTGCGCGAGATATGAATTAATATTGCCCACTAAAGCAATTAATTTATTTCCACTGCTTTTTAAAAGTGGCACTAACACTTTTATTTCAGGAGTATTTCCGCTTTTTGAAATGCAAATAACCACATCATCTTGTTGAATAGTGCCCAGATCACCATGAATAGCATCTGCTGCATGCATAAAAGTAGCAGGAGTTCCGGTCGAATTCATTGTAGCTACTATCTTCTGAGCGATAATAGCACTTTTGCCAATACCGGTAACAACAACTCGTCCTTTTGATTCAAAGATCAATTTTACACAGGCCACAAAATCAATATTAATGAAATGTTGTAAATTCTGAACCGATTCGGCCTCAATATTCAAGGTCATTTTGGCAAGTTCAATTATTTTATCGATAGATTTATTCACTTCGTAGTGCATTTAAAATAAAGTAGAGAAATGTTTGTATCTGAAACAATTTTTTATTATATATTTACATTAGTAAGGTAAAAAAAAGATTTTACTATTAAAATTATCAAAACGGTATAAAATTAGTTTTTTTTCGGTTGATAATCTAATTCAAAATAGCTAGCTAAATTTTAAACGATACTTAATACATACTCATATTAAAACAACATTAAAATCAATGGTCGAGGTAGAAACGTCACTTCAGGAGTGCTTACAGAAATTTTTTGGATTCGATAGCTTTAAAGGACAGCAGGAAGAAATCATTACCAGTTTAATGGAAGGAAAAGATACATTTGTGATCATGCCAACAGGTGGGGGTAAATCATTGTGTTATCAATTACCTGCATTAGTAAGCGAAGGAACAGCAATTATTATTTCTCCACTTATTGCATTGATGAAAAATCAAGTAGATGCATTACGTAACTTCGGTAACGAAGAAGGCATCGCACACTTCTTAAATTCATCACTTTCAAAAGTAGAGATCACCAAAGTAAAAAAAGATATTACGGATGGGAAAACAAAATTATTATACGTTGCTCCCGAAAGTTTAACAAAAGAAGATAATATTGCATTTTTTAATGAAATAAAAATTTCATTTTTCGCAATTGACGAAGCACATTGTATCTCTGAATGGGGCCATGACTTCCGCCCGGAATACCGCAGGTTGCGTCCAATCATTGAACAAATCGGGAAAGTGCCTATCATCGCATTAACAGCAACTGCAACCCCAAAAGTTCAACAAGATATCCAAAAGAATTTAGGCATGACCAGTGCCAATTTATTTAAGTCTTCATTTAACCGCTCTAATCTGTATTATGAAGTTCGACCAAAACAAAATGTTGTAAAAGAAATTATTAAGTATGTAAAAACACAACATGGTAAATCAGGTATCATCTATTGTCTGAGTCGCAAAAAAGTGGAAGAGCTTGCTGAAACACTTCGTGTAAACGGAATAAAAGCATTGCCTTATCACGCAGGATTGGAAGCCAAAGAACGTGCAAAAACACAGGATGCATTTTTGATGGAAGATATTGATGTGATCGTTGCAACCATTGCATTCGGTATGGGCATTGATAAACCGGATGTTCGTTTTGTAATTCATCACGATATTCCAAAATCATTGGAAGGATATTATCAGGAAACAGGACGTGGAGGCAGAGATGGTGCAGAAGGAAATTGTATCACTTTTTATAGCTATGATGATATTGCGAAGTTGGAAAAATTCATGAAAGGAAAACCTGTTGCTGAACAAGAAATAGGAAAACAATTATTGACCGAAACGGTTTCTTATGCGGAGACATCAAGTTGCAGAAGGAAATTTTTATTGCATTATTTTGGTGAAGAATTTGACGAAACCGGTTGTGGTGGCATGTGTGATAACTGTCGCAATCCCAAACAAAAGTTTGAAGGAATGGATGATGTTGCTTTAGCGATTGAAGCAGTAACAGATGTAAAAGAAAAATTTAAAACAAAAGACATTATCAATATTTTACTTGGAATTGTTAATTCTACAGTTAAGTCCTATAAGCATAACGAACTGGAGTGTTTTGGAAAAGGTGCTGAAGATAATAAAAGTGAAAAATATTGGAATGCAGTTATCCGCCAGGCTTTTGTTTCCGGCCTGTTAACAAAAGATGTTGAAAATTATGGTTTGTTAAAAGTTACTTCTGAAGGGAAATCATTTTTAGATGAACCATATTCAATGATGGTTACCAAAGATCATGATTATGAAGGAACAGAAGGTGATGATGAGGATTCAGCCGGTGGTGCAGGAGGAAAAGGCAGTGCAGGGTCTGACGAAGTATTGTTTGCATTGCTGAAAGATCTGTTAAAACAAACGGCACATAAATTAAAATTACCTCCGTATGTTATTTTTCAGGAAGGATCATTGCAGGAAATGGCAATTCAGTATCCTATAAAAATGGATGAATTGGTTAATATTACCGGTGTAGGACAGGGGAAGGCGCAAAAATTCGGAAAAGCATTCATTGATCTGATTGGAAAGTATGTGGAGGAAAACGAGATCGAACGTCCATTAGATATGGTTGTTAAATCTATCGTAAATAAATCAGGATTAAAAGTATATATCATTCAAAGTATTGATCGCAAACTTCCTTTGGAAGATGTTGCGAGTGCAAAAGGTTTAAGTTTAACTGATCTGATCACGGAGATTGAAAGCATTGTTCATTCCGGAACAAAAGTGAATATTGCTTATTATCTGAATGATATAATGGATGATGATAAACAACAAGAAGCCGTAGAATATTTCAAAGAATCAGATTCAGACTCAATAGAAGCTGCTATAAAAGAGCTGGGGGAAGAAGATTATACCGAAGAAGAAATACGTTTAATGCGAATTCGTTTTATGAGTGAGTTCGGAAATTAGTTTCAGTAATTTTTTATTTAAAAACCGCGATAGTTTATTTTACTCGCGGTTTTTTTTTAGTTTAGTTTTTTTGATTTATATTCGACCTAATATCAAATGAAAATATAAAATAGTCCTTTTTTAAAATCTCACCCAAATCCTCTCCTTGAAAAAAGGAGAGGATGATTGGACTCCTGTTTTATATTTCAATTGGTATAATAATCCGACTTAGTTTTTTAAATTAACAGCCTGTACTAATTTAAAATTATATAATGGAATTACTAATCATTTTTATTTTATCCTTTTTGAATGGATTCTTTGCTCTATCAGAAATTGCTTTAGTTTCAGTAAAAAAAAGCCGAATTGAACATCTGGCTTCAAAAGGTAGCAGCAGGGCAAAAACAATATTGAAATTGCTTGAAAATCCTGAAAATTTTCTCTCTTCTGTACAGGTTGGTATAACATTAATTGGTATTATATCCGGTGCATATGGAGGCGCAACCCTTACCGATGATATGGAAGGTTATCTGTCAGGTTTCTTATTTCTTCATCCTTATGTTCATGATATATCATTAATAATTGTAATTAGTGGAATTACATATTTTTCCATCGTAATAGGGGAGCTGGTTCCTAAATCTATTGCAATGAATAATGCCGAAGCTATCGCTTTAACTTGTGTTCCTATAATAAAATATTTTACAATAGCGACCTATCCATTTGTGAAGTTATTGTCTGTTTCAACTAAATTGATTTTAAAGATATTTCGGGTTAAAGAAAACGAAAATGAAAGGGTAAGTGAGGAGGAATTGCTCTTTATGCTAAAAAACGCTGGTAAGCAGGGAGTTCTGGAGAAAGAAGAAAGTCAGGTGCATCAAAATCTTTTTTCATTTACCGATCAAACAGCCAAATCATTGATGACTAATAGTAAAGAAGTGGAGTGGATAAACTATACTGATGCAAAAGAAAAGATTCTTAGCCAACTAAAAGAAAGTGTTCATTCTAAGTTTATTGTCAGTGATGGTTCTATAGATAAAATAAAAGGAGTTATAACCATAAAAGATTTTTTGGAGAACCATAACCGTGAAAAATTTAAATTAGACGACATTATTAATGATCCTATTTTCTTTGTTTCAACTACCCCTGCTTTTAAAATTCTCAATATATTTAAGACTAAGAAACAATACATAGGTATTGTTTTGGATGAATTTGGAGGTGTAAAAGGCATAATTACACTTCATGATTTAATAGAAGCAATCGTTGGAGATTTGCCGGATGAGGATGAAACAGATGATAAAAATATCATCAGAAGAATAGACGGAACGTATCTGATAAATGGAAAGACACTTGTTTTTGAGTTGAATCAATACTTTCAACGAGAAATTATTAAGGATAACATTTCAAAATATACAACCATATCCGGCTTTCTTCTGGAACATTTAAAAACTATTCCCAGTGCAGGAGATAAAGTCGATCATAACAATTTACAATTTGAAATTATGGATATGGACGGCAATAGAATTGATAAAGTGTTAATGAACCTGATAAAAAAGTAAAGAAACAGAAAACAAAAGAGTGCTCCATTTTATACAACCCGCCTAAACAAATTTATAATCTGTTTTGTGTTTTACTTCAGTCATAACAAAGGAACTGTGAACATGAGCAATGTTTTCTGCTGCAGCTAGTTTATTCATCAGAAAATCCTGATACTGATTCATATCAGAAGCAACCACTTTCAATAAATAATCATTGGTGCCTGCTGTGTGATAACATTCCATCACCTCATCCAGTTTTACAATTGCTAATTCAAATTTTTTCAACATTGGTTTGGAATGTAATTGTAAAGAAACATTGCAATAAACAATAAGAGCCTTTCCGATTTTTTCCTCATTAAGTAAAGCAACATATTTTTCGATAATTCCATTCTTTTCCATTCGTTTTATCCGCTCATAAGTTGGCGTTACAGAGAGTCCTACTTTATCTGCAATTTCTTTTGTATTTAGTTTGCAATTTTTTTGAAGAAGGAGTAAAATTTGCTTGTCGATTTTATCTAATTTTTCCATGTAGTTTTTTTTTCTGTTTTGTTAGTTCTTGTAGTAAAAAAATAATTTAATAATCTGTTAATATTCAAAAATATAGTTTTATTTTCTATATATCGCATTTAATTTAGAAATAAAAAACAGTTGCTTTAACTTTGAATAAGAGTAATTGAATGGGTCGTTCCGACTATTTCGGCATCGCTCAGTATAAACTCCGAGGAGGAATCTTTAAATTTATTCGCATAATTATAAACAAGTAAAAAAATGATCGGTACCCGTCAAGCTCAATGCAAGTTTACCGAAATGACCTGTAAAATTTAAATTCATAAAATAAATTAGTAACCATGGCAGCAAAATCAATTTCAAAACAAAAAAGCAAAAGGGTTTTGAAACCCGAAAGTTTAATGATGAGTTACGGTTATAAACCTGAACTTTCAGAGGGCGCAGTAAAATGTCCCATTTTCCAAACATCCACTTTTGTTTTCAAAAATGCAGAAGAAGGAAAGGCATTTTTTGAAGTAGCTTACGGAAAACGTCCTTTGGGCCCACATGAAAAAACAGGATTAATTTATAGCCGTATCAATAATCCTGATCTTGAAATTTTAGAAAACCGACTTTGTCTTTGGGATGAAGCAGAAGATGGTGCTGTGTTCGAAAGCGGTATGGCAGCGATAACTACAACTGTTTTAGAACTATTGAAACCTGGGGATCTTCTTTTACACAGTGAGCCGATCTATGGTGGCAGCGATCATTTTTTTAAGCATATATTAGAAAAATTTGGAATCCATAGCATTGGTTTTATGCCAAATCAATCGAAAGAAGAAATAATCAAATTAGTTAAATCTACCGGAAAGTCTGATAGGTTGGCGATGATATTTATAGAAAGTCCTGCTAATCCGACTAACGATTTAATCGATATGAAAATGTGCGTTGAAATTGCCGGACTGTTTTCTACAAAAGATAAAAAAGTATTAACCGCAATTGATAATACATTCCTTGGGCCTGTTTTTTCACATCCTTTAAAACATGGATTTGATCTGGTATTATATTCCGCGACCAAATATATTGGTGGCCATAGTGATGTGATTGCAGGAGCTTGTATCGGTTCAAAAGCTTTATTGAAACGCGTAAAATCATTTCGCAGCATCATGGGAACGATGGCCTCACCAAATACGGGTTGGTTGTTAATGCGTAGTCTGGAAACATTAAAAATGCGAATGACCTTGCAAGCTGAAAATGCAGAAAAAATTGCAGCATGGTTAAACAAACATCCTAAAGTAGAAAAGGTTTATTATTTGGGACTTCTAAAAAAAGGGGATAAACAATATGAAACCTACAAACGTCAATGTTTATCGCCCGGCGCAATGATCAGTTTTGATGTAAAAGGGGGGGAGAAAAAAGCCTTCAAAGTATTAAATGCAATGCAACTTATTAAACTTGCCGTAAGTTTGGGTAGTACCGAATCATTGGCAGAGCATCCGTATTCTATGACCCACGCACCAGTAAATGATGAATTAAAAATGAAAATGAATTTGACAGAAAAAATGATCCGGCTTTCTGTTGGTGTTGAAAATTATGAAGATATTATTGCGGATATAGAGCAGGCTCTTGAGAAAATTTAATTTCAAAATCTATTAACAATGTTATAAACCAGGGAATTATTAATTATTTTTGAAACGAACAAATTCCATTCTAATTTAATGAAAATTATATCCAAATTATTGGTTGCCAACCGAGGCGAAATTGCTATTCGAATTCTTAGAGCAGCAAGTGAATTGCATATCAAAACGGTTGCCGTTTATACTTTTGAAGACAGGTACTCCCTGCATCGCTATAAAGCAGATGAAGCGTATCAAATCGGAAAGGATAATGAACCGTTAAAACCATATCTGGATATTGATGAAATTATTTCAGTTGCAAAACGCGAAGGTATAGATGCCATTCATCCGGGTTATGGCTTTTTATCTGAAAATGTGGCCTTTGCAACAAAATGTCGCGAAGCAAATATTTTGTGGGTTGGTCCGGATCCTGAAGTGATGGCTCAGCTTGGGGATAAAGTGGCGGCAAAAAAAATTGCCTTAAAAGCAAATGTTCCATTAATCGCGGATAGTAAAATTGACCTTACAGATTTTTCGATTGTAGCATTAGAAGCAAAAAGGATCGGCTTTCCTTTAATGCTAAAAGCCGCGGCTGGTGGTGGTGGAAGAGGAATGCGTGTAGTCAGGGACGGGAAATTATTGGAGCAGTTATTTAACGAAGCAAAACGTGAAGCGAAAACTGCTTTTGGCAATGATACCATTTTTATTGAAAAATTTATTGAATGTCCTAAACATATTGAGGTTCAGATCTTAGGGGATAAGCACGGTAATATTGTTCATTTATTTGAACGGGATTGCAGTGTTCAACGCAGATTTCAAAAAGTGGTAGAAATAGCACCGGCACCAAATCTGAGGCAGGAAACAAAAAATAAATTATATGGATATGCCTTAGCAATAGCTCGTGAAGTAAATTATAATAATGCTGGTACAGTAGAGTTTTTAGTAGATAAAAAAGAAAATATTTATTTCATTGAAGTCAATCCGCGCATTCAGGTGGAACATACGGTAACGGAAGAAATAACAGGAATAGATATTGTAAGAAGCCAGATCTTAATTGCCAGCGGACATGAATTATCGAGCCCGGGAATATTTATTAAAAACCAGGAAAGCGTTCATTGCAATGGATTTGCCATCCAATGTCGTATCACCACCGAAGATCCGGAAAATGATTTTAAACCTGATTACGGAACGATTGTCGCTTACCGAAATGCGGGTGGTTATGGAATCCGTATCGATGAAGGAAGCTCTTACCCCGGGGTTAAAATTTCACCGTTTTTCGATTCTATGCTCGTTAAAATAACGGCTAAGGGAAGAACTTTAAAAGGAACAAGTTTAAGGCTGTTAAGGACCTTACGGGAATTCAGAATTCGTGGTGTTAAAACAAATATTCCTTTTTTGGAAAATTTGATCATGCATGAAGCTTTTCAAAGCGGGGATATTACGGTAAATTTTATTGCTGATCATCCGGAATTAACCCGTCTGAAAAAGAAAGCCGATAGCGGAACAAAAATTTTAAAATTTGTTGCGAATACGATTGTAAATGGAAATCCGGATGTGAAAGTTATTATCCCAAACAAAACATTTTTACTTCCTAAGTTGCCGGATAGTTCCGGAATATCAGGTTATCCGGAGGGTACAAAACAATTGTTGGATAAACTTAAACCCCTTGAGTTTGCAAAATGGGTAAAAGCTCAAAATCAGATCTTATTTACAGATTGTACAATGCGTGATGCGCATCAATCTCTGTTGGCGACCCGAGCACGAACTTCCGATCTGCTTCCATTTGCAAATTCATTTTCAAAACATTTTCCTCAGATGTTTTCGATGGAGGTATGGGGTGGTGCAACGTTTGATGTGGCGATGCGTTTTTTGCATGAATCTCCATGGGAACGATTAGAGCTGATTAGAGAAGCAATGCCAAATGTTTTGTTGCAAATGCTTATCAGAGGAGCCAATGCCGTTGGTTATACAGCGTATCCCGATAATTTGGTAGAAAAATTCATTGGAGTTTCAGCAGAAAAAGGAATTGATATATTCCGGATTTTTGACTCGTTGAACAGTATCGAAAATATGCGTACCAGTATTGATGCGGTTGTAAAAAATACAAATTCAATTGCGGAAGTTTCGATGGGTTATACCGGTGATATTTTAAATCCGGATCGACCTAAATTTAATTTGAACTATTATTTAGATCTCGCCAAACGTATCGAAGATACAGGTGCTCACATCCTTTGCATCAAAGATATGGCAGGTTTATTAAAGCCCTATGCTGCTGAAAAGTTAATCAGCGAATTAAAAAAATCGATAAACATTCCTATTCATTTACATACTCATGATACTGCGGGCATTCAATCTGCAACATATTTAAAAGCAATTGAAGCTGGTGTGGATATTGTGGATGTAGCGTTGTCATCCATGTCGGGTTTAACTTCGCAACCAAATTTCAATGTGCTGGTGGAAGCATTAAAAGGAACGCCTCGTTACAGCCACTTTGATATTAATACATTGAACGCATATAGTAATTATTGGGAAGATGTTCGGGAGTTTTATTATCCTTTCGAAGCGGAATTAAAATCAAGTACAGCTGAAGTTTATAAACATGAGATCCCGGGTGGACAATATTCCAATCTGAAACCACAGGCATATTCTTTGGGCCTGGCAGAAAGAATGGATGATATCAAACAAGCTTATATTGATGCAAACGAATTATTCGGGGATATTGTTAAGGTAACACCATCATCCAAAGTAGTGGGCGATCTGGCCATGTTTATGGTGAATAGTAATCTCACTAAAAAAGATGTTCTGGAAAAAGGCAATACCCTTTCGTTCCCTAATTCAGTGAAAGGAATGTTGAAAGGAGAGCTGGGGCAGCCTGATGGAGGTTGGCCGAAAGATTTTCAGAAAATGGTATTGAAAGATGAAGTGCCTTTTGTTGATCTGCCGAACAAACATTTGTCACCGGTTGATTTTGAGAATGAACTTGTTGATTTCAGAAAAAAATTCTCTTCCGATTTATCACTGGAAGATTTTCTTTCCTACAAATTTTATCCAAAAGTTTTTGAAGAATATTTTGCTAGCAAGGAGGAGTGGGGTAATGTGAGTGTGATTCCGACCACCTCATTTTTTTATGGCTTAAGATCGAACGAAGAAATTATTATTAAAATAGCTGAAGGAAAAACCATCATTGTTAAATTTTTATATAAATCAGAGCCTGATGATAAAGGCGTAAGAACGGTATATTTTAAACTAAACGGACAAACACGTGCCATTGAAGTGAAAGACAAGTCAATTAAAACGGATTTCAATCACAACAAAAAAGCAAACGGAGAAAAAGAAATAGGTGCGCCACTTCCCGGATTACTGAGTAAAATATGGGTGAAGCAGGGTGATAAAGTAAAAGTAAATCAACCATTATTTACCATCGAAGCCATGAAAATGGAAAATACGGTAGTAGCTAATGTTGCAGGTGAAATAATAAATGTGGTTTTAAAAGAAAATTCCCTTGTTGAATTAAATGATTGTGTGGTTGAATTGAAATAAAATGTTGAACCCTAAATATGTTTAAAAAAACTCAAAGAAAATTTTCTTTGAGTCTTTTTTTGAAAAGAATTATTAAAATATAAAACTAATTTTCCTCGCCCTTTGATTGTTTTAAATTTCTGTATCGATCCTTATCAGGGTTGTACATTGGCTTTTCAGCTTTTACGATGGTAGTTAAAATTTTCTTGTATTGCTCAGGATCATTTAAAACAGTTAGGGCCTGTTTCAATTCCGGATCATCTTTCAATGATGCTTCTAATCTTCCGTTTTGAAAGAAGTAGCGTGAAGCAATTTCTTCTTCTAAAAATTGTTTTATCTCGGGTTTGTATTTTATAAGATCATCTTTTTTGTTATGCATTATTTTTGCTTTTAATGCATCGATATCTGCACTTATTGCATCCAGTGCTTTATCATCTTTTGCATCTTCTTTCAGTTCGTCAATTGTTTTTTCCGACTTAGTAGTATAGTCATATTCTTTACCATTCAAAAAGGCTACGAAGCTATCATATTCTATATCCGAAAGCTTAAATTCTTTTGCAGGGACAATAGTTTCATGAACAATGCGATATTTTGTAGCATAATCAAAAATCAAATTTTTAGTTACCAGACTTGCAAGAATGCTGCTGTATTTTTGTGGAACTAACGTAATGTCAGGAGCTACGCCACCACCATCATAAACAATCCTGCCATTTTTTGTTTTAAATGCGGAGATCAATGAATCAGGTACTTTTGCAACACTTCCATCTTCATTGCGATGAGAGTAATCTAATGCCTGGATGCAGCGGCCGCTTGGAATATAATATTTTGCAACCGTAACTTTTAATTGAGCATTATAACTCAATGGACGTGTTTGTTGAACCAATCCTTTACCATAGGAGCGTTGACCAATTACAACACCTCGGTCAAGATCCTGTAATGAACCCGAAACAATTTCGGAAGCAGAAGCTGAACCTCTATCGATCAATACGGTCATTGGAATGATCAGGTCAACAGGGTTATTAATTGCTTTGTGCGTTTTATCCCAGTCCTTCACCTTTCCTCGTGTGCTAACAATTTCAGTTCCTTTTTCTGCAAACAGGTTTACAATATCGATTGCTTCTTTTAGCAAACCACCCGGGTTTCCGCGTAAATCGAATACGATAGATTTTAATTCCGGGTTCTTTTTTAAGTTTAACAATGCATCTTTCACTTCATTAGCAGCATTTTCAGTAAATCCTGTGAGTTTTATATAACCTATATGTAATGAAACCATTCCGGAGTACGAAACACTTTTGATCTTGATCTCTTCACGATTGATTGTTTTTTCAATTGGTTTTTTCTCTCCTTCACGGTCAATTAATAATTTAATGACTGTGCTTGCCTGTCCTTTTAAAATTTTACTGATATCATCGGTCTTTTTTCCTTTTGCATCAATATCATTGATCCTTAATATTTTATCACCGGCTCTCAGATCGGCTTTTTGGGCAGGAAATCCTTCATACGGCTCTGAAATAACAACATAATCGCCTTGTTGACGAATCAAAGCCCCTATGCCTCCATATTGTCCGGTGGTCATATAGCGGTAATCTTCTATTTCTGATTCAGGAATATAATTGGTGTAAGGATCCAGGGAAGCAAGCATCTCATCAATGCCTTTTTTCATCAGGTCGCCCGGGTTGGTTTCGTCAACATAATAAATGTTTAACTCCCGGAACATGGTAGCAAAAATGTCGAGATTTTTGGATACTTCGAAATAATTATCTACAAAACTGTAGGATATTATTGCATAACCACCAATAAGGATAGCAATAAAAAGGAGTTTGAATTTTTTCAGGAATTTTTTCATGAATACAAATATGCTAAATTGTTTAATTGCCTATTGTTAAAAAAAGTAAATGTTAAGGTACCGGATCGTGTCCATGTCCACCCCAGGGATGACACTTCAAAAAACGTTTAAAAGTTAAATATCCACCTTTGAAGGGCCCATGTTTTTTTAATGCTTCAATTCCATACTGTGAACACGAAGGCTCAAATCTACAGGATGGCCCCAATAATGGCGAAATAGAATATTGATATACTTTGATCAGCCCTATAAATATATAATTGATCGGAATAAATAAATACCTCACTTCGTAATTATTGATTGATTTCTTTTACTAAACGTTGCAATCCTTCAATTATTTTTTCTTCAATATCTTTATATTCAATGATTGATTTGGCGGTAAAAACAATCATTAAATGAATTTTTTTTTCAAGCAGGGAATCATAGAGCGAGTTCTTGTTTTTTCTGTAAGCCTCTCTTATCATCCTTTTAAGCCTGTTTCTGTCAACTGCTTTCTTAAATAATCGTTTAGGAACACTAATAACCGTTTTCACCGGAACATTATTTTCAGAAGCCTCCAGCCAAACAAATTTAAAAGGAGACAGGTGGTAAGAAATACCGCTTTTAAATAAATTTTCAATTAAAACGCTACTGCATAATCGCTCAGCTTTTGAAAAGGTTTGCATAGTAGATATAAAAGTAGAACTAATAATTTATTTAACACAACAAAATTGTGATGGATATCGTAATTTACTATGTAAAAGGTAGAAAATCGGTGTTTTATTTTGCTGCTTTATTTGCTGCGACAATATATTGCTCCAATGCCATTGTCATGGATGGTGCTTTAGGACTAGGCGCAAAAATATCAAGTTTTAAACCAGCCTTCAGCGCTGCCTGGGAAGTTGTTGGGCCAAAACAAGCAATACGGGTTTTGTTTTGTTTGAATTTCGGGAAATTTTTAAACAAGGATTTTATTCCTGCCGGACTAAAAAACACGAGAATGTCATAATTTACATTTGCCAGATCACTAAGATCACTGCTAACAGTACGATACATTATAGCTTTAGTGAATTTTATTTTTTGTTCTTCCATCTTATCCGCAATTTCCTCTTTATGAATGTCAGAACAAGGCAATAAAAAATTTTCGTTTTTGTGCTTTTTAATAACTTCCATTAAATCATTGATAGTTTGTTTCCCATGAAAGATTTTACGCTTACGGTAAAGAACATATTTTTGAAGATAGAAAGCTGTCGATTCGGAGACACAAAAATATTTCATTGATTCAGGTGCTGTAACACGCATTTCCTGACACATTCTAAAAAAATGATCAACTGCACTTCTGCTGGTCATAATGATAGCAGTATGTTCCAGGATGCTTATTTTCTGTTTTCTGAAATCCTGACCGGAAATGCCTTCGATATGAATAAAGGGACGAAAGTCTATTTTTACATTGCATTTTTTTGCAAGGTCAAAATACGGTGATTTATCACCTTCAGGTTTTGGTTGGGAAACTAATAAAGTTTTTACTTTCAATTTTGTTGAGTTTTAGTTAAACAGAAACAAAACCTTGAATACTACTCGTTGCATAAAATTAGTTCGTTCTAAGCAGAAATAATTTTACCATTATTACAAAGGGTAATATTTCAAGAGCGCAAAGATATAAAAATAAATAGAATAGCGAAAATCGTATGCTGCTATAGCCGATAATAATTCCGCGGATAATTCGTGCAAGTATAAATATCACAATCGTACAAATACCTGTATAAATAAAAATGGATGGAGATATTTGCTTGACAAATACGATAGCGATCACAATTGGAAGCAGGATCAAGGCCAATGTATTTCCATATAAATAGATCATTAAAATATATTCTGATGCCTCTTTATTGGTTTGAAATATATACCCGAACACTTTTATGATTATTACTTTAATAAGATAAGTGATTGCGATAAAAAGAGCAATAATTAAATAGGAAACAGCTTTGTTCCCGGAGGGAGGCGGAATATTAAAGTAGGATAAAAGTTCTGAGAAAAACAATGTTAACGAAAGAACAAAAAGTATCCATAAAAAAACAGACACTCTGTTTGTAAAAGAAAATTCTTCCCGTTTCAATTGATTTGCAACTCGGGGGATAAAAAACCCTTTAACAATCTGATTTAATCTTTTTCTGTTGGAAACATACAGCCAGGTAAATAAAATAAAAGATAAAAATAAAATTCCGGCAACCCAATAATCATATTTTGTTGAATGAATTTTTGTGGATGTATCTTTTGTTTTCAGTAAACTATTTTGAAATAAGGAAGGAATAGTAAGTGTATCTTTTGATTGAGTTGTGTTAATTACAGTGTTTTTGACACTATCAGCAGGAATAATATGTTTACTGTTTTTAGGAGGCACTACTCTTTAATATTTATTTCTACACTATTTACAAAAAAAATATAAACTATAATAGCCGATGAGTTCTTGTCATCCTATCTTCGATAATTAAAAACCCTTGAAATATTGAACCCGAATTTGAATCCACCTTTCAGCCATCCATCAGTTGTGTAAGGGATATAGTTGTTTTCAATAATTCCTGCAGAATTTGTAAAATTCATATGGAACACATGTCCCCCGGTTTCTATTTCGATACCAATTGCAAGTGGGTTATAAAAAGGAGCCATACTGTTTTTTGTTCTGTATTTCGAAAACGTATAAAAATAATCAACAATAATTGCAATGCGTTTAGTAAGTTTTAACCGCGCACCTGTTCCTAAGGCAAACAGATCATTTGTTTCTACGGCCCCATTATCAGGATTGAATTGGGCAACAATGAAATTGCGATGCTGGTAGGATGGAATTATTTCCATCGAAAAACGTGAATTAAATTTGCGGGCAATGATAAGCTGATTGGTGTATGCAAACCTGTGAATGTCCTTTTGTTTAAAATCTTTAACAGTTATTGTTCCGCTATAAAACAGAGTTGGTGTTTGAGGATTATAACTAACGTCACCATAATACACCAAGGATATAGGAATATGGTTATCAGTTGTCTGACTTAAAAGTTTATATTTTAATAATCCGTCAATCAATTCTTTTTGTTTGCTACGGCCAACACCAATTGTTAATTTATCAGTGATACCAAAATCAAATCCAAAACGAACATCAGATATATTATCTAAACCATAAAGCGCATGTCCTCCTCCGTTTTCTGTTCCGCTGTTTCCGAAACGATGCGAAATATTAAAATCAAACGTTTTGGCCTTTACTGTTTCAATAGATTGAGCATTAATGATCTTAGAACCTTTAAAAGTAGCTATTGTCTTTTCGTGCGTTTTTGGCCCTCCAACGGAATCCAGGAGGCTCAGCATATCATCTTGTGCAAATCCATTTATACCGGCCAGCATCAGAAATAGGACGATAGATTTTTTTATTGATACGATACTTTTGTTTGATATTTTTAAATATAGGATGTTATTTTGTACGGTCATGTTCGATTTTTCGGGCTAATATATTTTCCGGATTAATATTAATTCTTTTTATAGGGTTCAAGTACAGCATCAATTTTTACATCCGTAAAATCGGGAATAATTCCTGAATATAAAAACGGAATTTTAATATTATGATCGGCAAAAGTAAATTTAAATTTTGACGACAACGTAATTTCTTGTCCTTTTACAGTTACTGTTCCTTCAATAGTTCTGTCTTTTTCAACGCCATGAATGATTAATTTTCCGGTAGCTGTCACTTTGTATTCGCCCTCTTTTGTCCAATCAATTGTTTCATTGATCTTACCTTTAAAAAAAGCATTTGGAAATTTTTCACATTCTGCATAATTTTCATTAAAGTGTTCTTTCATCAAAGGTTTTGGAAAATCAAACGCATTCATAATTATTTTTATTTGCAGATCCCCTGTCGTAATATTTAATAATGGTTTTGTTATTTTATTAACTGCAGAAATGTTTTCCATGGAGGTAGGAGAGAAAAAACTGATCTCGCAGGCTTTGGCCCAATAAATTTGGCCAAAAGTGTTTGAATAAATAGTAGTTGCGAATGCCAATAAAAATAATTTTTTCATAAAATTTGTTTTTTTTAGTTGGTTGGATAAGGCAATAATTAGAGCATGCCATTAATTAATTGCTTAGAAAACCGTAAATTATTTTTTATCGTAATTTTTTTGTTTCAATTAAAGTCCCTTTTTCATCCCAGATCATCCATTTCCCACTTTCTATATCATCATGATAAAAGCCATCATAGCGTTTTTTCCCGTTTTCATACCAGGTAGTAGTTTTCCCGTTTTTTTTTCCTTCCTTAAAAGTTGTTTCGCTCCATGGTGTTCCATCTTCATACCAGCTTTTCCAAATACCATCTCTGTGACCATCTTTCATCATCCCACGGATTTTTATGACTCCGCTCTTATAATATTCAATATTTTCTCCATTTTCGATGCTTGGTTTTTTTGCTCCGGAAACTGTAAATGTAGTTTGTGTAGTATCTGCTTTTTGTGCCTGATTTTCAATAATTATTTTGTCCTCAATTTTTTGTTTAGGTGAATTAGAACATGAAAAAAAAATTATTAAAACCAGTGGGATGCCGATAAAATGCTTAATCATGTTCATTAATTTTTTCGTTCGGTAGTATATTTTACTAGTCCATCCAGCGCTTTTTTAGCCGGAGAGTCAGAAAAAGCAGAAAGAATTTCCAAGGCTTTGATCTTATACTTATTCATCTCCTTTTCAGCATATTCTATTCCTCCGCTTTTAACCACAAAGTCAATTACTTCAGCAACTTTTTTAGGATCATTGTTATTGTTTTTCACAATATTAATGATCTTCCTTTTATCAGAAAACGAAGCATTATTTAATGCATAGATCAAAGGCAGGGTCATCTTTTTTTCTTTGATATCAATTCCTGTTGGCTTCCCTATGTTAGAGCCATCGCCATAATCAAACAGATCATCTTTTATTTGGAATGCTATACCAACTGCCTCGCCAAAAGATTTCATTTTCCCGATCACTTTTTCATCAGTTGTTACCGATGCTGCGCCACAGGCACAGCAGGATGCAATAAGTGATGCGGTTTTTTTGCGGATAATATCATAATAAACCGATTCGTCAATATCCAGTTTTCTTGCTTTTTCAATTTGTAATAATTCCCCTTCACTCATTTCCCGAACCGCATTGGATACTAATCCTAATAAATGAAAATCTTTATTATCAATAGAAAGCAATAAGCCCCGCGACAATAAAAAGTCACCAACTAATACAGCAATTTTGTTTTTCCATAATGCATTCACCGAAAAGAATCCTCTTCGTTCATTGGAGTCATCTACCACATCATCATGAACCAATGTTGCGGTGTGTAACAATTCAATTAGAGAAGCAGCACGGTAGCTGGATTCATTCATTTCGCCACAAACTTTTGCAGATAAAAACACGAACATAGGTCGCAATTGTTTCCCTTTACGTTTTACAATGTAATGCGTGATCTTATCAAGCAATGGAACCGAACTTTTCATTGAAGACTTAAACTTCAATTCAAATTCTTCCATTTCCTTTGCTATCGGTGCTTTAATTTCGTTTACTGTCATAAAAATAAATTAGGTTGATTTTTTTTGTTCAATAAAAATATCAATAAAATAAAACCAACAATAAAAATAATAGGACCGGAAAAAATCCCTTTAAATAAATCCGGCCAATGCATGATCTTAAATAAATAACCTTCTAAAACTAAAAAAAATCCAACAACAATTAAAACAATTGAAAATGCTTTCATTTAGATCTTTTGAATTTTCATTTTTCGTATTTCAAACCCTTCTTTATTCTTATTAGCAAGTTGTCCGCAAGCGGCATCAATATCCTTACCCCGACTTCTTCGAACATTCACAATAATATTTTTGTTTTCTAAATAGTTGGCAAATGCATCCAGTCGTTCAGGCGTTGTTTGCTGAAACTCACCATCATCAATCGGGTTATATTCAATAATATTTACTTTACAAGGAATGTGTTTGCAGAATTTCGCTAAGTCTCTTGCATCATCTAAGCTGTCATTAAAATCTTTGAAGGCGATGTATTCATACGTTACGCGGGTCTCCGTTTTTGAATAAAAATAGATCAATGCTTCCGCCAATGCTTCGAGGGAATTACTTTCGTTGATAGGCATAATGTGATCTCGTTTTGCATCACTTGCAGCATGAAGTGATAAAGCCAGGTTAAATTTCACTCCATCATCTCCCAATTTTTTTATCATTTTTGCAACTCCTGCAGTACTGACAGTAATACGCTGTGGCGACATGTTTAATCCTTCGGGAGATGTAATTTTTGAGATCGACTCCAACACATTTTTATAATTGAGTAACGGTTCTCCCATTCCCATATAAACAATATTTGTGAGAGGTGTATTGTATTTTTCTTCTGCCTGATTTTTTATTAAAACTACCTGATCATACATTTCATCAGCATTCAAATTCCTTAACTGTTCCAACTTCCCTGTTGCACAGAATTTACAGGTTAAACTACAACCAACCTGCGCTGAAATACAGGCGGTCATCCGTGTAGTACTGGGAATCAAAACCCCTTCTACAATATTTCTATCGTATAATTTGAATGCATTTTTGATCGTACGATCCTTGCTGATCTGCATGTCGTCAATGCTAACTGCATTAATAACAAAATGCTTGTCCAGTAATTCACGTGTTGCTTTTGAAAGGTTTGTCATCTCTTCAAAAGTACGGGCAGATTTTTTCCAAAGCCATTCATACACTTGTTTGGCACGAAAAGACTGATCACCATTTTCAATAAAAACAGTTTTAAGTTCTTCTAATGAAAGTACACGTATGTCTTTTTTTGTTTCCAAGGAATTATCGAATTGTATTAAAAAAATCTATGCGAATTTACGAATAATTCCCCCTTTAAAAGGTGGAAAGATGAAAGAATTACTGTGTATTGGAGGGAATAATTTGTAATTTAGAAGCTCACTTTTTGAATTTATGCGTCAAATTTCTGCTGATTATATTTTCCCTGTTTCTTCCGAACCTATTAAAAACGGGCTTGTAACTATTGATGATGCTGGCGTGGTGTTGAATGTGGCAGCAAATATATCCGAAATCGAAAATCCGAAATGCGAAATTGAATTTTATGAAGGGATTATTTGTCCTGGATTTATAAACACACATTGTCATTTGGAGCTTTCTCATTTGCGTGGGCAGGTGGCTGAACACACCGGAATGACGGGGTTTATAAATGATTTTATTAATAAACGAACAGCTTTCCCGGTTGAAGAAATTGAGTTGGCAATTGGTAATGCGGAAACTGAAATGATCAAAAACGGTATCGTTGCGGTTGGCGATATTTCTAATAATAGTAATACGTTCAAACAAAAAGCAAAAGGAAATTTAGCATATCATACATTTATCGAAATTTTTAACCTTGATCCAGCTAAAGCAGAAGAAGTTTTTGAAAAGGCGCTTAATTTAAGAGACCAGCTTCAACAGCTTTCAACTTTCAACTTTCAACTTTTCAACTCCATCGTTCCTCATGCACCTTATACAATGTCGGAAAGGTTATTGAAAATGATCGAGGGTTATGCGGTAGAAAATAAAAGTACTATTAGCATTCATAATCAGGAAAGCGAAGGAGAAAGCGAATTGTTTATTTCAAAGAGTGGTGTTATGTTTGATGCGTTTAGGGCAATGGGATTAAATGCTGATCTGATGCAAAAAACAGGTGTTAATTCCCTGAGATCAACACTGCCGTTTTTAAAAAATGTTTCTAAAATTTTATTGGTTCATAATACATTTACTTCCAAAGAGGATATCGATTGGGTAAACTCTCAACTCTCAGATCTCACATCTCAAGTCTCACATCTCACATCTCAAATCTACTTCTGTACCTGTCCGAATGCTAACTTGTATATCGAAAACAGGTTACCCAATTATAATTATTTTATAGAAAAAAATGCCCGGGTAACAATCGGAACAGATAGTTTAGCATCTAATTGGACTTTATCTGTGTTGGATGAATTAAAAACCATTACAAAATATTATCCTGATATTCCGTTGCAAACATTAATCACCTGGGCAACAAAAAATGGCGCTGAGCTTTTGGGATTTACACAATTAGGAACTATTGAAAAAGGAAAAAAACCGGGATTGAATTTGTTGAAAAATGTAAATGGATTAAAAATTTCTGAACAAACGGAAGTTCTGAAGTTGATATAAAAATTGATGGCAGATACTTATGATCTTTAGTATTTACGCAGTTTTGTTAAAATCGTAATAGATTCAATCGTATGTTTGTGCCGGTTTATTTAAAAAAAATTAATCATTTTTGATCTTAAAAATCATAACAATCAGCGTTCCAATAAAGCTTCTGCAATGATCAAATCCTGAGAAGTAGTAATTTTTATGTTTTCGCGATCCCCTTCTATCAGATTTATTTTTTCTCCCATCGCTTCTAAAACACTGGCATCATCTGTAAATGTTGACTGGTAAGGTTTTAAAAATGCTTTTTTCAATAAACTCGAATGAAAGCATTGTGGTGTTTGAATAATGAAATAGTTGGTACGGTCAACAGATCTGTTATTCCCATCAATAACTTCGCGAATTGTTTCTGTTACTGGAATTGCCGGACATGCATTGCCTTTTTGTTTCGCAGTTTCAAACAAATTAATTATTAGTTGTTCTGTTATTAATGGTCTGGCAGCATCATGAACACCCACAATACAGTTTTCAGGAACAAGGGCCAATCCGTTTTTTACAGACTGATAACGGGTTTCACCTCCATTGGTTAAGGTAAGAGGAATAGTAAAATTGTACTTTTTGCAAAGAATTCCCCATTCATCATTGAGTTGATCTGCTAAAACAAGGATGATTTTTATTTCAGGGATGGCATTGAAAAACTTTTCTAATGTATGCATTAACACCGGTTTCCCTTTCAGTTCAATGAACTGTTTGGGAACAGCATTATTCATGCGTGTTCCGGTTCCTCCGGCTACAATGATGATGTATTTTTGCAATTTTTTTTCTTTAAAAAAGAAGATGGTTAATAATCATTGATATTTCCAACAATTAGTAACCATCCTCAAATATCAAAATTTATAAGATCATCATGGCATCTCCATAAGAATAGAAATGATATTTTTCTTTGATTGCTTCCTTGTATGCTTTCATAACCAGGTCATAATCGCCAAACGCTGAAACCATCATTAATAATGTAGATTCAGGAGTATGGAAATTTGTGATCATGCAATTAGCAACACTAAAATCGTATGGAGGAAAAATAAATTTATTGGTCCAGCCGTTGAATGGTTTTAAAAACCCATCAGTACTTACTGAGGTTTCAATCGCACGCATGGTGGTTGTTCCAACAGCACAAACTTTCTTTTTATTTTCTCTTGCTTTATTTACAATTGTACATGCCTGATCGGTAATGATAACCTGTTCCGAATCCATTTTGTGTTTTGTAAGATCTTCTACTTCAACAGTGCGGAAAGTTCCTAAACCAACATGTAATGTTACATTTGCAAAGTTCACTCCTTTTAATTCAAGACGTTTTAATAGCTCGCGACTAAAATGCAAACCTGCTGTTGGTGCAGCAACTGCTCCTTCATTTTTTGCAAAAACGGTTTGATAACGGTCTTTATCTTCTTCTGTGGGTGCACGTTTAATGTATTTTGGAAGTGGTGTTTCTCCCATGTCATTTAATGTTTTACGGAATTCTTCGTAAGAACCATCAAATAAGAAACGCAAGGTGCGCCCACGTGATGTTGTATTATCAATTACTTCAGCAACCAATGTATCGTCATCACCAAAATATAATTTATTACCAATACGGATTTTACGTGCCGGATCAACTAACACATCCCATAAGCGGCTTTCAGCATTTAGTTCACGCAACAAAAACACTTCTATTTTAGCACCTGTTTTTTCTTTATTTCCGTACATACGGGCAGGGAATACTTTGGTGTCATTTAAGATCATGCAATCCCCATCACCAAAGTAACTTAACACATCTTTAAAATGTTTGTGTTCAATTTTACCTGTTTTGCGGTGAATAACCATTAACCTTGCTTCATCGCGAGTTTTCGCAGGATTTTCGGCTAATAATTCTTTTGGAAGATTGAATTTGAATTGTGATAATTTCATATCTGTTTTTTTAGGTTTTTATTTGTAAGAGATATGAATTATTCTCGGAAAGAAGAAAGTGTTTCATAAATCTTACGGGATTTATTAATTTAATTTCAAGGGCGCAAAAGTAATCTAATTGAGAGGCGATGTCAACTAAAATCGTATTTATTTTTTATTTCCTAATGAATTTTCAAAGCTTTCAAGGCTAAGAGCATCTTTTAAGTTGTACTGTCCAATGCGTGTTCGACATAAAGCGGCCAGATGGGCACCACTATTTAAAGCTAATCCGAAATCTCGCGCTAAAGAACGAATATAGGTGCCTTTTGAACAAACTACTCTAAAATCTACTTCGGGTAATGCAATACGAGTGATCTCAAATTCGGTAATGGTAATTTCCTTCGGCTTTATTTCAGCTGTACCACCTGCTCGTGCAATATCGTAAGCTCGTTTACCTTCAATTTTTATTGCAGAAAATAAAGGTGGCACTTGTTGTATTTTGCCGATGAACTGTTTGGTGGTTTCGTAAATCAAGTCATTTGTTAAATGTTCAGTAGGGTAGTGTGCATCAATTTCTTTTTCCCGGTCATAACAAGGAGTTGTTGCTCCAATATAAAAGGTTCCGGTATATTCTTTTTCCTGGGCCTGATAGCTCTCAATATTTTTAGTTTGTTTTCCGGTACAAACAATTAACAGGCCTGTTGCAAGGGGATCGAGTGTTCCGGCATGCCCGATCTTTGGCTGAACTTGTTTGTCTTCAAAAGTCAATGAGGGATGATGTTTTATCAGGTATTTCATTTTATTCACCACCTGAAAAGAGGTCCAGGTAAGTGGTTTGTTGATTAAAATTACTTCTCCTGTCCTAAAATCGAAGGTTTGCATTAGATGATGCTTAGCTGATAACCTGCAAAATAGAGGATCAGAATGGCTGACCCAATTGCAATGCGGTAATATCCAAAAACTTTAAATCCGTGTTTGGTAAGAAATCCAATGAATGATTTTATGGCGATCATAGCAACAATAAAAGCTACCACATTGCCAACAATCAGTAAATTTATTTGTGTTGAATCTATTGAAATACCTTCTTTATAATAATCGTACATTTTTTTTGCTGTTGCTGCAAACATAGTTGGAACAGCCAAAAAGAATGAAAATTCAGCAGCTGCTTTACGCGTTAGCTTTTGAGTTAAGCCTCCAATAATTGTTGCAGCTGAACGGGATACTCCGGGGATCATTGCAATAACCTGGAATAGTCCTATTTTAAAGGCAGATGGATAAGAGGGGGGGGCATCTTTTTTACCTTCGTTATTGAATAATTTGTCTAAAAATAAAAATACAATTCCACCCAGGAACAAAGTTATGCCCACCACCAACACATTTTCGAGTAATGCATCAATTGTATCATTGAATAACAATCCGAAAACTACTGCTGGAATAAATGCTACCAAAAGTTTAAAATAAAAATCCAATGTTTGAAAAAATTTTTTCCAATACAATACTATTACCGAAACAATTGCTCCCAGTTGAATTGCAACGGTAAAGAGTTTTGTAAATGGATCATGAGCAATGCCCATTATGGAGGAGCCAATGATCATGTGTCCGGTGGATGAAACCGGCAAAAACTCGGTAATGCCTTCGATAATAGCTAAAATAATAGCTTGGATGTACGACATAGAAAAATGAGATTTGAGATAACAGATATGAGATTGAAATGTGGAGATTATCTCAATACTCACATCTCAATACTTTTGACTTTCTAGTCTTTTGCTTTTTTCATGATACCCAACAATACCACCACAAACCCTGTTAATATTACAATTGGAGAAAGGGTGATACGTCTGAAACTGAAAATTTCATTTGCATCAAATTTATTTGGATCTTCAGAACCACCACCAATCATGAGTAAATAACCTATAACTACAATTACAACTCCTACTAGTAGGATACGATAGTTTTCTTTTCCGAAAGCAAAGCCGGGTTTTCTTGTTTCTTTACTCATTGCTGAATTAATTTAGTAGGCAAATGTAATTAATTTTTGTAAAGTGTATTGTTAAAAAATTGAAAAAGCCTATTCAGCTCCTCACAATAAAGAGGGGACGACCACATAACGAATCTGTTTTATACTGATTAATCTGAGTTCGATTAATAATGCCTCGAAAACATCAACAAACAGAGCTATTTGTGAAATTAGGTGTTTGTTGTTTTGTCATGCTGAATGGAAGGAAGCATCTTGCTAATAAAAAAATTTTTTTTCAAGGAGAGGGTTTGGCTGAGGTTTTATAAATGGATACTATTTTATATTTCAATTGGTATTATACCAATTCTAAATATATTATTTCCGAAATTTAGCCCAACACACATCGAGAAATGAGCGAGGCAATTTAAATTGGACTAGTTTATACTGGTAATTGGTATTAAACAAAAAAAGGAACAGAGGCTTCTCCATTCCTTTTTGTTTAAAATATTATTTCTGTAAATAATTACTTCATTTTGGTAACCGGAATAGTTATAATTCCATCGTTTGAAATAATTTGAATAAAATACAATCCTTCTCTGGAATTATCCATTGCAACAGGTATTAAGTTCTTTCCTATTGGCAATTCAATCGATTCGTTATAAATAAGTTTACCAACAGGATTCATTATTTTTAAAGTATAATGATTACCAAGAGAATTGATTTCAATAGAAAAATCACCTTTACTTGGATTAGGATAAACTTTTATTGAAGATTGAAAGTCGGTTGATACAATTCCTACAGTACTATTTACAAGAACAGTTTGAACAACCATACAACCATTTGAATCTGTAATTAAAACAGAATAGTTTCCACCCGTTAAAGAGGTTGCAGTTTGTGTCGTTTGAGCCAATGCATCGTTCCATAAATAATTATAAGGAGTTGATCCACCCGAAACATTTACACTTGCTGTTCCATTGCTTCCGCCAGTTTCCGGAGTTGAACTTGTTGTTGCAGAAAGTGCGCTTGGTTCTGTAATTGTAACGGTAGTTGTTGCCGAACAAGCATTTGCATCAGTAACTGAAAGCGTATAGGTACCCGGGCAAAGATTATTTATTGACAATCCGAAAATACCACCCGGCACCCACATAAATGTGTATGGCCCGGACCCACCTGATACTGTTGCTTGAGCGAAGCCATCACAGGCTCCATAGCAAGAAACATTTCCTTGTGCAAGGATGGAGGATACGAGCACCAAAGGTTCACCAATTATAATAGTCTCAGTTATTGAACAGGAATTTGCATCCGTTATTGTACAGGTATAAGTACCGGCAGCTAATCCATTTGCAGTTGCCCCTGTACCACCACTAGGCGCCCATGAATAAGAATATGAACCTGTTCCACCGGAAGCGATAATCGTTGCGGAACCAGTGCTGCTTCCGTTACATAAATCATCGGTTTGAACGGTTGAAGCACTAAGCACCAATGGTTCGGTAATAGTAACAACCTGGTTTTGTGTATTCGCAGCTGCATCAGTAACTGTACAAGTATAAGTTCCGGCAGCTAAACCTGTTGCGGTAGCATCTGTACCACCACTTGGTGCCCATGAATAAGTATATGGACCCGTTCCTCCTGTTTGAGAAATAGTTGCAGAGCCTGTATTATCGCCATTACATAATACATTTGTTTGTGCGCTAATTGATGTCACTATTGTAGAGACAGAAGGTTCAATAATTGTAACTACCTGTGTTTTAGTGCAAGAGTTTGCATCCGTAATTGTGCATGTATAGGTGCCTGCAGTTAAACCTGTTGCTGTTGCAGCTGTCCCACCGCTTGGACTCCATGAATAAGTATAAACTCCTGTTCCTCCTCCTGCAGAAATTGTTGCAGCCCCATCATTACCTCCATTTATAGTTACATTGGTTTGTGAACTGATGGATGATGTAAGTGCTGAAGGCTGTGTAATGATGACAGCCTGCGTTTTTGTACATAAATTTGCATCCTTAATGGTGCAGGTATAAGTGCCTGCTGCTAATCCACTTGCAGTTGCAACCGTTCCCCCGCCAGGTGCCCATGAATACGTATATGATCCTGCTCCCCCTCCTGCATTAATAGTGGCAGTACCGTTACTTCCACCAAAACAACTCACATTGGTTTGTGAACCGATGGAGGATGTAATCGCTGCAGGTTGAGTAATTGTGACAACCTGTGTTTTTGTACATAAATTTGCATCCGTAATGGTGCAGGTATAAGTAGCCGCAGCTAATCCATTAGCAGTTGCAGCCGTTCCACCACTTGGTGCCCATGAATATGTATAGGTACCTGTTCCGCCTCCTGCTGTGATCGTAGCAGATCCTGTGCTGGAACCATTACACAAAACATTGGTTTGTGAACTGATAGTTGATGTTAATGCAGCAGGTTGAGTAATGGTAACAATTTTTGCTAATGTACAAGATACAGAACCGGATCCTGTAATTGTACAAGTATAGGTACCTGCCGCTAATCCGTTTGCAGAGGCTGCTGTTCCGCCACTTGGAGCCCATGAATAAGTATAAGGTCCGGTTCCTCCGCTTGGTGCTACTGTTGCAGAACCCGTGCTGCCTCCATTACAAAGAACATTGATTTGAGTGGTGCTTGCTGACATTACAGCAGGCTGGGTAATTGTAACAACTTGCGTTTTTGTACATGAATTTGCATCCATAATTGTACAGGTATAAGTACCTGCCGCTAATCCGTTTGCTGTTGCAGACGTTCCTCCGCTAGGTGCCCATGAATAAGTATAGGTACCTGTTCCTCCACCTGCTGTGACACTTGCAGAACCATTGCTGGAACCATTACATGAAACATTTGTTTGTGAACCTATTGAAGATGTGAGCGCAGAAGGCTGTGTAATGGTAACCGCCTGAGTTTTTGTACATAAATTTGCATCCTTAATGGTACAGGTATAAGTGCCTGCTGCTAATCCACTTGCAGTTGCAGCCGTTCCCCCGCCAGGTGCCCATGCATAAGTATATGTACCTGTTCCTCCTCCTGCTGTAACAGTTGCAGTGCCGTTACTTCCACCAAAACAACTCACATTGGTTTGTAAACCGATGGAGGATGTAATTGCAGAAGGTTGAGTGATTGTGACAACCTGTGTTTTTGTACATAAATTTGCATCGGTAATGGTGCAGGTATAAGTAGCCGCAGCTAATGCGTTAGCAGCTGCTGCAGTTCCACCACTTGGTGCCCATGAATACGTAAAGGTACCTGTTCCGCCTCCTGCTGTGATCGTTGCAGATCCTGTGCTGGAACCATTACACAAAACATTGGTTTGTGAACTGATAGTTGATGTTAATGCAGCAGGTTGAGT
>Ga0156174_1094_pt1 | contig 111470 bp, 90 predicted proteins | sample RifCSPlowO2_12_FD_107827 | JGI IMG/M metagenome (GOLD analysis project Ga0156174, IMG submission 107827) | Bacteroidetes bacterium RIFCSPLOWO2_12_FULL_35_15
CATTTCGAGTAGCCTTCCTTTTTCAGGAAGGCATATCGAGAAAGTGCGAGAGCTTATTGTTTCGCAATGCTCCCCGCCTTCTCGATACGCTCCCGGAGTTTATCCTGAGCAAAGTCGAAGGGGTCGCAACGAAGTGACCACGCAATTTATGTTATATAGGATTTTATTTTAGGGAAATTTAAACAGGCTCTGAGTAAAATGGTATAAAATATTATTTTTTATAAAAAAAGGTTCATCCAACACAGTTCATTGCGAGGCACATTCTGCGTTGAAGCAGATACTCAATCTCACATCTATCATTGTTTGAGATTGCTTCGACTGAAAAAGTCTCGCGATGACGTTCTAAATAGGCATTCAATTATTTTAATAAATTAAATGTATAAAGTCTATTAGTGACAATTAAGCCAAAGCATCATTTAAAAAGGGAAAGAGAGATTATCTGAAAATTGAATTTCCACTTGAAAACCCGGTTCCAAAAGTATTAAATCCACCTGTAGAATATGGATTTTGATTGTTGTAGTAATTACCTTGTCCGGCAGAAATAGTGGTTTCAAATTTTAAGGAAGTATGTTTGGAAGTTTTGTATTCTAAACCAATTGAAGCCGCTTTGTAATTATCTTTTTTATTGGGATTAAATCCGTTTGCATCATACATCACAGCACCCGACAAAATCATTTTTTTATTCAATTTGTATTGACCCTCCACAAATAATAAATTTCCGGAAATAGTTTTTTTACTTGAATTGAATAATGCTTCATTCTGGTTTAACATTGTAAATGTATTTCCTGTAATAGAATAATGCATTAAACCAATATTCAATTTGAATTTCGGAGTAAGCTGATAACCAATTTTAGGAGCAATGAAAGTTGTATAGGCAGTGTTTTTTGTTGTGTTTAAAAAGCTAACACCGGCACCCATTGAAATAGATGCAGAAACTCTGTCTGTCGCTGTTAGCTTTGCTTTTGAAGGAGTATAATACTCAACGGAATCATTTTGTGCAATAACAACAGATGCAAATGCGAATGATAAAATTGATAGTATGCACTTTTTCATGTTCTATAAATAGTTTTACCAAAATTAATCAAAAATCAATTAAATAAATACTTTTGTGAAAGATTAACAGTGAATTTATTAATTAATTAATAACATGTTTATGATTGTGGGATCAATCAAAAAAATCATTTTAAATCTTAATAATCATAAAAATCTGCGTTCCATCAAACTATAACCTATGAAACTATTCGTAAAAAACCTCGACCGAGATATTAATGAAGCCCAATTAGAGAGCTTATTTGCTAAGTTTGGTGAAGTGCTTTCAACAAAAATTATTTATGATACCATTACCTGGGAATCAAAAGGATTTGCCTTTTTAGAAATGGCAAAAAAAGAAGATGGACAAAAAGCCATTGAAACATTAAATGGGAAAGAAGTAAAGGGCCGTGAATTAATTGTTCAGGAAGCAGAAGAAAGAAGAAGATAATTAGATTTTATAAAAGTTAATTCGTTAATAGGATCAACCGTAATTCTCGACAAGCTCGAAATGACTGCGTGCGTGGTCATTTCGAGTTTGTCGGGAAAATTGTGTGGAAGCATTTTTAACTCTAATTTCATTGTAAACAGTAGGAATATTTTAACTTATTTAAGTCTATTTCTTTTATAAATTTATTTTTTCAAATGAAAAAAAAATTCATTACGCTTTTATTTTTATGTTTCAGCTTTAGTTTTTATGCTCAAAACAACTATTTAGATAGTCTGAATAATGTTGTAAAGACAGGCTCTGATACAAACAAGATAAAAGCTTTGTTTTTTCTATCCGATAATTATGAGTACAATGATATTGCCAGGGCATGGGAATATTCCAGGCAAATTTACGCACTCGCTCATCGTCTGAATATTCAAAAATATATTGCCAGCTCCTACATTCAATATGGAAATTTGTATGATGATGTCAGCAATTCCGACAGTGCTTTGTTCTACTACCAAAAAGCATTAAGCTATTCACAACAGCATGATCTGAAAAAACAACAAGGCAGTGCACTCAATGGTTTGGGATGCGTTTACCTGAATACCGGTGATTATTCCAAATCAATGGAAAACTTATTGAAAGCGTTGAAGATCTATGAAACGATCAATTACAAAAGCGGACAGGCCTCCTGTCTGAATAATATGGGATTGGTTGCCAGAAATACAAAAAAACAGAATAAAGCCATTGAGTATTATTTACAAGCACTCGCGATCAAAGAAGAGGTTCGTGACACAGCCGCTTTTGGTAATACATTGAATAATATCGGATTGACTTATTATGAAACAGAACGTTACGATCAGGCAATGTCTTATTATTTCAAAGCATTGTCCTTTGCAAGGATCTCCGGTGATAGCGGTTCTACTGCTATGATTCTGCAAAATATTGCCTTGATCTATAATCAGAAATATGATACAAAAAACGCATTGAAGTATTATGAATCAGCAATGAAATTATATCACACCCTGGATGATAAAAATGGAGAGGCAATTACTAATTGTAATTTGGGTATGGTATATCACCGGATGCATGATGATGAAAAAGCAATAGCTTTTAACTTAAAGGCATTAAACATGTTTCGTGAAATTAATTCCAAAGATTGGATAGCAGAGGTATATAAGAATTTGTTTCAGATCTATTCACTCAAACATGACTATGAGAAAGCTTTACATTACCATGTGAAATTTGTTGAATTGAAAGACTCCCTGTTTACTACTGAAAACAATCGCTCTTTGGCAGAAATGGAAACAAAATATGAAAGTGAAAAAAAACAGAAAGAAATTGAAATTTTAAATCAGAAAGCAGAGATAGCATCTATTGCATTTAATAAAAACCGTATTTTATTGTATTCGTTTGTGGGAGGCTTCTTATTGATCTTACTCATGGTACTGATCATATTTAATCGTTATAAGATAAAGAAACGGGCCAATATTGCATTGGAACAACAGAATGTGGAAATAACACTGCAAAAAGCAATTATTGAGGAAAAAAATAAAGACATTACTGATAGTATCCGGTATGCAAGAAGAATTCAGGAGGCAATACTTCCTTCAAGTGATTTGATAAAAGGATTCTTTCCGGATTCATTCATATTGTACAAACCGAAAGATATTGTAAGCGGGGATTTCTACTATTTTCATAATTTAAGCGCTTCCCATACTATTGTTGCAGCAGCAGATTGCACCGGGCATGGAGTTCCTGGAGCATTTATGAGTTTGTTAGGATATAATGCTTTAGAACACGCCATCAAGGAAAATAAGAAAACAGTTCCTTCGGATATTCTGGATACAATCAATACAATTATTTCCGGGACCTTAAATCAGGAAAAAAAAGATACCACCGTAATGGATGGAATGGATATCGCTTTATGTTCCTTCGATAAGGAATCAAATCAATTGAATTATGCAGGCGCAAACAATCCATTATGGATGTTTTCTGATAATCAACTGAAAGAATTTGATGCCGATAAAACGCCTATTGGCGCATATTCCGGCATAGAAAATAAATTTACAACTCATAAAATACCTCTTAAAAAAGGAGATTGCTTTTATATTTTTTCGGATGGTTATGCTGATCAGTTTGGAGGGAAATTAGGAAAAAAATTCAAATACAAACAATTGAAAGAATTGCTTCATGCTGCTCAGGGAAAATTAATGTCTGAACAAAAAGTAATTCTTGAAAATGCCATAGATCAATGGCGAGGTAATTTAGAGCAGGTCGATGATATTTTGATCATCGGTATTCGCGTATAGTTTTAAACAATTCCACCAATCTATCCACAATCGTTTTTATTTTTAATTTGAATGTGCATTTTTGTGCGCTTAACGAACGCTTCAAATTTTTTAGATTGTGAAATACTATATTATTTTTTCTTTTTTTGTTTTATTATTTACTTGTTGTTCTTCCGAAACATCTAAAAACAGTGAGAATCAGGAAGCCGTTTTATCTAAAGACAGTATCAATAAAATTTTAAAAGAAATTCATGCTAAAGAAAAAGCATATCAATTAGATACCCTGTTTAAAAATAAAGTGAAACTGGCCGGTTTTAACGGTTGTGTTTTAGTTGCACAACGCGGACAAATTATTTATGAACGATCATTTGGATATGCTGATCTGGAGAAAAAAGATTCATTAAAAATAAATTCCGCTTTTCAACTGGCATCCACTTCAAAAACATTAACTGCTGCTGCTATTCTTTTATTACGTGATCAGGGGAAATTAAAATTGACCGATTGTATTCAAAAATTCTTTCCTGATTTTCCGTATCAACATATTACGATAAACCTATTGTTATCACATCGTTCCGGCTTAGGTAATTACCTTTATTTTTGTGAGCCTTATTGCGACAAGGACAATTGTTATAATGGGAAGGTTTTTGATAATGCATCTTTTTTACAGATCATGCTTACCAGCAAACCACCGGTCTATGCTTTGCCCAATAAAAAGTTCGAATATTCTAATACCAATTATGCTTTGTTAGCTTGTATCGTTGAAAAGGTTTCCGGGATGAGTTTTCCCGATTTTATGGAGCAAACTATTTTTAAACCTCTTGGAATGAAGGATACCTGGGTTCATAGTGCAAAATATGATTCGCTGCATGCAGATAAAACAGTTGGACATAATGCGAAAGGAAGCTATGAGAAAGAGAAGTTTGCTGATGATGTTTATGGCGACAAAGGTGTTTTTTCAACTGTGGAAGATATATTCAAATGGGACCAGGCTTTGTATTCTGAAAAATTATTAAGCAAAAAAACACTGGAAGAGGCATTTACCGGTTATAGTAATGAACACAAAGGAAAGCGTAATTATGGTTATGGCTGGCGCCTGGTTGATTATGGAAAAGGGAATAAAGTAATTTATCACAATGGCTGGTGGCATGGTTATAACAGTTTATTTTTCAGAAGACCAACTGATCAAACAACAATTATAATTTTATCAAATAAGCATAACCGCAGTATTTATCAAATACAAGGAGTCTTATCTATTCTAAACAGTAATTCTGTGTTAATGGAACTCGAAGGTGCCGAATGATGAAGACACTGTTTAAATTTGAATCGAAAAATATCGGATAGTATAAAAGCGCATACTCGCTTCCTTGCGGCAGGAGGGAGCGTATCGAGAAGAGGAGCGAAACAAAAAGTCCATTCACGTCCTTTATACACCTTTCTGAAAAAGAAAGGTTACCCGAACTAACAAGCCATGTGGTGAATAAATAATCTGAATCAAATTTGAGCAAGTCCCCAATCACAAAAAAATTTTGATTAAAATCACACATTATAGTATCAATTTGCTATATCTTTGAGCGAAATTTCAAAAAAACAAAAATCAAAATGAAAAAATTAATTTATTTGATCGCTTTACTACCATTAGCGTTTGGCTGTGGTAATGGAAATAAAGAAGGTGTATTATCCGCTGAAGATAGTTTAACAGCAATTACCGGAGGGCAACAGGTTCGTATCCACAATCAGGATTCGAGCATACAATCTTTTATTCTCGGATTTAATGAAATTCAGGATAACCTGGATGCCATAAAAGAAAAAGAAAAAATGATTACTGCTTCCAGCAAAGATGCTGAAACCCGTAAAACTAAAGAGGAACAGATTGTTGCTGATATTCAGGCAATGTATGATTTAATGAATAAAAACAAACAACGACTGGCTGCAATGAGAAAAAAGTTCAACGATTCTAATAAAAAGAACGAAGAACTTGAAAAATTCATTACTCGTTTAACAACTGATATCGAAACAAAAGATGCAGAGATCAATGATTTGAAGACACAGTTAGAAAAATTAAATGTTGAGATGGCTACTTTGAATACCAATTATGTGGAAGTAACACAAGAATCAGCTGTTAAAACAGAAAAACTAAATACCGCCTTTTATGCTTTCGGTACTGCAAAAGAGTTGATCAAAAATGGTGTATTAACCAAAGAAGGTGGATTTATCGGACTAGGTAAAATTCAAAAAATGAAAGATGATTTCAATAAAAATTATTTTATTAAAGTAGATGCTTCTGTAACCAATGAAATTATTCTGGGTGCTAAAAAAGCAAAAATAGTAACCACCCATCCTGCCGGTTCTTATAAAATTGTTGGTGCCGATGGGAAAGCTGAAAAGCTTGTTATTAATAATACAGATGACTTCTGGAGTGCATCGAAATATTTAGTTATTGTGGTAGAATAATTTTATTAATAAAATTTTAAAGCATCAATCCAACGATTGGTGCTTTTTTTTGATTTATTTTGCGCCATGCAACAAAAAAATATAATCATTCCAAAAACTGCCCGCTATTTTGTATTAGGCGAACCTTCTGAAAAGATAGAACACATCTGGATCATTTGTCATGGATACGCTCAATTGGCAAACTATTTTATCAGAAATTTTGAAGCGCTGAACAATGGAAAACACTTAATTATTGCAGCGGAAGGATTGCATCGTTTTTACTGGCAGGGATTTACCGGTAGGGTAGTAGCTTCCTGGATGACAAAGGAAGATAGATTAGAAGACATAAAAGATTATTGCAATTATTTAGACCTTGTTTATAAGGAAGTGCTGTTACCCATAAAAAATAAAAAGGTTAAAATTAATGTACTTGGTTTTTCACAAGGAACAGCAACTGTTTTGCGATGGCTCACTATTAAAAAACCATTGGTGAATAATTTGTTTTTATGGGGAGGGACTTTTCCTTCCGATATTGATTTTAAAATGGATAAGGAGTATTTCAGATCAATAAAAACTTATTTTGTGATGGGCGATAAAGACGAATATAATGATGGAAGTACGGTCATTAAAATGGAACAGATCCTAAGCAAAAATGAAATTCCATTTGAATTTGTTTCATTCGATGGGAAACATGAAATTGATCAGAAAACTTTACTGAAACTGGCAGATAAATTATAGAAATGTTTTTAACCATTCAACAGCTTTTACCTCAGAATTGAAAAATTTGGTTGGTCGGGCAGGCTTGTTAAAACTGGTATATACATTCGAAACTAATTTTTGAGCAAAAGAATTTATTACATAAGCTTCTGCAATTGCATAGGGATCAGATTCCGGTGTTGCAACATACTCACGGGCTTCAGCATTTGGCAGGGTGTTTTCTCCTAAAATAATAAGTAAAGGAAATCGCTTGTATTCTCCAATTTTCTCAATAGAATTGACAATACGTTTTACTAAAACAACATCAATTTCTTCGTTTGCTTTAATTTCAACCAGCATTATTCCATCGTCTCTTAATGCAACACTTGTTTTGTTAAATTCAACTTTGTCTATGATATGTATGTGTTCGTCAAGCATAATTTATTGTTCGTCATTACCAAATATAGATTAAATTTTTAAGCTGAGCAAGTTTTTTAAATAAATGTATATACATGTATATTAAGTTTAACTTTGTAAAAAAACACGTTTTTAACAATGAAATTACTTTTATCTTACCTAAAAAAATATAAGGGCTTGGTCTTGTTGGCCTTAGTTTTAGCCACAATCAACCAGGTTTTTTCATTATTAGATCCCATCATCTTTAAGCACATCATTAACGAATATGCAACCAAAGTAAATGAACTGTCTAAGCGGGAATTTATAAATGGAGTTGCTTTATTTATTCTTTTATCAATGGGAACAGCTATGGTATCCCGTATCGCTAAAAATTTTCAGGATTATTATGTGAATGTAATTACTCAAAAACTAGGCGCTAAAATATATTCTGACGGATTAAAACATTCATTAGAATTACCTTACCAGGTTTTTGAGGATCAGCGGAGTGGTGAAACCTTGGGCAAACTTCAAAAAGTACGAATTGACGTTGAGAAACTCATTAACGCCTTTGTAAACATATTGTTTGCTTCTATTGTAGGAGTTGTTTTTGTGATGGTATATGCCATCAAAATTCATTGGTTGATAGCAGTAGTTTATTTTGCCGCAATTCCATTATTGGGGTTTATAAGTTCAACTTTAAGTAAACGCATAAAAATAATCCAAAAGAAAATAGTGGGTGAAACCACTTCTTTGGCTGGATCAACAACCGAATCATTAAGAAATATCGAATTAATAAAAAGCCTTGGATTAGCTGATCAGGAAATCAATCGGTTGAATGGCGTAACTATTAAAATACTCGGTCTGGAACTGAAAAAAGTGCGTTACATACGCAGTATCAGCTTTATTCAGGGTACGATGGTGAATTTTTTACGAAGCTGTATTTTATTTCTATTGTTGTATCTGATCTTTGCCGATAACATGACCTTAGGTGATTTGTTCTTGCTTCAGATCTATTCCTTCTTTATTTTCGGACCATTGCAGGAGTTAGGCAACATCATCAACATCTATCGGGAAGCGGAAGTTTCATTGGATAATTTTCAAACAATTCTAAATACCCCTAAAGAAGAAAAACCGAACAATCCTTTTATAATTAATGGCATTCAGACATTGGAATTTAATGCGGTTAGCTTTAAACATCAAACTTCAAATAATAAGGCCCTTGATGAAATTTCTTTCAAAACAAAAAATGGGGAAACTATTGCATTTGTTGGTCCTTCGGGTTCAGGGAAAACTACCTTGGTGAAATTATTAGTTGGCTTATATCATCCCCAGGAAGGGGAAATATTTTATAATGAGAAATCAGGAAGATCAATTGACCTGGATCAGCTACGCACCCAAATTGGTTTTGTAACGCAGGATACACAATTATTTGCCGGTACCATAAAAGAAAATTTATTATTCGTTGCTCCTAATGCAACTGATGAAGAATGTTTAAATGTGCTTCATAAAGCAGCTTGTCAAAATTTATTGGCAAGAGCTGAAAACGGAATAAATACATTAATTGGCGAGGGTGGGGTAAAAGTTTCCGGGGGTGAAAAACAACGCCTGTCAATTGCCCGTGCATTATTACGTAAGCCTTCTTTATTGGTTTTTGATGAAGCTACCTCATCACTTGATTCGATAACGGAAGAAGAGATAAGTAAAACGATCCGCGAATTATCAAAAGATCAAAATCAAATAACGATATTAATCGCTCACAGGTTAAGCACTGTTATGCATGCCGATAAAATTTTTGTTCTTGAAAAAGGAAAAATTATTGAGCAGGGTAAGCATGATGAATTGGTGAATCAAAAAGGATTGTATTATGCCATGTGGCGTCAGCAAATTGGTGAGCGATATGATTAAGGTTAGGTTTTTATAAAATGATTATTTTTATCTTTGCAAGAAAAAAATAAAAAAAAATAAAAAAAATGGAAAATCAGAACTACAAAAACCACAGAAGATTGGTACCAATGTTTCATTACTTCTTGTTTGCTCTTATTACTTTAGTTTTAATAGGTTCGTTTGTCAATCTATATAAATCAATTGGAGATCATGAACGGATTTATTCGGCAGATCTTATCGTTTCGCTTTCAATAGCCATGTTATTTTCATTTTTCTTTATGCGGATTTTTGCCTTGAAAGCGCAGGACCGTGCTATTCGTGCGGAAGAAAACTTACGCCATTTTGCTTTAACCGGAAAATTGTTAGATACACGTTTAGGTGTTAAGCAAGTTATAGCCTTACGTTTTTCGTCTGATGATGAATTTGTTGAACTTGCAAAAAAGGCTGCTGATAGTAATATGAGTGCAGAAGCTATTAAAAAAGCTATTAAAAACTGGAAAGGCGATTATTACAGAGCTTAGTTTTTTTATTTTAGTTTTCTTTTCTGAAGAAAGCGGGGAGTATTTATTTCGATAGGACAAAAGGTGTTTTTAAAGAGCACCTTTTTCTTTTGGAACCCACCCAGTTTATTATCATAGATCAAACAATAATATCCTTGGGTAAAATCCGAAATATCAACCGAATTGCCATTGCCTTGCTTTTCGATAACTCCATAAGGATCGTAAATAATATAATATGTATCGCTTGAAAACTCAATCGTTTGATTATGATTGGTGATCATATACATCACAGCATCTTTTTTTGAGTAGTACGAAATAGCATCTGAAAACCTGCTTATTTTATCATAGCCTTTTTGCCGAACACGATACTTGTTCTCGCCACTATGAAATGATACAGGGACAGAATAGGAATTAGGACTTGGTGTCCCGACACCATCGACTTCTCCGACTTTTATCCATTTATCATAAATATATTGCTCAACATAAAAAGGTAAGGATCCATTTTCACTTTTTGCGGTCCAGTTAACCAGTCCATCGTTACTGATCGTAAAGGATAAAATTTCATAAGTGGAAATTACTTTTTCTCTCTTTACCGTATTTTCGCTGCCTCCATTATCTGCTATGGATTTGATTGGCTGCAAAACCAAAAGAGCAAAAATAAATAAAATGTAAACCGGACTTTTCATCGTATTTTTTCTTGTTTTTAATCAAACAAAAGTAGATTACAATAAAAAAGCTTTTTACTTAAGAAGTAAAAGTAATTAACAATTGTATGTTAATTAAGTGGTAGATTTCAATGATAGATTGGCATTTATCAATTGTTAATAGTGTTAATAACTATGATTTATTTAAATTTTATAAAAATAATTAACAGTATTAATAGTGTTCATTCCGACCATAGCACCATAACTGTTCAAAACATATTAATCTTTTACTTTCTTTTTCTGCCGCAAAAAGAAAGCGGCAAATACCTGCTAGGTATTTGAGCGAGTATGTGTGAAGGAAGAAAACCCACCACAAAAACCAACCCCAAGTCTTCGTTTGCACACATCCTGGCACATCATAAATAATGTCCTCTGGACATTATTATACTCAGTCCTCCACAAAAGCCCTTGCGCCATATCTCCACGAAACTTGGCTAACCCTTCATGCCGGCTCTTTCACTAAAAAAGTTCGCTGAACTTTTTCTTAACGTTCAGCCCCGCACTTTTTGTGGACGTCAGCCGCACCGCTGTTAATTTTCTTTTGTGCAGAATTTAATTTGGTAAGAGCGCGTGAGACTTGAACAAACGCGACGCCGAGTTGCATGTGTGGAGCGATCGTTTGTTCTTGATTTTTTCGTTCTTTTTGATCAAGCAAAAAGAACAAAAGGACAAAACTTACAAGGTTTCGAACAGTAAAGTTTTTTCCTGAGCGAAGCCGAAGGGTTCAAAATAACAATGCTTGTAAATAAATTGCTGCTCCCATTTTTAAAATCAATTATTAATCGAGTTCAGGTTATTAGTAATCACTTGAATGTGTCGGAAATAACAAATTTCGTTGGAAACTATTTTATGGAAGTACTTGTTACAAAAAGAGTCTGATATTGTTTTTTGCAAAAGTTGGAATCTGTTTCAGTTACATTGATACATCCGCTGGTGCCACCCCAATTTAAAGTAATGGAATTTGTATTATCGTTTTTTACAACGCTGCAATCAGAAGGGAAGGTCCATAGGTAAGTGGAATTGGCATGCATGGGAACAGTGTAAGTAACCTCTTTTTCTTGCTCCGGAACAAAGGATTTTCCGGTAATGACAGGAGTAGGGATCAATCCAAAATCATAAGCTGTCCAAAGTGTAGAAAAATAATTTTTGTCCTTCGAAAAAAAACCTCGTCTCCCGCCTTCATATTTGCATTTACCGGGATCTATTAAAAGTGCATGACTTAATTTATTCACTTTATAAAAAATGACCGCATCTTTTTTTTCTGAATTTTTGTAAACGTTACGTTCAATATCTTTAATGTTTACATAATTTTCTATTGTTTCATCCGGTAATGAGCTTATTCCATGAACATCGGTCCATTGTTTCATCAGCTCAACACCATTTCTTTTATTTACCACCCAATCGCTGTTCCCCTGGTAAATGATCATTCGAGGGTAATTGCCCGAATAATAAGGGTTTTGTTTCCGAACAATATTCCCCCATTTTTTTGCTGATTTTACACGTAAGCCTAACATTCCCATCATTGCCGTGATGTATCCGTTTCCCGATTTAAAAGCTCCACCGGCAAATATGGCGCCTGCATTGAATGTTTCGGGATAATCAGCCATCATGATCACACTCATGGCTGCACCTGCCGAAAGTCCGGTTATAAATACTTTTCCCGAATCAATAGCATAATTGCTTTTCATGTGATCGATCATTTGCATGATGGAATAATTTTCTCCCCTGTTTTTATTCGCATGTTTCCGTTTGAAAAACTTAAAACATTTCATTGGATTGTTGATGGAGCGCATTTGCGGATACAACACATAAAAGCCATATTCATCGGCTAATTTATTCCAATCGGTTTGCCTGGCCACTTTTCCGGCACATTGCAAACAACCATGCAATACCACAACCATTGGTGCTGATTTTGTTTTATCAAAATTTGGAGGCGCATGCAGGTACATTTTTAAATGTCCTTTGTTCTTTCCAAAATGCTTGACACGTTTTAGATCTTGTGAATGAAGGGGAGAGCAAAAAATAAGAATGAAAAAAAACAGTGTGATTGTTTTAGAAAAAAGCGAAGCAGTGAAATTCATTTTTAAAATTATGAAGAATTGATTTTTGTTAATTTCAAGAACCTAAGGGTTTGCTTTTACGGGTTGGTTTCTATTTCTTCCAGGTCGTTTTTATATAGGTAGCTTTTGAAAATTCTTCTCCATTGATTTTTGTATTTCCAGCTATTCCACCTAAATATCCAAGCGTGTTGCAGTCGGAATTAATTACTTCAGTTGTCATGTCTGCCCCACATGTTCCAGGTTCAAACGTGTAAACAGTATTTCCTTGAAAAGTATATTCTTTAACAGTTGCGTTGTTGCAAGTTGAAGATTTATTGAATTCTTTAATTTTTTCCTCTACACAGGTTGGTGTCCCTTTTTCAATGTGTAGTTTATTACAAGCAGCGAACACTGCAACTAGGATTACTAAAATAAATGTTATTTTTTTCATGGTGTAAATTTTAATTGTGAAAATATTTTATCGTTTTATAATTTTTCAAATCGGTTTTCAGCTAGGATGTTACGAAATGTTTAACACTTGACTAAAGCTAGCACAAATATAAATTAAAAGCAGAATAGGAGATGGCAAATGTTTAGAAATAAATTTATGCAAATGCACTAAACCCATCCTATTGCAAAAAAAAAAATTGTCACAGGGGAAATTTTCTTTCGATTCATATTTTCTATCAGTCGAAATACACTACGGTCGTGACACTCAGCAGTCGTTAAACATAGTTCGTAAAATAAAAAATAAAAACGGTGTTTTTTTGTTATTTTTTGATGATTTTTTTATTTATTTTTTCTCCTAAACTGTTTTCAAATGTTGCAAAATAAATTCCTGTTGGTAAATCGCTAATGTCAATATCTATTGATTGTTTTTTTTGATTTCTTATTTCAATTATTTTTTCTCCAAGTAAATTATAAATAAAAATTCGATAATCTTTTTTCTTAAGGAAGGTAATGTTAAATTTATCTTCAACCGGATTTGGAAAATAATGAATTCCATCTGTATCTTCAGATATTTCAATCATTCCGACATGGTATGGATTTTCACATTCAGCAGGAGTAACAAGAAGAAAGCTTGTTGTAATATCTTGAAAACAAGAAAAACTATAAAAATGGAAATCTACAACACCTTGAGAGCAATTTCTATATGTAGGAAATAGATAATTCATGGAGCCAATATGTTCAATAATTGCACCTGTTATACCTACTGATGAATTTGCTGAATCGCTTGTAAATAAAACCCTATGAGAGTTCGAGTTTATCATTAATGATGATATACTATCAACTTTAACAATTGATTTGGAGCAATTCATATCGCTGGTATCAACACCCAAGTCCCATTTGTCGTTCACCTGTGCACCAAAGTTGTAAAGTATATTAAATGTGTTATTGTTTAAATAAAAAACAGTATCTCCGTTATTGTAAGTATAGTCATTCCACTTCCCGGAACTGACTAATCCTATTGGTGGGGATTGAGTATAAATGTCTTCGGTTGTTTTTAATATTTGACAAGTCTTTCCAAACAAAATAGTATCATGTGTATATTCAATTTTGACAACCCCATTAATTCCAATATTCCAAAATTTATAATTCCATATTGCGCCTTGACCAATCCAAGGGGTTGTTTGAGCTTTTGTCCCCAATGCTGTTGCAATAACAAACGAAAGAATTATTATTTTTTTCATGTGAATGATTTTAGCAGTCATGCTGTTAACTTGATTAGTTTTTCAGCAAAATTTCTTGAGCCATTATGTTTTATCCAATATTTTAAAACTTCTCTTCTATGTCTACCTGCCGTTTCAGTCCAAATTACATTCCTTTTAGCCATTTCAAGTCGTCTTTGTCTAATTGGGCTTGAGAAATCAACTTTCCATTTTTAATATCCTCGTCACTTAATTGAAGCATTAAAATTTGTTCTTCAGGTAATTCCACAATGTCTTTATCGACAGCACTTGTCTTAACCAACTGATAAAGAGCTGATAGATAATCTTTATTAGAAATTGTCAAAAGTTTGTCGATAATGTTATTTCTTAAAATGTCTGTTGTACTCATTGGCCAATTATTTTCTCAAATAAATATCGTAATTTTCTGGCTGTTTACAAAATGCTGCAAAATGATTTATCACCTATACGATGACCGGAATTTCTCCAACGTTTGCCATTAACGATTCGCTAGGTTATGAGGCCGACTCGTAAAACGAAATTATAAAATTATCGGTGGCAAAAACTAATAAAAAATAAATTTAATACGCTCTGAAAAATATTTGCAAATGCACTTGCTCCGCATTTATTTTAGTGTTAGTAGCAGACCAATGTATATTCATGTCAGTTGTCTGTGATTACTCTGTTGCTCTGATTCAAGCAGAGTAAAAATCAATTATTTAGCTTCGTTTGCTAATTCTATTGCTGTTTCTAAAAACTCATCTCTACTTTCAATGACACCTTTAATTGTTTTAGAAACAAAGACATTAGGAATTATCCCAACACCATGCTGTTGGCTGCCATCATGTTTAATTACTTTCATTCCCGTCCATGAAACTTGGTAATGCCCTGGCAATACAAAGGAATTAACATTCCCATTCGTTCCTGCTGTTGGCTGACCAACTATTGTTGCTAACTTATAACCTTCAATAAAGCCCATATAACTTTCAGAATAACTGATAGCACTGCCATCAGTTATAAAAATAATTTTCGCATTGATGTGCGGCTTTTTTGCCTTCATCTCCCATCCTCCCTTTTCATATCCTGCAATCTTTTCCTGATCTGGATAAATAAATTCAGGCACGAACATCCATTTATCTTTATCATTTTTTGTTAAGAGATATGAAATTAATTCATGATTCCCGTTTGGATATCCTCTCAAATCGCAAATGACTGCTTTAGCTTTTGTAAGCTGTGGCAATAAGCTATCAATAGTCTTCATTTCAATAAGGTCTAAATTCAAATAGATAATATCATTGCCTATGAGTTTATATTTAAAATTTGACGATGATATGGAATTATCACAACCTCTTGAATCAGGTTCAATATTGCGCGTTAATTCAACTAGAGTATTATTTACCACTATGGACAATTTGGAATCTTTATCCCCAGTCAAAGACGTAGTATTGGCCCTATAAGCTAACCATCCCGAAGTAGCAGCAGAAATCCTTCTTTCAATATTTTCAAAATACTTTTCAGGAGTAACTCCATTTATTTGAGTAACTATATCTCCAACTTTTAGCCTTAGATTACTATCGCAAACCTTAGTTATAGTTAATTTGTTTTCTATAAACTCCCAAGCGATTGGAGGAGTAAATGACCCCATAGATCCTCCAGAAACCCATATATGACCATCTTTTAATGGTGCGGTGAATTGCTGAAGTGTAATTAAAAAGTCATTTTCATTCTTGTCTTCATAAGATTTTAGTAATGCATTTCCTAATTCTTTTTCCCAATCTACATTGGCTACATCAAAATAGGGAAAAAAATGTTGAAATACATTCCATGTAATAATTATATCTCCTAATCTAACTGGTAAGTCTATATCTTTTGTATTTATAGTTTTCAGAATACTATCTAATTCATTCTTCTTTGATTCAGGATAGGTATTTGAATCAGTGCAATAAAGCACTAATGGAACGATGCAGGAAATTCCACTACCAATATTTTTATTAATGGCTTCTCCAATTGTAGGTTCGGCTTCAAATATTTTTTTTCCTTTTTGAATTTCGGTAGTATTATTTTTTTTTATTGATACACACTTCTTTCCTTCAAAACTATCCTCACTAACTATTTTAATCGAATAATCGTCTCCCCAATAAATCCATGTTTTTTCTTTCATTGAAGTCCCAAGCTCGTCTGATTCAAAATCATTATTCTTGATTGGTATTTCAATCCATTTTTCATTTTCCTGATAAAAAAGTTTCAAATCATCTGTCAATAATTCACCGCTACCTTCCAAAAAACAACCTAAAGCAATACCTATAGCCATAGTATCCACATCACCTATAATTTCATATTTTTTCCATCCATTTTCAGTAATTGGACTATTGTCCATATTATTAAAAAAACCGGTTTGACGATTGGGCTTATCTACCCGTAACCACAAATGACCTGTACCTTTTGAGCCATCAATTAATTTTACCTCTCCAGTAAATTTTATTATTCTGCCATTATATTTCTGAGCGTCCACATAGGTCATAAGATTCCCAAATCCGGCAGATTTAGGTGAAGTTTTGTCAATTGCTATTTTTCGATTGACACGAATACTTCTATAAATATTTTCGCCTTGATACACCTTCATCCCATTACTTACTCCTAAATGTTGCCAATAAGTAGGTTTGTAATTCTTTAGATTGGTCGGTGTAATTGAGTTAATATCGAATTTTACATTTTCTTCGGTATAATAAAATTTTATTGTGGGAGCAATCGGATAAAAGAGGTCATGTAGTGTCTTAAAAAGTTCTTCTTTGGTTTGGCATTTTTCAACTTTTCCCGACCCATAAATAGAAAACTTTTCCCAATCAATATTCGCAGCCTGATCACTGGGATGGAAGTATTTCACATAGCCATAGACCTTTGCAAAGGTTTTAAGATTTTCAATTTTAGCAAGTGTTTCAAAACTGGGATTTGGAACAAAATTTTGTCCATGCCCAACCGTTTGGGTACAAAAAGTTGTCAAGATAAATAGATACTTTTTCATTGTCGGGGTTGTTTTGCCTTGCTACTAACGAACGAAGCTAAAAGATTGCGGATTTACTTGCACTCAGCTGTTCATTATCACAAATATAAATTAAAAGCACAACTGATTATAGCAAATGTTTAGAAATAAATTTAATACGCTGTGACAAACATTTGCAAATGCAGAAACTCTGCATGTATTTTAGGTAGTGTTAGTGGTAGTTTTTTGTTTGGGTTTAACCATAAATTCCAACTAAATATTTCACCTCCATTAATAAATAAAAAAGTTGAAGAGCCAAAATACTAATTAATGAAGCACCTAAATATTTTTTTTTGTAGCTCAATTCTTTGTACGGAAATAGACTTAATATTAAACCAAGAATAAAACCAAATGCTGTGATAGTCACAATTAAAGTGGTAATTAACGCTTGTTTTACACCAGCTGAAGAAACGACTTGTCCCTGTAGATTTGTAGTTGTTCCTGTTGGTTGTACAATTGATAGAGTGATATTTATAAAAAGAATTGAAATAGAATAAATAAGCAATCGTCTTATTTTTCCCTTTGGAATACTTTCAAGGCTCTTGTTTTTAACATTTACTTTTTCTTGAACTATCTTTTGTTCTTTCTTGATTTCTTCTATTTGCTCCGGAGAAATTTGTCTTCTATCCATTTCTAATTGCGCAGAATTCAATGCAGCCTCAATATAGTCTGAGCGTTTGGTTGTCAAAATGGTTACTAATTGTTCATCAGTTTGCTTAGCCATTACTTCGTTAAAATCTATTGCCATATTTTTAAAAGTTTAGTACTTAAAATTACCACTAACAATCTAATACGCTATACTTTCTATTTCTGCATGAACCTCAAAATCAAGCCTAAAAACAGGATTTTTAATTTTATGTAAAACAGTTCTTATAAACTAAAACCTACTTCAGTCAAAATCTTTATACAACAAATATTTTTTACGAACAATCTTAAATTTTTTAATTCCTTCATGCCAGCTTTTTCTGATCTCCTCTTCGGTAGCACCATCCTTTATTTGCTTTTGCAAGGTGGCATTCCCGGCATGGTAATTAAAATTATCATCAAAAAAAACAGTTTTGTCGGGTGTATTTTGATACGTACCTATTAGCCAAAACAAATAAATATGTTTCAGTTCTTTTAAATACTCTTCACCAAATTCTGATAAATTATATCCATTACAAATTTGTCCCTTATACTTTGGATCCATTGCTCCTGGCTTTGGTTGTGGAGTAAAAATGTAATTTGCTTTTAGTAAAGTTGGATGTCCTATCACCTGGAAAGGCAGATCAGTTCCTCTGCCTACAGATACAATTGTTCCTTCAAATAGCCCCAGGCTTGGATATAAATAAACGGATGACATATTTGGTAAATTAGGACTAGGTTTTACAGGCAATTCATACAGATCTTTATGGGTATAATTTCCAATTGTAATAACTTTAAAATTACATTTTACTCCGGATTTTAACCAACCTTCACCGTTGATCATTTGCGCATATTCTCCAATGGTCATACCGTAAACAATGGGAACGGTATGCATTCCTAAAAATGATTTATACGCATCTTCCATTACCGGTCCATCAATATAATACCCGTTTGGATTAGGACGGTCGAGTACTATCAGGGATTTATTGTTTTCAGCGCAAGCTTCCATCACATAATGTAAAGTGGATAAATACGTATAAAAACGAACACCCACATCCTGGATATCAAAGATCACCACATCAATATTTTTAAGATCTTCCGGACTTGGTTTTAAATTTTTTCCATAAAGGGAAATTACCGGTAATCCTGTTTTTGAATCTTTGTATGTTTTTACTTTTTCTCCTGCATCTTTTTCGCCACGAAAACCATGCTCCGGACAAAATACTTTTTTTACTGAAATACCTAATGATAAAAGGCTATCAACTAAATGTGTTTTATTTATATTGGAGGATTGATTAGCAACAATTGCAATTGATTTTCCTTTTAATAATGGAAGATATTCAACTGTACGGTCGGCCCCAACCTTCAGATCTTTCCCTGTTTTGTTGTTGTTGTCAACCGCTGTAATTCCTTGTGCATTGCCATTAAGTGCAAGTGCAACAGTAAAAAACAATATAAAATTTTTATAACCCATCATCTTACACCTAAAATAGTATTTTTGTAATTCTTTACATTCGCAACGAATATTTTGCTATTTGTAATTCGCAAAAATTCGTATTTCGTAGTAATTTTAAACATCAAAGCTAATAAATTTTGAATACCGAAAGTTTCATTGCCAAACGAATCATTTTTGGAACCGAAAATTCCAAACAGTTATCGCGTCCCATCGTCCGGATCTCTGTGATAGGAATCGCGTTGGGATTGGCGGTAATGATTCTTACAGTAGCTATTGTTACCGGTTTTCAACGTGAGATCAGGAATAAATTAATTGGTATCGGTTCACATATTCAAATTACAAATTATGATAACAATGCAAGTAATGAACCACAACCTATCAGTAAACATCAATCCTTTCTTGAAAAATTAAAAAACAATCCGGAGGTCAATCATTTTCAGGTGTATGCTACAAAAAGCGGGATCATAAAAACCAAAACGGATAATGAAGGGGTTATGCTGAAAGGGATTGGCTCAGATTACGATTGGGGTTTTATTAATGAGAATTTGAAAAGTGGAAAAGCATTCAATGTTAAGGATACTGTAGCTTCAAAAAATATAATCATTTCAAAATATTTAGCTGATAAGTTAGAGTTGAAACAGGATGATAAAATGATCATTTATTTTTTGACAAAGAAAGAGGATAGCACCAGCACTCAATATGAACAACGGGTAAAAGCATTTTATATTTCCGGAATATATGAAACAGGTTTCGAAGATATTGATAAACAACTTGTATTGGTTGATATACGTCAGATTCAAAAATTAAATTATTGGGAGGAGGATCAGATTGGTGGATTTGAAATTGCCATTAAGGATTATAAAAAAATTGATAAAACAGGAGAAGATATAAATGAAATTGTGGGGCAGGGGTTGGTGGCACAAACGGTTAAAGAAATAAACCCGGCTGTTTTTTCGTGGCTCGATCTGCAAGATGTAAATGCGATCATTGTGATCACATTAATGATTTTGGTGGCAGGTATTAATATGATTTCAGCATTACTGATCCTTATTTTAGAACGTACCAATATTATTGGAATCCTGAAAGCCTTAGGAGCAAAAAACAATAGCATCCAAAAAATATTTTTATACAATGCAGCCTATTTAATAGGTAAAGGATTGTTATGGGGAAATATTATTGGCATTGGAATTGCCTTGTTCCAGCAGCATTTCGGTTTGTTTAAATTGGATCAGGCAACCTATTATGTTTCAGTGATTCCTATTAATATTAATTTAGTATATGTTTTATTATTAAACATAGGCACCTTATTAAGTTGTCTGATCATGTTAATTATCCCCAGTTTTATTGTTTCAAAAATTACTCCGGTAAAGGCAATCCGCTATAGCTGAAAAATATCATTTTTTTTATTGTGTTATTAGTATAGCTTTGTTTTTTAGAAACATTTTATTCTCATTAAAAAAATAATCACATGAAAACACTTCAAAAAATCATTTATTTTATTTTTATTGGAATCCTGTTTATTGCATTATCAAACACTTTTGTTCTTGCGCAGAATAAACCAAAAGGAAAAGAATGGAAAGTTCCTGATGCGGATGCAAAAAAGAAAAGTGCTATAAAAGCAGATGATGCAGCAATAAAAGCAGGTAAAGAAATCTGGGTACAACAATGTAAATCATGCCATGGTTCAAAAGGATTGGGTGATGGCGCAAAAGCTGAAAAAATAGATATTTCCTGTGGTGATTTTTCTTCGGCAGAGGTACAAAATTTAAGTGATGGTGCTCTTTACTGGAAAATAACCCAGGGAAGAAAACCAATGCCTGGTTTTTCAGATAAACTTAGTGATAACGAGCGTTGGCAAGTTGTGGCATTTATGAGAACATTAAAAAAAGGCGGAGCTGCAACAACTACTTCTACAACAACAACTAATACAACCACTACAACTACCAAAACAACTGACAGTAATCCGGTTAAAAAAGATGACACAACAGTTAAAAAGGATACGGTAAGTACAACCACTGTGGTGAAAACAGAAAATTTGATCAAGTCGGATACCACAAAAATTATGTTCTACCAATACCAGCAATTGCAAACTGAGATTGAACTTTTGAAAAAGCAAATGGCTGAATTGAAAGCTAAGATGGAAGCAATAAAAGAAGAAAAGGATAAAAAATAAGAGCCTGTTTAAAATTGGGTAAAAGATTAGATTTTTAATATTTTTTAGCGTTTTGTCATTCGACCAGAGGGAGAAATTTCATCTCGGTAAACAGATTTCTCTCTTCATTTCATTGCGTTCGAAATGCAGTCCCTAATGTCATTTCGACCAGAGGGAGAAATCTCATCTCGGTAAACAGATTTCTCTCTTCATTTCATTGCGTTCGAAATGACAGTCCCTAATGTCATTTCGACCAGAGGGAGAAATTTCATCTCGGTAAACAGATTTCTCTCTTCATTTCATTGCGTTCGAAATGACAGTCCCTAATGTCATTTCGACCAGATGGAGAAATTTCATCTCCGTAAACAGATTTCTCTCTTCATTTCATTGCGTTCGAAATGACAGTCCCTAATGTCATTTCGACCAGAGGGAGAAATCTCATCTCGGTAAACAGATTTCTCTCCTCATTTCATTGCGTTCGAAATGAACATATAAAACATTTTGAATGAAACTTAAACAGGCTCTAAATTTTTCAAAAAAAATTCTTGAAAGCCGAAATTTTTTTCGGCTTTTTTATTGGCTTAAACGTCTCTGAATTTTTTTATCATGGAATAGTAAGGGTCTGTTTGTGTGGTCAGTTCGAGTATTTTTCTTTTTTTGAAAAATGTATCGAGAACGTGTGTAGGCAATAAGAGTTCGAAACAAATTTTCGTGTAATTACTTCTCTAGTTGCACTCGAGTATTTTTCTTTTTTGAAAAATGTATCTGGAACGTGTGTAAAGCTTTCAAACTTAAAAAAAATACGAATAGTTTTTTTTAATCACAATAAGCCAATTATTTGCTCGAAAAAAACAAGATTACTTGAAACTTTATTTTCGTATTTTCGCATTCTGAAAAAAACAAGATTCGTAATTCGCTAAATTCATAATTCGTAGTACAATATGAAAAAAACATGTAACAATATCCTTGAAACAATTGGTAACACGCCTTTGGTACGTATCAATAAATTAACAAAAGACGTAAAAGCAACAGTTTACGCAAAGGTGGAGACTTTTAATCCCGGTAATTCAATAAAGGACCGTATGGCTCTTAAAATGATCGAAGATGCTGAAAAAAGCGGAGCTTTAAAACCGGGTGGAACCATCATTGAAGGTACAAGCGGTAATACAGGAATGGGGTTGGCCATTGCTGCCATCATAAAAGGATACAAATGTATTTTTACAACTACCGATAAACAATCGAAAGAAAAAGTGGACGCTTTAAAAGCATTTGGTGCCGATGTAATTGTTTGTCCTACCGATGTTGAACCGGAAGATCCTCGTTCCTACTATTCTGTTTCTTCACGTTTAGTAGCTGAAGTTCCAAACGCCTGGAAACCGAATCAATACGATAATTTAAGCAATTCACAAGCACATTACGAACAAACAGGTCCTGAAATATGGGATCAGACTGATGGTAAAATCACGCATTTGGTGGTTGGTGTTGGAACAGGTGGAACTATTTGTGGTACCGGGAAATTTTTAAAAGAAAAAAATCCGAATATCAAAATATGGGGAATTGATACGTATGGCTCTGTTTTCAAGAAATACAAAGAGACCGGCATTTTTGATAAGAACGAAATTTACCCATATATCACCGAAGGAATTGGAGAAGATTTTTTACCAAAGAATGTTGACTTTAATATCATTGATCGTTTCGAAAAAGTGACTGATAAAGATGCTGCGATCATGACACGTGAGATCACCAAGCAAGAAGGTATTTTTGCCGGAAACTCTGCGGGATCTGCAATGGCCGGATTGATTCAGTTAAAAAATGAATTAAAAGAAACAGATGTTGTTGTTGTCATTTTCCATGATCATGGAACACGTTATTTAGGTAAAATGTTTAATGATGAATGGATGATGGAAAAAGGATTTTTTGATAAAAAAGGCTTGATCGCTAAAGATCTGGTAAATACAAATACCAATGCAAAATTAATTACTATCGAAAGTTCTGATACTATTGCAAATGCAGTAAAATTGATGAATAAGATGGATATTTCCCAGATCCCTGTGACTCATGATAAACGTATCATCGGTTCGTTGAATGAAAGTTTATTGTATGCTAAAGTAATTGGTAATCCGGAGATCAAGAATAATAAGATAGAAACCATTATGCAACCTGCTTTTCCATTTGTCGATATTTCAGCACCAATTGATTCCCTTTCTGCAATGATCACAGATAAAAATCCGGCTGTTTTAATCCGCGACTTCAAATTAGATAAAAATTATATCATTACTCGTTACGATATTATTAATGCATTAACGAAGTAAGAAAAAATGAATTATTTCCCCCTTGTGTGATTGTTTGTGTGTATGAGATGGGGGGAGTGCGGGAAGGTGTGTTGCAGGGGGATGTTTTTGTAGAGATGTTTTTTGTGCAAAAAGGAAAATAAAACACAGTTTCGTATTCGTAGATTTATATAGCAAACACAGATTCGTAAATTCGTACAAATTCGTATTCGTAGATTAACACAGATTAGTAAATTCGTAAAAATTCGTATTCGTAGATTTATATAGCAAACACAGATTCGTAAATTCGTACAAATTCGTATTCGTAGATTAACACAGATTAGTAAATTCGTAACAATTCGTTTATTCGTAACCAAAATTGCTTCATGACTTTAAAAAAATTAATAATCCTTTTTTCTTTTGCAATTTGTTTGATCTCAACAAACGCCTATTCTCAACTCGATAATCAAATTTTGAGTACTGAGCTGCCTATAAATGCAAAGGATACCAACAAACTGGTATTCAGTTTCAATAGTTTAAATTTTTTAAGAAACACAGAATATTTTGGTTCGATCGAATTTGGAAAAACCTTGTTTGGTTATTCCTTAAATCCTAAATTGGTTTATTATCCTAATTCTTTTGTAAGGGTTGATATAGGCGGGATTTTTCGAAAAGATTTTGGAACTGCTGAATTTACAATAATAGCCCCAACGTATTCTATAAAAATTTCTAAAAATGGGTATTCAGGAATCTTCGGAAATTATGAAGGAGGTATGTCCCATCAATTTATCGAACCATTATTTAATATTGATTATGCAATTACCAAACCTCTCGAAAATGGCTTGCAATTTAAAATAAACAAAAAACGGATTTTTAGCGATACCTGGATCGATTGGCAACGAATGATCTATCAAGGATCACCATTCAAAGAAGAAATTTCAGCCGGTACATCTAACCTGATTACAATTTTAGGAGCCGATAAAAAATTTAAAATTTCCATACCATTACAAGGTATTGTGCATCATTTTGGCGGACAAATAGATACTGCCAGAACAGCTCCATTATCCACCCTGGTAAATTTAGCTGGTGGCTTGCGTTTTTCAGTAGTATTTGCGGAAAATTCATTTGTAAAAGAATTGCGTTCGGATAATTACCTTGTAACTTTTCATGATGGATCGCCTAAAAAAGTGGAACCTTATGAAGATGGTTATGGCATCTATTTAAACCTGTTAGTACGAACAAAATTGCTGAATGTAATGGCAAGTTACTGGAACGGGGAGTATTATATGGCAGCCAATGGAACTCAGATTTATGGATCATTAAATCCTGTTGAACCAACCGTAAAGTCATTTAGGGAAGATAGCCGTCAATTGCTTTTTTTAAGACTTTTTTATGAGCAAAAATTTTACAAAGGGTTGAACTTAGAAGTAAGAGTTGAGCCTTTTTATGAGTTCAGCCGTAAAGCTGTTGATTTCTCTTATTCAATCTATCTTCGCTATAATCTGGATGTGAAATTAGCGCATATGAAGCCTAATTTTTCTGAGTAGGAGTAGTGTTATGGGAACGCAGATTTCGCAGATTTTTAGGATTAAAAAGGATGTAATTTTAGTAGTTTATATGATTCGCCTTTTGAGTAAAAATCATAACATAAATAGCTTTAAATCTCAAATCCCATTTTTTTATAATTATCCTGATAAATCCGCGTTCCAATAAAAAATGATTTTAATAAATCTAATACAGCATACATGATTTTTATTGATCAAATGGCTAATGAACTCAATTTAGCTACTACTCCCAAACGCATTATTTCTTTGGTTCCATCCCAGACAGAATTATTATTTGATCTGAGTTTGCGAGACGAAGTAATTGGTATCACCAAATTTTGCATTCATCCTGATGAATGGTTTCGCACAAAAACAAAAGTTGGAGGGACAAAAACAATTGATCTTGAAAAGATCAAACAATTGAACCCAGATTTAATTATTGGCAATAAAGAAGAAAATGAGCAAGAACAAATAGAAGAATTAATGAAACATTATCCTGTTTGGATGAGTGATATCAACACCTTAAAACAAGCGTTTGATATGATAACACGAGTAGGGATGATGGTGGATAAAAATTTTGAAGCTATTAATTTAAAATTAAAAATCGAAGCGGCATTTAAAAATTTAGCGTCCTTAATTGAGCCTGCACAAATCCAAAATGTTTCTTATTTCATTTGGCGGAATCCTTTTATGGTTGCCGGAAACAATACCTTTATAAACGAAATGTTACAACGTAGTGGTTTTAAAAATGTGTTTGCATCGAATGATCTTGGTCGTTACCCGATTATTTCAACCGAACAACTAGCCAATGCAAATCCTCATCTTATTTTCCTTTCCTCTGAGCCTTATCCTTTTCAGGAAAAACATTTTCAGGAGTTTCAACTTATTTGTCCGGATGCGCAAATAGTGTTGGTAGATGGCGAACTTTTTTCATGGTATGGCTCCAGGTTATTACAAGCTCCTGAGTATTTTTTGAAACTAGTTGCAAAATTGAAATAATAAAATACGAATGTACTTTTTCTCTCGATGAATTCTTATTAGTTTTGCATGAATAATAATACTCATGATTAGTTTTCGAAAACCACTACTCTGTTTTTTTTTCTTAATTTTTTTTCTCCCGTTTTTAAGCCAAAACATCAAGGCTCAAAAGGTCGGAGTCGTGCTTAGTGGTGGTGCGGCAAGCGGTATTTCACATATTGGCGTATTAAAGGCATTAGAAGATAATCACATTCCGGTTGATTATATAGCAGGTACCTCCATGGGGGCATTGATCGGTTCCTTATATGCAATGGGTAATTCACCACAGGAAATAGAAGAGCTTGTGAAGACCGAAAAATTTAAAAACTGGTCGGAAGGAATTATTGATGAGAAATATGCATATTACTTTAAACGTAATGATGATAATGCTTCCTGGATTGTTTATCCTCTTTCACTGGATTCAAATTCAAGCATAATTTCTTCATTTCCTACCAATGTAATGTCTCCGATCCCAATGGATTTTAATATTATGGAGCTTTCCTCTGGTCCGTCAGCTGCTGCAAAATATAATTTTGATAGCTTATTTATTCCATTTCGTTGTGTGGCATCTGATATCGAATTAAAGGAATCGGTTATTTTTAAAGGAGGTGACTTAGGGGAATCCGTAAGAGCATCCATGACGTATCCTTTTTACATTCCACCAATTAAAGTGGATGGAAAATTATTGTTTGATGGAGGCTTATACAATAATTTCCCTACCAATATTATGCTGAATGATTTTTATCCTGATTTTATTATTGGTAGCAATGTAAGTGCAAATAGTCCACCACCAGATGAAGATAACCTCTTTTCTCAGATAAAAAGTATGCTTAAAAGTAAATCCAATTATACCATGTTATGTGAGGCAGGTGTTATTATTGAGCCTGAAACAGAGGTGCCTCTCTTTAATTTCAGTGACCTGCAATCTACCATTGATAGTGGCTATGTTGCCGCTATGCGTAAGATGGATTTCATTAAACAAAATATTCAGGTAAGAGTGGATTCTACAGAATTGTATTCAAAACGAAATACTTTTAAAAATAAACAACCAAAAGTTATTTTTGAAAATATTAACATCGAAGGTTTAAATAAAAAACAGTCGGAATATGCGCGTAAAGTGTTGCGCCATAAAAACAAACAAATCAGTTTAGAGGATATTAAAGAGGGCTATTTTCGATTAGCATCTGATAGCAAAATAAAAACCATTTATCCGAAAGCAAAATTTAATCCGCAAACAGGTTTTTTCGACTTATTTTTGAAAATAAAAAAGCAACGTGACCTTATTACTTATTTTGGTGGAAACTTTTCCAATCGCCCGATAAGTGAAGGATATGTTGGGTTACAATATAATTATCTGGGAAAGTCTGCTGCCAGCATAATGGCAAATGGCTATTTTGGAAAATTGTATAGTTCCGTACAAATAAAAACACGTTTAGATTTTCCATTTAAAATACCCATTTATATTGAACCATCAGTTACCTGGAACAAATGGGATTATTATAAAAGCAGCAATACATTCCTGGAAGATATTAAACCTGCTTATCTAATTCAATATGAAGAGTCGGGTGATTTGAATCTTGGTTTCCCAACCGGAAAAAAGGGGCGTATTGTTGCCGGGGCAGGAGTAACGCGTATTACAGACAGGTATTATCAAATTCCACATTTTTCGCAACAAGATACAGCTGACCGTACTGATTTTAGTGCTGTTACGTCACAGTTATATTATGAAATCAATTCTTTAAATCGAAAACAATATGCGAATCAGGGATCTTATGTGAATCTGAAAGTTCGTTATATCAACGGCCTGGAAGAAAACACACCGGGTTCTACTTCATTGGATACGGTTAGATTATTTAAAAAACAACACGAATGGGTCCAATTGAAATTTTCTGCAGAAAAATATTTTAATCGTAGGGGCTCTTTTAAAATAGGCTTATTAGGTGAAGCGGCTTATTCCACACAAACATTATTTAACAATTATACTTCAAGTATTTTGTCGGCTCCTGCATTTCAGCCAACTCCGGATAGCAAAACTGTTTTTTTACCAAATTATCGTGCATTTAAATATCTGGCAGGAGGTATTAAGTTCATTGTCAATATTCGAAAAAATATCGAATTACGAGCAGAGGGTTATATTTTTCAACCTTACGAAACGCTTATAAAAAATTCTGAATATAAAACAGATTACAGTCAGCCATTTGCTTTTCAGCATTTTATTGGGACAGGTGCTCTTGTTTGGAATACACCTGTTGGACCAATGAGTTTAAGTTTAAATTATTATGATCAGGAAAAAAATCCTTTTTCTATTCTCTTTCATTTCGGCTATATCATGTTCAACAAGCGTCCAATCGATTAGTTTTATTATAAATTGCTGACAATCAGTCGTTTTTGATATTTGCTATTAATTACCTAAGTTTGCAGCCCTTTTTGGAAAATACATTTAATGATTTTTTTATCGAAAATAATTTTTAGTCAAATAACCAATTATAAATTAAAAAAATAGTATGAACATAATTTATTTGATTCCGTTATTCGGAGTAGTAGGATTGCTGGTAATGGCAATTAAAAGTGCATGGGTAACTAAACAAGATGCCGGTGATGCTAACATGCAAGAACTTGCAGGATATATCGCTAAAGGTGCAATGGCATTTCTTAAAGCGGAATGGAAAGTATTAGGCATTTTTGTTGCCATTACGTCCATTTTATTAGCATGGTCGGGTACTGCTGTCGCAGATTCAAGTCCTATCATTGCGATAGCATTTATTATCGGTGCCGTATTATCTGCGTTAGCTGGTTACATTGGGATGAACATTGCTACAAAAGCAAATGTGCGTACCACCCAGGCTGCCAGAACAAGTTTAGCCAAAGCATTGAAAGTTTCTTTCACGGGTGGAACCGTTATGGGACTTGGTGTTGCAGGTTTAGCAATTATCGGTATCGGTGGATTATTTATCGTATTCTATCAATTATTTGTTCCTGCAGGTGCTGCCATTACCGGTCCTGAAATGAGAAAAGCAATTGAAGTGCTGGCAGGTTTTTCTTTAGGAGCTGAATCAATAGCTTTATTTGCTCGTGTTGGTGGTGGTATTTATACAAAAGCTGCCGATGTTGGAGCTGACCTTGTTGGAAAAGTAGAAGCAGGCATCCCTGAAGATGATGTTCGTAACCCTGCAACTATAGCTGATAACGTTGGAGATAATGTTGGTGATGTGGCAGGTATGGGAGCCGATCTATTTGGTTCTTATGTTGCTACCATATTAGCTACAATGGTTCTCGGACAAGAGATTGATGCATCACAGGATAATTATGGTGGTTTATCACCAATCATTCTACCGATGTTTATTGCCGGTTTAGGATTATTGTTTTCTATCGTTGGTACCTGGTTTGTAAAGATCACAAAAGAAACAGACAGTGTGCAAAAAGCGTTGAACTTTGGAAACTGGTCATCTATCATACTTACAGCTATTGCTTGTTATTTTGCTGTTACCATATTATTACCTGCTGTAATGGTGCATAGAAGTGTAACTTTTACTTCCATGGATGTTTATTATGCAATAATAGTGGGATTAGTAGTTGGAACATTAATGAGTATGATCACCGAATATTATACTGCAATGGGCAAACGCCCGGTTTTATCTATCATCAAACAATCCGGTACCGGTCATGCAACCAATATTATTGGTGGTTTAGCGGTAGGTATGGAATCCACTGTTGCTCCAATCCTTGTATTAGCAGGTGGTATCATGGCATCTTATCATTTTGCAGGTTTATATGGTGTTTCTATAGCAGCTGCCGGAATGATGGCAACAACTGCGATGCAATTATCAATCGATGCTTTCGGACCAATTGCAGATAATGCAGGTGGTATAGCTGAAATGAGTCGTTTACCTGAAGAAGTTCGTCACCGTACTGATAATCTGGATGCGGTAGGAAATACCACAGCAGCTACAGGAAAAGGATTTGCAATTGCTTCAGCTGCTTTAACTTCATTGGCTTTATTTGCAGCTTTTGTTGGCATCGCAGGAATTCATGCGATCGATATTTACAAAGCGAATGTACTTGCCGGATTATTTATCGGTGGTATGATCCCGTTTATTTTTTCTTCTTTATGTATCGCTGCTGTTGGTCGTGCTGCAATGGACATGGTAAATGAGGTGCGCAGACAGTTTCGCGAAATTCCGGGAATCATGGAATATAAAGCAAAACCGGAATACGAGAAATGTGTTGCTATTTCTACCAAAGCATCTATCCGTGAAATGATCCTGCCTGGGGCTATTGCTTTAATTGTTCCGGTAATTGTTGGTTTTACCTTCGGTCCGGAAGTATTAGGTGGTTTACTTGCCGGTGTAACTGTTAGTGGTGTTTTGATGGGAATGTTTCAATCAAATGCCGGTGGTGCCTGGGATAATGCAAAAAAATCATTCGAAAAAGGTGTGGAAATAAATGGTGAAATGTTCTATAAAAAATCAGAACCACACAAAGCTTCTGTAACGGGTGATACTGTTGGTGATCCTTTTAAAGATACATCCGGTCCTTCCATGAATATTTTAATTAAATTGATGAGTATCGTATCATTAGTAATTGCTCCTCACATTGCCGTTACCTCGTCAGAAGGTGGAATGAACGCGGATTGCGATATGATGAAGAGTGAATGTGGTATGAGCGGAATGGGTTCTGAATCCCATATGCAGATGGGGGCTTCTTGTGATATGAGCAGCATGAATGCTAAATGTGATATGAGCAAATGTGCTTCTATGACAAAAGAAGAATGTGCTAAAATGTGTGATGAAAAAGGATGTTCAGCTGAAGATAAAGCTTTTTGTATGAGTATGTATGGAGCTGATGGAAAATATATTGCTACCAAATGCGACATGAGCAAAGTGTCAGCAATGACTCCCGAGCAAATTACCGCTTATTGCGATTCAATGAAATGTTCTCCTAACGAAAAATTAATGTGTTTGAAACATGCCGCAATGTGTCAGACCAAAGGAATGGGAGTTAAAAAAGATTGTTGCAAAAAAGAAACGGAAGCTGTAAAAACCAGTTCATGCGGACATTCAGCAAAAACATGTATGGAAGGCTGTGATAAAGCTTGCAAAACAAAAGAAGAGTGTATGGAAAAATGCGGAGAAACATGTGCAAAGAATCACTAAACACTAATTAATTATTTTTTAATAGCCCTTTCGGAAACTCGGAAGGGCTATTTTATTGGCTATCCGGACAGTAAGTAACAATGAATAACAAAAACAAAATAATGCTAAACAACTCCGTTAAAAAATTAAACCGTACCTTGCGTAAAATCTCTACAATTTTTTTACTACCAATTTAATTCCCAAAAAACTTTAAAAATAATTCATGCAATTTCAATCATTAAACATTATTGAACCTATTCTTAAATCATTAAAAGAAGAAGGTTATACAACTCCAACACCTATTCAGGCTCAAGCAATACCAATCGTTTTACAAGGAACCGATCTGCTGGGATGTGCACAAACCGGCACAGGAAAAACAGCCGCATTTGCCATTCCTATCCTACAATTATTAAGTGCAAATAAACAGTATGACCGGAAAAGAAAGATCAGAAGTTTAATTGTAACCCCAACACGAGAATTAGCGATTCAAATAGGCGAAAGTTTTAAAGCCTATGGACGACATACCGGATTAACATGTACCGTAATTTTTGGTGGGGTTAATCAAAGCTCACAGGTGTCAGCCTTACAAAACGGTGTGGATGTTTTAATCGCTACACCAGGAAGGTTGCTCGACTTAATGAATCAACGTCATGTTTCTTTAAAAGATGTGGAAATATTTGTATTGGATGAAGCTGATCGAATGCTCGATATGGGTTTTATCCATGATGTTAAAAAACTTTTAACTGCCCTGCCGGCAAAACGTCAATCACTTTTTTTCTCGGCTACCATGCCACCCGAAATTGTGAAACTGGCAAATACTATTTTGAAAAACCCTTCAAAGGTGGCTGTTACGCCTGTTTCATCAACAGTGGACATCATCAAACAAAATGTGTTTTTTGTTGATAAAGGAAATAAAAATGCATTGCTGGTAGATATCTTAAAAGACAAGAACATTAAAACAGCATTAGTATTTACACGCACTAAACATGGTGCTGATAAAGTTGTAAAAATTCTTATCAAGCATAATATCAAGGCCGAAGCGATACATGGCAACAAAGGGCAAAATGCCCGTCAGCGCGCTTTAACAAATTTTAAGGCACAAACTACACGGGTGCTTGTTGCAACTGATATTGCAGCGCGAGGAATTGATGTGGATGATCTTGAATTTGTTATAAATTATGAAATGCCAAATGTTGCTGAAACCTATGTTCATCGTATTGGCAGAACAGGAAGAGCAGGGGCAAAGGGGACCGCATTTTCGTTTTGCGATGCCGAAGAAAAAGAATATTTAAGGGATATTGAAAAATTGATCTCCAAAAAAATACCGGTGATTGATGATCATGCCTATCCATTAATCGATCACAACCCTATTCCTGCTCCAAAACAACAGTTCCAAAGAAGAGGGAATTCTCAGGGACATTCCAATCATTCACAAGCTAAACCAGGAAATCATTCGCAGGCAAAACCTGCAGGGAATTCGAACAAGAAAAAATGGTTTGGTAAACCTAAAAGCACCAGATAATTTTATTCATGGAAAAAAAATCTCCTTTAAAACGAGATAAAAGTTTAATTTTTTTCTCCCAGGAACACCATCATGCGCTTGTTTTTTGCACACGATTAAAGAAGGCTGATGCTTCAATCGAAGAAAAAATAATTAAAGATTTTATACAAGATTTTTGGGAGAATAATTTAGACGAACATTTTCGCCTGGAAGAAAAATTGTTTCTTCAGTCTCTATCTGTTAAAAATGAATTAACAGATAAATTTCTGAATGATCATCACGAACTAAGAGCACTATTCTCTTATGGTTTGCAAACATCTCCTCCCGATCTTACAAAACTTAAGGTCCTTGCTGATACCTTAATTGCTCACATCAGATTTGAAGAACGAATTTTTTTTCCATTCCTGGAAAAAGAACTTTCAACAGAAGTACTTGCTGAAATTGGTGAGGAGCTTGCTCACAAACAAATTGTATGTACTACTTTTAAACCTGAATTCTGGAAGCAGAGGAATTGAGTAAATTTTTAAAATTTCGTAAAACTATTTATTGAACAGATTCTATATATTTGCAGGATATGTCAGTACAAAAGCAAAAAGTAATTATTGTTGGTCCGGCATTTCCATTGCGAGGTGGCATTGCTAATTTTAACGAAGCTTTATGCCGAGCCATGAATGTAGCGGGTATCGAAACAAAAATCATTTCTTTTTCCTTACAGTATCCCAATTTTTTATTTCCCGGAAAAACACAATTTGATACCGGAAACGGACCGCAAGACATTGTGGTAGAAACAAAAATAAATTCCATAAACCCTTTCAATTGGCTCAGTGTTGCCAAACAAATAAAGTCTGAGCAACCCGATTATGTCATCTTTCGTTATTGGTTACCTTTTATGGGACCCTGTTTGGGAAGCATTGCTAAATGGATAAAAAAGAAAACAAACATTAAAGTTATTGCGATCACTGATAATGTAATTCCTCACGAAAAACGTTTTGGCGACAGCATGTTCACCAATTATTTTGTAAAACAATGCGATGGATTTATTGCCATGTCACAATCGGTGTTAAATGATTTGAGTGAATTTACTAAAACAACAAATAAAGTTTTTTTACCTCATCCCATTTATGATATTTTTGGTGAAAAGGTTGAGAAATCGGTTGCTTTGAAACAGTTGAATTTAAATTCAGCCGACAAACATATTTTGTTTTTTGGATTTATCCGCAAATACAAAGGCTTGGATCTCTTGCTGGAGGCAATGACTGATGAACGAATCAAACAATTGAATGTAAAATTAATTGTTGCCGGTGAATATTACGAAGATGCAGCACCTTATAACGAGATTATCAAAAAAAATAATCTGGAAAACAACATCATTTTAAAAACAGAGTACATTCCTTCCGAAGAAGTAAAATATTATTTCTGTGCTGCCGATATTATTGCACAACCATACCGTAATGCTACACAAAGTGGTGTTACACAAATTGCTTATCATTTCGAAAAACCCATGTTGGTGACCAATGTGGGTGGTTTGCCCGAAATAGTACCCCATAATAAAGTTGGTTATGTTACCCAAATAAATTCAAAAGCCATTGCTGATGCGATTGTTGATTTTTATACAAACAATAAAGAAGAAGAGTTTATAAAAAATACTGTTGTTGAAAAGCAACGGTTCCTTTGGAGTGCTTTTGTGAAGGGGGTAGTAGGTTTGTATGGAAAAATTTCTAAAAATTAAAAAGATGAAATCAAAATTAATTATTGGAGCAATTTTATTAGTGGCTTTCAATTGTACTGCACAGTATACAAAACTTTATGATTTTGATAGTATCAATGGGCGTTTACCTAGGTGTACGCTATTTTCTTACGGATCGTTTTTATACGGGATTACAAACAATGGTGGTTTACATGACGATGGAGTAATTTTCAAGTTGATGCCTGATGGAACAAGTTTTACCAAATTACATGATTTTATTAGTAATTCAACAGACGGGTATGATCCTGAAGGATCACTTATTTCTGTCGACTCTTTTCTGTTTGGTATGACAACAGCAGGAGGTTTCAACAATATGGGCACAATTTTTAAAATAAAACCAGATGGAACTGGTTATTTAAAAATATTTGATTTTACTGGCTATCCCAATGGAGGATATCCGGGCGGATCACTTATTTTTGATGGAACATTTCTTTATGGAGTCACAGTTAGTGAAGGGTTATATTTCCAAGGTTCCATTTTTAAAATAAAACCGGATGGTACGGGGTATGTTAATATCTATAATTTTGGAGGAACTACAACAGATGGAAAAGGAGCTAATTCATTAATTACAGATGGAACATTCCTATACGGAACGACATATAGTGGTGGTACAAATGATTTGGGAATAATTTATAAAATAAAGTTAGATGGGACAGGTTATTCCAATTTTTTTAATTTTTCTGGTTCATTAAACGGAAGACATCCGTCTAATCTTTATTATGATGGTACATTTCTATATGGAACAACGGCATCTGGAGGTTCAAATAATTATGGAACTAGTTATAAAGTTAAACCTGATGGGACGGGATATTTGATGCTTGTTGATTTCACCGGAGGAATAATTGGTGGTTGTCCATTTGGTTCACTTTTTTATGACGGAACTTATGTATACGGTGGGACAGGTTGCGGAGGAGCAAATAATAAAGGCATTGTCTATAAAATAAAAGCAGATGGAACAGGAAATGCAAAAATAATAGATTATGATGGCACAAATGGAACTTCTTCTTGGGGTAATTTTATTTCAATCGGAAATTTTCTTTATGGAACAACAGTAAGTGGTGGAATTAGTAATAATGGTACAATATTTAAGATTGATATTTCAACTGGAATAAAAGAGAATAATTTGACATATAATATTTTTATTTCCCCCAACCCAACAAATGGAATATTTACAATCTCAGCCGAAAATTTGAAAATGGAAAGCGTCACTATTTACAATGTATTAGGAGAAATAGTTTACCAATTACCTAATTTTCAAATTAACACATCTTCAAATTTTCAAATTGACCTCACCAACCAACCAAATGGTATTTATTTCATTAATCTCAAAACAGAACAAGGGATTGTTTCTAAAAAGATTATCATCAATAAATAAAACCTTCAGAAAAAAATTACTACATTAGCATATAGTATAAAAACAAAACAAATGAACAATATTTTAGAAAAAAAACTCAATATCATTGAATGGCTTTTAAAATTAAAAGACGATACAATTATTAGTAAAATTGAGCTATTGCAAAAAACTAATGTTGATAGTTGGGACGAACTTACTAAAGAGCAGAAGCAAGAAATTGAAGAAGCATTCTCCGAATTAGAAAACGGGAAAGGGATTCCTCATCGTGAAGTAATTGCAAAGTTTAAAAGATAATTGTGAGTAATAAAAAAATAGTTTGGTCTCCTAAAGCCGTTAATAGTTTAAAGCAATTAATTGCTTTTGTCGAACTTAAATGGTCAAATAAAGTAGTTAATAGTTTGCTGAATGAAATTGATGAAGTAATTCTATCAATTGCAAATAATCCCAAAATTTATCCTTTATTTTCTCGTAAAAAACAATTGAGAAAATGTGTGATAAAAAAGAAGACATTGTTATTTTATAGAGAGAGATCAAATAAGATAGAAATTGTTTTATTAATTGATTCAAGGCAAAATCCCAAAAAATATAGTTTCTGAAAAATCGAAACACCCAATACTCAACAACCATCAACTATTTTTCGTATTTTTGGCGTTATGATTGTAGTAAGATGGTATCTTTTTCTAAATCAATCGTTATAAAGAAAATTTGAATATGAACTATATAAAAAACAGTGTTTTATTTCTTTTTTGTTTATTTGCGTTAAGCTCGTTTGCACAAAACGACAGCATCAATAAAAAAGATGCAGCCGGTAAAAAACAAGGTCATTGGATAAAACTGGATGACAATCAAAAGAAAATGTATGATGGTCATTTTATCGATGATATCCCTGTTGGGAAATTCATCTATTATTATGATACCGGAATCCCCTGGTCAGAAACTGTTTTTTCAAAAAACGGGACAGTAGCCTATACCAAAATGTTTGATGCAGGTGGAAAGTTGAAAGGTGAAGGGAAATATGTGGATCAGAAAAAGGATAGCATATGGAGATTTTATAATGAGGAAGGGAAATTGCTGTCAGATGAAATATATGTGAATGGCTTAAAAAATGGTAGTTGTAAAGTATATTATGCCAGTGGTCAGATCTCAGAAGAAAAAATATGGAAAAATGGTGTGCTTAATGGCCCCTGTAAAAAGTTTTTTGAATCAGGACAAACAAAATATATTGGTGAATACGTCAATAATAAAGTAGAAGGAAAGGCTGTATTTTACTATCCAACCGGAAAAGTGAATGCAGAAGGAGTATATAAAAATGACCTGAAAAATGGTGATTGGAAATATTATAAAGAGGATGGGAAATTAGAGAGAACCGACCCTTATATAGATGGAAGGTTTGTTGGTAAAAAGGATGTAATTTCAAAAGAGCAAGCAGAAAAAGAGAAAAAGCAATTCGAAAATTTCGAAATTAAAGATCCATACCAGGAAGGCTACACTCCCCATTAATGAGTAAAAAAGGTAAAGTTTTATTGGCAATGAGTGGTGGGATAGATAGTTCCATTGCTGCATTATTACTGCATGAACAAGGTTATGAAGTAGTTGGGATCACCATGAAAACATGGGATTATGCTTCATCAGGCGGCTCCACAAAGGAAACAGGTTGCTGTAGTTTGGATTCTATTAACGATGCCCGAATGTTAGCCGTGAACCTGGGTTTTCCGCATTTTATACTGGATATCAGAAATGAATTTGGTAATTATATCATCGATAATTTTGTAGATGAATATTTAGCCGGCCGTACACCAAATCCTTGTGTTTTGTGTAATACGCATATTAAATGGGAGGCGCTTTTAAAGCGTGCTGATATGCTGGATTGCGAATTTATTGCAACAGGTCATTATGCACGTATCCGTGAAGAAAACAACAGGTATGTGATTTCAAAAGGTTTGGATCAAACAAAAGATCAATCGTATGTTTTGTGGGGCCTGACGCAGGAAAGTTTAAAACGTACTATTTTTCCTTTACAAAACTTTCGCAAATCAGAAATTAAACAAATGGCCATTGATAATGGATATGTTGATCTGGCAACAAAAAGCGAGAGCTACGAAATATGTTTTGTGCCTGATAATGATTATCGCGGATTTTTAAAACGCAAAGTAGAGGGTTTGGAAGAACGTGTAGCAGGAGGCAATTTTGTGGATCGTACAGGAAAGATCCTTGGGAAACACAAAGGTTATCCTTTTTATACTATTGGTCAGCGAAAAGGATTAGTAATAGCTATTGGCGAACCTCTTCATGTACTGGAAATTATCCCGGAAACAAATACGGTGGTTCTCGGAAGCAAAGAAGAACTGGAACTGCAACAAATGACTGTTGGCAAATACAATCTCATCAAATATGCATCCTTACCGGATAATTTTGAAACACTTACAAAAATTCGTTACAAAGATCCGGGAACAATGTCAAATGTTTCTTATAAAGAGGATAAATTGAATGTATTATTTCATAGTACTGTTTCTGCCATTGCACCCGGACAATCAGCTGTTTTTTACGAAGGTGATGATCTGGTTGGTGGCGGAATAATCGAACGACAGTTTCCTGTTATAAGTTAGAATTTTAAATAAGACTCGCGGTCATTCTTAAATGATTCAGAATCTGCGCACAGATTGCTGAATCATTTAAGAGTGACTTTCCGTAACTCCCACATTCAAATCATACGGTGTATTTCCTTCAGAATTTTCTTTACAAAACAAAATTCCTTAACTTAGCAGTAGATTATACCAATTCTAAATATATTATAGTCCGAAATTTAGCCCAACACACTTCTCGACTCCGCTCGAAATGACAGCGCTGTGGTCATTTCGAGCGGAGTCGAGAAACGAGCGAGGCAATTTAAATTAGACTAGTTTATATTGATAAATGGTATTAAATGCTGTTTGGAATTTCCTAAGTAATTTAAATTTTCAACCGGGTGTCAATTTCGACCATTTGGAAGAAATCTTTTTAAAAAGAAAACAAGATTTCTCCTTGCATCGAAATGACTTGAAAAAACAGTTAAAATATAATTTAGATATCGCATAAGCAATGAAGCGAATTGTATCACTTCTCTTAATTTTTACCAGTATTGGTTTTGGACTTTTTTCTTGTAAGAAGGATAAATCGACAGTACCAGATATGGGCTATAATTATTTCCCTGATCAAGTAGGAAAATATGTGGTGTATGATGTTGATTCATTTTATTATGATAATAATTTTTCTCCTGTGAAAATTGATTCCTTTAAATTTCAGGTAAAAGAAAAAATTGAATCTATTTATTCTGACAATCAGAATCGTCCAACCATTCGTTTAGAAAGATATAGGAAATATTATAATTCATCAACTCCGTATAGCACTTTACCATGGATGCTGACAGATATTTGGGCGGAAAACAAAACAGCAACAACGGTAGAAAAGGTAGAAGAAAATGATAGATATATTCGATTGATCTTTCCAACAAAAGCGAGTCAGTTTTGGAATGCAAACATTCAAAATACTTATGAAGAAAGAATGTTCAATTATCTGTTTCTTGATCAGTCAAGAACAATTGGTTCCATTCAGTTCGATTCGGTTTTGCAAACTGTTTATGATGCCGGAGCTATTTTAACCAAAAGAGAATATCGCACCGAAAAATATGCCCGGAATGTTGGTATGATCTACCGTCAGATAATTGATGTAGAATCACAGCCGGGTACTAATCCTCCTCCAAATTTCTTTCAAATACCTATTATGCAAAGGGTAACATCCGGTTATCAATATACAATGACGGTAAATTCGTTCGGTATCGAACCCTAATTATTATTATGAAAAAACAGCTCTCTCTCTTTTTATTTTTAGTTACATTTCAATTTGCTTTTTCTCAAACAAAAACGAATTATTGGATCTTGTTCAAGGACAAAGATGCAAGTCCTTTTACGTTGACAAAACCTTCCGACTATTTATCCGCAAAAGCAATTGAACGTAGAACAAAACAAAACATACCTGTTTCATTTACCGATCTGCCTGTTAATCCGAATTATATAAATACCTTAAAATCATTTGGTGTAAGTATTATCAATCAATCAAAATGGTTTAATGCAATTTTAGTTTCTACAAACGATGAAAATAAAATAGATGCAATTAGATCATTAGCATTTGTAAAGCAAGTAAGATCAATTACGATTTCTCAACAATCAAAAGTCAGTTCTAAATTTGAACTGGAAAATAATTCAGCTATTGTTCCAAATGAGAAAAGTGTTTCAACAACAACTTCAACAACTTTAAATTATGGATTATCATTTAAGCAAGCCAATCAGATAGGCGTTGATTGTTTACATGATCTGGGTTTTCAGGGGCAAGGAATGACAATAGCAGTGCTTGATGCGGGTTATTACAATACAAATATTTTACCTGTTTTCGATAGTTTGAATATACAAAATCAAATTTTAGGTTGTCGTGATTTTGTTATTGGAGATACCTTAGTTTATGAAGATTTTCCACATGGAATGAATGTGCTTTCATGCATGGGTGGCAATCTGCCGGGCCGATTGGTTGGCACTTCACCAAAAGCAAAGTTTTGGTTGCTGCGCACAGAAGATGCGGCAAGCGAAAGTATTCAGGAGGAGATCAATTGGCTGGTAGGAGCAGAGTTTGCTGATAGTGTAGGTGCTGATCTTATTACATCTTCATTAGGATATAATTTATTCGACAATGCTGCAGATAATCATACCTATGCGGATATGGATGGAAATACGACCATTGTTACAAAAGCAGCTGACTGGGCTGTTAGTAAAGGAATGTTTGTTGTTATTGCTGCCGGAAACGCAGGTGGCTCCGCATGGTCTAAAATAACAGCACCCGGGGATGCGGATAGTGTGTTAACTATCGGTGCCGTGGATTCACTTGGTTTTATTGGGTCTTTCAGTTCCCGTGGTCCTACATCTGATTTCAGAATAAAACCAAATACCGTTGCACGCGGTGTTGATGCAATTGTTGCTTCTCAAAATGGCGATGTATGGGGGCAAAATGGTACCTCTTTTGCAACACCCATTACAGCAGGAGCGGTAGCATGTTTATGGCAGGCAAATCCTGCAAAAACAAATATGGAAATTCTAAATGCCATACAGCAAAGTGCCAGTCAGTATTTTATACCTGATACAATAAAAGGTTTTGGTATTCCTGATTTTTGTGCCGCCAATCAGCTGCTTGCCGGTATTGATGAAAATATGTTGAATAATGAAAATTTAATAGTGTATCCTAATCCTTTCAGTTCAACATTTGAAATTTCGTTTTATTCAGATAAAAAACAAATCGTAGAAATTGAATTGCTTGATATTTCCGGCAGAACATTAATTTCTCAAACAAAGCTTCTCAATGGAAGCAGCACTAATCAGATCAGCATTTCTGAAATAAAGGATCTGTCAAATGGTATTTACATAGTACACTTAAAAACACCGGAGAGAAGGTATTTTAAAAAAATAATAAAGAACTAGTGTTAAGTTAAAAGTAACATGACGTTTATTCAGATATTTGCAAAGCATTAAAACATTTTGCAAATGAGTGGCCCCTCTATTGTCCCCGGGTAAATTCGGTTGAAAGAACTGACCAAAAGTAAAACCAGCAATAATCCAAACCAATATTTTAAAAATTTAAAATGGGGGAAATGGCAGGTTTTAAATTTTAAATATCTTAATGGAAATAGCCAACTTTTTTTGGTTTTGATATATTAATTATTCATATTTTTAGCTTGCTAATTGTCTTCCAATTTTGCATTCTTATTTTATCTTTTCTTGTAAATTCTTGTTCGCCATCATAAAGGAGTAATCCACCTACGTTACCACTAAAGTTATTCCATTGCTGCATTGGTTTCAAATGACTTTCTTGAAAAGTTTGAGAGGCTTTTATTTGTATCGGAAATAGGGTACTTCCATTATCCAACAAAATATCAATTTCAACACCTTTATTATCACGCCAGAAAAAAATATTTGTATAAGACCCTGAATTATATTTTAGTTTTAAAAGTTCCGTTACCACATAGTTTTCAAACAACGCTCCTCTGAAATGAGAATTAGCAACTTCTTTTTCCTGTCTGATTCCAAGCAGCGAACATGCAAGTCCAGTATCAATAAAGTATAACTTAGGAGTTTTAACCACACGTTTATTAAAATTTTTTTGATGTGGAGGAATTAAATAAATTATATAGCTGCTTTGTAATATGCTTAACCATGAATTTACCGTTTTAACATCAATACCGCACTCATTACTTAATGCTGATACCGAAAGTTGCTGCCCAATTCTTCCGGCACAAAGTTGAATGAATCGGGTAAACAAAAGTGTATTGTCGATATTACGAAGTTGTTTTACGTCCCGCTCTATATAAGTACGGATGTAAGCTGGATACCAGATGCCAGGTTTTCTATGTTTATCATATAATTCAGGATAACAACCAGTAAGAATAAGTTCGTTGGTGCTTAACTTAGTTTGCTCGAAAGTATTAATTTCGTTGAAACTCAGAGGTAATAAATCAACATACCCTATCCGGCCTGCTAATGACTGCGTAACAGATTGCTGTAAAAGAAAATTATTGCTTCCTGTAAGAATAAACAGTCCTTCTTTTTTTGTCTCATCAAGTATTTGCTGTAAATAACTGAATAGTGCAGGGACACGTTGTGCTTCGTCAATAATTGCACCATTGCGAAACCTGCTTAAAAAAGCTCTTGGATCAGTATTAGCCTGAAGTTGTTCATCCGGGTTTTCAAGCGAAACATAAGGCTTGTTAGGGAATACCTTTCTCACAAGAGTTGTTTTACCACTCTGTCTTGGTCCCACAACAGCTAATGCTCTGAACTGACGACTATATTTCTTGAGAAGTTTTTCGGCTGTTCGGTTTATCATATCATTTCATTTTGTACAAATATAGGTATTAATTACCATAATTGTACTTTTGTGTTGGAATCTTCAGCTTACAATTGCTAATCACGGTGGGGTCGGAGGGATCCGAATTCTATTAAAAATAGATTTTTCACCTAGTCATTCATTTTATGCTTTTTCTGAATGAAAAACTTCACTGTATCGTAGGAGTTGGTCTTGTGAATAAAGATTTAACTTTTCTTCAATGCCAGCAAATTTCCATATTTACCGTTAGTTGATATTGCATCTAAATTTCTATCATTATCATAACCTATTGCAGAATTATGATTAAACACATTTTAATTTTTTCAAATGGAAATATAAACCAATATTTTTTTTGAAATTAATTCCATTTGAATATTTCATTCTCAATGACGTATTTTGAAAGTTTTCAACACCTTGATAATATTGAGAGATATCGAATACTTCTTCTACAACCCTCTACTGTCAAGCATTTTTAAATTCCATCCAGCGGCACGTCCAGGAGTAAAAAAGAAAAACCCTCAAGTGCTTGACACTTAAGGGTTTAACGTTTATTTTGAGCGGTCTGGACGGGACTCGAACCCGCGACCTCCTGCGTGACAGGCAGGCATTCTAACCAGCTGAACTACCAAACCTCAAAATAGTACAATTCTAAACGATATTCCTCAGAATTGGACTGCAAAAATAGCTTTATTTTCCAATCCAACAAAAAAATAAATCAAAAAAACTTTTATTCCCTTTTCAGCCTTGGAAATCAATCCTTTATTGATTCCTTTTAATTACTTCCACATTCCTATATAAGAATATTGCTGTATTTTTGCAGAAATTATATACACAAATAAAATGGTATCACTTTCTATCTTTTTCGCATTTTCCCTTATCGGGATCATTATTGGAGGATTAGCTACTCTGGTAACATTAATATTTACAATACTTGCATTAGTAGCAGGGAAAAACGAAAATGCTGCCTATTGGGCAATTGGTTTTGCCATTTCTATTTCAGTAGTTATTTTTTCGGTAGTTCAAATGGCTGAGCGTGTAAGTAATAAAGTTAAATCTGGCGTGGAGTGGTTGAAAGAACACGAAAATACTAGTTTTACCACGGAAGATGATCAGTTAGATTATTCAAGATCGGAACGTGATAATTTAATGGATACCCTTAAATTATTTGTTGATAACAGATATAAGAATGTTATTCCTTTTTCCTTTTATCAAGATAAGGGTCTGGATTCTGATACACTGCCTTTTATTTATCCGTATGCATTTGAATACAAAGACTATAATTTTAATTTGGTGAATGTGCTTCAAAAGAATTCTATACCCATGGTTGGCCATATCTCCCAATTGGCATACGATAACCAGTATCTGTTGTTGAAAGTAGATAAAACAAATATGGAATTAAAAAATAATGAACCGGAAATTTCCTATTTTCTGATTGATCTGAAAAGCGGCAAACAAACTCAATTCTTAAATTCAAAAAAATTAATAGAAGAGGCTTCCGCAATGGGATATAAAGGAAATACCGAAATGATGTATATTTCAGATCTTTACCAGGCTTGGTTTGCAACTAATTATGATTAAAAAGATTTTTACTACTGCCTATTCTTCTGCTGAAAGCGAAATTAAAGCATCCTCCAAACCCGACTACAAAGTAATACTTATTTGTATCACTGTTGCTTTTTCTCTAACGATGATCAAGTATTTGGGCGATTTTAAATTCATGCTTTCTTTTCTTCATAATGCCGGATTCACAGGCTTGTCAGACTCTTTTGAGGATCTCTGTACCATCAATAAAAATGCGGAACTCTACCGGTTGCTCTATTGGGTTTCAACTGTAATTTTTTTCTATTTAATTCCTCCGGTCATCTTGATAAAATTTGTTTTCAAAGAAAAATTTTCATCCTATGGTTTAAATCTCAAAGGTGCTTTCGCGGATTATAAAATTTACCTGTTGATGCTGTGTGTGATGATCCCTTTAGTGTTGTTTTTCTCTCGTACCGAAAGTTTCCAGGCTCGTTATCCATTTTATAACATCGCTAAAGGCGAATCGTTTTACCCCAATTTAGTGATCTGGGAACTGTTTTATTTCATTCAGTTTTTTGCACTCGAATTTTTCTTTCGCGGATTTATGTTGCATGGTACCAAACAACGTTTTGGATATTATTCTGTTTTTGTCATGACCATTCCGTATTGCATGATACATTTCGGAAAACCGCTACCGGAAACTATTGCAGCGATCATTGCAGGAATTGTATTAGGCACTTTAAGTTTAAAAAGCAGGAGTATCTGGCTCGGAGTTGCTATTCATTACAGTGTGGCCATTACTATGGATCTGTGTTCGATGTGGCAGAAAGGGGTATTATAATTAACGACTGGCATTTCGAACATAATGGAAATGGAGAGAGAAATCTGTAAATCGAAGATGAGATTTCTCCCCTTGGTCGAAATGACATTAAACGCTGTCATTTCGAACGGAATGAAATGAAGAGAGAAATCTGTTAATCGAAATGAGATTTCTCCCCTTGGTCGAAATTGACATTAACGAAGCCATTTCGAACGCAATGAAATGAAAAAAAATCTGTTAATGGAAGATGAGATTTCTCCCCTTGGTCGAAATGACATTAACGACAGTCATTTCGAACGGAATGAAACCAAGAGAGAAATCTGTTTATCGAAGAAGAGATTTCTCCTTCCAGTCGAAATGACAAATTCAAACTGTCATTTCGAACGCAATGAAATGAAGAGAGAAATCTGTTGATGAAAGATGAGATTTCTTCTTGGTTTTAACTATTAACTGTATTACTCCGTTTCCGCAATAGCAATAAGCAACTTCTCGAGTTTTAATTTCATTTCGGTAGGTGTACAATCATAGTTATTTACCAGCACCGAAAAACAAAGCAGTTCTCCTTTTTTATTTTTCACATAACCTGCGTATCCGCGGGCACGTGTAATATATCCGCTTTTAGCGCGTAAGTTATTTTCTGCACAGGTTCCTTCACATAATCCTCCCAGTGATCCCGATTTTCCTGCCAGAGGTAATGAATTGTAAAAAGCATTAAAGTTTTTGTCCTTTACCATCAAGCGTAAAATTTGTGTTTCGGTTTTTGTAGTGATCACATTAGCGCGAGCCAAACCACAGCCATCATTCATAAAAAATCCACTCACATCTACACCTTTATTTTTCCAGAAATTACTAACGATCTCAGTCCCTTGCGACTCACAACCTAAATTTGTTTTTTTATAACTGATATATTTTAAAAGATGTTCGGCATATAAATTAATACTTTTCAGATTGGTCCAATAAACGATCTTATCAAGGGTAGGAGAGTAGTTGGTGTAAAGTGTTCGTGTGGTTGCTTCCGAAAATTCATTTGTTTCTTTCAACGCTCTTATGGTAGTCGCTTTTTCGCTTACCGTGATACCAATTGATTTTAAGGATCGTTCCAAAGCCTGGGCACAAAATAATGCCGGGTCAGGAATAGAACCTTCTACCTCATAATTATTTTTGTTGGCAGGAATGGTGCCCTGAACGAATCTGTAATTGCTATATGGCGAGCCATATATAAAAGCATTGTCGTCATTTCCACCTGAACTTACATTGTTGATCAGTTGCAAGCCGGTAACATCCGGAAGTATTTTATTGATAGATGTTTTTGCACCTGCTGCACCGGATTTAAAATAGAGGGTGTATTTATTATCATGATATGTTAAACCGCAGGCTCCTGCCCCAAAATAGTTTCCCAGGTCGCCCCAGATCCATTGTGATGGAACCATATTGTCCTCAAATATACCTGCATCGCCTATTACAGCTCCCTCAATTTTTTTTATCCCTTTTGATTTTAGAATAGCAGCCCATTTTTCGGTGGTAGTAAGGCTGTCTTTTTTATTTTTAAAATACTCTGATTCAAGCGTTGGGTCTCCACCACCAAGGATGTATAAATTTCCTTTAAGCAAACCGGTAACGGTATCCAATGCGCCATCGTACTGAATTTTTGTTTCAAACTTAAAATCACTTCCAAGAATTGATAGCGCTGCTCCGGTGGTAACAATTTTCAAGGTACTTGCCGGAACAAGGCTGATGTTGCTGTTGTATTCGGCAATTGCAGAATCCTTTTTTGTGTTCATCACGCAAATGCTCCAGCTGGCATGTTTCAAGGCATTATCTTTTTTCAGATTTTCAATTGTAGCATTCAACTTAGTGGTTGATTGTGCATGCAATTGAAAGATCGAAAAGCAAATACTTAAAAAGCATGGGATGTATTTACAAAAAGAGGATAGAACGTAGTTCATTTATCTATTGCTGTGGTCCGTTTCCTAAATAACTTCTGTCGGAAGGAGCACTTAAAACAGCCATTGTGAGCCTGCTGATACAAACCAATTTACCTTCTTCATTGGTGATTTCAATACCCCAAACATGCGTTTTTTTTCCAATATGAATTGGTTTTGCTTCTGCATAAACGAATCCGCTTTTTACCGAACGCAGGTGATTGGCATTAATATCAAGTCCGACACAAACATATTTGTTGTAATCTACAATCAAGTTGGAGGCAATACTACCAAGTGTCTCAGCCAAAGCAGCAGAAGCGCCTCCATGCAAAATACCCATGGATTGCTTTGTTTTATTGGAGACCGGCATACTGCACTTTAATGAGTTTTCGGTTAATTCTGTTAACTCAATGCCAATGGCTTCAGCCAATGTATTTTTAATTGTCCATTTAATATCTTCCAATACATAGGGTTTAAACCAAATACTCATAATTTATTTATTGAATTTAATATTTGCTTCAAAATTTTTGAAGTATTTTAACAGTGTAAAATTAAGAAGAATAGTTTATGGATTTTTTTATTTTATTGCATCTGCTTTTGAAATAATCGTAAAACAACAGCGTTAACCTTTTAAAAACTCTAAAAATGAAAACCATGTATTCACTCATTCTGGCATTTGTAATGCTAAGTTCCTGCGGTAGTAAATCTTCCTCCTATGATGTTGGTTTAGCGAAGGAGGAAAGTGCAGCAATAACACTCTCTGAACCATCGCCCGTTTCAGAAACAGTAAAATTTACACCACCATTAGTTTCAGAGGAGTCTTCAGGAAATAATTATTCAACAACCGTTACGATTAAAATTCCCTCTAAAATTAAAAAGACTGCTGATCTGAATATTACGGTGGATGATTACAAAAAAGCCCGTGTAGAGATCGAAAAGATCGTGAAATCAGGAAACGGGTACATCGGAAGTGAGAACGAGCAAAATAGCACTTACAGCATTACTAACGACATGGTAATTCGGGTGGTGAATAAAGATTTCGATGTTATGGTATCGAAATTATTAACTGTTGCAAGCAATGTAAATTCAAAAAACATTTCGGCAGAAGATGTTACAGCAGAATTTGTTGATATTCAATCGCGATTAAAATCAAAAAAAGAAATTGAAAAACGTTATGTGGATATTTTGCAGAAAGCTTCCAAAGTTTCTGACATATTAGAGATCGAAGAAAAAATTGGTGAGATACGGGAAGAAATAGAGGCGAAGGAAGGGGAATTAAAATTACTATCCGATCAGGTTGATTACAGTACAATCAATCTAAATTTTCATCAGGAGTTTGAATATACACCAACTGATAGACCGGGTTTCTTTGGCCGATTAGGAACTGCATTTGGAAATGGATGGAGCGGGTTTTTAAGTTTTGTTGTTGGAATGGTTTATGCATGGCCCCTTTGGGTGATAATCGGTTTAATAAGTTATTTCCTGGTTAGATTTATTAAACGTAAAATAAAAAAGTAAACAAGTAGTAAAATAAAAAAAACGATGGCTAAATTAATTTGGTCATCGTTTTTTTTATTGATTTTAATCACTCTCTTAACTGAAATATATCATTACGAAAAAAAAATTGCGATAGTAGTTTTGCCCTGTAACTTAATTAAAACTAAACTTATGACAACACTATCAATTAACCGGAAACCTTTAAATTATTTACATGAAGATCATAAAAAATGGCTGGAAGAAGTGCTTTTTTACAAAGATGAAGTAAAAATATTTACCAAGCGATTAGAAGAAATTGCCAGTAGAAACACCGGAATTGATGTCCAAAAACAGGTAGAACATTTTCAAAATCAGTTTATAATTCAAAAGGAAAAGTTAGATATGTTGCAGCATGATTTGAATATTCATGAACAATGGCTCGCTATTTATGCAAAGGAGCATCCCAGTCATATAGAAGAAGAGTTGTTTGCAGATCATGCGGTGATGAGAAGGCAAATAAATATGTTTGAAAAAATCTATACAGAATTAAAAACTGAATATTTAGACTTTTTAGAAAAGTGGATGTAATATTAATTCTTTTCCATTGACTCCACATATTCATTCTTAGCCTTATTAAATTCGGCAATGATCTGTTCGCGCTCAGAAATGAGGTTGGAAATAAATACACTTTTTTTATAAAATAACATCATTAAGATCCATTTCGTGCGGATCTTATTCACCGTGTGCCAATACCAATATGCAAACAATCCACTTAACGGAAGGCTTATTCCATAAGCTATTGTGAGCCATTGACTGTGAGATAATTTCCAAACCGTAATAATTTGTAAGGAATAAAAGATCGAAAAAGTAAACATCCCACCAACCATTCCGATAGCTCCCTTATATTCAATTTCTTTGGATATTTTTCCTGCTATCCAACCCGGTATTTCAAATGGCAGAAAATTGTTAATTGCTCCGAACAACCAAACAGGAAATCCCAAAAATAGTATTAATAAGGATTTTAGATTACTTCCAAAAAAAGAATTACTTTTTTCGTTCGCATTCAGATCACTATCACTTAAACCCAATTCTTTTAAATTATTAAAGTAATCTTTAATTCGATTACGCATTGCTTCAACACGTGCCGGTTGCAATATTTTGTAATAATTTACAGTTTCTATAATTCCTTTTGTGATTAAAAATTCTTTTGATTTATCTTCATTTTCAATTCCTATTTCCTTCGAAATAGAATATTTATACAATGTCTCAATATCATTCACCAACTCATCTGTTTTTTTATCTTCAATAGCGATCACTAATTTTTCAAGTTGTTTGCGAATATCTTCCGATAAAAGCTCTGCTGCCTTGAAAGTATCTGTTGCATAAATTTCCTTGTATTCTTTTGTTTGTAATGGCTTATTAATATTGATAAACAAGTGGCGATTGAACTTATGAGGATTTTCATAATTCAATCCAATGTTGATGATCTGAACACCTAATTCAAAATTGTTTCTGGCTTCAGCACCCAGCACAATGCGAGCTGCACCGGTTTTTATTGGTTTCAATTTTCTTTCGGTGATACTTACTCCTTCAGGGAACATTAAAATTGCGCCACCTTTTTCTAAATGCTCAAAACATTTTTTAAAAGTATCATCATTTTTATTCATCTGGGAAGGATCATCCTGTTTACGATAAACAGGTATCATGTTAAATTTAGGCAACAACCATTTAGCAAATGAACCCCTGAATAATTCTCCTTTTGCTAAAAAGAAAACTTCCCGGTCAAGTATGGTTGCAATAACTATCGGATCCATAAATGTACTGGGGTGATTTGCTAATACAAGCAATGGTCCATGCGAAGGGATCAACTCTTTATTACGAATAGTGATGGAACGGAAGAATACACTTCTCGTAATTTTCATCAATGTCTTTAAAATCGTATAGAGCATTTTCGTTTTTTATTGTGCCAAATTAAGAATTTTAAATTATAGATTAGGTGGATGTTGAAATACTGTGTAGTATGGTACGCAGATTTATTAAGATTGTTAGGATGAAAAATGATTTTTAATCAGGTGGGGAAAGGAGTATGATGGATTTTAAGATTTAGATTTTGAATTGATTAGAATACTGTGTTGGATGGTACGCAGATTTATTAAGATTGTTAGGATGAAAAATGATTTTTAATCAGGTGGGGAAAGGAGTATGATTGGATTTTATAATGAATTTAGATTGTTAAAAAATAGTGTACTGTGTAGTATGGTACGCAGATTTTTTAAGATTGTTAGGATGAAAAATGATTTTTAATTTGGTGGGGAAAGGATTAGGATTGGGTTTTATGATGAAATTAGATTAGTTAATAAATAGTGTATTGTGTAGTATGGTACGCAGATTTTTTAAGATTGTTAGGATGAAAAATGATTTTTAAATAGGTGGGGAAAGGATTAAGATTGGATTTTATAATGAATTTAGATTAGTTAATAAATAGTGTATTGTGTAGTATGATATGCCGATTTATTAAGATTGTTTGGATGAAGATATTTTGAATTCTTTATTTTAAGATACTGGTGTTATGGTAGAAGATTAATAAGATTAAAAAAAAAGAATTTAAAACTTAAAGTAAAAAGGAGTATGATAAAAAGTAAGAACCTATAAAAACCTATTTAATTTCTAATAAAATATTCAACTTTAAGAAAATGTCATTTCGACCGTAGCGGAGAAATCTTTTTATTTGTTTAAGAGCCTGTTTAAATTTCCCTAAAATAAAATCCTATATAACATAAATTGCATGGTCACTTCGTTGCGACCCCTTCGACTTTGCTCAGGGTAAACTCCGGGAGTGTATCGAGAAGGCGGGGAGCATTGCGAAACAATAAGCTCTCGCACTTTCTCGATATGCCTTCCTGAAAAAGGAAGGCTACTCGAAATGACAACCCGCATTACGATAACAAATAATTTGAACAAAATTTAAAAAGGCTCTAAAAGTATGCTAATAAATATAAAGATTCTTCCTCAGGTGTTATACTGCGCGAAGGTGACGTAGTCGGAAAGACTCTAAAACATTCTGACTGATATTTATTAGAAGAATAATCATTTTTAATCCTAAAATATCCGCGACAATCTGCGTTCCATACTACAATCCATATCAAGCAAATATTTGCATACTTAAATACACTAATTTATGTAAAGTCTATTTAACTTTGCCGCATGTTAACACAGCGCCAATTATTTTTTGATCATCTTGCACAAACCAGTGAAACTCCTTTAGCGCTTGAAATTGTAAAAGCTGAAGGAGTTTATTTATATGATGTTTCAGGTAAACGGTATCTGGATCTGATCTCCGGTATTTCTGTTTCAAATGTGGGACATCGTCATCCAAAAGTTATCAATGCCATAAAAGATCAAGTGGATAAGTATATGCACCTGATGGTTTATGGTGAATATATTCAAAGTCCGCAAGTGCAATTAGCACAGGCTTTAGCTGATGTATTACCTGATAATTTAAGCTCTGTTTATTTTGTGAATTCGGGTAGCGAAGCAATTGAAGGTGCCATGAAATTAGCAAAGCGTTTTACCGGAAGAACCGAAATAATTTCTTTCAAAAATGGCTACCATGGAAGCACACAAGGCAGTTTAAGCATCATGGGAAACGAAGAGTTTAAAAATGCGTATCGTCCTTTATTGCCTGATACAAAACAAATTGAATACAATAATTTGGAAGATCTAAATGAAATAACTTCCCGGACGGCCTGCGTTTTTGTTGAAACGATTCAAGGGGAGGCAGGAGCAATTGTTCCGGAAAATGATTTTTTGAAGCACCTTCGAGAACACTGTAATAAAGTTGGAGCATTGCTTGTCGCAGATGAGATACAATGTGGTTTTGGAAGAACAGGTAAATTATTTGCTTTTGAACATTACCATTTTGTTCCTGATATACTATGTTTGGCGAAAGGAATGGGAGGAGGGATGCCCATCGGAGCTTTTATTGCATCAAAAAAAATAATGAATTCATTTACAAATAATCCGATACTTGGACACATTACTACTTTTGGCGGACATCCGGTTTGCTGTGCTGCAAGTTTTGCAACATTAAATGTATTATTGGAAGAAAAATTAATTGCCGGTGTAGAAACGAAAGAAAAATTATTTCGTAAATTTTTAAAACATCCTAAAATAAAATCAATAAATGGTAAAGGATTATTGCTTGCCATTGAATTCGAAAGTTACGAACAAAATAAGACCATTATTGATTTGTGCATTGAGAAAGGTGTGATCGTTGATTGGTTTTTATTTAATGCAAATTCAATGCGCATTGCCCCACCACTAACTATTTCAGAGGAGGAGATAGTTTTTGCCTGCAAAATTATTTTGGAATCTATTCATTGATCAATTTCGCATCGTCTAACGGTTTTCTTTTTTTTGGCATAAACATTGCGCTGGGTTTAGTAATTAAAAAACTCATAAAAAGAAATAGCCTTTTGTTTTGTTTGTGATTAAAATTTCAAGATGTCCCGTTCTCTTAAAACAGTCCGGGACTTTTTGATTCTAGTAAGTTCCGATGGAAAGCATTACCAAAGTGCATGCTTCAATTGGTTCGATATTATTTTTGCGGAGTAATTGTTCAAAGACCTCATTTTCTGTACCGGGATTGAAAATAACACGTTTTGGTTTTAAGCTCAATACATACTCTATCCATTCTGCCTGATTCTGAGGTCCTACATAAAGTGTAACAGTATCAACATCCATAACAACAGGTTTCCCTTTTATTATTTCAAGTCCATTAATTTGCCCTTCTTTAATACCAACGGGAATCACTTCATGATGATGTCTTTGCAAAGCTATAGTTGCTTTGTACGAATATCTCTCCCGATTTACGGAAGCACCAATGACTACTGTTTTTTTGCTCATATTAATCAGTTTCTAAATAATCAAGATCTTTACCATAACTTTCTTCAAGGAAGAATACCGCTATCATTGCCAATACAATAACAACAGCACCCACAATCATAGACGATTGAATGATGCCCATTCCTTCGGTCATGTATTGCCACCAAATGGTCATTGGGAAAGTTGCCCCCCTTACAAAATTTGGAATGGTAGTAGTTGCTGTTGAGCGGATGTTGGTTCCGAATTGCTCGGAAGCCACCGTAATAAATACGGCCCAATATCCTTGCGCAAGGCCAAGCATGAAAATGATAATATAAAACAGTGTAGGCGAAGATCCCTTTGCATTAAAATACCATACACATAAAAATGAAAGAGCAGTTATTGCGATCCATAAGGCTTTTTTTCTGGATTTTAATTTTTGACTGATATAACCGGTTACAATACTTCCGAGTGCCGCGCCAAAATAATGATACATGATGGACTTTCCGGGGTTTACTGTACCTGTGATCCCTAAAGCATTTGCAAAATCGTTTGAAAAGAAAACAAGGATCCCGATGGTAAACCAAACAGGAATACCAATAAAAATGGAGGCGATATATTTGACAAATTTTTTCCAATTCTTAAATAAACTAAAAAAGTCTCCACGTTTTGCCTTAGACTCTTTGACTTTGTCAAACATGCCTGATTCATGGATATAAACACGAAGTCCGAGTAATAATAATCCCAATACTCCACCGATCCAATAGGCTTCTCTCCATCCAAGTTCTGCTACTAAATAAGCCAATGTAGCTCCAAGAATTCCTATTCCTGATACGATACTTGTTCCCCATGCACGTGTTTCTTTGGTCATTACTTCGGATACTAAGGTGATCCCGATCCCTAATTCACCTGCCAGACCAAAACCTGCAATTAATCTTAGTACCGCATATTGATCAAGCGTTTGAACAAAGCCATTGGCGATATTAGCAAGCGAATACATCAAAATGGTTAAAAATAACGTGGATAAACGCCCTTTTTTATCTCCTAACATTCCCCATACAATTCCTCCAAGAAGCATCCCGACCATTTGCATGTTTAAAAGATATACTCCGGCATTTTTCATTTGATCGGGAGCAATTCCGATGGCTTGTAAACTGGGGACCCTTACAATTCCAAAAAGAACTAAATCATATATGTCAACAAAATAGCCAAGTGCGGCTACAATAACTACAATGTTTAATGGATTTGTATGTCCTTGTTTTAGCATAAATTAAATTTTTTTTAATGCTTAAATGTAAGAAAATTTCTAAAATAAAAATTTCAACAATTCATTTCTGTAAACTTAACTATATGATAAATTAAAAACGGGCCTGATGGATTTAATAGCAGAACCCTTCACCGGTTCTGATCATATGCATTTTTCCAATATTGATAAAATACTATTTATTACTAGACTTTATCCATTTAAATCACAGTAGTCCGCATTATAGGATTGCAGTTTTTTAAGATCATTATAAAAAAATGATTTAGCACTTTACGAGTTTTTATGATCTTATACTGCTCATGGAAATTAATCCTGTTCGTCAAAAGAGAATCAAATATACACTTACGTAATAAAAATCATTTTCAATCTTAACGATCTTGTGAGGATCCGCCTTCCCATAATACACTGCACATCAATACCAGATTAGGGTTCAGTAAAAACTTAACAGCTATAAGATCTACAATAAATGCGAAAACGCAGGATTGAAAATCAAAAAAAAAGGAGGTGAGTATTATCACTCCATCTTTTGATTCGACTCAAGAAAACTTTATTTTAATGCTGATACATTTGTTCCATTAATAAGCTTCAATTTTTAATTTAGGGTTATTAGAAGATGTTAAAAAAAATATTCGGGTTGGGAAAACTGCTCGGAAAAAGCAAATGGATAGCATTATTAGGTGTATTAGTTCTTAATCTTTCAGCTATAACACTGGTAATTATAGGTTTTGTAAAACTTTATAATATAATTACTGATTTATATAGCCATTTAGACCATCCTGAAAAAATAGATACCATTTTGTTTTCTGCTAATTTTCTGATTATCATCGAAATATATTTGCAAGCGATCATATTTTATATTTTCGCGGTTGGAATATATAAGCTATTTGTAGGGGAGTTTACACTTCTGGGATGGTATCATATTGACTCACTTGATGAAATGAAAGCGGAGCTTGCAAAGGCGATTATAATATTCCTTTCGGTTTTTATTTTGCAAAAAATTGTGGAATGGAAGGATCCTGAAAAATTGCTTTATATTGGAGTTGTTATAGCTATTACATGCGCCAATCTTATTTGGTATATGAATTCTTTAAAAAACGGTAAAAAAAATCATAATCATACTAATATTGATACTTCTCATAAGAGCATGGATTAATTCCTTTTAGTTTTAAAGCGTCCTTATCCTGAATTTTAAGAAAATAATAAGGGACAAAAAATAGAAGTCCAATCTTTCAATTTTATACCAATTGAAATATAGGTCTCGATTTTTAAAACCTCAGCCAAACCTTCTCCTTGAAAAAAGGAGAGGATGATTGGACTATTTTATCTTTCAATTGGTATTAACGTAAGAAATAGAAGCACTTCGGATCAATCTTTCGTTTTTTTTCGGAAACAAAAAAAGTCCCGCAAAAGCGGGACTTCATTGGGTTTTTCAGCGGAGAAATAGGGATTCGAACCCCAGGAGGTGTAACCCTCAACAGTTTTCAAGACTGCCGCAATAGACCACTCTGCCATTTCTCCACTGCGAAAGTACTATTTTTTTTATTTCATAAATAAAAAAGTGTAAAAAATATATTTTTTGCTTAATTTTGTAATACTCCCCATTAATTTGATTTTTCAATAAAATTATAGTATGAAAAAGTTTTTTGCTCTTTTTTGTTTGACATTTATTGTTACAATAAACGTCAGCACTTCAGCTAATGTTACTGCATATTTAACCCATGCCACCTTTAATTCGCCCTTAAAAGGACCTTTTCTGGAAACGTATTTAACCGTTATGGGACATTCTTTGAAATTTGTTAAGAATTCGGCAGGAAACTATCAGGGAGCTGTTGACATTGCTATTAGTATCAGCCAAAACGGAGAGATTAAAAGTGCTCAGAAATATACTTTAAACAGTCCTGAAATTGCGGACACCACTAAAGGGTTTCCGAATTTCATTGATCAACAGCGCTTTACATTAACAAATGGTTCCTATAGCATGGAACTTTCTATTTCTGATAAAAATGCTACTATTAAAAAACCATTTATTACTACTGTTCCAATTACTATTAATTTCACAGATGAGAGAATAATGATATCCGACATTCAGTTTTTAGAATCATTTACAAAATCAAGTGTTCCTAACGCCTTAAGTAAAAGTGGCTATGATCTGCTTCCTTATGTTTCCAACTACTATCCTGAAAATATAAATAAAATTAAACTTTATGCTGAAATTTATAATTCAAAAAAAATACTTGGAGCAGAACAAAAAATAATTTTGAGCTACTTTCTGGAATCATTTGAATCAAAAACCAGATTGAGTGATTATTCTGCTTTTTCAAAGCAAACGGCTAATGATGTTAATATTCTGCTAACAGAATTAAATATTGAAGCTTTGCCCTCCGGAAACTATAATTTAGTTATCGAAATTCGTGATAAGGATAACAAGCTCCAGGAAGAAAAAAAATCATTTATTCAACGACAAAATAAAAAAAATTCCTTAAGCTTCAATGATTTAAAATCGATAGATGTTAGCAAGACCTTTGTCCGTGAATATAAAAGTATAGATACATTAACTGAATATATCCGCTGCTTATATCCGATATCTGGCAGTTCAGAACTTCAATTTGCTGAAAATCAGCTAAGAGGAAAAAATCTGGAATTAATGCAGCAGTACTTTTACAATTTCTGGCAGTCCCGCGATTTGGATGATCCACAAATCGCTTGGTTAGAATATTATAAAGAGGTAATGAAAGCTAATAAACAATTCGGATCAACAAATATAAAGGGGTACAATACCGATAGAGGAAGGGTGTATTTGCAATATGGGCCTCCAAACATACGCGGTGGATACGAAAATGATCCAACCGGATCTCTTTATGAAATATGGCAATACAATACGCTGGTTGATAAATCAAAAATAATTTCCAATCCGAATAACAAACAATCGAATAGAAAATTTGTTTTTTATAATTCAGATTTGATTAGCAGATACAAACTCATTCATTCAGATGCGATAGGGGAAATTCATAATACTCGTTGGGATGCTAATAATCAAGACGATAATTATAATAATCCACGCTAATAAAAATTTTTTTTATGATACGTTGCATTTCAATTACATTTGCTGAATGAAGGTTGCAATTGTTATTTTAAATTGGAATGGCAAAAAATTTTTAGAAAAATTTTTGCCAAGTGTTGTTTCAAATAATGTTTCTTACGCCCAAGTAATTGTTGCTGATAATGCTTCAACAGATGATTCTGTTTCTTTTTTAAAAAATACCTATCCTCAGATCCAAATAATTCAAAATACCAGCAATGGCGGTTTTGCTAAAGGGTATAATGATGCTTTAAAACAGGTAGAGGCAGAATATTATGTATTACTTAATTCGGATGTAGAGGTAACACCAAACTGGATCGGCAGCATCATTAAATTGATGGATACTGACAAACTTATTGCTGCCTGTCAGCCGAAATTAAAAGATTTTAACCGAAGGAATTATTTTGAATATGCCGGTGCAGCCGGTGGTTTCATCGACAAATATGCGTATCCATTTTGCAGGGGAAGAATTCTGGAAAATATTGAAGAAGATAAAGGACAGTATGATGATGTGCGTGAAATATTCTGGGCCACAGGTGCCTGTTTATTCATTAGAGCAGAATGTTTTCACTTAGTTCATGGATTCGATGAAGATTTTTTTGCCCACATGGAAGAAATAGATCTTTGCTGGCGATTAAAAAACCGTGGTTACAAAATTATGTATTGTCCTGATTCTATTGTTTATCATGTGGGAGGAGGAACTCTTAATAAAACCAATCCCAAAAAAACATTTTTGAATTTTCGGAACAACCTGGTTCTGATCACAAAAAATCACCCCCCAGCGTATTTCCTTTTAAAAATAATTACCCGAATGATTCTGGATGGAGTAGCAGGTATGAAATTTCTATTATCGGGACAGATAAACCATTTTTTAGCGGTAATTAAAGCACATTATAGTTTTTATACCTCACTTGGAGCCACAATAAACAAAAGAAAAGAGTTAAAAAAACACATAAAAAATTATACTACTTCAGCTGTTTATCTTCATAGTATTGTTGCTGATTTTTATATCCGGGGAAAAAAAACATTTAAAGAAATTGACCACAACGAAAGGTTTAGGCACTAATTAAATAAAACTTTCTATTGCCAATCGATACGAATCCATACCAAAACCTGAAATAGAACCTTTGCATTTTGCTGCGATCAATGAATGATGACGAAAATCTTCGCGTGCAAAAACATTGGAGATATGTACCTCAATAACCGGAGTTTTGATAGAAGCAATGGCATCCCGCAGCGCAACAGAAGTATGTGTGTATCCACCGGCATTTAAGATAATACCATCATACGAAAATCCTACCTCATGCAGTTTATTGATTAGTTCCCCTTCCACATTACTTTGATAGGACGTTAAATCGATCTCCGGGAATTTTTTTTTCAATGTTAAAAAATATTCTTCAAAAGTTTGATTCCCATAAACATTGGTTTCGCGGGTACCTAAAAGATTCAGATTAGGGCCATTTATTATAATAAGTTTCATAATGGAATAAATATGCAACGAATTTACGAATATTGACAATCAGATTTAAGTTTACTATAAATTAATAAATCAAAGATTTTAATTAGATTTGTCCGAACCAAATATTATTTCAAGAATTTTAAAACAATTTATCATATGAAAACTTTTTTTTCAATTTCCTTTTTGCTAAGCTTAACAATGTTTTTTTCCTGTTCTCAAGAAAAAAAACCTATTGCTGAAAAGGTTGCTACAATAGATACATTGGCTAAAACCGAAGTAAAAACCATTTCTGCCGGGGAAAAAATATTTAATGATGACTGTGTGACTTGTCATGGATTTGATGGAAAAAAGAAACATAGTGGAGCAAAAGATTTATCAATTTCTGAGTTGAATATTGACGAGATCGTTAAAATAATAAAATCTGCACAAATTATAGGAAATAAACTGCATTCCCCAAGATTTCCGGAAGTTTTAAGAGATGATCAAATAAAAGAAGTTGGTGAATATATTCTTACTTTAAGGAAATAAAATTTGCGTTTCTATTCTTAAACATTTCAAAGTTATTTAAAGCCTGTTTAAATTTTACTCAAAATGTAGTGTATGTCATTTCGAACGCAATGAAATGAAGAGAGAAATCTGCTTGTCGAGATGAGATTTTTTCCTCTGGTCTAAAGACATTAAACTGTTTTAATAATCTATTCTTCAATTTTAAAATTTCAGAGAAATAAATTTCTGTTGTTCTAAGTATTAAAAAAAATTATACATTTGTACCGTATAAAATAAAAATGTCACAACAATTACATATCATTATTTCTACTATTATTCCTTGCTTTCTGAGCATAGGGATGTGGCATTTTATGCAAAATCACAACCGATTTAATTATTGTATTTCAAGACAGTAATTTTTTATCAGCTATTTTAATCCATTCATTTATTCTCAATTTTTTTCAAAAAGGTTTTTGCCTTTATATATTTATTTTTATGTCAATAGTTACAGAAGCAATACTTGAAAAGCTAAACAGCTTAATTGTAGTAGTTAATAGCGATGGTAAGGTGGAATATGTTAGTCCGTCTGTTAAACGTTTACTTGGATATGAACCTGAACAAATGATGGGTGAGGGCTGGTGGAATTTAACCCGCCATACTGAATTTGAACGTGAAAGTGTGAAAGCATTGATGAATAATTTCCTTCAACAGGATTCATTGCAGGAAGCTGTGCCTTATGAGCGTTTGTTGAAAACAGCAAGTGGTGGTGAACGGTGGATCTTATGGAACACCTCAAAAGGACCGTCAAACAGTCTTGTTGGGATAGGCCATGATATTACGGAAAGGAAAAATGCAGAGGAAAAACTGCTTGAAAAAAATAAAGAACTGACACAGTTCAATAAAGATGTAACAGATAGTTTGCAGTATGCATGCCGGATACAGGAAGCAATATTGCCCGATGTACAAAAAATAAAAAATGTATTTAAAGATGCATTCGTTTTATATTTACCAAAGGATGTGGTAAGTGGCGATTATTATTTCTTTTTTCAGAAAAACAAAAAAATAATTATTGCTGCTGTAGATTGTACCGGACATGGTGTTCCCGGAGCTTTAATGTCTGTTATAGCAAATTCTATTTTAAAGGAGGTGATCGTAAAAAAAGGAATAGAAGAACCCTCAGAAATATTATATGCTTTGGATGAAGAACTATTTTCGGCTCTAAATAAACAAAATACTGCGGTAGTTGCAAATGATGGAATGGATGTATCTTTGGGTGTTTTTGATTTTGAAAGTAACACAATTACTTATTCAGGAGCATTTCGCCCTATGTTATTGGTGCGTAATAAGGAAGTGATCGAATTTGAAGGAAATCGTTATCCTATAGGGATGTATGGGGATATAAAAAAAGAATTTGTGTCAAAACAAATACAGTTACTGGAAGATGATACCTTTTATTTTTTTACAGATGGTTATTGCGATCAATTTGGTGGTGAGCAAAAAAAGAAATTTAATCGAAAACGATTTAAGGAATTATTGCTTTCTGCACAATCCATGGAAATGGAGGAGCAAGAATCATTTTTACAATATGCTTTACTCAACTGGAGGCAAAACGAACCTCAGGTGGATGATGTATTGGTGATGGGAATAAAAATTTGAGCTTTTTTTAATCAGAGAAACGATTGAAACAAAAATCAATTAGAAACATCGTTGCTGTATTTTTTTTGCTATGAACATTACAATCCTAAAGATTTAAAAAATCTTTAGGATTTTTATTAAAGAATGCCCCCAAGCAATATGTATTAAACTTTAACAGGGATTACTTATCATAAGAACCTTGATAAGAATTTTGAGGGTGTTTTTGTAAGATTACAAAATGAGTTACATTTGTTTAGGTAATCTATTGAGTTTAGCTTTATATTTTACTTCTGCTAATTCGGATATATTGAAAGGGATTTGCATATAAACATGTATCATAAATATTTCAAATCACCATTTAAAAAGCTAAGAAATGAAAAAAACGGTATTACTAATTTTGGCACTCACTACATCATTTGTTTTGGGTTTCTTTTTCAATAAAATAATTGCCAAACAAGCTAACAACATTAGTAAAGCGAAAAATGATACTGATAAAACCAAAAAAGTAACAGGAGTTGGCGGTATCTTTTTTAAATGTAAAGACCCTGGCAAAATGAAAGAGTGGTATAAAACTCACTTAGGTTTAAACACCGATCAATATGGGACAAATTTTGAATGGCGACAAGGTGCAGACTCAACAAAAAAAGGATTTACACAATGGAGTCCATTTATGGATACAACAACCTATTTTGCCCCTTCTACAAAGGATTTTATGATAAACTACCGGGTTGAAAACCTGACAACACTCGTTGAAGAGTTAAAAAAAGAAGGGGTTATAATTGCCGACAAGATGGAGATATTTGAATATGGTAAATTTATTCACATTATTGATCTTGAAGGGAACAAAGTTGAATTATGGGAACCCAACGATATTGAATATGACAAGTTCCCGGGTGGACGAACAAAATAAATAGAGCAAAGCAATATCAATATATGTAGAACCGCGAAAATTTTTTCACCTGTTTCAACAGTATCTAAAATTTATTGTAACAAAACTTTCTTTGAAAGAACCCTATCCTTTGTTTCTAATGTAATTAAATACATTCCTTTACTTAGGCTTGGTAACATGTATGTATGAGAATATTTCCCGGCAACTTGTGCTGTTGAAACAAAACTATAAATTGCTTCCCCTAGAATATTGAACATTCGAATCTTAAGTAGTGTTGTTTCTGGAATGTTGTAAACTAACTGAAACTCCTCGATAACCGGATTAGTTATGTTTAATTCAAAGGAGGCGCCAGACCACTTTTCAATTATCCCGGAAGCGGGTAGCACTGTGAAATGACCAAACATTCCTGTTGAAAAATGCTGCGAACAAATATAACTATAGCTTCCTGCAATAGTTGGAATATAAGTAAAAACAGGATTAAGTGAACTAATCTCCTGATCCCATGGCAAAGCACCTGCTGGAATAGAGGTGGAAGCAGTGGTATGCATTCCTGCGCTATTGTCCCATGCCCATTTAATAGTATCTCCAATATTGATGGTGAAATCACCCGGATTAAATTCAAAATCTTCAACATTTATTAGTATTGTTGAGGCTTTAAAATTCAAATTGCAAGAAAAAATCAATACAATTGCTATGAATATTTTATAGACAGTTTTCATTTTGTTTCTGTTTAAAAGATTTAAATTTTAAAACAAAATTACTGTCGGGATCAGCTAAATGAAATGAAAATCGTCATTTCCAAAATTGATTTACAACAAATGATCAAACAATAAAAAAATAATTTTTTCATTGTGGAATATGAGAAAAAAAAGAAACAATACTATACTATATTTTTTAAATGTTTATAACCTGAGTTCGATTAATAATTGATTTTTAAAATGGGAGCATTGGTACTTATTTACAAGCACCTGTCATTTTGGACCCTTCAGCAACGCTCAGGATAAACTCTGCGAAAAATATTTTTTTTTAGTGGCAAGATGCTTCATTCCATTCAACAGGACAAAACTAAACACCTGATTTCATAAATACCCCTGTTTGTTGACGTTTTTGAGGCATTATTAATCTAAACAGGTTAATAAGTTAGAGGGATTCTTAAAAGGGTTGGTAATTATTAAAACTATACAGCTTGACTTATAATCAGATTTTAGAATTTCAGCAGTTCTTCGTACAGTTCTCTTATTGGCAAACCCATAACATTGAAGTAAGATCCTTCAATTTTTTCAACCGCAATATAACCTATCCACTCTTGTGCACCGTAAGCACCGGCTTTGTCGTAAGGAGAAAAGTTGTTGATGTAATATTCTATTTCCTGATCGGATAATTCTTTAAAATAAACTTTTGTAACTGCATAAAATGATTTAGTTTTATTTTTTGATCTCAAACAAACACCTGTAAATACTTCATGCATTTTTCCGGAAAGTAATTTTAGCATCCTCACTGCATCATCATAATTTTCAGGTTTGTTGAGAACCTGATTTTCGATCCAAACGATTGTGTCTGCTGTGATAACTATGGTATTATTTGTTAATTCCTCCTCAAATGCATTCGCTTTTTTCTCGCATAAATAAAGAGGGATTTGTTGTGCTACCAGATTCGCAGGAAAACTCTCATCCACATCTTTAATGCATACCTCAAAATTTAATCCCAGTTCTTTGATCAGGTATTGTCTGCGTGGTGATTTTGAAGCCAAAATCAAATGAATTTTTTTTAGATCTTCAAATTGCATGGATATATGATAATAGGGTGCAGGCAAAAATAAACAGGAAGAAAACACCCATTAACATGATGAGTTTAGCCGTATTGGCGGCAAAACGAAAATCTTTTTTTGTTTGTGCCGTTAAGGTTTTATAAATTAAAAATACAAATGGAAGTTGAAGGGCAAGAATGAAATAAAAGAAGGCTAACCAATCATGTGCCTTAAACTGCCTGTATTGTAAGTAACTTAAACAGATCATACAAGCAAATGAAATTACTGCAACAACTATTTTTGCATTTTGTTTTCCAATTACGATTGGAAGAGTTTGGCATCCATATTCTTTATCACCTTGGTAATCTTCAATATCTTTAATTATTTCGCGAAGTAATGTAGTAATGAATGCAAAGAATGAAACTGCAAAAACATAGACCCATACAGCTCTGAAACTAAGCTCCACCCCCAGGCTTGCATAAGCTTTATAACATGGATATAATTCGTAAATACCTACTATTAAAGGAACCATTGCAGTAAAAAATGCAACAATGAAGTTCCCGATCAGAAATTGTCGTTTAAAATGTGTTGAATAAAACCATAGGGTGGATGCACAAATAATATGAATAATTGATAATTTCCATATGCCAATTGCATAAGAAACATAAAAACCAATGAGGATGGCAAGAATATTAATAAAGGTATGAGCGCCCATTGCAACTCTTCTTTTTACCCCTTTATCGATGACCAACCGTTCCGGTTTGTTCACTTTGTCAATTCGAACATCAAAATAATCATTGATAATATATCCTGCAGCAGCTAACATCACCGTAGAAAGTACTAAAAGAAAAAAATGAAAATTGCTTAATTGAAGATCGTAGTTACGAACTTTTAAAATTGGATATATCAAACACCAACGTACCATGTATTGCGTAAATGCAATAATGAGTAAATTCTGGATTCGTATTAATTTTAAAAATGATAACACAAAAAAAGAAATTAATTTAAATTATAGAGTATGAATTATAGATTATTCAATGCAAACTTTAAACTTTTTTACTATGACCCGGAAACTGTTTTACCAGACAAAACCTTCTTTATCAAACCATTTGTTTTGTACCCTCATGACTTGTTCCAACACATCTCGAACTGCGCCTTTTCCACCTTTTTTATCAGAAATGTACAAACAGATTTCTTTAATTTCAGGGGCCGAATCTTCCGGGCAGGTAGGAACTCCGATTTGTTTCATAACTTCGAAATCAGGTATGTCATCACCCATGTAAAGTATTTCATCAGGATGAATAGAATAAGTTTCAATAAATTCTTTGTACGTGTCTATTTTTGATTGACAACCTAAATAAATATCAGTTATGCCTAAGCCATTCAAACGCTTTCGAACCATTTCTGATTTCCCTCCCGAAATAATTGCAATTTTATATCCTTTTTTTACAGCCAATTGAAGGGCATAACCATCTTTAATATTCATTATACGAACTTGTTCTCCATCAGGCATTAATGTTACTGAGCCATCCGTAAGCACTCCATCAACATCAAAGATAAAAGCTTTGATACGCGTAAGTTTTGATTTGAAATTTTCCATGAAAATAGTCTCTAACGATGCTAATTTACAATTTATTCTGATTACTCGAATCAATTATACTCTGGCTCATTAATTTGTATATGATTTGTAATTTTTTGTCATTGGAAAGTAATTTCAACTGACGATCCATGATCTTTTTATCTCCCCTGATTGCCGGTCCTGTTTGCATATGTTCAGGATGATTGTTTTTGATTTTAAAAGCCGTTTCTTCGATCAGGGGTTTTAGAATATCTAATGAAAGTTTTTTTTGTTCTAAAATACCGGAAGCGATCGTGTATAAATGGTTGCTGAAATTGGATGCAAAAACGGCTGCTAAATGAATGGTCTTTCGTTGATCAGAATTTATCTTTTGCACGTTATTACTGATGCTTTTTGCAAGTTCATTCAAAGTTTTTAAAGTGGCAACATCACTAGCTTCCAAGCAAATTGGAATATTTTTAAAATCAGCATTTTTATTTTTCGAAAAGGTTTGTAAGGGGTAAAAAACGCCATATTTTTTTGAAATAGGTAGTAAAGCTTCCATGGAGATACTTCCAGAAGTATGTGTTACAATTTTATCTGAAAGCTGAAGTGTTTTTGAAAGCTCTTCAATAGCATCATCTTTGATGGCGATAATATAAATGTCAGAATCGGTATTTATTTTTTTTACGGAAGTTGTAAAATCGCAGTTCAATAATTTCCCTAATTTGGATGCAGATTGTTTTCTTTTACTATATACCTGGATAATTTGATGATGTGATTTTATAAGCGCTAAACCTAATTGTGTAGCTACATTGCCTGCGCCAATCAGGGTTATTTTAAAGTGCTTACTTGATTTTGATCGCATTTAAGATTTATTATAATTCAGATGAAATTCAACCATATTGAACATTGAAAAAAATAATTGCCACAGATGCACTGATTATAATTAAAAAATAATAATAATTTGTTCTCTTCAATCATTTTTGCGGTTAATGATCTTAATCGGTGGCTGTTTTTTTCTAAATTCCTGAATGTTTTTTTATGAAATCAGTATTAAAATTATTTTTTATTTTTTATTTTTTTTAATTCGTTCTATCACTGCCAGTAAGGTACCCAAGCCCATTATTACGCACCCAAGCCAAAGAATATTAATACCAGGAAAAACCATTGCTTGCATGACAATAAAATCGCGGGTATTGGATTTTTTTTCTTGTATTGCAATTTCAATTTTCCCATTTTCAGGATTTATTTTTCCAAAAGTAAATTGCAATCCTAGTTCATTTACTGTAGAAGAAATCGATTCAACCATATTGTTTCGAATAATATAAATAGGAATAGTTTCCTGTTTTTTATTCATGGATACCACTTGAATATGAGCATTTACAGCAATGTCATTTTCTCCTAACTTGTATTTGGTTTTATCCTTTATGGTGGAAAGAGAATCGAAAATAATGATCGCATTTGAGGCGAATGCGGTATCCCCTTTTGATAGTTCATGAATCTTTGCAGAACCGTATTCCTCGGAATTCGCAGAAACAGGATGATCTAAGTTTTCCAGATTGGCATACGTTACATGGGTGTAAACATCAAAAGTCAAATAATGCTTTGTATCAGGTTCTGCCACGTTTCCCATCTTTGGATTGGTTTGCAAAAGGGGTGCTAATGAAAACTCTTTTTTGTAAGTTCCATTCTGATTCTTTGTAAAATAATCTACATCAAAATAAATGTTAACGCCTTTTTTTCTTTTTCCAACATAGGATACATAGTATTTTCCCATCGGTAAGGTATCACCTTGAGTTAATAAAATATTATCATTGTTTGAAAATGATTTACCTAAACTCTCGACACTTTTTCCGGAAGTGTTTTGTGAAATAAAATCTTTTTTAGAAGTAGAAATTAATGCACCTAACATGATTAATGCAAAACCAATATGAGCGATAGATGCTCCACCTTTTTTTATCTTTCCTTTTAATATCCGAATAAAATAATCAGCATTTGCGACTGCTGCAAATACAGAAGAAAAAAGTAGTAAGGCATTTACTTTTTGTGTGTAATTCAATACATACATCAGTAATGCTGACAAAGCAAATGAAACCACTAAGGATAGCGTGATTTTTTTGATGAAAAATTTGATGTCAGTGTCCTTGTGTTTAAAAAATTGACCAACGGCAATTAATAAGGTAACTAAAATTGCAAAGGGAACCTGCCAGGTGTTGTAAAATGCAATGACATCAGTTGCAGGTGCTTTGTTCGAGTCAAAAAGCTTGTTCCATACGGGCATGGAAGTATAAAACATTATTTGAAATGAAGATACAAGTATAATGATCGAACCTACAAACATCCAAAATTCACGCGACCAAATTCCTTCTTCTTCTTCAGTAGGTTTTGGAAAAAATTTAATTTGGCTCCAAATTAAAAACACAATACCGGATACAAACCAAGCCATTAACATATAGGAACCATAACCGATTGTAACAGCAGCTAATGTTAATATTCCGGTTAGAATAGCATATCTGATCTTGAGCTTTTTATCGACAAGCAATAGAAAGATACCTAAGAAAAGGAAGAACAAAAGATAAATTAATAATTGCCCTGTCATTCCCAGATCAGTAAATGCATGTACCGAGGATTCCCCTAAGATGCCGCTACGGGTAAGGAACGTAGAATAAAGAACAAGTACAAAGGTGATTATGGCCATTATAAATGTCGTGAATAATGACTGTCCCTTGTTTTTATTGATCAGCATTAAATGTGCTGCCCCAACCAGTGTAAGCCAAGGAACCAAGGATGAATTTTCTACCGGGTCCCATGCCCAGAATCCTCCAAAACTTAATGCTTCATAGGCCCAGGCTCCTCCCATTAATACCCCGATTCCTAAAACCATTACCCCTAAAAATGTCCAGGGCAAAGCAGGTTTGATCCATTCTGAATATTTTTTCTGCATTAATCCGGCAAGTGCATAAGCAAACGGAACAATGGTTAGTGCAAATCCCAGAAATAGAGTAGGAGGATGGATGGTCATCCAATAATTTTGCAATAAAGGATTTAAACCGCGACCATCTAAATTTTGCAGATAATTCGGGTCAGAGAATAAGGGGATATTTGCGAAATCAGGATGTTCGCGCAGTAAAATAGTAAAAGGATTGGTGCCGATTTTTTTCTCGAAAATAAAAACACCCAGAAGCATAGTTGATAAAAATACCTGAACCAATGAAATGGTAATCATTACATGATTTTCCCACTCTTTTGCAGTGCGTTGTAAAATTAATCCAATCACAACATGCCAGAAACTCCATAATAAAAAACTTCCTTCCTGACCTTCCCAGAAACATGAAAGAATATATTTCATTTGCATTCCCTTACTACTGTGGTGCCAAACATATTCATACTCAAAATAATGATTTTGAAGCATCATAAATAAGGTGATCACAATACCAAAAAGGGAAAAACTGTGTAATCGAAAAGAAATGCGTGCCATTCTTTTCCAGGATGCAGCTTCGATGTTTTCTTTTGTAGCAAAAAAATAACTGATGGTTGAGATTAATGCAAAAATAAAGGAGAGTATCACAAATACATTTCCAACTTTACCATACCAAAGGTGTTCTCCAATATACTCCATACTTGCTTAATTACAATTTTTTTTATCTACGAATAACGAACCTATACTTATATCTACGAATAACGAATCAATACTAATCTGCGAAAAACGAATCTATTCTAATCTACGAATAACGAATTTATACGAATCTACGAATTACGAATCTGCACGAATTTACCAAAGCTAATCACCCAATCACCTAATCACACATTTACCTAATAACCCATTTCCCCAATCACCCAATCACCGATTTACCCAATCACCCAATTTCCCAATCCCAAATCACCCATTTCCCCAATCACCCAATCACCGATTTCCCCAATCACCCAATTCCCCAATCACCCAATTCCCCAATCACCTAATAACCCATTTCCCCAATCACCCAATCACCCAATCCCCAATCACCTAACCCTCAGCCTGTGGTTTTCCATCATTGTATTTTGATGGGCATTTCATTAATATATCGGAAGCATGAAATTCATTGCCTTGCATTTTTCCAATCAAAACAATTTGTTCAGATCGTTCAAAATCCTGAGGTTTGTTTTTATGTAAAACAACTTTTGATTCAACTCCTTTATTATCGATCATGTAAAAAGTAAATAAGTTGGCATCAACCTTCGGGTCATAAATGGCTTCTTTTTGCTTATCTAATTTCCCGACAACATGAAATTCACTTCCAGCATCATTTGTTGCTTCGGTAAATCCCGCATAGGTACTTGTATTGTTTAATGTTGTAAATATGGCACCAATAGCGATGGCAATAATTACGATTCCTACGATATGTATTTTTTTCATTTTTTGGCTTTACTAGGCCCCTTTACTTCGGAGAAGGGTTGGGCTGAGGTTTTATTTATTTTTTATTTCTTTTTCAAGTTTACTGATTTTTCTATCCAACATAATCAGATAGGCTACAATGCCTAAAAAGATAATTGAGGCGACTACCACAACAACATAAATTTTTCCGGATTGATATAATCCGTCAGCCATTTCTATTGGCTGATCTTGCTGGGCAAATGCACTTATCGAAAGAATAGAAAGTGCAAACAAAAGTGCTGTTTTTTTTAAAAAATTATTCATTTAATAAAGTTTTTCGTTTTAATTTTTCAGTACGTACTCTTAAGGTGAAAATCCATACAACCAATACTATCCAACCCAAAACTGCGGGATAAAATACCAATCGCATGGTACTATCCAGATCATATGAATTAAAACCGGGATTACCGCCATTGCCAGGGTGTAAAGAATCATTCATGCGAGGCAGAATCATCAGAAAAACAATTAACATCACATATGCTAAAATGTTGTAAACAGCTGCAATACGAGCTCTTTTTTGTTCTTCATCAATGGACCCGCGTAACACAAAATAAGCCATATAAATAAGCATGGTTATAGCTGCTCCATTTAATTTAGTATCGGCAACCCACCATGCTCCCCAGGTATATTTTGCCCAAAAAGAACCTGTGATCAAACCTAAGGCTCCTACCAACATTCCTGTATGAGCAGCTTGCGAAGCAACTATGTCGCTTTCGATAGTTGATTTATTCAGGTATTTTATGCTGTGCCAAACTGAAACAAAAAGAATTACCATCATGGCAAACCACATGGGAACATGGAAATATAAATTCCTGATCGTTTCATGTAAGATGGGTTGTGCCGGAACTTTAAAAAGAAAACCGGCAATAATAGTGTATAGCACTAATACTACTGCAATTATTTTCCACCAATTTTTTTTTATCATTATTGTTGTTCTTTTTATATTCCATTGCCCGAATCGCTCTGTTTTAAAAGCTTAGAAAGATTCTAAACAAGACTTTTCGATTTGACAAAACACTACTCTGTGGCTTAGTCGCGCCAAAGGTAACGAAATAATAAATATGATAATGCGACAATAATCACATTTAAAAAAACTAAAACTATCAAATAATTAGTATCCCATTGTTCTAATCCATCTATTGCATTTTTCGATAGTTTCAAAAGCACCATCAATAAAGGAATCATAATAGGAAAGCTTAAAATGGCCATCAACGTAAAGTTATTACTTGATTTTGATGCAATCGCTGAAACCATTGTTAAAAGCGATGAAAATCCAAAGCTACCCAACAAAAGCGTAACAAAAAATAATTGAATATCCTGAATGATATTTCCAACAAAAAGGGTGTACACAAATAAACACAAAGAGGATAAAAGAATCAGTAAGAATGAATTGTAAATTATTTTTGAAAGTATCACTGCTTGCGGACTTACCAAAGTATATAGATAAAGTAGTTTTCCACGAGTTTCACTAATAAAACTTTTTGCAACCGCATTGATCGAAGCGAATAATAAAATGATCCAGAAGAGTGCATTCCATGTTCGTGGGTCAATTATTTTTTTGAAGGACAGATAACACACAAATACGGTTGATACAACATACAACAAAATACCACCAAGGGCATATTTGTTACGCATTTCGAGCTTGAGTTCTTTAATTATCAGGTATTGTATTTGTTTGAATAACATTATTTGTAAATAATTTTTCTAATTCTGTAAGCCACGCTCTTTTCCGACTTTGCTCGATCCAACCGAATTGTGTGCGGTCATGTTGAGCTAGGCCTGTGTTGAGTTTTTGCCGAAACATCGAAACATGTGCGATGGCTTCCTACACTTCGACAAATTCAGTGCGACATCTGACTTCCTTTATTTATAATTCTACTTTATCTCCTTGAGCAGGAATTGAAATATTACTGAATCCTGCTGCAATTAATTTTTCTTTATAATTTAATTGTGTTTCATATTCTCCATGAACTAAAAATATTTTTTTAAGTTGATTTTTATCCTGGCAACTTAAATAGGTGATCATTTCCTTGTAGTCACCATGTGCGCTGTATGAATCCATAATTACCACATTGGCTTTCACTTCAAGTTCTTCCCCGAATATCCTGATTTTTTTTTGCCCATTGCGCAATTTTCCTCCTAACGAATTTGGTTCGGCATACCCAACCATTAAAATAGTATTATTCGGGTTTGAAACATTGTTGGCAATATGATGTTTTACTCTTCCTGCATCAGCCATACCCGATGCGGAAATTATGATGCAAGGCTCTTTGCTGTCATTTAAATGTTTTGATTCTTCTACATCCTGTATATAAATCAAATTATCAAAACCAAATGGATTGGGATTGGTTTTCATATACTTTAAAATATCTTCATTAAAACATTCAGGATGATTGCGCATGATGCCTGTTGCATTAACAGATAGCGGACTATCAACATACACTTTTATTCGGGGAAGCATTTTTTTAGATTCCAGTTTATCAAGTGCAAAAACTAATTCTTGTGTACGGCCAAGGCTGAATGCAGGAATTATTATTTTTCCTTTTTTTGTGATACAGGTATCGTAAACTACATTAAATAATTGTTGTTCACTATCTTTAATATCCTCGTGAAGGCGGTCACCATAGGTTGATTCTGCAATCAGATAATCAGCCTGAGGAAAAGGTTCAGGGTCTTTTAAAATAGCATTTTTATAACGACCGATATCACCGGTAAAGCACAATTTTCTGGTGTTGTTATTTTCAGTAACCTCCAGATTGATAGCTGCTGCACCTAGTATATGTCCTGAATCAGTAAACTGTACAGTCACTCCTTCACATACCGTATATTTTGTATTGTAGGATACCGTTTTAAATTGCTTTATACATTTTTCAGCATCTAAAATATCATACAAGGGCTTAAGTGGTGCTTCCCCTCTTTTTTGTCTGCGTTTATTTAAAAAGGCAAGATCATGTTCCTGGATATGTGCACTATCAGATAACATAATGTTACATAAATCTTTTGTAGCAGGTGTACAAATGATAGGTCCTTTAAAGCCTTGTTTCACAAGATTCGGGATATTACCGGAATGATCGATATGGGCATGAGAAAGTATCAGATAATCAATGCTTTTTGGATCAAACAAAAAGTTACGGTTTAAACTATCTGTTTCAGCTCCTTTTCCCTGAAAAAAACCACAATCCAATAATATTTTTTTTCCACCGGAAGTAGTCAGCAAATGCTTGCTGCCTGTAACTGTACGTGCTGCTCCGAAAAATTGAATTTGCATAAATACGTTATCTGAATTTTTTGCAAAGATAAGGCTACAAATGACATTTTATGTGCTTTTTGATTTTTAACTATTTTTATATGTATAAACATGTATTTTAGTATATTTACTCTCTAAATTAAAAAAAATGAAAACAAAACTATTCTCCTTCGTATTCACATTAATGATAATCAGCTTCATGTCAACTGCACAAACTTCATTTTACGATTTGAAATCCAAAACCATTGATGGAAAAGATTTTAATTTCTCAGACCTAAAGGGGAAAAAAGTACTAATTGTAAATACAGCTTCTAAATGTGGCTATACTCCACAGTACGAGGATTTGGAGAAATTATATCAACTCTATAAAGACAAAAATTTTATAATTATAGGATTTCCTGCAAATAATTTTATGCATCAGGAACCAGGTACAAATGCAGATATTAAAGAGTTCTGCACAAAAAATTATGGCGTTACATTTCAAATGATGGAAAAAATTTCAGTGAAAGGGGATGATATGGATGCTATCTATAAATGGCTTACACAAAAGGCTTTGAATGGAAAATTGGATTCATCTGTTAAATGGAATTTTCAGAAATACATGATCGATGAAAATGGTAATCTGGTGGATGTTATGTATTCTGCTGATAAACCAACCGGTGATAAAATTGTAAGCTGGATCACTAAATAATTAGTTTTTATGTTTAGTAATTCGTAACAATTCGTTTTTCTCTTTAGGTTTAGTATATTCGTAACAATTCGTTTTTCGTAGATTATGAAGTTAGATATTCTTGCTATTGGCGTTCATCCTGATGATGTGGAACTTTCCTGTTCAGGAACACTTTTGAAGCACATGGCTTTAGGAAAAAAATGTGGCATTCTTGATCTTACTCAAGGGGAATTAGGAACACGTGGTAGCGCTGAGTTACGATTGAAGGAAGCCGCAAAAGCAGCTAAAATAATAGGAATTGAAGTTCGTGAGAATTTAAAAATGGCGGATGGCTTTTTTAAAAATGATAAAGAACATCAACTTGCAATAATTAAAATAATCAGAAAATACCAACCCGAAATTATACTTTGCAATGCTGTTTCTGACCGCCACCCTGATCATAGCAGAGCTGCCCAATTAATTTCCGAAGCATGTTTCTACAGCGGACTAATAAAAGTGGAAACAAAAATTAAAGGAGCTAAACAAAATTCCTGGCGACCAAAAGCCGTTTATCATTATATACAGGACAAGCAATTAAAGCCTGATTTTGTAGTTGACATATCTGAATATATTGATAAAAAAATGGAAGCGATTCAGGCATTCAAATCACAATTTTTTGATCCGGATTCCAAAGAGCCCGAATCCCCAATTTCTGTGAAAAACTTTTTAGATGTTGTAAAGGCTAAAATGACTGTATTTGGTCGTGATGCAGGTTTTGAATTTGCTGAAGGTTTTACCGTTGAACGAACGATTGGTGTGAATGATCTGTTTGATCTGAAGTAGGTTTTTATAAAAACAACATAAAATTTTGGGTATAATTTATTCTGAATAGTGAATTAATTCCTGCCCTACTTTAAGTCCAACCTTTTCTATTGCTGTCTTATTTAATGTGTATTTAATTTTATCCTGTTCGATAGAAAATGAGATATGGCTTCCTGGCGTCTCCTTATCAGTAACCAATAGCGTTTTGTGTTTTTTAAAACGATTTTTAATATCTTCAAAACTTGAATTAGACAAAGAAGTAATGTAAACTAAATTATATTTTCCGTTTTTTGAAAATTTCTCAACAGTAATTTTTTTTCCTGCAACTTTTTTTAAAGACATAAATTCCTGTAATTGCCTTAACGCTTGCTCATCTCCCAAAACTCCAATAATAAAATCGATTCCATTATATTCGATGGGCCATTCGATATATTTAGTAAAATTATAAATGAACACTGCTTTTTTATCGGATTCCTGTCTTTTTGACAAGGAACCCTTCTTCCCTTCAGCAGGGTTTTTTGTCTTTTTGAGTGTAATTCCGGATATTTTATAATTCAACGAATCTATAATTGCATCTTTAGCTTCTAAAGCTAAATACAACGAATCGTTTGATTTGGAAAGGGAAGACAAAATATTTTCCTGCTCTTTGTTTTTACTTTCAGATTTCAAAAACTCTCTTTTACTTACACAAGAACCCAATGTCATTGTAAACAGTAAAAAAATTTGTAAGTAAATTTTTCTTTTTTGCCTCATTTTTCGAGAAACAAAAATAGAATAAATCACTATACAATTTTCAAATCTTACAATTTTAATTACCCTATCTCACAGAAAAAATATTCCAAAAACTCCCTATTTTTCCTAAATTTGCATTCCTATTTAAAATAAAAAACAATGTTTGACAATTTAAGTGATAAGCTGGATAGAGCCTTTAAACTTCTAAAAGGACAAGGAAAGATTACCGAAATAAATGTTTCGGAAACAGTTAAGGAAATTCGCAAAGCCTTATTGGATGCCGATGTTAACTATAAAGTCGCAAAACAATTTACCGATTCGGTTAAAGAAAAAGCATTGGGTCAACAGGTGCTAACTGCGGTTTCTCCTGGTCAGTTAATGACCAAAATTACCCATGATGAGCTTGCTGCTTTAATGGGTGGAGTAAGTACCGATATTAAGCTTACCGGTAATCCAACAGTAATATTAATGAGTGGTTTGCAAGGTTCAGGTAAAACTACATTTTCGGGGAAATTAGCAAATCATTTAAAAAACAAACGCGGGAAAAAACCTTTGTTAGTTGCCTGTGATATTTATCGTCCGGCTGCTATTGATCAATTACATGTTTTGGGAGAACAAATTGGGGTGGATGTTTATTCCGACAGGGAAAACAAGGATGCTGTTTCCATCGCAAAAAAAGGAATTCAATACGCACGTGATAATGGTAATTCAGTTGTAATTATTGATACTGCTGGTCGTTTAGCGATTGATGAGCAAATGATGGATGAGATCGCTGCAGTAAAAGCTGCAGTTAATCCTGATGAGATATTATTTGTGGTAGATGCCATGACCGGGCAGGATGCTGTAAACACAGCAAAAACATTTAATGAACGATTGGATTTTGATGGAGTTGTATTAACCAAGTTAGATGGTGATACCCGTGGTGGTGCCGCTCTTTCTATACTTTCAGTGGTAAGCAAGCCCATAAAATTTGTTGGTACAGGCGAAAAAATGGATGCACTGGATGTGTTCCATCCAAGCCGTATGGCTGATCGTATCCTTGGTATGGGTGATGTGGTAACACTTGTTGAACGTGCTCAGGAACAATACGATGAAGTAGAAGCAAAAAAACTCCAAAAGAAAATTGCCAAAAACCAATTTAGCTTTAACGATTTTTTAGCGCAGCTTCAGCAAATAAAAAAAATGGGAAACATCAAAGATCTAGTAGGTATGATTCCCGGTGTAGGAAAAGCGTTGAAAGGTGTGGACATTGATGACAATGCTTTTAAAAGTATTGAAGCCATCATACACTCTATGACACCGGCTGAACGTGAAACTCCTGAATTATTGAATGGAAAGCGCAGAGATCGCATTGCAAAAGGAAGTGGTACTTCTGTTCAGGAAGTGAATCGCCTGATAAAACAATTTGAAGATACCCGCAAAATGATGAAAATGATGGGTAACAAGGAGAACATGGCGAAGATGATGCAGCAGATGAAAAATATGCCGGGTATGGGACGATAATAACTAATAATTTAGAATTCACAATTAAGAGTCTGTTTAATTTCTTGAATAATTTTACAATATTGGAATGTCATTCCGACCGAAGCGGAGGAATCTTTATATTTAATAGTATAATTGCAAACGAGTAAAAGAATTTCTCAACAACAAAATAGGATTTAGAGATTAGGATTAAAAAATTTAAAACTTTTCAATATGATAATTGACGGTAAATTAATTTCACTGCAAATTCAGGATGAAATTGCAATTGAAGTAAATAAAATAAAAAGCAATGGAGGAAAACTTCCCCATCTGGCAGCAATTTTAGTTGGTAATGATGGTGCCAGTGAAACCTATGTTGCAGCAAAAGTGAAAGCCTGCGAAAAAGTTGGTTTTAAATCAACATTGGTTCGTATGCCTTCAACTACTACCGAACAAGAACTCCTGGAAAAAGTAAATGAGCTAAACGCAGATGCTGATCTTGATGGTTATATTGTTCAGTTGCCGATCCCCAAACATATCAATGAACATAAAATCATTGAAGCCATCGCACCCGAAAAAGATGTGGATGGATTTCATGCACAAAATGTAGGTAGGATGGCCTTGAATTTACCAACCTATCTTCCTGCAACTCCTTATGGAATTATGCAATTGCTGGAGCGTTACAAAATTGAAACAGTTGGTAAACATTGTGTAGTAATTGGTCGTAGCCATATAGTTGGTTCTCCAATGAGTATTTTAATGGCGCGTAATACTAATCCGGGAAATTGTACTGTAACACTTTGTCATAGCCGTACTCCCGACTTAAAAGAATTTACTCTCAAGGCAGATATTTTAATTGTAGCACTCGGGAAACCCGAATTTGTTACTGCTGATATGGTAAAAGAAGGTGTTGTAATTATTGATGTTGGTATCACACGAGTTACATCTGATAAAACAAAAACAGGCTTTAAATTAGTAGGTGATGTGAAATATGATGAAGTTGCAGCTAAAGCATCTTACATTACACCGGTTCCGGGTGGAGTGGGACCAATGACCATAGCATCGTTATTGAAGAATACCTTGAAAGCGAGTAGGAGAGAAGTATATTTTTAAATTCTATTATATTTGTTTAAAGATTTGTTTCAACCTTCAAATGCTTTATATGTCATTTCCCAAAAGAGAGAAATCTTATTTTATGGCGATTTCTTCGAAATTTCTATAGGAAATAATAATTGCTTAAAAGAATTTTAATCAAATCTTAAACTTTAAATTAAACAAACTTAAGGTTTGATACGTAGAATTAAATAATTGGCGTGTTATGAAAAAAACACTTTTTATTTTCTTTATTTTCTTTTCTGTTTCAACAAGTTTCGCACAAACAAAAGCGGAGCAAGTTGATCTGAATAATATCAAACGTTTTTACACCCGTTTAAAAACACTTAACATCGATACAAAACAAGAACTTCTTTGGGAATATACTTATAGTGATACCTCAGAAACTACCTTATCTAAAGTTGGAAGGGTTTTCGAAAAAGAAAATTTGAAAACAGTTGAATTAAAAAAATCTACGCAATACCCCAATAAATATATTTTAACTGTTTCTGAAATAAAAAAATACAAAACACCTGAATTATTAAATGAGCGGGTGAAATATTTAAATTCGATTGCAAATATTTTTAAGATAACCGACAGAGATGCAATTATTTCAGCAGAAAGACAGAAAAAGGAAATGAATATTGATAGTTATAAAAAAATCGGAAAGGAAAAAAGAGAGAAAGAATGAAATTATACTCTTATTCCAATTACAAGTATATCATCTACCTGTTGACGATCTTTTTTCCATTTAGAAAGCGCTTTTTTCAATTCATCTTTTTGCTGATCCATTGTTAAGGATTGGATAGAAAAAAGCAGATCTTTCATATTTTTTGTCATCATCTTCTTCCCGAATTCCCCGCCAAATTGATCTGCATAACCATCGGTTGATAAATAAAATGTATCACCTTTTTCTAATACAATAGTATGATTGGTAAATTGTCGCTGATCATTGGAGTCAGCACCACCTATTGAATGTTTGTCGGGTTTATATTCGGTTAATTCATTTTGATTTTTAGATATCAACCAAAGAGGACGCAATGCCCCGGAGTACTCTAACAAATATTTTCCATCTTCAAAATAGTATTTTACAAGGACAATGTCCATTCCGTCTCTGGTTTCATTGAGCTCAACATCCTGCTTTAAGGCATATTTAACTCCTTCATGCAAATGAGTAAGGATCACATTTGGTTGAGTAATGCCTTTTTCAATTACAATCTGAGTAAGCATATCGTTTCCGATCATACTCATAAAAGCCCCTGGTACTCCATGCCCGGTGCAGTCGGCAACAGCTAAAATGCATATTCCATTTTTTTCTGTGAACCAATAAAAATCACCGCTAACAATGTCTTTCGGTTGGTAAAAAATAAAAATATCAGGAAACTGTTTTTTGATGTTTTCAATTTCGGGAAGTATAGCAGTTTGAATACGTCTCGCATAATTGATGCTATCTGTAATGTCTTTGTTTTTTTCTTCAATCTGATGATAAGCTATTTCGAGTGCAACATTCGCCTTTTGTTTTTCTCTGTATTGTCTGAAAATAAACAATGCCAAAAGAAGTACAATCAATAAACCGAAAGCAATTAACCAGGTAATAATCTGTTGTTTTTGAAAATTAGCTGCTTGAATTTCCTTGTCTTTATTTAATAATTTTATTTCAGTATCTTTTTTTTCTGTTTCATATTTAGTACCCATTTCAGCTATTTGCTTGCTGTTTTCGGTGTTTAAGATGGTATCTTTTATATTAGCGTAAAGTTTGTGATAAGTATATGCTTCTTCAAAATTGCCCATTTCAGCATTTAGTGATGCAAGTGCTTCATAACTGCGCTTGATATCATACTTACTTCCAATTGTTTTACCCATTATTAATGCTTGCTCATTTAAGTCTTTTGCTTTTTTGTAATCTTTCAAATCGAAATGCACTTTGGCCATACAATTAAGTGTTTCAATTATAGCTTGTTTATCTCCCGATTCTTCCGAAATATCGAGGGCTTTTTGCAAATAGTTTAAAGCTTCTTTGTATTTTCCCTGTTGTGTGTATATTTCTCCAATATTACCGGTTGCGCTTAACATCCATTTTTTATTTTGTAATTCTTCCGCAATTTTTAATCCTTTGAAATAAAAAACTAATGAAGTATCAAACTTTTTTTGATGTCCATAAATATTTCCAATATTAATATAGCAAACAGAAATATTATATTTGTCATTTAATTTTAAGGCTAAATCCAATGCTTTGTTATGATAGAGTATAGCTTTATCAGAATTGCCTTGCCGCTCGTAAATAAGTGCCATAACCGTATAACACTCACTGATGCCTTTATTGTTTTTTGTGGATTCGTAAATTTTCAGGGCTTTTAGAAAATTTTCCAGGGCTTTATCATTCACACCTGTGTATGCGAATAGAATTCCTAAATTGTAAATCATTTGAGCGATGCCCGAATCATCATGTAATTCCTGATAAATGAGTAATGCCTGATTGTATTTTTCTCTAGCTGGAGTAAAATCGCCTTTTGCATAATCAATGTATCCCATTAAATGAATGCTCCTTGCTAAACCTTTTTTATAGTTTAAATTTTTAGCAAGCAAATTTGCTTTTTTTGCGAGTACACCGGAAGTATCAATTTTGCTGTTTCTATACACATCAGCAAGTTCAAGTAATGCTTTTACCTGGTTGGTATCCGAATTTTCTTTTTTTATTAATGTGGTGAGACTGTCTATTTTTTTTTGAGGGACAGATTGTGCTTTAAGTGATAGAAAACTTAATAAGCCTAAAAATAGCATACAGAATAATGCTGCTTTTTTTATCATTGAATCATTATCTAATTTGTAAATAAATAAAAATTAATGTGGTCAGACTTTTTGCTTTTCATTTTGCTTTTCAATATCTAACTTGATGTTATAACGAATATCCCGCCAATATTCAGCTCCATAACTCACAAAAAGTTCTTCCCCGGCTTTTATGTTTCTAGAGGCGGTGATCCAACCTCTTTTATCATATATTTCGTAAATGCAATTGTTTCTTTTGCCGGCAATTTTTGTGAGACCGGCAGCATCATTCGCATACCTGGCAATAGCCTCAGGAGTATGATACGCGTCAATGCACTTTTTTTTGCTAATATAAAAAACATACCCATATTCATCTCGTTCAGCACGCTCATCACATTCCTTCCATGAAATTGTTTCGCCCAAATATTCAACGATGCGTTCTCCTTTTTTTATATCACGCTTCGTAAATAACCCTTTTCCTGAATTCGGAATGGTTGACTTTTTTATAACTAGATCTTTCTCCATAGATTTGATTGGGGGCGTAAAAATAACAAAAAAACGAAGACATCCTTCAATTATAATATTGTATGTCAGGGTTTTCTTATAAAAATCAAACCACATAGATACATAGATTTCACAGGTCTTGTTCGTTTTTTTTATTCTCAAAAGGCGAAGCTTCGCTTCTTACATAGCGCTCTATGTTAAAACTTAGTTTTCTATATTTTACTTTTACCTAGCTTTTCCTATGTATCTATGTGGTTTTTTTTTTTTAATCAAACGGAAAACAATACAAAGAATAACAACTTGCGGTTTTATAAGAAGCCATGTATTGTATGTAAATTCCTTTACAAAGGGATATAAAAATCCTTATTTAAAATCTTACTAAATAAGTTCATTAATTTAATAATTTTAGAGGGGCAGCCCCCTTGTACCGGTTTTTAGTTTTTTATACTATTGCAAAGTCCAAAATTTTTTTTATTTTAGTGCAAGAAATACAAAATTAAAATTGTTTTTTTTATCTACTCAAAATACATTAATATGAAACGAGTTTCCTACATTACTCAGCTAACTTTAACTCTTATTCTAGTTGTATATACACAGTTAATATATGCACAAAATGGAAACACATCGTGGTCTGCGGCCTTCGAAAAACAAAAAGTTTTTATTGAAAACAAAGGACAGTTTCATATTCACAATTCAACTGAACCCGTGTTATATGCCTATGATAATGGCTCTACGATGATTTATTTTACTTCAAAAGGTGTAACCTACAGTTTTTTGAAAAGATGGAAAAAAGAAGAAAATGAAAATGAAAGAGAACTCGAACAGGAAGAAATAAAAAAAGGAAAAACACATGCTGAAATAGAAGCTGAGGAACATAAAATGGAATTCAAAACAGATGTGGTAAAATTTGTCTGGGAGAATGCGAATACAACTGTTGAAATAATTCCTGAAGGAGAAACCAATGACTATCAAAGTTATAATGTGAAAGAAAAAGATGGCTCCGAAAAAAACATCAATTACATAAAAGCATACAAAAAAATAATATATAAAAATATATATCCGAATATTGATGTTGAATATGTTTTTCATCCTACAGATGGAATAAAGTATTCATTGATAGTGCATTCCGGAGCTGATATTTCAAAGGTAAAAATGGTTTATTCGGATAATATTAAATTAAAAAATAACGATTTGCATCTTCCCACTGTATTCGGTGATATTGTTGAACATGCTCCGGTTACTTTTTATTCTGATAATAAATCTGAAATTATTTCTTCTCGTTTTGTAAAAACAGGCAAATCAATTTCCTTTGAATTAGGTGCTTACAATCATTCAAAAACTATTATTGTTGACCCTTGGGTTCAGACACCGACTATTTCAAATTCTAATAGTGTGTGGGAATGTGAAAGAGATGGAGCAGGTAATGTGTATATCATTGGTGGAGATATGCCAATGAAATTAATTAAATATAATTCTGCAGGTGCTTTCCAATGGACTTACAATACAACTTGGGATACAGCTAATTATTGGCTGGGGACTTTTGCGGTGGATTTAGCAGGTAACTCCTACGTAACTTCAGGAACTCAATCAAAAATTTCAAAAGTAAATACTACAGGGGGGAATGTTTGGACGAATAATAGTATTGGTGGAAGTTCAGCAGAATTATGGAACATTACTTTTAACTGTGATCAAACAAAACTAATTATTGGTGGAACCAGTGGAATCCTAACTTTACGTGGAGCAATTTTTGATCTGGATGTAACAAATGGAAGTGTTATAACAACTAAAGTTGTTGGCTACGATAAACCATTATTATTAGGCGCTCTTGCTCCTGATGAAGTTCGTTCGATTTGCTCGGCAAAAAACGGGAATTATTATTTTTTAATTTTGGATTCGATCGGTCGGATTTCTCAGAATTTTAACGGGTGTTCTTCGAATCCTTCCTTGTTTAAAATCAGTAGTACATATGACTTTGCTTATTATAATCCATCTTATCGGTATGATAACTCTGGCATAATGGCAATTAAAGCAAATCAAAATTTTGTTTATACTCAAAATGGTACAACCATACATAAGCGTTCCTTAAGCAGTTTAGCAATACTGTCATCTGTTACAATTCCGGGAGGTATTAATGTAGCCGGAGTTTTTGGTAACCCTGGTCAAGTACCGGGAAGCAGTGGAATTGATATCGATACTTGCGGGAATATATATGTTGGTTCTTCATCTGGTGTCTATAAATTCGATGCCAATTTAAATCAGATTGGTTTTGCTGCATTGCCATTCACGGTTTTTGATGTTACTGTTAGTACTTCAGGTAATATAATTGCCGCAGGTTCAACAACTCAAACATCTGGTGTTCGCACCGGTTACGTACAATCTATAGCTTCATTTGCTGCTTGTAATCCACTGACAATTACTTGTTGTAATGCGTCCATTTGTCCTGAAGCTCCTTTGTGTAGTACTGGACCCTCTGTTACCTTAACTGCTGCTACTGCAGGAGGGACATGGAGTGGGCCAGGAGTTAATTCCTCAACAGGAGTTTTTAACCCTGTAACAACTGGCGTAGGTACATTTACGGTTTATTATAGCTTGGCTTGTGGTATGGACTCAATAAATATTACAGTTAATGCTTGCGCAACTTTAACCGCATGCCAGGAAACGAATGGAAATATTACTGTTTCAGGTGGGACACCAAACTATACTTGGCAAAGTCAATCTACAACTCTTGATTGCAGCGGTTGTCCATTAGGACAATGTTTACCTCCTATTTGTAATGGGGTAACTGTTATTACCTGGACTACTTTTGCAACAGGAGTTACAGCAACACCTCCAGGGACTTATCCTATTCATGTTACAGATGCTAGCTCAAATGTTTTACAAATAAATAGTTTAGCTTCTTTACCTGCATGTTCTGGTTGTCCGGCTTTTTCCGCCACATCAGCAAGTATTGTGAATGTTAACTGTTTTGGTCAATCCACCGGAAGTTTCTCTGTTTCAACAACGGGTGGCGCATCTCCTTATGATTATGTGTTGATGAATGGAGCAACTACTGTTGCTACATTTACTAATGTTGCCGGCTCACAAGCGTTTTCTTCTCTTCCTGCCGGAACATATACACTTAATGTTTTGGATAATAGCGGGTGTCCGGGTTCAACAACTATTACAATAACTCAACCTGCTTCGCCTCTTACAGTGGCAATTTCAGGTTCATCCCCTGCTACCTGCGGAAGTAGTAATGGAAGTGCCACAGCACTTGGAAGTGGAGGAACAGGAACAATAACATATAGCTGGTCTCCTTCCGGAGGCTCAGCAGCCACAGCAAGTGGTCTTGCTGCCGGACCATATACCGTAACAGCTACAGATACTAAAGGTTGTACAAGTTCCACTCCGGTTACTATTACTAGTTCTGGTGGAGCAACCATTGCAATAACATCTCAAACAAATGTTCTGTGTTTCGGAGCATCAACCGGAAGTGCAACAGCCACAGCAAGTAGCGGAACCAGCCCTTATGATTATGTCTGGACAGGAACTGCCGGAACTTTGCAAACAACTAATAATATCACCGGTCCAAATACAATGAGCGCTCTTGCAGCCGGAACATATACTGTTACAGTTACAGATAATAATTCATGTGTTTCATCATTTACTGTTGTTATAACTCAACCTTCATCCGCTGTTTCTGTCGCAATTACAGCTTCAACAAATGCTACCTGTGGAAGTGCTAACGGAAGTGCTACAGCCTTGGCAAGTAATGGCACATCAGGATATACATACAGTTGGACTCCTTCTGGAGGTTCGGCTGCAACAGCAAATAACCTTTCTGCAAATACCTATACTGTTACAGCTACTGATGGTAATGGATGTACAGCAACTACTACGGCAGTAATTGGCAGTAGCGGTGGCCCAACTGTATCATTGGTAACACAAATAAATATATTATGCAATGGAGCGAGTACAGGGTCAGCAACTGTTTCTGCAACCGGAGGTACAGGTACATTAACTTATTCATGGTCCGGTGGGGGAGGGAATTCCACAACTGCTAGCGCATTGTCAGCTGGTACTTACATAGTTACAGTTACCGATTCAAGTAATTGTTCAAATACATTGTCGGTAACAATTACGCAACCGAATGCAATTACTGCAAGTGTAACTACAACCCCTTCAAACTGTGGAAGCAGTGATGGATCAGCAACAGTAACCGCTACCGGAGGCACAGGGAGTTTAACTTATTTATGGAGTGCTCCCGGAGGATCATCCGCCACTTTAAATAATATTTCAAACGGCAGCTATACCGTTACCGTAACAGATGCCAACTCATGTGTTCAAACAGCAACAGGAGTGGTTGGATCGATTGGTGGTCCGACTGCTAATGCAGGAAGCAATGCAACAATTGTTGCAGGAACCGGTACTATTCTGAATGGCACAGGAACAACCGGGGCATCCTATAATTGGGGTCCTTCATCCACATTAACAAATGCTACAACATTAACCCCAACAGCTTCACCTCTTCAAACAACCACCTATACATTGACTGTTACTCAAAATGGTTGTTCCGCTACAGACAGTGTTACCGTATTTGTTGAAATGCCTTGCGGAGAAATATTTGTGCCTTCCGCATTCTCTCCAAATGGAGGAGATGCCACAGAGAACGAAGTATTGAAAGTTTATGGAAATTGTATCCTTAATTTAGAATTTGCCATTTTTGATCGTTGGGGAGAAAAAGTTTTTGAAACAACTAATCCGGCCATAGGTTGGGATGGAACTTATAAAGGAAAAAAATTAGATACCGCAGTTTTTGTTTATTTTCTAAAAGCTACAGTTGATGGTATTGATGTTAAAAAACAAGGAAATATTACATTAGTTAAATAATTGATTAAAAAATTTATTCGGATAAGAAACATCTTATTCCATGTTATTTGAATTTGTGACTGAATTATTATTAATTTCGATTTAATTATATAAAAATAAACAATACATACTAAATGGACAAAAAAGCTACTCCCATGACTTTTTCCTTTAAAACTCTCTTTGCGATTGCTATTTTAGCTTTCAGCATTTTGAATGTTGGAAAATCAACCGCACAAACAACAACGGCATTTAGGAAAAACTACAATCAGGCATTATTTGATTTGCCGGGCAATATTACAGAAGCATTAACTCCCACTAATTATGTTTTAGCCGGGACAAACCTGAATTTTTTACCTATATACGGTACTGTTTCACAATTAAATGATACAGGAGGAGTTGTTTGGTCGAATCGTTATTCCGATGCTTCAATAGGTTTTCAGTTGAATGATATCAAAAAAGATGCAGGAAGCAGCCAATATTACACCTGTGGAGGCAGCGAATCCAATTCAGCAGTATTTATGGTTTTAGATGCCACAGGTAATATAGTAATTTCCAAAAAGTTTATTATAAATGAAGCAAATACTGCCTGGTTTAACAGGGTAATAAAAGTAGCTGATGGCGGATATGTAGCTGTTGGGTATGTTACCGGATACGATCCTGATGGAGCCGGCCCTGAAATTAAATATGATCCCATCACTTATAACGATGCAAATGGTGATTCTCAAACTGATTACATTGGTTCTCCATTAATTGTGAAATTAGATGCTAGCGGTAATCATGTTTGGCATAAAGTTTTCAGATATTATACTGCTGCTACGAAAAATCCTGCAACAGAAAGAATATATAATGATGCGAGTTTTACAGATGTAGTGGAAGTGAGTGACGGGTATGTAGCAGTTGGAAGTTATGATGTTAATCAACATTTATCAGCAACTAATTCAGATGGAGATGATGCAACACCAACTGATGCATTAATATTAAAAACTACTACTGCAGGTGTTATTACTTTTCATAAACAAATTGATAATCCTAGTACATCAACCAGTCAGTCAAGTAAATATTTAGCTGCTATAAACACAACCAGTACAGGATCTTTTATAACTGCCGGTTCTGATAATAGTAAAGAATTGATTCAAAAATTTGCCGGACCCGGTGGTTTTTCAAATACATTCAGTCGTTTGTTTACTTACTCAACATCTTTTTTTGGAACCGTAACCGATCCTGCTGATGTATCCCAGATATATGAAGTTAATGGAGGAACTGATTTGATTACCATGTCAATGTATATTAAACCATTAAGTTTTTTTTCAAATGCTATTCATAGAGTAAATTCAACTGCTACTTCGAATGTCTGGGCTAAACATTATGATTTTAACCTGATATCAATACTTCCAAGAGGAGGTAAAGTTTCTGATAATGGATATATTTCTCTTTCCATGACAGCAGGTGGAACAAATTATGATTACCACGTAATAAAAACAGATCCCAGTGGTGATACACCTCTTTCAGGCTGTCCTCCAACTTCTTTTACACCATCTGCTGCTGCCGGCCCCACTACTTTTGCTGATCCTTATTATAATTCATGGTCAGGAACCCCCGGATCAGATGTTATCGCTATTTCAAAAACATCTATAACACTTACTCCTGCCTTTGTATGTACAAAAGTTGCATGTATTCCACCGGCAGCTGCAACAACAGTAACAGCTACGCCAAATCCAATTTGTGCCGGTCAAACAACTGTTATCACAGCAAGCGGTCCGGCAACCGGAGTTACTTATAATGTATATGCTGCAGCAACCGGAGGTACGAGTTTAGGAGCTACCCCATATACAACTCCGGCCCTTAGCGGAAATACCACTTATTATATTGAAACAGCAAATAATTCTGATCCAACCTGCGTGAGTACAACCCGTACTTCAGTTACAGTAACTGTAAATTCTGCACCAAGTGCAACTATAGCTTATTCAGGTGCTTTTTGTCAAACAGCAGGAGTTCAGTCAGTGACACAAACCGGTACTACCGGAGGTTCATATTCTGCTACACCGGCAGGATTATCAATTAACGCTGCAACCGGAGCAGTTACACCAAGTACGAGTGCTGTAAATACTTATACTGTAACATACACCATTGCTGCAGCTGCACCTTGTCCTTTATATACCACAACTACAACAGTTCAAATAGTTTCTGCCCCAACTGCAACCATTTCTTATGCAGGTACACCATTTTGTTCTTCAGCTTCAGCGCAGACTCCTACTTTTTCAGGAACAACCGGAGGAGCTTATTCAGCATTGCCGGCAGGATTATCAATTAATTCTGTAACTGGTGAAATTACACCCGGTACAAGTTCGGCTAATACTTATACAGTAACGTATGCAATAGCTGCAAGTGGAGGTTGTTCGGCTTATTCTACAACTGCTTCGGTAACAATAACAGCAGCCCCTACGGCTACTATTTCATACTCGGCCGGAGTATTTTGCTCAAGTGCAGCTCCCGAAAATGTAATACAAACGGGAACAACAGGAGGTACGTATTCCGCTGCTCCAGCTGGATTATCAATAAATACCGTTACCGGTCAAATTACTCCAGGCTCCAGTACTGCTAATACATATATCGTTACATACACGATTGCTGCATCAGCACCATGTCCATTATTTTCGACAACTGCAACGGTTCAAATAATTTCTTCACCAACTGCAACCATCTCTTATTCCGGTACACCATTTTGTACTTCTGCATCAGCACAAACCCCTGCTTTTTCAGGAACAAGTGGTGGAACCTATTCGGCATTACCTGCCGGACTATCAATTAATTCAGCAACAGGAGAGATTACTCCCGGCACAAGTTCGGCAGGAACATATACAGTAACTTATTCTATAGCGGCAAGTGGTGGATGTCCTGCTTATTCTACTACAACTTCTGTAATAATAACTACAGCCCCTACAGCTACTATTTCTTATTCGGCAGGATCATTTTGCGCAAATGCAGCTCCGGAAAGTGTTTTACAAACCGGAACAACCGGAGGTGCTTATTCTGCCACACCTGCAGGATTAACAATTAATGCTGTTACAGGTCAAATTACGCCAAGCTCCAGTTCTGCTAATATTTATACTGTAACTTATACTATTGCAGCATCCGGTGGCTGTCCTTTATTTACAACTACAACAGGTGTTACGATTAATCCTGTAACAACACCTGTAACCGGTTTTTCATATACAAGTCCTGTTTGTATTAACGGAACAAACCCTTCTCCAACTCCAGTAGCAGGCTTTACAACAGGCGGCACATATAGTTCAACAGCCGGCTTAACGATAAATTCAAGTACCGGAGTGATTGACCTGTCCCTGTCAATTTCAGGAACCTATTCTGTAACCTATACGGTTGCTGCATCGGGATGTGCATTGACAGGAAGCAGTATTGCAAGCATTACAATTACTTCAGTAATAACTCCGGTTACCGGGTTTTCTTATACCTCTCCGGTTTGTGCCAATGGAACCAATCCTGTTCCAATTCCTGCTGCCGGATTTACAACCGGAGGAACATATAGTTCAACAGCAGGTTTAACAATTGATTCAAATACAGGTATTATCACTCTTTCGAGTACAACACCCGGCACCTATTCGGTAACTTATTCAATAACTGCATCAGGATGTACTCTGGCAGGAAACAGTGTAACCAGTATCACTATCAATCCTTCCATAACACCTGTAACCGGATTCTCCTACACAACACCTGTTTGCGCAAACGGAACAAATCCGGTTCCAATACCTGCTGCTGGTTTTACAACAGGAGGATCGTATAGTTCAACTGCGGGTTTAACAATGAATCCAAGTACAGGGGCAATTAATTTACCAACGTCAACCCCTGGAACATATACAGTTACTTATTCGCTTGCAGCTTCAGGTTGTACCTTGGCAGGAAGCAGTAATGCAACCATTACAATAACTCCTGTAACTACACCTGTAACCGGTTTTTCATATACATCACCTGTTTGTGTAAACGGAACGAACCCTGTTCCAATTCCGGTTACAAGTTTTGTAACAGGCGGTACATATAGTTCAACAGCCGGAGTAACAATTAACGCGAGCACAGGAGTAATTACACTTTCAACATCAACTCCCGGGACTTATACAGTAACCTATTCTGTTGCAGCAGCCGGATGTGTATTGGCCGGAAGCAGCCAGGCAATCATCACAATCAGTCCAATAACAACCCCTGTTACCGGATTTTCATACAGCACACCCTATTGTGTTGGTGGTGCAAATCCAGCACCAATACCGGTTACAAATTTTACAAGTGGGGGTGTTTACAGTTCAACTGCAGGATTAACTATTAATTCGGGTACGGGTATTGTAGATCTGAGCACATCAACTCCCGGAACATATACTGTAACCTATACCTATGCAGCATCAGGTTGCACATTGGCAGGAAGCAGTAATTCGTCCATTACTATTGACTCTATGCCTGTTGCTAGTGCCGGACCGGATGTTACAATCACACAATTTACTAATGATACATTATCAGCAAGTGGAGGTGGATCTTATCAATGGTCGCCATCAATAGGTTTGAGTTGTGATACCTGTGCCAATCCAATTGCAGATCCTGCTTCGACAACTGTTTATTGCGTAACGGTAACAAATGCCAGCGGCTGTTCCGATTCTGCGTGTGTTACTGTAACGGTGGATATTGTTTGTGGTGATCTGTTTGTACCAACAGCCTTTTCTCCAAACGGAGATGCTCAAAATGATATACTCTATGTAAAAAGTAATTGTATTGTGGATATGGATTTTGCAATTTTTGATCGTTGGGGGGAGAAAGTATTTGAAACCAATGATGTAAACATTGGCTGGGATGGTACAGTTAAAGGAAAACCTCTTGATACAGCCGTTTTTGCTTATTATTTAAAAGGAACGATAAAAGGCAATGTAATTGATTTACATGGAAATATCACATTAACGAAATAATTATAGCAGATTACGAATAAACGAAAAAAATTTTTTTTACAAAAAGAAACAATGAATGTAATAGGATAATAAATTTTAAATTTTCTTAATTTGTAATCCCTTAATCAGTCTGTAGCAATTAAATAAATAAACGATATGAAAACTAAAAACCCAATTTCTGTTCTGATCTTTAGAAAGGCCATTTTTATAGGCATTCTTATTGGACTACTTAATTGTATTCCTGTACTGGCGCAAGACATCCACTTTTCACAGTTTGATGAAACGCCTTTGCAATTAAATCCTGCTAATACCGGAGTGCATCATGATATTCGGATAATTACAAACTATAAAAATCAATGGCAAAGTGTTGGCTCTCCCTATAAAACATTTGCACTTTCTACTGAATTTAAATTATTGAAGAAGAAAAAACAGCATCTTGGATTAGGGATCGATTTTTTTAACGACAAAGCTGGGGATGCACAAATGGGATCCAACCAGGTAAATTTATCACTTTCAGGAATCATTCCGGTGAATGCAAAAAGTCTTATCTCCGGTGGATTAATGGTTGGATTTGCTCAACGTACCATGACCACCAGTAAACTTACATGGGGCAATCAATATGATGGAATGGCTTATAATTCGAATTTAGCAACAGGCGAAACCAGTCCCGTTGGTAATTACACTTTTCTTGATCTGGGTGCCGGAGTTCAATACAGCTATGGAACAGATGAAATGTATATTTCCGCAAATAATGCCCGCAAAGTAAATATCGGGGTTTCGGTATTTCACCCTCATCAACCTGCATATTCATTTTATGGCAATAAATCTGAAAAGTTACACATGAAATTAGTGTTACATGGTGATGCTGCAATTGGTATTCAAAACACAAACCTTATTTTAAAACCATCTTACATCTTTTTCTTTCAAGGTGCCACAAAAGAAATTACACCCGGTATGACATTCCAATATGTGTTACAGGAAGGTTCCAAATACACCGAAAATAAGAAACCTGCTGCTGTTTCACTTGGTGCTTATTACCGTGCAAAAGATGCTTTTATTGCGCTTGCAAAATTCGAATATGCAAATTATGCGATCGGATTTAGTTATGATATTAATCTTTCAAAATTAAAAACAGTAACTTCGGCTCGTGGTGGTTTCGAAATTTCGTTACGTTTTATAGCACCGGGTGCTTTTGGTAAAGGTAGTTCCAGATCTCGTATTTAACAAAATAGTATATGGTAAAGAAAGTTTTTCTTATTGGCATTTTACATATTTCATTATATGGATCTGCACAAAAAAATGATAGTGTTGATATTGCTATTAAAAATGTAGGACAACAAATAAACACTTCTTATGATGAATATGCTCCGGTAATTATGGCGGATGGAAGCATGATGATCTTTACTTCCAGAAGACCTTTTTCTGAAAAAGAAATAAAAAAAGGAAAAGAGGGTAAGGAAAATGTTTATACCTCTGAGTTTAAAAAAAATAAGTGGCAACAATCACAAGCTCTTCCGGAAGCAATCAATCAACCCGAGCGATTCAATTCGGCAATTGCAGTTTCCAACGATGGACAACACCTGTTGCTATACAGGGATGACATTAATGGTAATGGTGATGTTTGGGAATCCTTTTTAAAAGGTACCGAATGGAGTGAACCAACCAAAATGCCTGAACCAATTAATTCAGCAAAACATGAATCGTCTGCCAGTATTTCACCTGACGGAAACACTATTTATTTTGTAAGTGAACGTGAAGGTGGAACCGGAGGTCGCGATATCTGGTATTCAACTAAAGATAAGAGTGGAACCTGGGGTACCGCAAACAATATTGGTTCAGATATTAACTCAAAACAGAATGAAGAAGGTGTGTTTATTCATCCCGATGGAAAAACATTGTACTTTAGTTCAAATGGCCTGGGTGGGATTGGACAATATGATATTTTTAAAAGTGTTTTTGAAAAGGGGAAATGGAGCAAACCAGTAAATCTGGGAACCCCTATAAATACACCTGATAACGATGTGTTTTTTGTAATGCTCGCAAATGGCAAAACAGCTTATTATTCATCCATCGCACAAAAAGAAAATTTTGGAAAAAAAGATATTTATGAAATTACTTTTACTCCTAAAAAAATAAAAAAACAAAAAGGACCTTCCTTAACACTTCTTAAAGGAGTTGTATCTGATTCAATTTCCGGAAAACCAATTGAAGCAAAAATTGAAATTTCCGACAATACAAAAAATGAACGTGTTTCTGAAATATCTTCCAATGCTGCATCAGGAAATTATTTAGTATCGTTACCTGCCGGAAAAAATTATAACATTACCGTAAATGCAAAAGGATATTTGTTTTTTTCCACCAATGTTTCAATACCTGATACAGCTGCATATCAAGAGATAATAAAAAATATTAAACTGAATAAGATCGCTGTTGGAAACAGGGTGGTGCTTAATAATATTTTCTTTGATTATGATAAAACATCGCTAAGGACCGAATCATTTATAGAACTTTCTAACCTTTTAAATTTATTGCAAACCAATCCAAAATTAAAAATTGAAGTTTCCGGACATACGGATAATAAAGGAAGTGCCAGCTATAATAAAAATTTATCGGAAGGCAGGGCTCAGGCTGTTGTTTCTTATTTGATTAGCAATGGAATAGAAGTAGATCGATTACGGTTTGCAGGATATGGTTTTCAATTTCCTATTGCTACCAATGATACTGATGACGGCCGACAATTGAACCGCAGAGTTGAATTTAAAGTTATGAGTAATTAATAAATTGCTTATACTTTTTATAAATTCTGTCACCTTTTTAAATTTCTTCCTTTTTTAGAAATCCCCATACTAAGAGGTGTTTCCCTTAATACCAATGCTTAATATGAATTAACCCACCCCTCTCCTTTGGAGAGGGATTATACCAATTGCAATATAAAAAAGTGCCAATCATCCTCTCCTTTTTTCAAGAAGAGGGTTTGGCTGAGGCTTTAAAAAGGGTCTATTTTATTTTTTAATTGGGATTAAGGGGGAGGTCAAAACAAATGGACTCGCATATTAAACAGTGGTATAATTTTAATAAAAGAAATTTTTTCTTTTCATTTTCTGTTAATTTTGTTCCGGTAAAAAATCATTTTGAAAAAGATAAAATGAAAAAGACTTTCCTGTTTTTTCTTCTTCTGTTATTAATTAAACCATTTGCTTTTGCGCAATATTCCAAAGAAATAACCCAACTTTTATCAATCGTAAAAGATGCTTCCTATTCTGATTCATTAAAACTTTTTAATGCCGGGGAAGAAACTATTCGTAAAGCAACAAAATCGTCAGCAATGGATGCTGTGGCGGAGGTCTATATTTATTATGGCAACTATTTTTTCTATGTACGTAATCTGACAAAATCTGAGCATTATTATAAGTTGGCGTTAACAGAAGCTAAAAAAGCCAAGTCTCAAACTGTTGAAATGCTTGCTAAAATCAGACTGTCGTTCCTGAAATATGAAAATGGGGATAAAGATCAGGCAGAAATAGAATTATCACGGTTATTAGAAGAATCTAAAAAAAATAAAGATCCTAAAAACATTGCTGAATTATTAAATCTTCTTGGAATAATTAAGGAAGAAAACAGTGACCCTAAAGCAGCGGTTGCATTGTATCTGGAAGGAATTACAATTTCAGAAGTCAATAATCTTTCCTATTACCCGGCCGTGTTTAAAAATAATTTGGGATTGATAAAATTATCATCCGGAAAAATAAAGGAAGCGTTGGAAGATTTTGAAAAAGGGTTGGAAATTTCAGAAAAGGAAAACAACAAACGTCTTTCAAGTCATATTCAAATGAATATTTGCCTGGCAAATGTATCGGATAATAAACCGGAAAAAGTATTTGCTTTGTTTGCAAAAGTGATCGAGTATTCACGAAAAAATAATCTTCTGTTAGAACTTTCAAGCAATTACATAAATCTGGGAACCGCATTTTTAAATACTCATCGGGAAGATCTGGCTTTAAGTTATTTTGATTCGGCAATAGTTGTTCTTGAAAATCAAAATCTATTTATCCCTCTTACACAAGCCTATTTTGGAAAAATAGATGTATTGATTAAATCAAAAAAACTGGATCAGGCTGAATCTGTTTTGAAAAAAGCAGAGTTCCTTGCTAAAAAGACATCGAACCTGGAGAACTTATCTTCTTATTATTTGCTTTCCTACAGAATTAAACAAGAACGAAAAAATTATAAAGGAGCTTTAGATGATTATCTTGAACATAGAAGATTACGTGATAGCTTGACCAGCATAATGAATGTTAAAGTGATGGAAGAGCTTCAATTAAAATACAATGTTCAGAAAAAGGAAATTGAACTTGAAAAAGAAAAATCGAAATCACTACTTCTTGAAAAGAGAAATCAGGAAGAAAAATACAAAAAAGAATTTTCCATTATTTTCGCAATTATTATTCTTTCTTTGGTTTTAGGATTTTCATACATACGATACAATCGAAAAATACGAGAAAAACAAGTTCAATTTAGCCATCAATTAATTGAAAATATAGAAGAAGAACGACATCGCATTTCAAGGGATCTACATGATGATATTGGTCAGTCACTATCAGTTATTAAATCAAAAATTATTAAGGAAAATAAAGAAAAAACAAGTCCTTCAACAGATCTGGAAAACGAATTGGGACGTGTTATAGAACAGACCAGAGAAATCTCAAGAAATTTATTTCCTACCAATTTGGAAAAGATCGGACTTACAAGGGCTATTGCAAGTTTAATGGAAAGTATTCAAAATGCGACCAAACTGGAATGTAGTTATGACATAACCGAAAAAACGAAAGAGCTTTCTATCGATGTTAAAACTCATGTTTTTCGGATTATTCAGGAATGTACCAACAATACTATAAAACATTCAGGTGCCACAGGATTAAAAATTTCAATTGAAGAACGAAATGGCGAATTCATTTTAATCTATTTAGATAATGGTGCAGGCATAAAGATAAAAAAGGATCATCCGGGGATTGGTTTACTTTCAATGCAAGAGCGTGCAAAAATTATCAATGGTTATCTTGAAATTGATGAGAAAACGCAAAAAGGCTTCAAATTAATTCTTAAATTTAAGCCAGTAAAAAACGAAATGCTATGAAACTTTTAGTTGCTGATGATCATCCAATATTCCGTAAAGGACTTATCGATATTCTATTGGCTTCGTTTTCCAATCTCCAGATCACCGAATGTAAAAATGGTAAAGAGGCTATAGAGTATATAAAATCAGAAAAACCGGAAATAGCCATTCTTGATATTAATATGCCAGAATTAAATGGGTTGGAAGTTTTAGAAAGTGTTTCAAAGGAAAAGTTAAGTACCCGTATTATTATTCTTACCATGTATAGAGATCGGGAAATGGTAAAAAAAGCGATGGATGCTGGTGCGTATGCATACATTTTAAAAGATTTTGCCGCAAATGAAATTGTAGATTGTTTTAATAACGTTTCAGCAAATGAAAAATACATGGGAACGGAACTTCAATCTTATTACACTGATTTTGTTACTGATGACAAAAAAAAATTTGATCTGCATGGTTTAATAAAAAAGTTGACGCACGCAGAACTAAAAACATTGAAACTTGTTAGTCAAAACCGCTCTACACGCGACATTGCTGAATTGTTGTTCCTTTCCGAAAAAACAATTGAAAATTACCGGTCCAAGATTTGCCAAAAATTGCAACTTCCTCCCAGAAATAATAGTCTTGTTCTTTGGATAAGCGAAAACAAAGAGATCCTGGCTTCTATAAGCGAATTTTAATTGATAAACTTTATGAAACCCTTCTACAAAATAGTTCTTTCAATTTTATTTTTTGTTTCAAACAATGCCCTCCAGGCACAAAATCAGGATTTTTCTCTTACTTTAAAAGAATCCGTTTTAAATAAAATGTTTACCGCAATAGGGGAGATCCATGGCACATCAACCTATTCCTTTATGTTTATTGACGGAACGTATGATTGGGTACTTATTAATCCGCAAATTAAACTTCATCCCAATAAAGCTGATTTTATTGCTGATGCTAAAGTCACCATAGGTGATTATAATTACCTGATACATGTCAGTGGCAATGTGGAGGTTTGTTATGAACCAACAACTAACCTGATTTATGTTGAAATTGAAGAAGCGAAGTTTCCTTTAAATATGATGTTTTTAGGAAAACTTCGGCATCTGAAAGATATTGATCTGGCTAAGTATTTTGAAGCTCCTCTTTTATTTGAAGGGCCATTAACTGTTGGTACAGAAATGGTATTTGATATGCCTGATAAAACACAAAAGAGAATTTATATGCATCCATTAAATTGTGGCGTAAAAATTGCGGAAAAAGAGATCCTTGTTACAGCCGAAATGGAATTTTTAAACAAGGAAAAGAGCCAATCTGTTGCAAAATAATTTTATACTTTTAAATTTATTAATTGATAATTATTATGAATAAAATTTTAGCTAAAACATTCACTTTTTTTTCACTACTTACAGCTGCTTCCATTTTTGCAGGAACTCAAGACGGGTACAATATTAAAATCACGGTAAAAGGCGTTAAAGCAGGCGCCACATGTATTTTGGCAAATTATTATGGAGATAAACAATATATTAAAGATTCTGCCATTGTAAATGATAAAGGAGAATTAATTTTTAAAGGGAAAGAAAAATTTCCGGAAGGAATTTATTTGTTGGTCCCCCCAAATAAAAAATATTTCGATTTTGTGATGGACGCAGAGCAAAACTTTTCATTAGAGACAGATACCACTGATTTTATTAAGAACATGAAGGTGAAAGGTTCCGAAGAAAATAAGTTTTTTTATGACTATCAGTTATTCATGTCGAGCAAACAAAAGCAAATTGAACCATTACAAGTGCTTTATAAAAAAACGAAAAATAATAAAGATTCTTCAAAATTACTTCAGGATAAAATTGCAGCAATTGATAAAGAAGTAAAAGATTATAAACTTACGTTCATAAAAAGTAATCCAAAATCATTTGTCAGTAAGTTATTTAAAGCAATGGAAGAGCCTGAAATTCCGGAAGCTCCGATTTTAGCTAATGGTGCAAAGGATTCTACTTTTGCTTACCGATATTATAAATCGCATTTTTTTGATAATCTTGATTTTAGTGATGAACGTTTGTTGAGAACCCCTATTTTCCATAATAAAATAAAACAGTATATGGATAAACTAACCCCTCAAACACCTGATTCAATAAACGTTTCTACGGATTACCTGATAGGAAAAGCTCAGGCGAATAAAGAGGTGTTCAAGTATGTTGTTTATTGGTTGACATATACGTATGAGAGTTCAAATATTATGGGCATGGATGCCGTTTTTGTTCATTTGGTTGAAAAATATTATGTTACAAAACAAGCATTTTGGGTTGATTCTACCCAATTATTCAAAATAACAAATCGTGCATACACATTAAAGCCATTGTTATTAGGTAAAAATGCTCCATCCATTAACATGATGGATACCATCGGAAAGCCTTTTCCCTTGTATGATGTAAAATCGAAATATACGGTGCTTGTTTTTTGGGATCATGGTTGTGGTCATTGCAAAAAAGAAGTTCCAAAACTGGCAGAATTATATCACAAGTCGCTTAAAGCAAAAGGAGTGGCAGTATATGCCATCGAAACAGAAGACAAGCCGGATGATTGGAAAAAATTCATTATTGAAAACAAATTAGATTGGATCAATGTGCATCAGCCTGACCAATATCAAAGAGCTGTAACCAAAAAGATCTACGATATCTATAGTACACCTGTTATTTATTTGTTGGATGAGAAAAAAATCATAAAAGCAAAAAGAATAGATGTAGAGCAGCTGGAAAACTTTATTGATATGCTGGAAAAGGAGAAGCTGAGAAATAAAAAATAAGCAAAAAAAAACCGCTAAAACTTAGCGGGATTTTTTTTAATACCAAATTTTATTTTATACGGGTTACCAGAATTGTATTGCCTCTTGAATAGTCAAATTTCCAATCCTTTTCGAAAATACGGGGTAAATATCTTTTGTATAAATTGATGCGTGCAGTTAATTTATCTTCCGGTTCATCCTCTTTTGCAAGGCCGGTAAATTCATAGGTGATCATTTTGGGATGTTCAGCCATAAACATTTTTACAACATGAACAATAGTGGTCATTACCCTGTATAATTCACCTCTGTTTGTTACGGTGTATTCTTCCCCTTCATACTCGTCATTTATTACACCAAAAACAATAGTGGCATGTAAAATATTATCTTGTCTTCGACCAAATCTCACTTCATAAATAACTCCGCTATCAGTCGTAAAAAAATAGATGCCTGCTGTGCTAATTGCAGGAGCAGTTATTTTATATTCTTCAACATAACCTTCAGTCATAAAAGAGTCTAATTACGATTGTTAAAATTATGAAAAAAATCAATAAAACCCCTATTTATTATGAACAAAATAGGTTTCTGAAAAATAAACCGGAAGGTCATTCTGTTCTTATGATATCGCGATTCGGATTTGAGTTTAGTTGTAAAATCTCTTTCTAATTAGGATCTGTCCATAAAGTTGCCAAAAGATTTCGCTGATTCGTATTTTTCCTGCATTTACGTTTTTTCCTTAATTTTATTAAATACCTTTGAATGTAAAAAATTAGCAAGATATGAATGATGATAATCAACAGTTTTTACATAGCCAAAATCAATAACCGCAAGATGAAAATTCAATATAAAATAAATGCCTGCATGAATGGCGAAGCAGGACATGTAAAAGTATTTGCTACTGATGTTATTGAAGTATTTAAAAGCTCAGGAATAAACAGGCCAATTGCTGATGCAGGTCGCATACAATTGATGCTGGATAATTCAAATTTAATTATTACAGCATGGGATGGCGTAGAAATGATTGGCATTGCACGTTCAGTTACAGACTTCAATTACTGTTGTTATCTTTCCGATTTAGCAGTAAAAAAAGAATATCAAAAATCCGGAATTGGAAAAGCACTGATCCAACATACTAAAGATACAATTGGGGATCAAACCATGTTATTGTTACTGTCTGCAGCTCCGGCAATGGAATATTATCCCAAAATAGGATTTGAGAAAGTGGAGAATGGATTTATAATTAAACGAAAATCATAACAATGAAAAGAACGGTAATTCTATTCCTTTTTTTGTTTTTAACTTTTAAAGGATATTCGCAAAATGTGTCAGTGATAAAGATCACTGATCTGGAAAAACGAATCAAAAATAATTCGGACACTACTTATGTAGTAAATTTTTGGGCAACCTGGTGTGCTCCATGTGTAAAGGAACTCCCGGATTTTGATAGTATTAACACGACTTTTAAAAATGAAAAAGTAAAAATGTTATTGGTAAGTATAGATTTTAAAGAAGATTTGAAAACCAAGGTAATACCTTTTATTGCGGCTAAAAAATTGAAGGCAGAAGTACTTTTGTTAGATGAAGTAGATGGAAATTATTTTATTCCTAAAGTTTCTGATCAATGGTCAGGTGCCATACCGGCTACATTGGTAGTAAATAATCAAAAACACATCAATCATTTTTTTGAAAAAAAACTGACCTATATAATTCTAAAAATAGAAATAGAGGAAAGTTTAAAATAATTTTTCAGATTATTATTCTTCCAACCCTGCTCAGCGTAACGTGAACTTTATAACAAAGCGATAAGCAGAGAGTCCCCTGCTCAGCGTAGCGTGAACTGTATAACAAAGCGTTAAGCAGAGAGTCCCGCTCTGCTTTCTTTAACCGCCTTCCAGCCGAATAATGAGAACGCTGCAAGGTAAAAACATTGAGTTTTAAGCTTTGTAATGTTTAGAAGTATTGATATCATTAGCACATAGGCCCCTGCTCAGCGTAGCGTGAACTATATAACAAAGCGTTAAGCAGAGAGTCCCGCTCTGCTTTCTTTAACCGGCTTCCAGCCGAATAATTCTTATTAAAATCAAAATGCTTTCTAATAAAATAAAAAACACTTATAATATTTATTGTACCTTTTTCATTACCTCATTATTTGAACGAAAGAAGCATCTGGTATTTTTCTAAAAATGTTTATTTAGAAAATATACAATTTCGTTTCTATTTGTCATTCTACGGCTGGAAGCCGTTTAATAAAAGAGGAATCGAGGACGTTCCGCTTAACCGGGGTCAAAAAGGAAAAGGAAGTTTAACTGTGTTTGCAAGTGATTTAAGCAATGATATTTATACATACACGCTTGTGTTGATGGTAAAATTATTGAAACGAAGAAGATGCTGAAACAATAATAATTTTAAAATTTATTTTAATAAAAAACGCCCCAACGATTTCGTTAGGGCGTTTTAGTTTTTATGAAATGAATTTATTCTTCCAGTCTTTTTATAGAACAACCTACCGATTTTGTAGAATTTGTTTTTATCGGTTTCCCGCTTGCAACAGCATTTATAGCATCAATTAAAAAATGTTCTTTCGCATCATTTACATCTTTGATGTTATCATCGATAGCACCGCGATATGCCAATCCTTTACTATCAAATAAAAAACAATGAGGTGTTCGTGTAGCGCCAAATGCATCTGCTACTTGTGAGTTTTTATCCACTACATAATAAAAATCATACCCTTGTGAACTTGCATATTTTTTCATTTCTTCAAATGAGTCATCTGCATCACGCTGAGCTTCATTTGAATTGATCAGGATAACTCCTATTTTATTTTTTTTTGCCAAGGAAGCTACTTCTTTAATACGAGCTTCGCTTAATTTTACATAGGGGCAGGTATTACATGAAAATATGACAAGTAAACCTTTTTCGGATTTTGCATCCGTTAAAGAAACCTGCTTACCACTAATATCTATCATTTTAACTTCGGCTTTAGGAATAGCCGAACCAATTGCTAATTCGGAGTTTACAGCCGGCTTAAAAGCGGAAGCAATAATTATAAACAAAGAAGCTATCGATAAAAAAAATATTTTCTTTTTCATTTTTTAAAAATTTATTATTTAGAAAAGTGAATTTACAACAAAAGAGATGAACCACCAATTATTTCGATTGTCTATATTTTACATTCTTTATCGAAAAAAAAATGGGAGTAAAAACTCCCATTTTTTAATTTATTCTTCTTTTTTACTTTTTTTCGGTTTACTTTCTTTTGGCTTGCTGATCTTGATCAGAATTTCATTTTTTTCTTTATCAAAGCCAACATCAATAATATCACCTTCGCTTAAATGTGATTTGATGATCTCTTCAGCCAAAGGATCTTCTAAATATTTTTGAATGGCGCGTTTTAACGGACGGGCACCAAACTGAATATCATACCCTTTTTCGGAGATAAAATCTTTGGCCTCTGCTGAAACTTTTATTTGATATCCTAAGCCATTGATACGACCATATAAACTATTTAATTCAATATCGATAATCTTATGGATATCATCACGTGTTAATGAATTGAAAATAACCACATCATCAATACGATTCAGGAATTCAGGAGCAAATGCTTTTTTCAAAGCACCTTCAATAATACCTTTTGAATGATCATCTTCACTTTCTTTTTTAGCAGAGGTAGTAAATCCAACACCTTGTCCAAAATCTTTTAACTGACGGGCACCGATATTGGAGGTCATAATAATGATCGTATTTTTAAAATCGATCTTACGGCCTAAGCTATCAGTCATTTGTCCATCATCCAAAGCTTGTAACAATAAATTAAATACATCGGGATGTGCTTTCTCGATCTCGTCAAGTAAAATCACTGAATACGGTCGTCTGCGAACTTTTTCTGTTAACTGACCGCCTTCTTCATAACCAACATATCCCGGAGGCGCTCCAATTAAACGTGACACGGCAAATTTCTCCATATACTCACTCATGTCGATACGGATAAGTGCATCATCATTATCAAATAAATATTTTGATAACACTTTTGCTAATTGTGTTTTTCCAACACCGGTAGGCCCCATAAAAATGAAAGAACCGATTGGTTTATTCGGATCTTTTAATCCTGCACGGTTACGTTGAATTGCTTTTACCACTTTCTTTACCGCATCATCCTGTCCAACTACTTTACCTTGTAGCAGGTCAGCCATCTTCACTAATTTGTCACCTTCATTTTGTGCAATACGTTGAACAGGAACACCTGTCATCATCGCAACAACTTCAGCAACATTATCTTCGGTAACCATTTCGCGATGCGTTTTGCTTTCTTCTTCCCAAGCTTTTTTTGCAGCATCTAATTGTTCCAGTAATGTACGTTCGGTATCACGTAAACGAGCTGCCTCTTCATATTTTTGTGAACGGACAACTTTATTTTTCTCTTCCTTAATATCTTCCAGTTTTTTCTCGATCTCCACAATATTTTTCGGAACATTAATATTGGTGATATGAACACGGGATCCCGACTCATCCAAAGCATCAATTGCTTTATCCGGCAAATGGCGGTCGGTAATATAACGGGCAGTTAATGCAACACATGCTTTAATTGCTTCATCAGTATATATTACATTGTGATGATCTTCGTATTTCGATTTGATATTATTTAATATCTGAATTGTTTCTTCAGGGGTGGTAGGTTCAATGATCACCTTTTGGAAACGTCTTTCCAATGCACCATCTTTCTCGATGTATTGACGATATTCATCTAAAGTTGTAGCACCAATACATTGGATTTCGCCACGTGCTAAAGCCGGTTTGAACATATTGGAAGCATCCAGTGAGCCCGAAGCACCACCGGCACCAATAATAGTATGAATTTCATCAATGAATAAAATAACATCAGATGATTTTTCTAATTCATTCATTACTGCTTTCATTCGTTCTTCAAACTGTCCGCGATATTTTGTGCCGGCAACAAGTGAAGCCAGATCAAGTGTTACCACACGTTTGCCAAACAAAACGCGCGATACTTTACGTTGAATGATTCGCAATGCCAATCCTTCAGCGATAGCTGATTTACCAACTCCCGGTTCACCAATTAAAATTGGATTGTTTTTCTTTCTTCTGGATAGAATTTGAGAAACACGCTCTATTTCTTTCTCTCTGCCAACAATTGGATCTAATTTACCTTCTTCGGCAGCTTTGGTAAGGTCACGACCAAAATTATCTAAAACAGGGGTTTTTGATTTGCTATCCACTGGTTTTTTTGTGCTGCTGGAGCTAAACGAATCCTCATCTGCATCATCATCAGAAGGGGTTCCGGGGAATTCTGCTTTCGGGTCGGATTTTGATAATTCTAGTTCATGCTTCATAACTTCATAATCAATTTTAAATTTATGTAATGATTTTGTGGCAATATTATCTTCATCTTTTAAGATAGATAATATTAAATGTTCGGTTCCAATTACCGGACTTTTAAAAAGTTTAGCTTCTAAATAGGTTATTTTTAAAGCTCTTTCAGCTTGTTTCATTAACGGGATGTTAGCTAAATTATTAACTTTTTTAGTGTCAGTAACAATTGCTTCTTCAACTGTTTTACGCAATTCTGCCAGATCAACATGTAATGCTTTAAGCAAACGAACCGCTGTGCCTTCGCCTTCACGAATGATCCCTAATAATAAATGTTCTGTCCCAATGTAATCATGCCCTAAACGCAGTGCTTCTTCTCTGCTGTAGGTGATTACATCTTTTACCCTCGGTGAAAATTTAGCTTCCATAATGCTTGTATTTATTGTTGTTGTTACGTTTTCGTGAAATAAGAGTTTCAAATACCAGCAAAAATAAGGTATTTAACTTCAATATCAAAAGTACTTAGTGCATTTGAAGGAGCATTATAACGGGCTTTTTATTTATTAACAAAAAATTTGTTAATATGTTAATAATTAAAGCGCCAAAAAAGGCTTCATTTCCTATCAATTAAGTATTTTCGAACTCCTAAATTTATTAGGTGATTAGCAACTATTATGCTAAACAAAATTTATGACATTTTAGCTTGATTAAACGAATAATAACGCACTAAAAATAAAAAGAAATAGAAATTATGGCAGACGGAGAAAAAATCATTCAGATTAACATTGAGGAAGAAATGAAATCAGCTTACATCGATTATTCGATGTCAGTAATTGTATCCCGTGCATTACCTGATGTGCGTGATGGATTAAAACCTGTTCACAGAAGGGTGTTGTATGGAATGCTTGATCTGGGCGTAATGTCAAACAAGGCACATAAAAAATCTGCACGTATTGTCGGGGAAGTACTTGGAAAGTATCACCCACATGGCGATACCTCTGTTTATGACGCAATGGTACGTATGGCGCAGGAATGGAGTTTGCGTTATCCATTGGTGGACGGACAAGGTAACTTTGGTTCTGTTGATGGTGACAGTCCTGCAGCAATGCGTTATACAGAAGCTAGATTGAAGAAGATCGCGGAGGAAATGTTAAATGATATTGAAAAAGATACTGTTGATTTTCGCCCAAATTTTGATGACAGTTTAACCGAACCTACTGTTTTGCCGTCACGAATTCCCAATCTTTTAATAAATGGAGCATCCGGAATTGCAGTTGGAATGGCAACCAATATGCCACCACACAACTTAACCGAAATCATTAATGCAACAGTTGCTTATATTGATAACCGGGATATTGATATTGCAGGCATCATGCACTATGTAAAAGCGCCTGATTTCCCTACCGGTGGAATCATATACGGTTATGAAGGTGTTAAGGATGCTTTTGAAACAGGTCGCGGACGGATTGTAATGCGTGCCCAAACAAATGTTGAGATTACAGATGCAGGGCGTGAACGGATTATTGTTTCTGAGATTCCGTATCAGGTAAATAAAGCGGAAATGATCCGCAAAACAGCTGATCTGGTTAACGACAAAAAGATCGAAGGCATTTCTGATATTCGTGATGAATCGGACAGAGATGGTATGCGCATTGTTTATGAATTAAAACGGGATGCCATCACCAACGTTGTTTTAAATAATCTATTCAAATATACAGAGCTTCAAACGTCATTCAGTGTAAATAATATTGCGCTGGTTGGGGGACGACCAATGATGCTGACCATTAAAGACATGATCACCCATTTTGTAGATCATCGTCATGATGTGGTGGTACGCAGAACAAAATTTGAATTAGCCCAGGCAGAAAAGCGTGCTCATATTCTACAAGGGTACTTAATTGCATTAGATCATTTAGATGAAGTAATTAAATTAATTCGTGCAGCAGCAACACCAAGCGAAGCGCAAGATGGTTTGATGAGTAACTTCGGATTATCCGAAATTCAAGCTAAAGCGATACTTGAAATGCGCTTACGTGTACTTACTGGTTTAGAGCGAGATAAGATAAAAGCTGAGTACGAAGAGTTAATGAAATTAATTGACTATTTACATTCCATTTTGAATGATGAAACGTTGAGAATGAAGATCATTAAAGATGAGCTTCTTGAGATCAAAGAAAAATATGGTGATGAGCGAAGAACCCAAATAGTTTACGCTTCGGGAGATTTCAAAATAGAAGACATGATTGCTGATGAAGATGTGGTAATCACCATTTCTCACATGGGTTATATCAAACGTACCGCCCTTACTGAATATAGAACTCAGGCCCGTGGTGGAAAAGGAGCTAAAGGAAGCACTACTCGTGATGAAGATTTTATCGAACATTTATTTGTAGCATCAACGCATAACTATTTATTATTGTTCACCGAGCAGGGCCGCTGCTTCTGGATGCGTGCATTTGAGGTTCCGGAAGGAACACGTACTTCAAAAGGACGTGCCATTCAGAATTTAATTAATATTCCTCCTGATGATAAAGTAAAAGCATACATCAATGTTAAAAATTTAGGTGATGAAGAATACATCAATAATAACTTTATTATTATGTGTACTAAAAACGGAGTGATCAAAAAAACAACATTAGAAGCTTATTCCCGTCCACGTCAAAATGGTATCAATGCAATTACCGTTCGTGATGGAGATACCTTATTAGAAGTATTATTAACCAATGGCACAAATGAAATTATGCTGGCTTCAAAAGCCGGCAAAGTTGTTCGTTTTAACGAAGCCAATGTTCGTCCGATGGGACGTAATGCTTCAGGTGTAAGAGGTATTAATATCAGCGATGTAAAAGGCAATGAAGTGATCGGTATGATCGCAATGGCGGATAAACTCAGCAACGTAATGGTCGTATCCGAAAAAGGATATGGGAAACGCTCGGATATTGAAGAATATCGTGTTACAAAACGTGGTGGCAAAGGTGTTAAAACCATTAACATTACTGATAAAACAGGTTATTTAATTGCTATCAAAGATGTTACTGACAAAAATGACCTGATGATCATCAATAAATCCGGTATCATTATTCGTTTGTCAGTTGCCGATCTGCGCGTAATAGGCAGAGCGACTCAAGGAGTTCGTTTGATCAACTTAAAAGAAACAGACGAAATTGCTGCTGTAACAAAAGTTGATATCGATGAAGTGGTTGAAAGTATTGAGAACGAAGAAAATCCTACTGAGAATTATGGAACAGAAGGTAACAATGCGTCTGATACTGAAACAAACACTGATACCAAGGAAGTTGATAACAGTGGGGATGACAAATAATAAATCTAAAAGATAGATCGATGAAAAAGATTGTTTTATTTTTAATTGCGATGCTACCTGTAGTTGCAGGTAGCGCACAATCTGCAAAATTAGTTTCAGCAAATAACTATTATAAAGATTATGTAAAAGAAAACGATCCAGCATCGCTTTCCAAAGCAAAAGAAGCGATTGATCTTGCATTGGCGCATCCTGATACAAAGGATCTGACTAAAACTCAGGTGTATGCCGGACAAATTTATTTGGCGCTTTTTGATCTTAACCTTCGTACTCAAACTGAAAAACAAACCAAAGAAACTGATCCTAATAAAAAGGCGTTAATTGCGTATCAAAATACTTCTTCCTCTGATCTGAAAGCAGCCTATCAAGCATATGCCAATGCAACCAAACTGGATCTGAAAGGGAACTACAAATCAGATATTGAATCGGGAAATGCAAGAATTGGCGGTCATTATATTAATAAAGCAAAGGCCGATTATAATGCAAAAAAATATGCTGAAGCACTTCCTTCTTTTGAAATTATTTATGAAATAAATGGCCCGAAGGATACAACAAGCCTTGGAAATTGTGCTTTAGTAGCTGAAAGAGCCGGTGCATACGACAAAGCAAAATTGTATCTGCAAAAAATGATCGAATTAAAACAAGGTCGTGGAGCCACTTATTCCTCTTTGGTTACTGTTAATTTAATGGCAAAAGATACGGCTACTGCAATGGATGTTTTGAAAAAAGGCAGATTGGCATATCCTAATGACATTGGGCTATTGATCTCGGAAACAAATTATTTTTTAAAAACAAACAAAAGCCAGGAAGCTTTGCTGGATCTGAATTTAGCAATTGCTGCAAAACCTACCGATCAAAATTTGTATTTAGTGCGAGGTAATATTTACGATAACCTTGCCAACCCAAAGGATGAAGCAGGGAAAGAAATGGCAAAACCAACGGATTATGCTGATAAAATAAAATTGGCTGAAGCGGATTATAAAAAAGCCATTGAATTAAAACCTGATTATTTTGATGCCTTATTTAATTTAGGTGTTTTATATAACAATGCAGGTGTTTCTTTAAATAAACAAGCTGATGATATAACTGACAATGCAAAAAATGCGGCAGCAAACGCCAGGGCAACAGAAGAATTTAAGAAAGCATTACCGTTATTGGAAAAAGCATTGGAAGTGAATCCTACAGATAGAAATACCCTGTTTGCATTAAAACAAATTTATAGCCGGATGCAAATGGTTGATAAATTAAAAGCTATTAACGAAAAATTGAAGAACTAAGCTTCCAATTTAGTTCGGATATTCAAAGACGGGGAACTCAAAAGGTTCTCCGTTTTTTTTAAGAAAAAATTTGCTTAAACGATGGTTTGTTTTTACAATATTCTATTATGAATTATTTCTTTTCAATATTCTCCCTTAGTTTATCCTGAGCAAAGTCGAAGAGGTCGAATCTGCCTATCGCATTCAGGTCCGAAGTGAACGTGCGAATATCCTATTGTGCGGTTGTCAGTTCGAGTGTTTTTCTTTTTTGAAAAATGTATCGAGAACGTGTGAAAGGAAATGTTTACAACTTCTCGATACGCTCGTTCCCGGCATTCGAAGAGACAATCATGATTAGATTAACAACCTGTTGTTAGTTACTAAATCCCCATGTATTCGTAATCATTTTTTCTATCAGTAACTTCGCATTAGCATATGAATTGGAAAATATACATAGAAGGTTATAAATCGTTTTTGGCGCTTGAAAAATCGCTTTCAAAAAATTCGATTGAGGCTTATATTCATGATGTTCAGAAACTTTATCATTTTCTTGAAATAAAAAAACAGGATCTCTCCCCCAAAGAAATAGATCTGAAAAAATTACAGGAGTTTTTAAAATATTTAAATGAATTTTCAATAAGCGCTCCTTCACAAGCACGTATCATTAGTGGGATCAAGGGTTTTTACAAATATCTTTTGTTAGAAAATGTTTTGAATAACGACCCGACAGCCTTACTGGAAGCACCCAAACTTGGGCGTAAACTGCCGGATACCTTGAATATTGATGAAATAAATAAACTCCTTGATGCAATTGATCTCAGTTCAGCCGAAGGGCAACGAAACAGAGCATTGCTCGAAACGCTTTATAGTTGCGGTTTGCGTGTTAGTGAATTAGTTAATCTGAAAATTTCTCATTTGTACTTTAAGGATGGATTTGTAAAAGTTACCGGTAAAGGTGATAAAGAACGATTAGCGCCCATTGGAAGTGTGGCCGTGAAACAAATAAATATTTATAAAGATCAAATCCGTTGTCACATCAGCATAAAAAAGGACTATGAAGATTTTTTGTTTTTGAATAGGAGAGGAGCAAACCTTTCGAGGGTGATGGTTTTTAATATCATTAAAGGTTTAGCTATAAAAATTGGAATGAAAAAGAGCATTAGTCCGCATACGTTCCGGCATTCTTTTGCTTCTCATTTAATTGAAGGAGGAGCCGATTTGCGTGCTGTTCAGGAAATGCTTGGTCACGAATCAATTACTACTACTGAAATTTATACCCATTTAGACCGTGATTTTTTGCGTCAGGCGATTATTCAATTTCATCCTCGATCATAATGTCCCCCTTGTGTTGAGTTTGTGCGTGTTAGAGAAGGGGGAGCGCGATAGTAAGTGTGCTGTAGGGGGATGAATAATGTTGTAAGCTTTTAAATAAACCTTTGAGCTTTCGCTCCCTTCGACAAACTCAGGCTGACATACGCGCTTTTAATTTTATTTATTACATTTGCCATCGCTATGAATATCTCAGTAGTTATACCTTTATTAAACGAAGAAGAATCGTTGCCTGAACTTTGTCATTGGATAGAGAAGGTAATGAACGACAATAATTTTTCGTACGAAATTATATTGATTGATGATGGAAGTACAGATAAGTCGTGGCAGGTGGTCGAAGAGCTTTCTTCTAAAAATCAAAATATCAGGGGAATAAAATTCAGAAGAAATTATGGTAAATCCGCAGCCTTAAATGTTGCTTTTGAAGCAGCAGAAGGGGATGTGATTATTACAATGGATGCCGATCTGCAGGATTCACCGGATGAAATTCCTGATTTATATAAAATGATCGCTGTTGATGGTTTGGATCTTGTTTCCGGCTGGAAAAAGAAACGTTACGATCCTATTTCAAAAACAATACCTACCAAATTATTTAACTGGGCAACTCGCAAAAGCAGTGGTATCAATAATCTTCACGATTTTAATTGTGGATTAAAAGCGTACAAAAAAGATGTTGTAAAAAACATTGAAGTGTATGGCGAAATGCACCGTTATATTCCTGTAATCGCTAAATGGGCCGGTTTTACCAAGATAGAAGAGAAGGTAGTACAACATCGTGAACGAAAATACGGAAAAACAAAATTTGGTTTAGAGCGATTTATCCGTGGTTTCTTAGATCTGCTATCAATAACATTTGTTTCGAAATTCGGAAAACGCCCCATGCACTTTTTTGGATTATGGGGCACCATTTCATTTTTCTTTGGTGTTATGGTTTCTTTGTTTCTGATCGGAGAAAAAGTTTACAAATCAGCTTATGCCATTCCTACGAGAGATGTTACCGATAAACCTTTATTTTACCTGGCTTTGGTAGCAATGATTATTGGAACACAATTGTTTCTGGCAGGCTTTTTAGGAGAAATGATCTCTCGTAATTCTAACGACAGAAATAGTTACAAAATAGAAAAGAGAATTTAGTTTTTTTCACATTGCATATTTTGTATTTCTTTGAGACTTTTGCGTTATTTGCGGCAAATAGATCTACAACATATATACCAATTCGCAACCTTCACAGTCTCACTGTCAATCACACAAGGGAGGTAATTATCTTTTAAGGGTAATGGTGCAAAAAATAGTTGGTGTTTTTGTAAAAAATAACTCTTATTATAGTCCCGAAAATCAAACGAGGACATTGGCTCTGCTGG